>Ga0126382_10000698_pt1 | contig 13185 bp, 10 predicted proteins | sample PanSoiMetPlot_30_FD_92548 | JGI IMG/M metagenome (GOLD analysis project Ga0126382, IMG submission 92548) | Tropical forest soil microbial communities from Panama - MetaG Plot_30 | ecosystem: Environmental > Terrestrial > Soil > Tropical forest > Bulk soil | place: Panama | collected 2016-02-17 | reverse complement strand
CGCGCTTGGCCGTGCTCGTCAATCCGGCCAATGCAACGATTGCCGAATCTACCTTGAGAGACGTGCAATCGGCTGCCCGCGCCATGGGACTGCAAGTCCAAGTCCACAACGCTGGCACGATCGGCGAGCTCGATGTGACCTTCGCGACTTTTGCGCGAGAGCGGCCCGACGCGCTTTTCGTCGGCCCCGATCCGTTCTTTCGCAGCCGTCGCGTCCAATTGGCCCTACTAGCGGCACAACACCGAGTTCCCGCGACCTATGCGTTGCGTGAATATGCCGAAGCCGGTGGGTTGATGAGCTACGGAGCAAGTCTGAACGATGCATATCGTCAGGTCGGCGCTTATGTCGGCCGCATCCTCAAGGGCGCGAAGCCCGCGGACCTACCGGTTGTGCAGTCGTCGAAATTCGAGCTGGTCATCAACCTCCAGCCCGCCCGGATGCTCGGCCTCACCGTGCCGTCGACGCTGCTCTCCACCGCCGACGAGCTCATCGAATGAGACGGCGCGAAGTCCTCACCCTGCTCGGCGGCGCGGCGGCGGCGCCTGCGATGCTTTGGCCGCGCGCGGTGCGCGCCCAGCAATCGACGATACCGGTGATCGGATTCCTCCACCCGACTTCGCCTGACGCGTTCCCGGACCGTCTGCGCGGTTTTCGCCAGGGTCTGAAGGAAACCGGCTATGTCGAGGGCGAGAACGTGACGATCAATTACCGCTTTGCCGAGAACCAAATAGATCGGTTACCGGCGATGGCGGGCGAATTGGTGAATAGTCGGGTTGCGGTGATCGCCGCCGCGAATAGCCCTCCGGCGTTGGCGGCCAAGGCGGCAACCACGACGATCCCCATTGTCTTCATCACACCCGAAGACCCGGTCCGGCTCGGTCTTGTCGCGAGCCTCGCCAAGCCGGGCGGCAACCTGTCGGGGATCAATCTTCTCAGTGGCGAGTTGGCGGCGAAGCGACTCGAACTTTTGCGTGAGCTGGTGCCGGGAGTGGCTCGTGTTGCTGTGCTCGTCAATCAAGCCAGTCCTTCGAGTATGGAAACCACGCTGAGGGATGTGGAAGCGGCTGCCAGCGCCATGGGGCTACAAACGCAGGTTCTCAACGCCAGCACCAACCTAGAGATCGATGCGGCCTTCGCACGGCTTGCGCGGGAGCCCTCTAGCACTCTTTTCGTCGGCGGTGATCCGTTTTTCACCAGTCGGCGCGTGCAACTTGCCAATCTGGCGGCGCGCTACTCGATCCCTTCGACCTACGGGACGCGCGAAATTGCCGAAGTCGGTGGACTGATGAGCTATGGCGCCAACATTCCAGATGGCTGGCGTCAAGCAGGGGCCTATGTCGGCCGTATCCTCAAGGGTGCCAAGCCCGCGGATCTGCCGGTCGTGCAGTCGACTAAGATCGAGCTGGTCATCAACGCCCAGACCGCCCGGATGCTCGGCCTCACCGTGCCGTCGACCCTGCTCTCCACCGCCGACGAGGTGATCGAGTGAAACGCCGCGAGTTCATATCGCTGCTCGGTAGCGCGGCAGCGCTGTGTCCGCTGGAGGGGCGCGCGCAACAGCCGGGCAGGCTTCCAACCATCGTATTCTTCAGTCCGAATACTCGTTCTGCCGCGAGTCAGTGGACTGCCGCGTTTCTGGAGCGGTTGCGCGAGGTCGGCTGGATTGAAGGTCGCACGATTGCGATCGAGTATGGCTGGGGTGAAGGACGCAGTGATCGGACAGCGGAAGTCGTGGCAGAATTCGTCCGGCTCAAGCCCGACGTCATCGTCACACATGGGCAACCCAATATCATCGCCGCGAAGCAGGCAACGTCGACGATTCCCATCGTTTTCGCGTTGGCGACGGATCCGGTTGCCAGCGGCTTCGTAACCAGTCTGGCGCGGCCCGGCGGCAACGTCACCGGCCTGTCGATCCTGGGAACCGACCTTGTCGGTAAACGTGATCGAGTAAAGCGCGACGAGTGCATTGGCCGTTGCGGGAGCCAGGACATTCGCTCGTCCTGAGGACGATGTGAACGGGTCCATATGGTGCATTTCCCCGGAGGGAGAGGAGGCGGGATCCAGCATTCTCCGGTCTCTCGTGCTCTTCGCTCAGCTTCGCTCAGCAGTTTGCTGCCCGGCCGATCCTGATGCTGCTTCGATCGGCAAGCGCAACGTGAACACCGATCCCTTCCCGGGCTCGCTCGCGACCGTCACATCCCCGCCCATCATTCGGGCAAGCTTGCGGGTAATCGCCAAGCCCAGTCCTGTGCCGCCGAAGCGCTGCGCAGTCGTGGCCTCGGCTTGGCTGAACTCCTGAAACAGCTTTCCGATTTGCTCCGGCGTCATGCCGATACCCGTGTCGGAAACTGACACTTCAACCCAATCCCCGCCGTTTACCGCCCGCAATTTGACCTCGCCTTCCTTGGTGAACTTGCAGGCATTGCTGAGCAGATTGAGCAGGATCTGGCGCAGCCGCATCGGGTCTACGGTCAGCGCGCCGAGGCTATCCGCCGCTTCGACCAGCAGACGGTTCTTGATCTGCTCAGCGAGCTGGCGCGCGGTGCCGATCACCTCGTCGATCAGCGGCGCTAGCTCGATTCTCTGCGGGTTGAACTCGAGCTTGCCCGCTTCGATCTTCGAGAGGTCGAGCACCTGGTTTATCAGGCCGAGCAGGTGGGTGCCGGCGCGATGCACGCGGTTGAGCGGCTCCTGCGCCTTTTCGGTGCCGAAGCGCGGCGCATTCTTCACCATCATCTCGGTCAGCCCGATGATGGCGTTGAGTGGCGTGCGCAGCTCGTGGCTCATGCTTGAAAGAAATTGCGACTTGTTCTGGCTTGCTTCGGCCAGCTGCCGGTTCTTGTCCTGGATCTCGTCGAACAGGCGGACGTTCTCGATCGCAATCACGGCTTGGTCGGCAAAGGTCGTAGCAAGCTCGATCTGCCTCGGCGTGAACGGCTCGACCCTTGTGCGTAACAGCAGCATTACCGCAATAGGTGCGCTATCGCGGATCAGTGGCACGCCGAGCAGCGTACGATAGGCGGCCATTTTTTGTGCTTCTCGCGCTTGGTAGTCCGGGTCGGCGAGAGCATCATGGATATGCACTGCCTTGCCTTCCAGCAGTGTCCGCCCCACGACGGTGCCGCGGCCCGGCGCATGCGGGATGTCCTTGATGTACTGCTGGTAGTCGGTAGGAAAGCCGTAGCTTGCGACATAATAGAAGGTCTCTTGTTGTGGGCTCGTGATGGCGGCCATTTGGGCATCGCACAACCGCGCTGCCGACTCGACGAGCGTCTGGAGCACCGTCTGGAGGTCGAACGTCGAGCGGCTGATCACTTTTAAGACGTCGGCGGTGGCGGTCTGCTGCTGCAGCGACTCGCGCAGCTCGTTGAGCAGGCGAGTGTTCTCAATGGCAATCACGGCCTGTGCAGCGAAATTTCTCAGCAAATCGATTTGCTTTTCGGTGAAGGCCCGCACTTCCTGCCGGTAAATTACTATTGCGCCTACCAATCCGCCTTCTTTAAGCATCGGCACAGCGAGTTGGGTCCGCGCCCCGCCAAGCTTGGCGGGTGCTGAGGTGCTGGACGTCTCCAGCATGTCTACTGTGTGAATCACTTGCCTCGATTTACATAAGACATCGAGGTCCGACCCAGGCCTCGGTTTGCGGCGCTCGCGTTGCCGAAGATATTCGTCGAAGGCTGGTGGCAAGTTCAACATCGCTACGGGATCTGTCAATCCGTCGTCGATACGGAACAGAACCCCGAACTTTGCCCGACATATCCCGAGGGCGTTTTCCAGTATGGTATGGAACACAGGCTGAAGTTCGCCAGGCGAGCTGGAGATCACTTGCAGCACGTCGGAAGTCGCGGTCTGCCGGTCCAACGCCTCGGACAATTCGTGCGTACGCGCCTGCACTTCGTCGAACAGCCGCACGTTCTCGATCGCGATCACTGCCTGATCGGCGAAGGTGGTGAGCAGCTCGGTTTGACGGTCGTTAAAAGGCCGCACCTCGGATCGGGTCACCGTCAGCGCTCCGATGGGAGTTCCTCCGCGCAGCAACGGCACGCCCATCATAGTCCGCCAACGACCGAGTCGAATCGATTCCGGCTGTCGATATTCCGAATCCGCCAGCACGTCCGGAATGTGGACCATGGAGCCTTCGAGTGCGATGCGCCCGACGAGTGAATCTCGTCCGGGTGCGATACGTCGGCTCCTCATGTGCTCCCCGTATTCGCGCGAGTAGCCGAAGAGCGCGACGCATTGATACGTCGCTTCGTTGCTTCGAAAGATGTGAGCGCTTTCAGCGTCGCACAGGCGTGCGGCCGACTCTACCAGGGCGTCGAGTACTGCCTGAAGATCAAACGCTGAGCGGCTGATGACCTTGAGCACATCGGCGGTGGCCGTCTGTTGCTGTAGGGACTCGCGTAGCTCATTCAGTAGCCGAGCGTTTTCAATCGCGATAACAGCTTGCGCGGCAAAGCCGCTGAGCAGCTCTATCTCCCGATCGGCGAACAGGCGCACCTCCTGGCGATAAATGGAGAGATAACCGATTAGCTCACCCCCCTTGAGCATCGGCACCAGCAGGACAGTGCGGGTACCGGCGAGCTCGACGAATGCCACTACGCCCGGATCCCGTTGTATGTAGGACGGATCAGTAGTTAGGTCGGCGACATGAACTACGGCCCGCGTGCGGAGCATGCGGCTAGGCGGCCCGTTCGGTCCAGGAAAGTAAGGCTGGCCGCGGCGCTGAGCGACGAAGGCCGGAGGCGTGTTATGAAACGCGACCAAACGGAAGGAATCGCCTTCGCGAATGTAGAGGTTACCGAAGCTGGCAGCGCAGAGCCGCACCGCATTTGCGAGCATGGCGTCAAACACCGGCTGCAGCTCGCCCGGCGAACTGGAGATGACGCTCAGCACGTCGGCCATCGCGGTCTGCTGCTGCAGTGATTCGCGCAGCTCGTTGAGCAGGCGCGTGTTTTCGATGGCGATGACAGCTTGGCGGGCAAAATCGGTGACTAGCTCAATCTGCTTGTCCGTAAACTGTCGAACCTCCTGCCGATAGATCCCTATTGCGCCGACCAATTTATCGTCCTTCAGCATCGGCACAGCCAGCACCGTGCGTGCACCTCCCAGAGTGGCGATGGGGTGTTGGTGGTGCGCTGGATCGGCCGCGATATCCTCGATGTGAACGAGCCTTTTGGTGCGCGCGATCTGGTCGAGGCTGCTGCCCCGGTTTAGCGCAGTTCTCGGCTCACGCCTGCGCAGCTCGGCGTAAGCAGGAGGAGCGCCGTACTGCGCGACTGTCAGGAAGGCCCCGTCTTGGTAAAGGTGCAGATTTGCAAACTGAGCTGCGCAAATCCGCGTCGCGTTCACGAGAATGCTGTCGAACACAGGCTCCAAGCCACCAGAAGAACCGCTGATTGCGCGCAGCACCTCGGAAGTCGCGGTCTGCTGTTCCAGTGAGTCGGTAGTCTGTCGCTGTGCCTCGGCAAGCTCGCGCCGTGCCTCGGCAAGCTCGCCGGTGCGGGCATCGAGTTGCTGCTGCAATTGCGTTATTGCGCCGCGTCCATGAGCTGCGCGGCCTTTCGACCTCGAGCCGGTCGAACGACGCTTGCGACCCTGCATTCGCCTCTTTGTGCCCTTACGGGACAAGACAACCTCGGCAGCATGCCAATCGACCAAGGCCCCTAGCCGCGGTCACTGCAAAGCATATCACGGTCAAAGTGGGACCTGTCGATTTTTGGCTCCTCCGGTGATCGATAGGCCTGTGGTCATCGGTCCAACAGCAGCAGTAGCGACAACTCCCTCGATTCAGAACGATTCAGGACCGCCCAAGGACTTCCTGGCCGCTCTGTGCCAGGCTCAGGCTGCAGTAGACTGACTGCCCTGCTCTGCCATTGCTGGTTGTTAACTCATGGCGCGGGAGGAAGGGCCATGTTCGACATGAGGCGGCGTGAGGTCCTCGGGCTGTTCGGCGGTGCGGCGGCGGCATGGCCGATGGCAGCGGAGGCGCAGCAGCCAACAATGCCGGTGATCGGATTTCTTTACTCCGGTGTTCCTGAGTTGAGTACAGGAGTTGTCGCAGCATTTCGCCAGGGCTTGAACGAAACTGGTTTCATTGAGGGCCGTAACGTAACGATCGAATTTCGCTTCGCGAACAACGACAATTCCAGGCTCTCGGAATTGGCTGCCGATCTGGTCCGTCGGCGGGTAGCCGTGATTGTTACACCGGGCAGCACGCCATCTGCGCTCGCAGCCAAGGCCGCGACTACGTCAATTCCGATCGTTTTTAGCGTTGGAACTGATCCGGCCGCAGTCGGTCTCGTAGGCAACTTCAATCGCCCGGGCGGGAACGTTACGGGTATCAGCTCCCAGAACTCGGAGCTTGCGGCCAAGCGGCTCGGACTCTTGCACGACTTGCTACCAAACTCGGTACGCTTTGCAGTGCTACTCAATCCAGACAATCCCAACGCCGAAACTCTAGCTAGAGACGCGCAGGCGGCGAGCTTGGCCGTCGGACGGCAGCTCGAGATTGTTGCCGCCCACACCGCTCGCGATATCGAGACGGCCTTTGCCAGCCTGGTACAAAAGCGAGTGGACGCCCTCCTAGTCAGCCCCGATCCGTTGCTAGACAACCGTCGCGTCCAAATCGTCACGTTGGCAACGCATCACCGACTGCCAACGATTTATTCATTCCGCGAGAATGTCGAAATCGGCGGACTGATGAGCTACGGATCGAGCGCGGCGGATCGAGATCGCCCGGTCGGCGTCTATGCCGGCCGCATCCTAAAGGGGGAGAAACCGGGCGAACTGCCAGTAATGCGGGCTACGAAGTTTGAGTTCCTCATCAACTTGCAGACCGCGAGAGTGCTCGGTCTCGAGGTTCCGCCGACGCTCACTGCCCGCGCCGACGAGGTGGTCGAATGAGGCGCCGCGAATTCATCACGCTGCTCGGCGGCGCGGCGGCGGCATGGCCGGTTGCGGCACGCGCGCAGCAGCCGAGCGGCATGCGGCACATCGGCGTGCTCATGCACAGCCCGCCGGATGAGCCGGAAGCGCAGGCGCGGCTGTTGGCGTTCCTGCAAGGGATGGCGGAGGCGGGCTGGGCGGTCGGACGCAACCTGCGGATCGATTATCGCTGGAGCGTGGGTGATGCGGCGCGCCTGCGCAGAGATGCAGGGGAGTTGGTAGCGCTCAAACCGGAGGTTATCCTCGCCGGGGTCGGCGGCACCACCGCGGCACTGCAGCAGGTGAGCCGGACCGTACCGATCGTGTTTGGCCAAGGCATCGATCCGGTCGGCAACGGCTACGTCGAAAGTCTGGCGCGGCCCGGCGGCAATGCCACCGGCTTCATGCAGTTCGAGTACAACCTGGCCGCCAAGTGGATCGAGCTGCTGAAGGAAATCGCGCCCCGGACGGCGCGCGTCGCTATACTGCGGGAGCCGGGACCGGACGGGATCGGACAGTGGGTCATCATCCAGGCGGTGGCACCGTCATTGGGCGTGGAGCTCAAGCCGATCGAGCTCGACACGGCCGCAGGGATCGAGCGCGGCATCTCGACGTTTGCGCGCTCGCCCGATGGCGGCCTAATCGCGGTGGTGAGCGCGGTCTCGCTGCAGCATCGGGAGCTGCTCATCACGCTGGCCGCGCGCCACCGATTGCCCACAGTCTACGCCTTTCGCATCTTCGTCACCGAGGGCGGGCTGATCACCTACGGGCCGGACATCGCGGGCCAGTACCGCCGCGCCGCCGGCTACGTCGACCGCATCCTCAAGGGCGAAAAGCCCGGCGACCTGCCGGTGCAGGCGCCGACCAAGTACGAGCTCGTGATCAACATGAAGACAGCACGAGCGCTCGGTCTGACGGTGCCGGACACGCTGCTCGCGCGCGCTGACGAGGTAATCGAATGAGGCGGCGCGATTTCATCACACTGCTCGGCGGCGCGGCGGCGGCATTGCCAGTAGGAGCATGGGCGCAGCAGCCGGCCATGCCGGTGCTCGGTATTCTGCATCCGACGACAGCCGAAGCGAACGCGGGCAATTTGGCGGCGCTCCGGGCGGGCCTAAAAGAAGGCGGATATATCGAGGGCCAGAACTTGGCCATCGAATATCGCTACGCCGAGGGACGCAACGATCGTCTTCCGGCGCTGGCGGCCGATCTCGTCCGGCGCTCGGTGAACGTGATTGCACCCCAAGGCAGTCCAGCTGTACTGGCGGCAAAGGCGGCAACCACTACCATCCCAATCGTCTTTCAAGCAGGGATCGACCCCGTCAAGGTCGGGCTCGTTGCCAGCCTGAATCGGCCGGGCGGGAACATTACGGGCGTATCCAATGTTTCCTCAACACTCGCGGCAAAGCGGCTCGAGCTGCTGCATAAGCTTGCTCCCGATGCCGCCACGATCGGCGTCCTCGTCGATCCCACCAACAGCGCCGCGACCGACGTTCAGACAGCAGACCTACAGGAGGCGGCAAGCGGCCTTGGGCTGCGGCTCATGCTCCTGAACGCCAGCAATGAACACGAGATCGATGCGGCCTTCGCGACGCTCGTGCAACAGCGGGTTGGCGCGCTCCTGCTCACGGACCATCCATTGTTCAACAGCCTCCGCGAACAACTGGTGACTCTGGCGCGGTTCAATGCGATTCCGACAACGTACACTTTTCGCGAGTTCGCCGTATCCGGCGGATTGATCAGCTATGCGTCCAGCATTACGGACGCTACGCGCCGAGCCGGTGTTTACGTGGCCCGGGTTCTCAAAGGCGAGAGGCCTGGCGATCTTCCGATCCAACTGCCGACCAAGTTCGAGCTCGTCATCAACCTCAAGACTGCCAAGGCGCTCGGGCTCACGGTGCCGCCGTCGCTAGTCGCGCTCGCCGACGAGGTGATCGAATGAGGCGGCGCGAGTTCATCACTCTGCTTGGCGGGGCCGCGACGGCGTGGCCGATTGCGGCGCAGGCACAGCAGCCCGCAATGCCGGTGATTGGATTTCTGAGCAGCCTGGCTCCAAGCGACCTTGGCCTCGTCGTGCCCGGATTTTATCAAGGTCTCAACGGAGTCGGATTCATCGAGGGGCGCAATATCGCGATCGAATATCGCTGGGCACAGGGCGATTACCAGCGCTTGCCGGCATTGTCTACCGAACTGGTCAACCGAAGAGTTTCGGTGCTCGCGGCGATCAGCGGGACCCCGGCCGCGATGGCAGCGAAGGCGGCCACAACGACGGTTCCGATCGTGTTCGCGATCGGCGGTGATCCGGTCGCACCCGGGCTCGTCGCCAGCTTGAGCCATCCGGGAGGCAACGTCACCGGTGTGAGCTTTTTCAATGCACCATTGACGACCAAGCGGTTGGAACTGGCACGAGAGCTTGTCCCCGACGGGGGCCTCATCGCCATGCTCGTCAATCCAGACAATCCACCGAGCGTCGCGGAAGGGATGAACGCGCAGGCGGCCGCTGCGGCTCTCGGCCAGCGCCTCCTGATGCTGAGTGCCAGCAAACCAAGCGACATAGACGACGCCTTTGCGGCCATCAAACAGCAGCAGGCGCGAGTCCTCGTCGTCAGCTCCGATCCCTTTTTCTTTACGGAGCGGGTCAAGCTCGTTGTCCTGATGGCGCGCGACGCCGTGCCGACAGTTTTCGCCGATCGCGAGCAGGCCGAAGCCGGCGGCCTGATCAGCTACGGTGCCAGCCGAGTCGACGCCTATCGCCAGGCTGGCAACTATGTCGGCCGGATCGTGAAAGGCGAGAAGCCAGGGGAGCTACCGGTGGTCCTGCCGACAAAATTTTTCATTCTGGTCAATCTCAAGACCGCGAAGGCGCTTGGTTTTAAGGTGCCGGCTACGTTGCTCGCGCGCGCTGACGAGGTCATCGAATGATCGGGCGGCGCGAAATCCTGACGTTGCTGGGCGGCGCGGACGCTGCTCGCCCGCGCCGACGAGGTGATCGAATGAGACGGCGCGAATTCATCGCGTTGCTCGGCGGTGCGGCCGCGTGGCCGCTGGCGGCGCGGGCGCAGCAGGCGGCGATACCAGTGGTCGGGTTCCTTAACGGCTCGACAGCGGATGCCTCGGCGGGCAACGCGGCTGCGTTCCGCAAAGGCTTGAGCGAGACGGGTTACCTCGAGGGACGCAACGTCACGGTCGAATACCACTGGATGAGTGGCCAGTACGACCGCGTGCCGGGACTAGTGGCAGATTTGGTCCGCCGCGGCGTGGCCCTGATCGCCTCGCCCGGCTTCGCGCCTGGCGCTCTCGCCGCCAAAGCTGCGACCGCGACGATCCCGATCGTGTTCGGGGTCGGGGACGATCCGGTCAAGCTCGGCCTGGTTGCCAGCTTCAATCGGCCGGGCGGTAACGTGACAGGCATCAATTTCTTCGTCCATGAGATTGTCTCGAAGCGACTTGCCCTTCTGCACGAGATGGTGCCCAAGGCCGCTCGCGTTGCCGTGCTGGTCAATCCCGACAATGCGACGGCGTCCGAAGTCACCTTAAAGGAGGCGCGTGAAGCGGCGCCTGCATTGGGGATGCAAATCCTTGCTTTCAACACCAGCACCCCTGGCGAGATCGAGGCGGCCTTTGCCGCGATGACGCGCGACCGCGCCGACGCCCTGATCGTGGCCGGCGACTCATTTCTGTTCAGCCGCCGCGGCCAACTTGCCACACTCGCGGCGCGCGACCGATTACCAATGACTGGCTTTGTGCGCGAGTTCGCCGATGCCGGTGGCGTGATGGCCTACGGGACCAACGTGGCAGACATGTACCGCCAAGTCGGCGTCTATGCCGGCAGCATCCTCAAAGGCGCGAAACCGGCCGACCTTCCGGTCCTGCAGTCGACCAAATTCGAACTTGTGATCAATCTGCAGACCGCAAGAGCACTTGGCATTGACGTGCCACCGACGCTGCTCGCCCGCGCCGACGAGGTGATCGAATGAGACGCCGCGAGTTCATCACGCTGCTCGGCGGTGCGGCTGCGTGGCCGCTGGCGGCTCGGGCGCAGCCAGCCGAGCGCGTGCGGCGGCTGGGTATGCTGCTCGGCAGCACCGCGCCCGACCGTCCCGATGTCGCGAGTTTCCTGCAGGCGCTGCGGCAGTTGGGTTGGAGCGAGGGCCGCAACCTGCAGATCGAATATCGCTGGGGCCGCGGCAATGCCGCCGATATCCGCAAATATGCGCAGGAGCTGGTCGCGCTCGCGCCCGACATCCTCCTGGTCTCCGGCGCCTCGTCGTTGACGCCGTTGTTGCAGGCGACGCGCGACTTGCCGATCGTGTTCACCAGCGTCGCCGATCCGGTCGGCGCCGGCTTCGTCGCGAGCATGTCGCGGCCGGGTGGCAATGCCACCGGCTTCATCCAGTTCGAGTACAGCCTGAGCGGCAAGTGGCTGGAGCTGCTCAAGCAGATCGCGCCCGGCGTGACCCGCGCCGCGGTGCTGCGTGATCCCACGCAGACCGCGGGGGTCGGCCAGTTCGCCGTCATCCAGTCGGTGGCCTCGTCGGTGGGGATCGAGGTCGTTCCGGTCAATGTACGCGATGCCGATGAGATCGATCGCGCGGTGACTGCTTTCGCGCACGCTGCCAATGGCGCCATTGTGGTGACCGCAAGCGCGTTGACGCTGGTTCACCTCGAGCGCATCGTCGCGTTGGCAGCGAAGCTGCGGCTGCCCGCGGTCTATCCGCGCCGGCTCTACGTCGATTCCGGCGGCCTGATCTCCTACGGATTCGACGTAGTCGACCAGTTCCGCCGTGCCGCCGGCTACGTCGATCGCATCCTCAGAGGCGAGAAGCCCGCCGAGCTGCCGGTGCAAGCCCCGACTAAGTACGAGCTGGTGATCAATCTCAAGACCGCGAAGGCGCTCGGGATCGACGTGCCCACAACGGTGCTGGCCCGCGCCGACGAGGTGATCGAATGAGGCGGCGCGAGTTCATCACGCTGCTCGGCGGTGCGGCGGCTTGGCCGATGGGAGCGCGGGCGCAGCAGGGCGAGCGGATGCGGCGCATCGGCGTGCTGATGAATACGACGGCCAATTCCGAGCAACAGCAAAGCCTGGTGGCGTTCCGGCAGGCGCTGCAGCAACTTGGCTGGACCGAGGGCCGAAACGTACAGATTGGTGTCAGGTGGGCCGGCGGCGATACTCGGGAAATCCGCAGGCACGCTGGCGAGCTGGTCGCACTGGCGCCCGACGTCATGTTAGCGACCGGCAATGCCGGGATGGTGCCATTGCTGCAGGCGACGCGCATCATACCGATCGTTTTCAACAACGTCGCCGACCCGGTCGGCGGCGGCTTCGTCAAGAGCATGGCGCGGCCGGGTGGCAACGCTACCGGCTTCATTCAGTTCGAATACAGCTTGAGCGCCAAATGGCTGGAAACGCTCAAGGAGATCGTCCCGAGCCTGACGCGCGTGGCGGTACTGCGGGACGCCGCCTTAGCGTCCGGGATCGGCCAGTTCGCCGTCATCCAATCGGTCGCGTCGTCGCTCAGGGTGGAGACGACCGCGATCGACGTGCGCGACACCGGCGAAATCGAGTCCGACATCGCGGACTTTGCACGCACCGGCACCGGTGGGTTGATCTTGACATCAAGCGCGCTGGCGGTGGTTCACCGCAGCCTGATCATCACGCTGGCCGCCCGGCACAGGCTGCCGGCGATCTACTATCGGCGCGCCTTCGTCGACGCCGGTGGCCTGATCTCCTACGGCTACGATGTCGTCGATCAGTACAGGCGCTCGGGCGGCTACGTCGATCGCATTCTCAAAGGCGAGAAGCCTACCGACCTGCCAGTGCAGGCGCCGACCAGGTACGAACTGGTGATCAACATGAAGACAGCGAAGGCGCTCGGCCTGGACGTCCCGCCGACTCTGCTCGCTCGCGCCGACGAGGTGATCGAATGAGGCGGCGCGAGTTCATCACCCTGCTCGGCGGCACGGCGGCGTGGCCGATAGCGGCGCGCGCGCAGCAGCCGGAGCGGATGCGGCGCATCGGTATTCTCGCGGACGAGCGGTGGCCACCGATCGACAGCCTAAAGCAGGGTCTGCGCATGCTGGGTTACGTCGAGGGGCAGAATTTCGAGATCGTGTACCGCTTCGCAGCCGGCCAAGCGGAGCGATACCCCGGCCTCGCTGCCGAACTGGTGGCATTGCCGGTCGAGGTGATCGTCGCCTTGGGAACACCCGCTTCCGTTGCGGCCAAACGAGCAACCGAGGCCATCCCAATCGTGG
>Ga0126382_10000696_pt1 | contig 13203 bp, 8 predicted proteins | sample PanSoiMetPlot_30_FD_92548 | JGI IMG/M metagenome (GOLD analysis project Ga0126382, IMG submission 92548) | Tropical forest soil microbial communities from Panama - MetaG Plot_30 | ecosystem: Environmental > Terrestrial > Soil > Tropical forest > Bulk soil | place: Panama | collected 2016-02-17 | reverse complement strand
GGGACCTCAGCAGCACCTGTTGGCAACAGCGCTCGCAGGAGGTCGAGACCCCATTGCGCCACGAGCAAACCTAATAGTCCGCCAATTACAGATAGCAAAATGCTCTCGGTGAGCAATGCGCGAACCAGACGTCCTCTACTGGCTCCCAATGCGATTTTCAAGGCGGTCTCTCGCTGCCTTGTCGCGCCCCTGGCGAGCAGCAGGTTCGCAACATTCACACAAGCCATCAGCAAGACAAAACCGGCAGCAGTGAGCAGAATCATCAGTGCCGGTTTTAAGTCCAGCACCTGGTTCTCCTGAAGCGTGATCACCTTAATTCCGCGGTTCTGGTTGGTCGTGGGGTATCCTTGGGCGAGTCGTTCGGCAATGGCATTCATTTCAGACTGAGCCCGATCCAATGAAATCTCGCGCTTTAAACGAGCGAACACGATCAATGAATAATCGTCTCGTCCCAATTGTCCTCGTCCGAAATCAAATGGCATCCATAAATCATAGTGCCGACTGCCGCCGAATAGATTGAAGTCCGCAGGAAGAATGCCGATCACTGTGAAGGGCTTGTCATCAATGTTGATCGATCTTCCCACGATATTGGGATCGGCTGCAAAACGGCCGCTCCAGATACGGTGACTGAGCACGACTACTTGATCGCTTCCAGCCTGTTCTTCGCCAATGAGAAATGTGCGTCCGTGCGAGGGTTCAACACCGAGGAGATCGAAAAAGTTAGCCGACGTACGAACGCCCCAAACCTGTTCCGGTTCTCCGTCGCCGCTAAGTCTGTAGAACCATGTGCGCCAGGCAGAGATTTGTTCAAATGCGCTGCTCTGTTCGCGCCAATCGACGAAATTCGCGGAGGAGACAATTCCACGATCTAGACCGATTGTCGGGTTGGTCTCCCAAAGGTAAACGATGCGATCCGCATCTTTGAAAGGAGGTGGCCGCAGAATCAGCGCGTTGATGACGCTGAAGATTGCAGTATTTGCGCCAATTCCAAGAGCGAGAGCTATTAGCGCTATAGCGGAAAAACCGGGATTATTTCGAATGGTGCGGACTGCATGATGCAAGTCTCTAAGAAGTGTCTCCACCAGCTTGCTCCACGGGTTCTGCGGTCGTATCAAATACGCAGTTCGAAATCTAACACCGATGCGGACGTAATGCCCTTCGTAAGGAGGGCAAGGTTTTTAGAAAGAGGATAAGACCACCAGCACCCCTCCGTCAGGAGGACCGCGGCTGATGTCTGTTGGGGGCGGTTGGGGATTTGAGCCGAGCCTTTCTGGCTCACTCATACCTCAACGCGACCATCGGATCCACCTTCGTCGCTTTTCGAGCCGGCACCAAACAAGCCCCCAGAGCCACTCCCGTCAGTATCAGCATTACCAACACCAAAGTGAAAGGATCAGATGGGCTTACACCGAACAGCAGATTCTGTATTAACCTTGTCAGCGCCAGCGACCCGGCTACGCCGATCACGATTCCAGCAAGAGCCATCGCTAATCCGCGTTTCAATACCAATCTTCGAATGTTTCTTGACTCGGCGCCCAACGCTATCCGTATGCCGATCTCCTGTGTTCTGCTGGTCACCGCAAACGACATCAATCCGTAAACGCCCACGGTCGCTAGCAGAAGCGCAATCAACGCAAAGCCACCGACCAATAACAGGTTGAACCTGCGCGGCGCGGTTTCAGCGGACATCCGTGCTTCGTATGCCTGAACATTTGCCAGCGGCTGCTCCGCGTCGATGCTCTGAACCTCTCTCTTAACAGCTGCAACAAAGGCAAGTGGATCACCTGAGGTCTTGAGCGATAGGTCCATCACCCGGGTGAGTTCGGCGAGCCATTTTGGACCAACTTGCGCGTAAGGCCTGTCGATTTCCGGCCGAGGTTCTTCATCGAGCGACGCATGCTTTACATGACGAACAACGCCTACGATTTCTCGCCACGGCTCGCTAGTCCCTCCCACCCGAACGCGTTTCCCTAAGACTGATTGGAGCGGTTGATCGGGAAAGCGGCGTTTGGTCAGTTCTTCGTCCACGATGGCAACGGGAGGAGCAGTCTCGTTGTCTTCTTCCGTAAAGCTTCGACCAGCAAGCAACGAAATTCCGAGAGTCTGTTGATAGCCCTCGCTGATCCAGTGAGTGACCGCGACAGGTGAATTACCGGGTTGGGGTTCTGCTTCGCCTTCGAGCAGGTATTCATCATTGTTCGACTGCCCGAACGGAAAACCAGTTGAAAGACTGGCATGCTGGACTCCTGGAAGAGTCGAAACTCGTTGAAGCATCTCTCGACAGAAGTTCATTGTTTGCGACGAGTTTCTATACTTCGCATCCGGTAACCGCAAGCGAACCGTAAGCACGTTTCGCGGCTCAAATCCGAGATCGACTCTCAACATTTCCCGGAAGCTTTTCAACAGCAGGCCAGCGCCGACAAGCAGCACAAAAGACAACGCTATCTCGGAAACCACGAAGGCGCCTCTTAACCGTTCGTTCGATCCGGCGCCTGCTTGTCGGCCTCCCTCTTTCAACGACGACTGCAGATCGAGTTTCGATGCCTGCCATGCCGGAACTAATCCGAAGACAACGCCAGTAAACAAACTCGCCGCAATTGAGAATATCAGCACTCGAGAATCTATTTTTACTTCGTCTGCTCGCGGCAAAGCAGTAGCGCTCAGCTTCAGCAGAAAATCGAAGGACCACATTGCCAACAGGAATCCAATCACTCCTCCGATCAGCCCGAGCAGGACGCTCTCGGTCAGCAACTGCCGAACAATTCGTACCCGGCTCGCCCCCAACGCGAGTCGGAGCGCAATCTCTTTCTGGCGGCCCGCCGCACGCGCCAGCAATAAATTCGCTACATTGGCGCAGGCGATTAGCAACACCAGCAGCACAGCTGCGGATATCATCATTAATACTTGTCGAGCGTCGCCGAGATAGTCCTCAGTGAGCGGCTTGAGTGATACACCGGTGCCGGTGTTGGATTCCGGATACCGTGCTTCGAGATCCGCTGCAATTGCGTTCATTTCGCTTCGAGCCTGCTCAAGGGTCGCGTTCGGTTTTAATCTTCCGATCACGCTCGCGAGGTGTGTGTTCCTCGTGTGCATGTACTCACGATCGGTGAGGCGTCCAAGCGGTACAAGGAAATCATTATTGGCATTGATGCGTCCATAGAAGTCGAAGTCGGCCCGCATTACGCCAATGACTGTCCAGCTTTCCGCGTTTATTCTCAACGTTCGGCCGACCACCGATTCTTCACCACCGAATCGGCGCTGCCAGAGCCCGTACCCAAGGACGACCACGCGCTCAGCCGCGGCATTTTCATCTTGCTCGGTGAACGTACGACCGATCAATGGTTTGACCCCAAGTGTCTGGAAGAAGCTCGCGCTGACCCATCGACCAATAATTCGTTCCGGTTCGCCATCGCCGGTGAACACAAAACCGGCGGGCATTCGAACTGCGATCTCTTCAAACACGGTTTGGCGCTCTCGCCAGTCGAGGTAGTCAGGGTAAGACACTAGAGTCTCGGGGACTTCCCTTGAGGTTCCAGAAAGAACTACCAGTCTTTCAGGGTGTGGGTACGGGAACGGCTTCAGAATCACACCGTTCACGACACTGAAAATCGCTGTGTTAGCGCCGATGCCGATTGCCAATGTGAGAACGGCAGTGACAACATATCCCGGCCGCCGTCGCAGCGTTCTCCACGCGAATGTCAAATCCTGGATTAAGTGGTCCATTTCATTCGTGGCGCAGGGCTGCCATTGGATCGATTTTTGTCGCACGCCAGGCGGGAATGTAGCTGACGGTTTCGGGTTTCTGTCAATAGGACCTATAGGACGTATAAGACCTGTAAGACCTATACGTCCGATTATTCGTACCTCAGCGCGATCATCGGATCCACCTTCGATGCTCGCCGCGCCGGGACGAAACAGGCTCCCAGAGCCACTCCTATCAGCACGACGCCGATGACTGCGAAAACTGCGGGATCGGTAGGACTCACGCCGTACAAAAGGCTCGCAACCGTTCGTGTCAAAAGGTACGCCGCGCCGAGCCCGAGGCCAACACCAACAATCGTTAACATCATTCCCTGTCTGATTATCATGCCGAGGACGTCGCCCAATTGAGCACCGAGCGCCATCCGAATGCCAATCTCATGCGTACGCTGCGCTACCGCATACGACATCACCCCGTACAGACCGATGGCCGCCAGCATCAACGCCACTAATCCAAAAATTCCCACGAGTGTTGATGCCAGGTTCATTGCTGACAGAGCATTGCCGATCTGATCGGACATCGTCTTCACGTCTGAGACTGGCAGCGAAGGATCAATCGATCGAATTTCATCGCGTACCGCCGCAATGGAATCACTCGCGCGTCCGCGCGTTCGCAGGACTATATTTGTGTAAAAAGAGGGCTTTCGCTGCAAACCAGGCAAATCAAAGTGAGGAATGGGATCCTCAGTCAAATCATGGTGTTTGATGTTTGCGGCGATGCCGACGATTTCAACCGGAGGTGCGTTCGTCCCCGGTTGCAATCTCTTTCCGACTGCATTTTCGCCGGGGAAAAGCTTGCGTGACATCGCTTCATTTATGATCACGACCGCCGGCGCTCCCTCTCTGTCTTGCTCAGTGAACCCGCGTCCTTCGATTATTCTTATGCCCATTGTTTCATGGTATCGCGGTCCGACGTCGTTGGCATCGAAAGCCATCTGTTCATCGGGAAGTGGCTTACGGCCTTCGACAAATATGCTACTCATATATCGACTTCCGCTGAGTGGCATGACCAAACCGTAACTGACCTCATCCACGCCCGGCATAGATCTTAGGCGCTCGATGAGCTGTTCTCTTAGCGCTTTGCCTCGTCCCGCATCGTACTTCTTCTCATCAAGTTCCAGCGGAACCATGATTACATGCGCACTCTGATAGCCGGGATCAATCGCAAGAAGATTTTGAAGACTCTTGATGCACAGACCGGCGCCAATTAGAACGATCACCGCCAAAGCGAGCTGCGTTACCACCAGCAGACTTCGGATGTTGAATCGGCGCTCGCCTCTCATAGATATTCCGCCCTCTTCCTTCATTGCGGGCAGGAGGTCGGTTCTTGCGCCCTGCCATGCGGGTACGGCGCCAAACAGAAGACCTGCGACGATGGTCGTCAATATGCTGAACACCAGCACTCTGCGATCCAGTCCTTCGCCCAGTATTCCCTGCGCGATACTGAGTCTGGCCTGACTCTTAACAAGCAGCGTTACTAGCCACGGAGCGAGCAGCAGGCCGGCCGCGCCACCTGTTAACGCCAGCAGCAGGCTTTCGGTCATCAGTTGGCGCGCCAGCCGGAATCCACCGGCACCAAGCGCTCTCCTGATTGCCATTTCTTTTCGTCGAGTCACGCCCCGCGCCAGCAACAAGCCCGCAACATTTGTGCAGGCAATTAACAACACCAGAGCGACGACCGCCATCAGGAGCTTAAGAGGCTGCGAAAACCGTTTTCGCAAAATTGAGATTCCCTGGCCTCCTGGTTCGAATTGGATGTGTTGCTCGCTGAACGGCAGACCTTTTGTAATGACGCCCGAAGGAGTGTGTGCCTCTTTCACTTGCTGCGCGACGAGGTCCATTCCGATTTGGGCTTGAGCCGCACTTACGCCCTCTTTAATCCGCCCGACCATAAGCAAAAACTGGTTTTTTCGGCTCTCGATAATTTTCGATTGAGCGAGCTGCGCATGCATTCGAACAGGCACCCAAATAGCCGCCGGTTCTTCGAGAATCATTCCGGTGAATTCGGGCGGTGCTATTCCGATCACGGTCAAAGGGACGTTGTTAAGGGTGATGGTTCTGCCGATCGTATTTGGATCTGCGCCGAAATGAGTTCGCCAAAAGGAGTTGCTTATGACAATAACTTGTGACGGGCTCGCGGCCGAGTCTTCATCGGGCGAAAAGGTGCTGCCTAACGCTGGCTTTACACCAAGGACTTTAAAGTAATTGCTGGAAACGTACTCGCTTTCGACGAGTTCGGTTTGATCGTTGGAATTCAACTCCAGCTGTGTGCGATTGAATGCAAACATCCCGTCGAAGACTTCATTTTGAGCGCGGTAGTCGTCGAAAACCGGGTAGGAGAACGCATTGCTGACGAAATGAGGGCTCACGCTCACGGAGTTGATGAGCACAAGCTGCTCGGGTTTTTCCACCGCCAAACTTCGGACGAGCAGCTTGTCAGTGATGCTGAAGATTGCGGTGTTGGCGCCTATCCCAAGAGCCAGCGTGACAGTGGTGATCAGCGTAAAGCCGGGCTTTTTAAGCAGCATCCGTACACCGGACTTAATGTCTTGTAATAAGGTATCCATAGTTTCCCTTCACTTTATTCGGACCGCAGACCAAATTGCGTGCCAAGACGAACGAGCACCAGATCAACACAAAATGAGCATAAATTGATGATTCAAGGCGCGCATATTCGGCTGTCTGGCCGGTTTCGGGATAGCTAAATCCCAGTAACGAAAAAGGAATGTAGGTGTTCAACGCTTCGCGTTGAACGTTCAGCGTTAGCAGCTTGTTACTTTCCGATCTGCGCAATGTGCGTCATCTGCGGATAGGCTGTGGGATCTTTCAATCAGGACTGATCCACAGATTACGCAGATTACGCAGAAGATAACCAGCTGCTAACGCTGAACGCTAAACGCGAAGCGTTCCTTGATCACACTTGTACCGAAGCATAAGATTCCGCTCACTGATTCGTTTTTTGAATGCAATGTCGAAAAAGAAAGTCAGAGTATTTGCAACGGCGGACATCGGCAATGAAGCGCTCGCTCGCCTCCGTGACATTGGTTACGAGGTGGAAGTCTATCCTCTCTTCGAGCCGCCGCCAAAGTCACTTATCGTCGAAAAGGTTAGGAACGGTATCGACGCGCTGATAACCACGCTTCGAGATGCCATCGACGAAGAAGTTTTTTCCGCCGGCGCGTCGACTCTTCAAATCGTCGCACAGATTGCCGTGGGGTTTGACAACATCGATCGTGCTGCGGCGAATCGTCATCGGATACCGTTCGCCAACACGGCTGATGTCCTCACCGAAGCTACCGCAGAATTTGCTTTCTTCATGATGGGAGCAGTATCGCGAAAACTCTATCCTTCAGAGAAACTCGTAGAGAACAACCAATGGACCTCGTGGCATCCCTATCAACCTTTCCTCGGCGACGAAGTTACCGGTAAGACGATCGCCGTAATCGGTACCGGCCGCATCGGCAAAGCGTTCGCCAAGAAATGCATAGGTCTGGACGCGGATATTCTGCTCTATGACCCCGAGATTCAGGATGAGAAGTTCGTTCTATACGCAGCACGCGAGATGTCATTGAGGTTCGAAGCGGGTTTCACCTCAAGACGTAGAGAGATTCGATATGTATCTTTTTCAGAAGCGTTGGCCGCCGCTGATTATCTGAGCCTTCATGTGCCGCTGTTATTGCGAGGCGAATCGCTTACGCCTACCTATCACCTGATGAACTTTGAAGCTTTTCGACGGATGAAGAAGAGCGCCTACCTGATAAACACCTCCAGGGGGCCGGTTGTTGACGAGAACGCGCTTTATCACGCGCTACTGGGCAACGAGATCGCCGGAGCTGCACTCGACGTGTATGAGAAGGAACCGCTGCCGCTGGATAGCCCTTTGCGCGATGCGCGACTAAAAGATCGTCTGCGGTTATTTCATCATTTTGCTTCGGGCACTAGAGAGACTCGGCTTTCACCGGACCCGCATGTCGGGATGGCTGGTCGTTGTGTTCAGGCGGTAGTAGACGTAATTGAGGGAAACTATGGCGGCGATCGGTCGAAGATGCCCTACGTTGTTAACAAAGAAGCGTTTGATTCCGATTAACGGATCCGGATTCAGTCGAACTGGCTGCGCAGCCGACGAACAATTGCGCGATGACGGTTCGCCTTCACATGTTTATGGACAACAGCCGCTACCCCGAGGCTGCACAACGTTACTACCGCGATCGTGATCATAATAACCTCCACCGTTTGAGGCGCTGCAGCCTCAGCGATTTTGCGTGTTGGGCTTCGGTCTTACGGGTCACAAACCCGTGCTGGCAACGATTCGACCTGCGAGTTGCTGCACGTTGGTGAGGTTTTGTTATAAGGAGGCCTTTCAATATTACTACCTTTAGTGCGGATTCGCTAGTTCGTTTCTCTTGTTCGCAGCGCCAGGGTTTCGCCTCGGGTCTGGGGATAATCGAATCCGCCATCATCGCGGCTGTTGTCGCGGATCGAGCTTCTCTCGCAAACCATCGCCTATAAAGTTGAATGCCAGGACAGCCAACGCAATCATCACTCCGGGAAAAATGAACAAATGAGGCGCGGTAAACCAAAACTCGCGTGAGTCGTCGATCATCTTGCCCCACGAAGGAATGGGTTCAGGGACGCCTAATCCGAGAAAACTCATGCCCGCTTCGGCAAGGATCGCGCCTGCCATTCCGAGCGATGCCTGGACGATCAAAGGCTGGATAGAGTTTGGAAGGATGTGCTTGAGCAGGATTCGAACATTGTTTGCGCCGAGAGCTCGGGCAGCGGTGACGAAATCATACTCGCGAACCTTGAGCACCTGTGCCCGCATCAATCGCGCATATCCAACCCACCCGATCACCGACAGCGCTACCACCAGATTCCGCAGACTAGGACCGAGAAACGCGACCATCGCAATCGCGAGCAATATGCCGGGAAACGACAGAAAGACATTAAACAAAAATCCTGAGACTATTCGATCGACCCAGCCACCTGCGTACCCAGAGAACGAACCAATCAGCACGCCTACAATAGAAGATATCGTCACCACCGAGAGCCCTACGAGCATGGAGACTCTCGCACCGTAGATGATTCGTGCGAGTTCGTCGCGCCCCAGTTGGTCGCGCCCCATCGGATGACTGCGATCAGGGGCGTCGAGACGAGAAACGAGATCCTGACTTTGCACTCGCTCCCACGAAGCGAGCAAAGGAGACAACGCAGCCATGAGAACCAGCAGCGCTGCCACAACGAACCCGGATTTGGCGATTGTGCTCATGAATTAGGACCGATAGGACTAATAGGACCTAATATGACCGATATGTCATATTAGAGTTTTTCATTCCACCTTTATCCTGGGATCCAGGAATCTGTAAACAATATCCGTTGCGGTGTTCACCAGCACATACGTCGCCGCGATTACCAGTATGCATCCCTGCGTGAGCTTGTAATCTCGCTCACTGATGCTGTCCACAAGTAAGCTGCCGACTCCGGGCCACGAGAACACCCGCTCGGTGATTATCGCGCCTGCCAACAAAACGCCAAATTGAAGCCCGAGCACGGTGACTACGGGTATGAGCCCGTTCTTCAACACGTGCTTGTAGATGACCGTGCGTTCCGGAAGTCCTTTTGCGCGCGCGGTTCGCACGTAGTCTTCGTTTAACTCTTCCAAGACGCTTGATCGAACAATTCTGGTGAGAAACGCGGACATCGCTGCGGCGAGGGTGAATGCGGGGAGGATCAGGTTGTCGATTCCTCCGATGCCCGACACAGGCGTCACGCCAAGGTTAACCGAAAAAATCAGAACCAGAAGCGGACCAAGCGCGAAGCTCGGAAGCGATATTCCAAGCAATGCGACCAATGTCGAAAGGCTGTCTACAAAACTGCCGCGATGAGTAGCGGCAGTAACACCCAACGGAATTGAAATCAAAGTCGCTATGAACATCGCGGCGACGGCAAGCTCGATCGTTGACGGGTAACGGGAAACGATTCGCTTGAGGACCGGCTGCCTGGTCACCGGGTTGATGCCCCAATCACCGCGCACCAGACCGCGCCAGTAGTCGACGTACTGGGAGCCGAGCGGCTTATCCAAACCGAGTTCAACACGAGCAGTTTGAACTTGTTCTTCGGTTGCATTTTCGCCGACCAGTTGTCGTGCAGGATCACCAGGCACAATGTGGATCAGAAGAAACACCAGAGTGACCACGGCCCAGAGAACAGGAATGACAATCAGGAGCCGCCTGAGCAGGGCAAACGCGAATCCGCGCATATCGTTCGAAATCATAACAAAGCAGTGAAAAGAGACCAAACTTGCCGCCGTTGGAGAAGGAATCGGCTGATTTATACACGGATGCGCTGAATCGTCGTGGAGACGATTCTGTCTTAACGGTCCGATGATGCGAGGTCAGGTGTCCAGTTTCAAATGCGCCAGATTCGCGTGTGGACAACAATGTTCTTAGGGTAGACTCGCGCAATGCGTATGATCTGCCTTCATATAAGCGAAATGCTGGCGGAACACGCGGCGCAGAAAAGAGCGCGAAACAAAGATTGTCGACGTGTCCGCACGGCTGGCCTCGGGCCAGGCCCGAATTGATGCAGAATGCAGTCTAGCAAAGGCGATTCTGGGGCAGGACTGAGAGAGGGCCACCCCTTACAGAACAACTGAATGAGGTTACAGATATGGGCAATGACGTGAGTGTTGCGGAGCCGCTTCCAAGCACCAACGAACTCGCCTTAGAGCGAAATCGTCTGGCTTATGATCGAACGATGATGGCATGGGTAAGAACTGCTACCTCGCTGATTAGCTTCGGTTTCACCATCTACAAGTTCTTTGAGTACGTGAACCAGTCGGGACAAACAGCGCCCCAGCGGAGGATTGGTCCGCGCGAGTACGGCATGCTGATGATTATCACCGGAGTCATAGTCCTGGCTATTGCAACCTTCGAACACTATCGTGCTATGCGCAAAATTCGAAAGATGACTGGAAGAAGAACCTATTCGATTGCGACCGTGCCTGCGGCGCTTATTTCTGTTCTTGGCTTAGTGGCACTGATTGCAGTATGGCTTCGATTTTGAGAAGTGGTCCCAAAGAGGAACAAAGCAGCGTGAGAAAAAAAAACCCCATGGCCGAAGGACGGTGCCAGAGTATTACTATTTGCGGCAAAATACTTCAGTAATAGACGCGACGTGAAAGGTATTGGCTCAACTTTCAAGTAGGCCTCTAATGCTAGCACGTAGCAAGTCAGTACAGAGATGAGGAAACGCCGGTCAATCAAGTCGCTATCATCCCGTGGCCGCAGCACGCCGGCGCGACGCTGGAGCATCGTAATTATTGTCGCAGCCCTCATCGTCGCGAGCTTCCTGGCCGTGAAAGCGGCGCGCAAAAAGGAACCTGAAATGATCGCGAACCCAGGCGCATCCGCGTTCAGCGAGACAATTGAGAACCATTATGGGCCGCCGGGTGATCCGCCTGATGGCATGGTTTGGATTCCCGGTGGAGAGTTCTCGATGGGCGCGGCTGATCCGATGGGTGCCGACAAAAATGAGGTTGGGATGCATGCAACAGACGATTCTCGTCCGATCCATCGCGTTTATGTCGACAGTTTTTGGATGGACAAAACCGAGGTAACTAATGAACAGTTCGCGGCATTCGTGAAGGCAACAGACTATGTCACCGTTGCTGAACGAACGCCTCAAGCAAAGGACTTTCCCGGCGCTCCAACTGAGAATTTGGTGGCAGGCTCAGTAGTCTTTTCGCCGCCCGACCATACGGTACCGCTAGACGATCACTTCCAATGGTGGTCGTACGTTAAGGGCGCGAACTGGAGACATCCGCAAGGTCCGGAGAGCTCAATCACCGGAAAGGAAAAATATCCGGTTGTGCATATTGCTTATGAAGACGCGCTCGCTTACGCGAAGTGGGCCGGGAAGCGGCTACCGACCGAAGCAGAATGGGAGTTCGCGGCGCGCGGCGGAATGTCGGGAAAGGTCTATCCCTGGGGCGATGAATTCAAGCCTAATGGAAAGTGGATGACCAACAGCCACCAGGGCCATTTTCCTGACCACGATACAGGCGGAGACGGCTTCACTGGTGTCGCGCCGGTCGCGCAGTTTCCGCCGAACGGCTACGGACTCTATGACGTTGCCGGCAATGTCTGGGAGTGGGTCAGTGATTGTTATCGTCCCGATTACTATGCAGAGCTGGCGAAGGCCGGCGTCATAGCTCGCAATCCGCAAGGCCCGGCTTCGTCATTCGATCCAAGCGAACCCGGCGAGAAAAAGCGCGTTCAGCGCGGCGGATCCTTTCTCTGTACTGATCAGTATTGCTCGCGGTACATGGTCGGAACTCGAGGCAAAGGAGACGTCAGCACCGGCACAAATCATCTCGGATTCCGATGTGTAATCTCGCCGAAGGATTCCAAATAGGAGTTTATTATTGCGTCGCTCTAACCTGGCGCGGCTTTGCGGCTTGGCGTCTTTGCGTTTAACGCGGACTCTCAACTCTACTAAATTTGGGGGCAGGCGCCGCGACCTACTCGGCACAGGATGAAAGGTTGTGCGTTTTCAAACATTCTAAAAAGCGATGCAACGCCCGCTGTGTCACCTCGCAGCGATCCGCACTCGTAACGGTTCGGTCCTTGTCATAGTCGCGCATGATGCGACGGGCGCGATGAAGGATCACTTTTGCTCCGGTTTCCGTGATCTCAAGCGCTTCGGCTGTCTCTTTTGTCGAGTAATCGAAAACATCTCGAAGCAACAACACCGCGCGTTGCGACGGAGTGAGAGCCTCAAGAGCAAGCAAGAAGGCTATCGAGATGCTCTCGAGCATGTCGTAGCGAGTGGAGGGCGTGTCTTCTTTTGCAGCTTTGAATCCCTCTGTACCGGAAACATCTCTGTCACCAGTAGGTATCGGCGAGGGGAGCCACGGTCCGTCATAACCCCTTTGACGCCTCCGGCGTACTTGATTGCGGCTTAAGTTGATTGCTACACGCAAGAGCCATGGTCTCCAGGCTTGTTGAGTATCACGCGGAGGCTTTTCCAGTGCTTTGACAAACGTCTCTTGCACAATGTCCTCAGCCTCGGCCGCATTTCCAGTCATTCGGTAGCACACTCCCCACAGTAAGTGCCTATTTTCAGAATAGACCTCGTTAGAAATCGGCATGTGAACTCTATTTATTCAGATCCTTGGGCGACGACAACCAAGAATCTCATCCATAACACACTTGAGGAGACAAAAGGTTACAGAACGCCTTGAGAATTGGAATTTCCAGTCGACTGAAGAATCAGTGCAAGGATCTAAGAACTCTGCTTCTTACTGATTTGCAGTTATATTTCAATAGTCGGAGAGTTAGGGTTTCTCGGACGATTCGAGTATCGAAACAAGATGTAATATGAGCAGCAGCTTTAGCTCAGACGGTCTTGTTGGATCAGAGGTTCCACACGTCGCCGGGCTGC
>Ga0126382_10000695_pt1 | contig 13204 bp, 12 predicted proteins | sample PanSoiMetPlot_30_FD_92548 | JGI IMG/M metagenome (GOLD analysis project Ga0126382, IMG submission 92548) | Tropical forest soil microbial communities from Panama - MetaG Plot_30 | ecosystem: Environmental > Terrestrial > Soil > Tropical forest > Bulk soil | place: Panama | collected 2016-02-17 | reverse complement strand
TTTCCACTGGTTGAGGAACTGCGGCAGCCCGACCGTTCCGCCGGCGCCGCCGACATTGGTGATCTGCACGCCCTTCACCGCGCCGATCGCGCGCAGCACCTGTTCGATCGTGCGCGCAGTCTGGTCCCACCCGCCGCCGGGCGCCGCCGGGACGAACATCTTGAGCAGGTCGATCGGCGGGGCTTGGGCTTGCACGGCGTCGATGGACAGGAGCGGCGATGCCGCCGCGGCGGGCACGGCCGCGGCGCTGCGCAGAAGATCACGTCGGGTGAACATGGCGTTTCCTTTCCAAGAGTCCGATGACGCTCTGCGGCGCCTTCCCTGCGAGCAGGATGTCTAAGTCGTGCGATTTAGTCCGATCTTCCTGCCAGATCGCGCGGAGGGGGACCAGTGTACGTCCAGATCAGGTGGCGGGGAATTGGTCCTTTGTTGCGTTCGCCCGACTGCATCTCCTCGAAGGCATGGGCCAGCGCGCCCACGGAGCGGGACAGCACGAACAGGCCGCGGCAGAGCGGCGGCGGAAAGCCGAGCTCGGCATAGACGACGCCGGTGGCGCCGTCGATGTTCATCGGGATCGCTCGCCCTTTCGCCGCCGCCAATTGTTCCTCGATCGCGCGGCTGATGGCGGCGAAGCGCCCGCTCACGGCGCCGCTCCTGGCCGCGGCCTCGACCAGCTCCAGGAGGCGGGGCGCGCGCGGATCGACGGGATGAAAGCGATGCCCGAAGCCCGGGACATGCCGGATGCCCCGCTCGGCCAAGAGCGTGATCTCGGCCCGCACGGCTTCGGCGAGCCGTTGCTCACTGGTGCGGTTGCCGTTCAGGCGATCGGCGATGGCATTATAGAGAGCAACGCATTGCTCACCGGCGCCGCCATGCACGTCGCCCAACATATTCACCGCCGACGCCATCGCATTATTGATGCCGACCCCGCAGCTGATCGCCATCCGCGCCGCCGCGATCGAGGGCGCCTGCGGCCCGTGGTCGACCGCCGCCACCAGCGCCGCTTCCAAGAGCTTGGCGGCCTCGGGATGGGGCAGCTCGCCCCGCGTCATGAGATAGACCGTTTCGGCAAAGCTGACGCGCCCGATCAGCTCCTCGATCGCGTAGCCGCGATATCGGATCATGCCGGGCTGCATGTCGATGATCGACGTCGACCACCAGTCCTCGGGGCTCTTGGTGTTCCGGCCGTCGGTCATATGGCACCGTCTCGCGCAAGCTCATCCATGTCGTGCTTCGAATAACCCAATTCGCCCAGGAGAGTTTCGGTGTCGGCGCCGAGCGCAGGCGGCGCCGTGTCCGGCGCCGGGTCGCCGCTGGCGAGCCGGAAGCCCGCGCGCACGACGCTGATCGGGCGATCGACGGCGGGCGCCGATGCGAAGGTCTTGAGGAGACCGCGCTCGACGATCTGCGGGTGCTCGAGCACGGCGGGCACGTCGAGCACCTCGCCGGCGGGAACGCCGTTGCGGTTGAACAGCGCCGACCAGTCCTGCGCCGACTTCGCGGCAAGCGCCTGCTCGATCTCGCGGTTCAGCTCGAAGCGGCGCTGCTTGCGATCCTCGCGGGCGGCAAAGCGCGGGTCGGTCACGAGGTCATCGCGCCCGATCAGCCGGGCGAGCGTCTCGAACTGCTCCTGCTTGTTGGCCGCGATGTTGAGCAGCCCGTCGCCGGTGCGAAACGTGCCCGACGGGCATGCGGTCATGTTCTCGTTGCCCATCGGCGCGGGTTTCACGCCGGCGATCAGCCAGTTCGAGACCGCCCAGCCCATGGCCACGAGCGAGGATTCCAGCATGGACACGTCGATCAGCTCACCCTCCCCGCTGCGCTCGCGGGCGAACAGCGCGGCCGCAATCGCGAATGCCGCGGTGATCCCGCCCATGGTGTCGGCAACGGGATAGCCGACCCGCAGCGGCGCGGACTGCGCATCGCCGGTGACGCTCATCACGCCGCACAGCCCCTGGATGATCTGGTCGTAGGCGGGATTGAGCTTGAGCGGCCCGTTCTGGCCGAAGCCGGAGATGGCGCAGTAGATGAGGTCGCGCTTCACGGCTTTGAGCGCGGCATAGCCGAGCCCAAGTCTATCCATCACGCCGGGACGGAAATTCTCCACCACGACATCCGAGGTGGCGACCAGCCGCTCGAACGCGGCGCGGCCTTTCGGCGATTTCAGATTGAGCGTGATCGAGCGCTTGCCCGCATTCTGCGCCAGGAAGGAGGCGCCCATGCCGCGGCGGTTGAGCTCGGGGTCGGCGCCGAGCTGGCGGGCAAGGTCGCCGGTGCCGGGCACCTCGACCTTGATCACATCGGCGCCGAGCTGGGCGAGCTGATAGCAGCAGAACGGACCGGCCAGAACGTTGGTCAGGTCGAGGATGCGCGTCCCGGCGAGCAGTCCAGCCATCGTGCGCCACCTCGTTCTCTTAAACAGAACTATGTTCTGTCTAGCATAACGTTCTGTACAACGCAACTGCGTTCTATTATATATCGGCCTGAGTCAGTGCAATGTGAGCCAGGCGCCATGAGCAACGACAAGGTCGAGGCGGTCGAACGGGCGCTCACCGTCCTCAATTCATTCCAGGCCGACAAGCCGGTGATGACGCTGGGCGAGATCGCGGCCGCGACCGGCTTCTACAAGAGCACGATCCTGCGCCTCACCGCCTCGCTGGAGCGGCTAGGCTACCTGGTACGCGACGAGAGCGGCGTTTTTCGGCTCGGCCCCGCGCTGGTGCGGCTGGGATCGATCTACCGCGCCGGCTTCAATCTCGGCGAGGCGGTCAGACCGGAGCTGCGCCGGCTGGTGACGGCGACCGGAGAGACGGCATCTTTCTATGTGCGCGAGGGCCAGTTCCGCGTGTGCCTGTTCCGGCACAATTCGCCGCATTCGGCACGCCACCATCTCGACGAAGGCGCGGCCTTGCCGATGACCGCCGGCGCCAGCGCCCATGTGCTGCTCGCCTTCTCCGACGCCAATGACGCCAGCGCCAATCCTGCAGGCGCCAATACTGCAGGCGCCAGGAGCACGAGTCCCAAAGGCGCCAAGGGTAAGACCGTGCAGGAGCGCGGGCACTACGTCTCGCTCGGCGAACGCGACCCGCATGTGGCGTCGGTCGCCGTCCCGGTGTTCGATCTCGCCGGCCACTTCCGCGGCGCGCTCGCGGTGTCGGGGTTGATCGGACGGTTCCAGGAGCGGGCGCGACAGGCTGCGCTCGCGGAGCTCGTGGAATCGGCGCAGCGCTTGCGCACGCGCCTGCCGGCGAGCGAATAGGATCCACCCGCCGATATCTGCCGTTTCCTCGAACATGGCGCAGCCTGCAATCCGCGCACACATCGGGCGGGCGCGCGCGGCGGGGTGAGCCCGTGATATGATCGCGCCCTGTGTCAAGGGAGCGATCCGCCATGCTCACACGCCGTCACGTTCTCGCCGCCTCCGCGGCGGGGTTCGCCGCAGCGAGCGTCCTGCCGCGCGCCTTCGCGCAGGCGGTGCAGAAGCCGGTCCGGGTCATCGTCGGCTTTCCGGCGGGCGGCGGCACCGACGTCATCGCCCGCATCCTGGCGGCGCGGCTGCGCGGGCCCTACGCCGCGGCGGTGCTGGTCGAGAACAAGCCGGGCGCCGCGGCGCGCGTCGCGGTCGAATACGTCAAGAACGCGGAGCCGGACGGCAGCACCATGCTGTTCACGCCGGACTTTCCGATCACGGTCTATCCGGCGAGCTTCCGCTCGCTCAACTACGATCCGCTCAAGGACTTCACGCCGGTGTCGCCGGCGGCGCGCTCGATGCTGACCTACAATGTCGGCCCGGGCGTGCCCGACAGCGTCAAGACGCTCGCCGACTTCGTGCAATGGTGCAAAGCCAATCCGGGCAAGGCGATCTACGCCACCACGGCGGCCGGCGGCACGCCGCATTTCGTCGGCATGATGCTGGCCAATGCGGCCGGCGTGGCCATGAACCCCGTGCACTATCGCGGCGGCGCGCCCGCGCTGCAGGATCTGATCGGCGGCCACGTGCCGGCCGCGGTCAATCCGATCAGCGAAAGCATGGCGCAGGCCAAGGCCGGGACCATCCGCATCCTGGCGGTGACGGGGTCGCAACGCTCGTCGTTCCTGCCGGACGTGCCGACCATGCGCGAGGCCGGCTACGACGTGGTGGTGGAATCCTGGCTCGGCGTGTTCGTGCCGGCGCGGACGCCCGCCGAGACCGTCAACGCGCTCAGCGCCACCATCGCCGACGCGGTCAAGTCCGCGCCGATGATCGACAGCCTGGCCAAGGTCGGCAACACGCCGGCGTTTCAGAGCCCGGCGGACTTCGCGGCGACCGTCAAGGCCGACATCGCGCGCTGGGCGCCGGTGGTGAAGGCATCGGGCTTCGTCGCCGAGGACTGATCAGCGCCGCAGGGATCGCCAGCGGCGGTCGGCGACGATCGCCCGCGCGGCGTTGTGGCCCGGCGCGCCGGTGACGCCGCCGCCGGGATGCGCGCCCGAGCCGCAGTGATAGAGGCCTTTGAGCGGGGAGCGATAATCGGCATAGCCGAGCGCGGGGCGGGCCGAGAACAGCTGGTCGAGCGTCAAGGCGCCGTGGAAAATGTCGCCGCCGGTGAGCCCCAGCACCTGCTCCAGGTCGAACGGGCTCAACGCCTTGCGCCCGAGCACGCTCGCCTTGAATCCCGGCGCATAGCGGTCGACCGTCTCGATCATCAGGTCGGCGACCTCGTCGCGGTGATCGTCCCAGGCCCGCCCGTGCGGCAGCTGCGGCGCCACATGCTGGCAGAACAGGCTGGCGACATGCGCCCCGCGCGGCGCCAGCGTGTCGTCGAGCGTCGACGGGATGACGAGCTCGATGATCGGCTCGCGGCTCCATCCAAGCTCGCGGGCATCGCCGTAGGCGCGGTCCATGTAATGCAGGCTCGGACCGAGAATGATCCCGGCGGTGTGGTGATCCGCGAGCGCGCGGCCGGGCAGCGCCGTGAAGCTCGGCAGCTCCGAGAGCGCGACGTTGATCCGGAACGTGCCGGAGCCGCAGCGCCAGGCGCGCATGCGGCGCAGAAAATCCGGCTCGAGCGCACCTTCGGGGATCAGCCCGGTATAGAGGCGCTTCGGATCGACATTGGCGGCGACCGCGGCGGCGCGCACGACGCGCCCATCCGCGAGCACCACGCCGGCGGCCCTCCCCTGCTCGATCAGGACCTCGCGCACCGGCGCGTCGGTTTCGATCTCGACGCCATGGTTCGCCGCCGCCCGCGCCATCGCCTGCGTGATGGCGCCCATGCCGCCGATGGCATGGCCCCACAGGCGCTTCCTGCCGTTCACTTCGCCGAAGGCGTGGTGCAGCAGAACGTAGGCGGTGCCGGGCGTGTATGGACTCGCATAGTTGCCGACGACGGCGTCGAATCCGAGCCAGGCCTTCAGCAGCTCGCCTTCAAACCAGCCGTCGAGGTAGTCCGCGGCCGATTTGGTGAACAGGTCGAACAGCGTGCGCAGATTTTCCGTGGATAACCGCCGCAGCCGGTTGCCGAGGCGGCCGGCCTTGATCAACTCACTCAGCGCAGCGAGGCTGCGCCCGCGCGTCAGATTCGGCGGCGCCTGCAGCACGAGTTCGCGCATCACATCGGCGCTGGCGTCGAGCTCCCGGTTGAAGGCGGGGAACCGTTCGGCGTCGGCGGGATTGAACTTGGCGATGTGACGTTCGGTATGTCCTTCCGCGGCGAGGAGATACTGGCCGTCCAAGCTCGGCAGAAAGTTTTGCGCGCGCCGCTCGACAATTTCTAGTCCGTGGTCAATAAGACGGAGGTCAACGATGATCTTGGGATGCAACAAGCTCACGGTGTAGGCTGCGAGCGAATTGCGAAAGCCTGGAAAGAATTCCTCCGTAACCGCCGCTCCACCCACCACCGGCCTTCGTTCGACAACCTTGACCGCGCAGCCCGCCATGCCGAGGTATGCCGCGCAGGTCAGCCCATTGTGACCCGCGCCGATGATGACTACGTCGTATGCCCGCATAGGGTTTACTCGGACCAAGCCTTTCCGGAACCTATCCTAGTCACATGCCCGCGAAATTGTTACCGTGGCGGCACCTTCGAATCGGTCGAGCCAAGGCCGGGCTGGGTCTCTTCGCTCGCGTTCCGATCAAGCGGGGCCAATTCATCGTCCGCTACAGCGGCCGCAAGCTGACCACCGAAGCCGCCGACCGGCTCGACACGCGATATCTGTTCGAGATCAATTCGCGCTGGACGATCGACGGTTCCAACCGGCGAAACCGCGCGCGCTACATCAACCACTCGTGCCGGCCGAATGCCGAGGTCTATTACGTCAAGCACCTGATCAAGATCCGCGCGATCAAGAACATCAAGTCGGGCGACGAGATCACCTACCACTACGGCCGCGATTACTTCGACTCCTTCATCAGGTCCGCCGGCTGCCGCTGCATGGCCTGCGCGACCAAGACGATGAAGCTGCGCTCCGCGCGGGCCAAGAGCAGGAAGAAGAAGGGTCGGAGCAAGCGCCGGACCACGTCCGCCCGCTGAGCGGTGCTTTTGGTCGGCGCGTTTTCTACGGCTATGCCAGCGCCGCCACCCCGGCGCTCGCGATCTTCTCGTCGTCCTGGGATTGCACGCCGGAGACGCCGATCGCTCCCACGCACTCACCCTGGTAGATGATGGGCACCCCGCCCCAGATCGCGAGGCCGGCGGGATAGTTGAGGAACACCGGCCGGTCCTTCACGCGCTCCTCCCACATCTTGGTCGGCTGCTTGGTCAACGCCGCGGTGCGCGCTTTGCCGTGCGCGACCTCGGGCGTGGTGGCGCCGGCGCCGTCCAGCCGCTCCAGGAGCAGCAGCACACCGGCGTCGTCGACGATCGCAATCGATACTTTCCAGTTGTTCTTGTCCGCTTCCGCCTTGCAGGCCGCCATCATCTTGTGCGCGTCCGCGGAAGTCAGGCAGGGCTTGGTACGCATGTCGTCTCCTTCATGTGGCGACGCGCATCTTAGAGCATGATCGCGAAAGGTGGGTACCGGTTTTCGCAGGAGACCACGCGCCGGCATATGCATGCCGATGATTTGCATACGGTCGTCCGGCGGCCGCCAATGGAAGAAATGCCGATGACCCTTGCGTTGCCGATCACGGACCGGCGCCGTCGATTTGCCTTTGATTGGTACGCTATCTATCATCAGCCGAAGCTCCTCGCAGCCGCGGCCCTTGCATGAGCCTGGATCTCTTCTATTCGCGCGCCGGTCATCTCATCCGGCGGATGAACCAGATCTCGGTCGCGATCTTTCTCGAGGAAACGCGTGCGCTCGGCCTGACCACGGTGCAATACGCCGCGCTGAACATGATCGATGAGGTCCCCAACATCGACCAGGCGCGCCTGAGCAGCATGATCGCGTTCGACACCACCACGCTGGTCAAGGTGCTCGACCGGCTGACCGAGAAGGGGCTCATCACGCGAACCCGTTCGCAGACCGATCGGCGCAAGCAGCTGCTCAATGCGACGGCGCAAGGGCGCGAGGTGGTCAGACGGATCCAGCCGATGATCGACCGGTCGGAGCAGCGCATCCTTGCGCCGCTGAGCCCGGCCGATCAGCGCAAGTTCATGGAAATGCTCACGCAGCTCGTCAACGTGAACAATGTCTACAGTCGTGCCCCGCTCGACAGCCGGCTGCTCTCCGGCCTCACCGGCCGCCGCAAGCGCAGGCCGACGGCCGCGAAAAAGCGGCGCGCGGCGGCGCGAAGATGAACAGGAGGCGCGGCCTCACTCTCTTCTCTACAGGGCCGCAAGGGGGAGAAGCCCGCGGGCCGGGCGCGGGCACGCCTGGATTTTATCCAACCTGCCGTTGAAAGGTATTTTGATAATAGACGCCGCAACTTTCTGATCGTCATGGTTGCAAAGCCAAGCTTTCGTAGGCGCAAGGTAATGCCTTCCACCGACGAAAACGCCATGAAATGCCGAAATTACCGCCGAACACGCAATAATTGTTCGTCCACTTAACCTTAAATTTTTCTTGATCAGCGCAAATCTTGATTGAAATTGACCTTCAATACCATCTTAACTATTATTAACAAATAGTAAATTATCAAACCGGGTTGGTGATGCAGGATTATGAGATGTTGGGCGCCGGCGATCCGGCGTCGGCTCGCAAGCATGACTTCAACGACGTCGAGGCGAACAGCGGCTATGCAGCCTCCGGGAAGTTGCACTCCCGCGAGTTGCATCCGCGCGAACGGAACTCCGCCCGCGGCGCCGCACAGCGGCCACCCAAGACCCGCCCTAAGTCCCCTGCGCACAACCAAGCCGCGCCGCAGAAGGTGCTGCGGTCCTTCAATACCTGGGCGTTCAAGCGCGAGCAGCCCGACGATCCCCAGCTGATGCTGCAGGTCATTGCGGACGCGATCGGCCGGCGCGCGCCGGTGCCGTTCGTGCTCTATTGGGGCAAAGGCCCGCGCTGCGGGCTCGCCGAGCCCGATATCGAATGCCTGGATTTTCTGACGGCCTTCGCGGCCCGCGTGCGCGAAGCCCACGCCCCTGGCGCGACCCTCAGGCTGATCTTCACCGACACGCATGCGGAGCTCAACGGCCATCCACGTGAGACCATCCGCCGATACTTCGACGAGATCGAAGGCGCCGCCCGTCAACGCGGCTTCGAGACCTGCTGGCTCGGTGAGCTCACGCAAGCGGCGGGCGCCGTGCCGGCAAACGAGCTCCACGACGAGGTCGTGCCGGCGGATACGCTGCGCAAGCTCTGCGCCAGCGCGCGCAAATGGTATCGCGGCAACGGCACCGCCGAGCAGGGCGCGCTCAACTACTATCAGATCAACATGGTGGAGAAGCGGGCGGTCGAGCTCGCGTTCCCGCGCTCGATCTTCATCACCTTCAATGGCAGCGCGTTCCGCAGCCTTTTTCCGAAACGGCTGCCGATCTTCTACATGCATTCGCTGCGGCGCGGCGTGAGCGTCAAGCCCTGGTTTCTGCCGGCGCATGCGACGCCTTGCGAAGCGTCGTCGTGCCGATGCGGCGCCGTTCGGCACTGAACATGTTTCGCAGCGCGCGAGACCGCCGATCGGACCTGAACATCCGATCCGGCATTGAGGATGGCAGTCGTGCCCGAGTACAGAGTGCTGCCGGCGGGCGATACCGCGCTGGTCGTCGAATTCGGTGACCGCATCGATCGGCGGCTGAGCGGCTTCGTTCTGGCGCTCGACCGCCGTCTGGGCGAGGCGCGGCTCGACGGTGTCGTCGAGACGGTGCCCACGTTCCGGTCGCTCATGGTGCACTACGACCCGCTCGTGCTTCCCGCCGCGGTGCTCGCCGCGCGCATCGGCGAATTAGTGCGGGGCCTGCGCACCAGCGAGCAGAGCGGACGGTCGTGGCGCCTGCCGGTCTGCTACGATCGCAGCCTCGCCCCCGATCTCGACGATGTTGCCGCGCGCACGGGCTTGTCGCCAGCACAGCTGATCGAGCGCCACAGCGCCGCCGCCTATCACGTCTACATGCTCGGCTTCCTGCCGGGGCAGGCCTATATGGGCGACGTTCCGGCCGAGCTTGCATTGCCGCGCCGGCAGAGCCCGCGCATGAAGATTCCCGCCGGCTCGCTCGCGATCGCGATGACCATGACCTGCATCTTTCCGCTGGAGACGCCCTGCGGCTGGCATCTCATCGGACGCTCGCCGGTGCCACTGTGGGAGCGGCGGCTCGGGCCGGGCGCGCTGCTCGCACCCGGCGACAAGGTGGCCTTCGTACCCGTGTCGGTGCGCGAATACGAGAGCCTGCTGGCGAAAGCCGCCGACGGCACGCTCGAGATCCGGCCGAGCGAGCAGATCGCGGTGGGAGCGGCGGCATGACGCCGGCATTGCGCGTGCTCGCACCGGGCCTGTTGACCACGCTGCAGGATCTGGGACGGCCCGGCCATCAGCGCCTCGGCATCCCGGTCGGCGGCGCGCTCGATCCCGTCAGCCTGCGCGCGGCCAATGTGCTCGCCGGCAATCCGGCGGACACCGGCGCGCTGGAAGTGGCCTATGCCGGCCCGACCCTCGCGGTCGAGGCCGGCGACGTGCGCCTCGCATTTGCCGGCGCGGATGCCGCAATCGAGATTTTCTCCGATGCCGAAGCCGCGCGCGGCCCGCGGATCGACGGCATGCGCAGCGTCCGTCTGCGGCGCGGCGAAGTCGTCCGCATCGGCTCGCTCGGCGGTGCCGCCGTGCTCTACGTGGCGGTCGAAGGCGGCTTCGACGTCGCTCCCGTACTCGGCAGCGTGTCGACCTATATTCGCGGTGGCATCGGCGGCTTTCACGGGCGCGCGCTGGCGGCGGGCGACCTTCTGCCGCTCGCCCGGCCGAAGGCGACCGAGCGCGGCGATTGCCGGCTCGAGGGGCTCGACCTTGCTCCGCCGCCGCGGTTCCGCGCAATCGCCGGCCCGCAGAGCGACCATTTCTCCGAGCGTGAGATCGCCGCGTTCTTCGCCAGCGAATACACGGTCGGCGCCGGCTCGGACCGCATGGGAATGCGGCTCGAAGGCCGGCCCCTCGCCCACGCCAAGGGCTTCGACATCGCTTCCGACGCCATCGCGGCGGGCTCGATCCAGGTGGCGGGCACCGGACAGCCGATCGTGCTGCTCGCGGACCGGCAGACCACCGGCGGTTATCCGAAGATCGCCACCGTCATCTCCGCCGACATCCCGGCGCTCGGCCGGATGCCGATCGGCGCCAAGATCGCCTTCGAGCGCGTCAGCCTCGAAGCGGCGCAGGCGCTGCGCGCGAAATTCATCGCGGAGGTCGAAAGCATCGCCAAACGGCTGGTGCCGCTGCGGCCGAGCGCCACCGAGGTCGCGCCGCGGCTCATGCACGACAATCTCATCAGCGGCGTCGTCGATGCCGGGAGCTGGACCGTCCCGTGACTCTCCCCGGGCACAAAGACGACGTACCGCGCGGCATCCTGTTCATGATCGGAGCGACCGTGCTGCTCGCGCTCTCGAGCGCGATCGCGAAATGGCAGGTCGCGCTCTATCCGGTCGGCGAGGTGATGTTCTTCCGCTCGTTTTCCTCGCTCGTCGTGTGCGCCGTGTTCGTGCTGCCGATCACCGGCCTGTCGGTCTTCGCCACCCACCGCGTACGCGACCACATCGCACGCGGTCTGTCGCAATCGATCTCGCAGACCTTCACCGTCATCGCCTTCAGCCTGATGCCGCTCGCCGGCGCCATCGCCATCAATTTCTCGGCGCCGCTGTTCTCCGCGCTGGTGGCGGTGATCTGGCTCAAGGAGCGTGCCGGCGCGGCGCGCTGGACCGCGCTGATTGCCGGCTTCCTCGGCGTGCTGATCGTGGCCAATCCGGGTGCCGACTCGCTCACGCTGGGCGCGCTGTTCGCGCTCGCCAATGCCATGATGTTCGGCAGCGTCACCGTCGCGGTCCGCGGCATGACCAAGACGGAATCGGCGAACACCCTGCTGATGTGGCAGATGGTGACGCTCGCGGTGTTCCACGCTTTCCTGCTGCTGTTCGGCTTCCGCTGGCCGACGCCCTCTGACGCCACGATGCTCGCGCTCAGCGGCGTCGCCAATGCCGGCGCGCAATATCTCTGGACGCAGGCGCTGGCGTGCGCGCCCGCCACGGCGGTGTCGCCGTTCTACTATTTCCTGCTGATCTGGGCGCTGGTGATCGGCTTCGTGGTCTGGGGCGACGTGCCGACGATCGGACTGCTGATCGGATCGGGCATCGTGGTCGCGTCCGGCCTGTTCCTGCTCTGGCACGAGGCGCAGCGCCGCGACCAGGCGCAGCCGGCACCGGTGGCGACCGGCGCGAGAGGCTAGAGCATGATCCCGAAAAAGCCTGCCCCAGACTTGATCCGGGGTGGCTGCCGGTTTTCGGAAAAGATCATGCTCCACCAAAGCTAGAGCGAGATGACGATTCGAAGAACCGTCATCTCGCTCTAGGCCGCCATCGTCCGCTCGACCGCCCACTCGGTGATGACGTCGGGCACCTTCTCGATCGGAACCGGGGCGCTGAAGAGATAGCCTTGCGCCTCGTCGCAGCCAAGCGCGGTCAGGAACTCCTTCTGGCCGACGGTCTCGACACCTTCCGCCGTGGTGGTCATGCCGAGCGCGCGGGCGATGCTGACCACCGCCTGCACGATGACGACGTGCTCGGTTCCGGACGCGAGGTCGGAGACGAACGTGCGATCCACCTTGATCTTGTCGAAGGGGAAGCTGCGCAGATAGCTCAGCGACGAATAGCCGGTGCCGAAATCGTCCATCGAGATGCGAACGCCGAGCTGCTTGAGCTGATGCAGGGTCGATAGCGTCTTCTCGCTGTCCTCCATCAGCAGCCGCTCGGTGATCTCGAGCTCGAGCCGGCGCGGCGAGAGCCCGGTCTCGGCGAGCATCGATCGAATAAAATCGTGCAGATTGGGCGCCGAGAACTGCACCGGCGAGAGGTTGACCGAGATCTTGAGATGGTCCGGCCACTGCGCGGCCCGGCGGGATGCTTCCGTCAACGCCCAGGCGCCGAGCGCCAGGATGAGCCCGCTGTCCTCCGCCACCGGGATGAACACCGCGGGCGGCACCATGCCCTTGACCGGATGGCGCCACCTCGCCAGGGCCTCGAAGCCGGTCACGGCGTTGCGGCGCAGGTCGATGATCGGCTGATAGTGCAGCTCCAGCTCGTTGCGCTCGATCGCCTCGCGCAGGTCCATCTCGATCTGCCGCCGGTCGTTGATCTCCTCGTTCATCGACCGTTGATAGAAGCGACAGCTGCCGCGGGCGCTCGACTTGACGGCGTAGAGCGCCAGGTCGGCGGCCATCAGCAGATCGTCGGCATTGTCGCCGTCGGTGGGGCCGATCGCGATGCCGATGCTGACGCTTGAGCGGATGCGATGACCGTCGATCTCGTAGGGCTGGCTGACCGCCTCGGTCAGGCGGTTCGCCACGGCCTCGACCGCCTGACGGGATTCGAACGAGCCCACCACCACGGCGAACTCGTCGCCGCCGAGCCGCGCGAGCATGTCGCCCGGCTGCAGCGCCGCCTTCAGGCGTTTGGCCACCTCCTGCAGCAGCAGATCCCCGACCCGGTGGCCGAGCGTGTCGTTGACGACCTTGAAGCGGTCGAGATCGAGGAACAGGACGGCGAATTCCGGCGGCGGCCCGACATCGGGGCGCCCAGCCCGGCTCATCTGATCGAGCGTGATGCGGAACACGCGCCGGTTGGGAAGCCCGGTCAACGGATCCTCGGA
>Ga0126382_10000694_pt1 | contig 13208 bp, 12 predicted proteins | sample PanSoiMetPlot_30_FD_92548 | JGI IMG/M metagenome (GOLD analysis project Ga0126382, IMG submission 92548) | Tropical forest soil microbial communities from Panama - MetaG Plot_30 | ecosystem: Environmental > Terrestrial > Soil > Tropical forest > Bulk soil | place: Panama | collected 2016-02-17 | reverse complement strand
AGGATGCCGGGGCGCAGCACCGGCAGAGTCACGAAGACGAAGGTGCGCAGCGGCCCGGCGCCGGCGTTCATGGCGGCGCGCTCGAGGTTGCGATCGAAGCCTTTGAGCGTCGCGGTCAGCACCAGGAACGCGAGCGGAATCGACAGAATGGTGTGGGCGATGACCATGCCGGCGTAGGTGCCATTGAGACGCAAGATGCTGAGGAAGCCGTAATAGCCAAGCGCGCTCACCACGGCCGGCACGATGATCGGTACCATCATCAGGAGATTGAACGCGCCTTTGCCCCGGAAGCGATAACGCACGAAGCCGAAAGCCGCCGGCAGCGCGACCAGCAGCGTGAAGATCATCGAGCCGAACGCAATGATGAATGAGTTGGCGGTGGCGTCGAGCCAGGACTGGTTGGAGAAATACTGCGCGTAATAACCGGTCCAGTAGCCGGGCGGCGGAAACTCGAACGAGATCGCCTTGGAGAACGACATCGGCACGATGATCGCCATCGGCGCGACCAGAAAGGTTGCAACCAGCGCTGCCAGCACGAGTGGAAGGTGGCGCATACTATCCCCACAGCCGGTCGAGGCCGGCATAACGGTTGTAGATGCTGAGCAGGACGAGCGTGCAGATGAGCAGCACGACGGCGATGGCCGAGGCGAAACCCCATGCCAGTAGGTCCTCGATCTGCTGACTGATGAGCTGCGAGATCATCATGTCCTTCGGCGTTCCTAGGAGGATCGGGGTGATGTAGAAACCCAGACACATCGTAAAGACCAGCGCGCAGCCGTTGACGAGACCCGGGAGGCTCAGCGGCAGGAACACATGGAGGAAGGCGCCGAACGGTCGCGCACCCAGCCCCTCGGCTGCCCGCATATAGGAGGGATCGATCTTGCGCATGACGCCGTAGAGTGCGAGCACCATATAAGGCAGGAGGATGTGCGTCATACCCAATGTTGAGCTGAACGACGTGAACAAGAGCTGCGGCGGTCGCCCCCACCCAGCAAACGCGTAGAGGCCAGACACCGGTCCCTTGTTGCCGAGTATCACCAGCCAGGCGTAGGTTCGCACTACAAAGCCGGTCCAGAAGCTCATGCCGACCGCGACCAGCAGCGCGATCGCGATCCAGTCGTTGCGGCGTGCCATCACGTAAGCAAGCGGGTAGCCGAGCAGCAGGCAGGCGATCGTCACGATCAGCGAGGTCCTGAACGTGTTGAGCATCACGCTGCTGTAAAGCGGGACGGTAAATATCCTCCGATAATGTTCGAGCGATATGGTCGGGTCGGTCACGCTGAGCAGCAGGACATATCCAATTGGGATGATAAACAGCAGGATGATCGCGAGCACGGCTGGAGCCACTAGGAGCCACGCCATCATCTGTTCGCGCCAGCGGGCGTCGCGGTCCAAATGAGCCATCAATCCCGACTTGGCGTGGCTCAATTCGGCGCGCGCGCTGCTCATGGCCGCAGACACTCCGCAATAACGCGCGTAAGAAACGCTGCCGGTGGCCAGTAGGCGCGTTGGTCGTGCTGGGCAGACCTGTCAAATAAATACGCCCCGAGCCACCTCATTGCGTCCATCCTGTCCAAGGTGTTTGTTCTATCGTGCAGATTTTGTAACATCTGCACAACACCCTACGCGGCACGCCGGCCTCATTCTCGACAAGGCCGAGGTGGCAGGAGCTGCGTCACAAGTGATCTGATCGGGGGAATGCATGACCAGTCGCGATTTAGTAACTCGCCGCAAAGCTCTGGCATTCGGCGCCGGCTCTATTTTCGCTCCCTACATTTGGCCGGCCGGCGCGCAGACGCGCACGGTCTATGTCAATTCGTATGGCGGCGTGTGGGAGACGTCCTGGAAGAAAGCATTTTTCGATCCGTTCACCGCCCAGACGGGAATCCAGATCAGGACCGTGCCCGGGGTTTCGTTTGCCAAGCTCAAGGCGCAGGTCCAGACGCGAAACTACGAATGGGATGTCATCAACCTCGGCGACGTGGAATACGGCCAGGCGGTGCTTGAAGGGCTTCTGGAGAAAGTGGACCCTCAGGCGGCGAAAATCAGCGAGCTGCCGCCCAATATGGTTCGCGAGTACGGCATCACTAGCTATTCGCTCGGCACCAATATCGTTTATCGCAAGGACCGGTTTCCGAACGGCGGTCCGCAAAGCTGGGCGGATTTTTGGAACGTGCAGAAGTTTCCTGGCGCGCGCTGCCTCTACGACCGGTCGTTCAGCTGCCTGGCCTTTGCGGCGCTGGCGGATGGCGTGTCGGCCGATAAGCTCTACCCGATGGATATCGACCGCGCATTTCGCAAGCTGAGCGAGCTCAAGCCGCATATCCGAACGTGGTGGCGGGATGGCTCGCAGTCTCAGCAACTCATCCGCGATGGCGAGGTCGACATGATCGCGATGTGGAGCGCGCGCGGCGTCGACTTGATTGAGGACAAGGTGCCACTGGAGCTGGTCTGGAATGGCGCCGAACTTTACTTTGCGAATCTTCTGGTGGCGAAGGGCAACCCGCGCGCGAAGCTGGCTTGGGAATTCTGCAATTTCGTCGCGCAGGCGAAGCCGCAGGCGGAATTTGCGATGATGTTGCCCTACGGGCCGGCCAATCCGGCGGCCCGCGCGCTCATGACTGAGGCGCGGCTCAAGCAAACGCCCGCTTGGCCCGAAAACGAAAAGGTTTCATTCAGGCATGATGCTGCCTGGATCGCGCCAAGGCTCGCGCAAATCCGCGAGCAATGGACGCGATGGCTGACTACCTGATGGATTCTCGGATGTTTTGATCTTCGAATGGATACGCGCTAGTACCCGGCAGTCCACTTCTGGAGACTTGAATGACGCAGGCGCAAGAAAAGTTTGTCCGCTATGAGACCGACGGCAAGGTTGGGATCATCACGCTTGATCGGGCTGACAAGCTCAACGCCATCAATCACGCGATGAAAGAGCAGATCATCGAGGCGTTTTCTCTCGCCGACAAGGATCCCTCGACATCCGTTCTGGTACTGCGCGCGGAAGGGCGGAGTTTTAGCGCCGGATTCGACATCGGCACGTCGCCTGATCGCGCCAAGGACATGGACCCGACGAATCCCAACACGTGGGACCCGACTTTGCATCGGACATTCGATTTTGGCATGGCGCCATGGTCGGCGACTAAGCCTGTTATTGCGTCGGTCCAGGGACATGTGTTGGGCGGCGGTTGCGAGTTGACCATGATGTGCGATCTCACGATTGCTGCCGATGACGCCAAGTTCGGCGAGCCGGAGGTCCGTTTCTCTCATCTCGGACCGCTGATGGTCATGCCCTGGATTATCGGTCTCAAGCGCGCACGGGAGCTGTTGTTCTTCGGCGACATGATCGACGCCAAGACCGCCCTCGATTTCGGCATGGTGAACCGAGTCGTTCCGGCTACTGAGTTGCGTCAATCCACCATGAAATACGCCAAGCGCCTGTCTCTGATCTCCCCCGAGGCCCTGCGCTGGGGCAAGCGGGTTATCAATCGCGGCGCGGAGATTGCCGGTTTCCGCGCGGCACTGGAGGCTGGCGTGGACTCATTTGTTTCGCTGTATGCAATCAAGACAGAAGTCGGCAAGGAATTCAGCCGCATAGTGCAAGAAAAAAATCTCAAAGCTGCGCTCGAATGGCGGGCTGCGCAATTCCGCGAATAGCGCCACGCTAACCGTGTCACTGTCGGAAACTTACGCTCGATCATACCTGTGGTCGAAGCCCGCCGAGGACCCGCATGGCCAACGTTTGACCGATGGCTGGACCGCGCCGGGCATCACCCCCAGTATGGCGGCAGTCCGAGGCAGGGAGCCTTGCATCATTTCTTGCGCGCATCGGCATACGGATAGATTAAGTTTCCGGTCTTCGATTCGATCGGCCACATGATCGGTTGCACCCTCCCGTCGCGGAACTGATCGAGATTGTTTGGCTGCACGTTCTGGAACTGCGTCCAGACCTGGCGCGTCTGCGACCACTCGCCATCTTGGGCGAATGAGAAGTTGCCGGCGACGGTGTTGAACTTGGCCTCGTGCATATATGCGGCGAGCGTGTTGTGGTCGAGACTCTTGGTCTCCGCCACCGCTTGCATAAGGACCTGACCGGCCGCATAGGCAAACGGCGCCCAGGCAAAGCCTAGCGGATCGATACCGGCGGCGGCCGCCTTGGCGCTGTAGCGTTTGAGGAAGTCTGCCGAGCCGGGCAGGCTTGGGGCCATAGCCGCAGCGAAGTTCTCGCCAATGATCAGACCGTTAGCGATCAGTCCCAGCTGAACCTTGATCGGAGTGACAAGCATACCGATCATGGCGCCGCCGAACATCTTGGGCGATAGCCCGATTTCGTTGGCGGCGCGGATGATCCCGACATTGTCCGGCGGGTAGGCGCCGACGTAGAGAATGTCGGCGTTCACCGCCTGGATCGCGCGCATCACTGGCGAAAAATCCGTTGTCGCCGGCGGGTATGTCTGGTCATAGACGACCTTGAAGCCGTGCCTCTTCAGCTCTTCGCGGGCGCCGTCGGCGGCGCTGCGTGCGAACTCGGCATCGGCCGCAAGGATTGCGACGGTCTGCGGTTTGGGATTCTGCGCGGCAGCGATCTCGAAAAAACCCTTGGAAAAGGCGTTCACACCGTCCGGCCCAACCGAAACCATCGAGAAATATTTCGGATAATTGAAGTGCCGGTTGATGCCGATAGCCGTGAAACTGATCGTGAGCTTATTGTGCGAGATAATCGCAGGCATCGCCGGTGCAACGAAGTTGGTGCCATACGGCCCGAGCAGCAGATCTACTTTATCGACCGAGATCAGCTTAGTGTAGATGCTCGGAACGTTAGCCGGCGCACTCTGGTCGTCATAGATGACGAGTTCGACCGGTCGGCTGAGCAATCCGCCCTTGGCATTGACGTCGTCGCGCCAGATTTCGAGCGCGGTGCTTATCACCTTGCTCGGCGCAGCGCCGCCGCCGGTCAGCGCGAGGCTCAATCCGACCTTGATGGGATTGCCGCTCTGCGCGGATGCTCCCGAGAGAGCGAAAAACCCCATGATGAACGCCGCAATAAACGCGCGCAGCGCAATCCCACACAATTTTGCCATCGTTCCTCCTCGTAGGCGGCGTCGGTGTGCCCGCCTCTCATGGTGCAGCTCCTATCTGGGCATTGTCACGTTTGACGAATAATAGGCACAACGAGTCGAGCGCTCAATCGTGGTCATGCCGCAGCGGCGACTGAGAGAAAGCGAATTTTCTTGAGCAATTTCCGCATCAAGTTCAGCGCAGCTCGCTTGTCCCGCTTGCTCCGAACAAAGATCGCCTTCGGCATCTACCGCACGCCCTAGGTAGCCCGGGTTCCGAATAACCAGAGTTCTCGGACACTCCGGTTCTAGTTGGCCCAGGCGCTGGCGGAGGGAGTGTAACTGGGATCCAACATTCTCTAGGCAGGTCCCGTACGCTCGGACGCATCTGAGCGCGCGACTGCAAGGACGAGGGTCAGCACATTCAGGAGGCGCTTCCCACGTAATCAGCGATTAAGTTCAAAGGCTTGCTTCAAAACAAGTTCTCTACTCAACCTCTCCAAGGCAACGGGGAATGCATTTGCGACCATCGTTTGCCGGTGAACCATGGGCTAGGAGCCATAGACGCCCCCGACGAGCTACCCCGCTTGCAACGCGACCGGACATCGCGATGATGTTGCAGCAAGATCGGAGCGGCCCGCGAGCAACCCAATGAATGCACGCCCTCAGCGTATTCGCGTTGTCAATCCGAATTCAAATGAAGCCATCACCCGCAGTGTCGATGCGGCACTGGACTGTCTGCGATTTACGAACGGTCCGGAGATCGTGTGTTCCACCCTTGCGGAAGGTCCATTTGGAATTGAGACCCAAGCCGATGTCGAAAGCGTCGTGATGCCGCTGCGGCGGATGGTGGAGGCAGATAATTCCTCCGACGCCTTCGTGATTGCCTGCTACAGTGATCCGGGGCTGCATGTCTGTCGTGAGGGCACCACGCGGCCGGTGTTCGGTATCGCTGAATGCGGCGTCCTGACCGCACTCGCCCGCGCAGGGCGCTTCGGCGTCATTGCCATCAGCCAGCGCTCGATCGCCAGGCACCGCCGCTATCTGCTCCAAATGGGGCTCACGGGCCGTCTTGCCGGTGAGCGCCCGCTCGAAATGTCGGTCGCCGAGACGGCGAGCGGCGAAAGGACGCTCGAGCGCATGGTCGATATCGGGCGGCAATTGAAGGAGGAAGACGGCGCCGAGGCGCTGGTGATGGGTTGTGCCGGCATGGCGCGCCATCGCAGCCCATTGGAAAAGGCGCTCGGCATCCCGGTGATCGACCCGACCCAGGCCGCGGTGACGATGGCGCTCGGAGCGGTACAGTTCAGCCGCTCTTGATCCCGCTCGAGGCGAGCCACTCGGCATAGGTTTGCCGCACCAGCGTGAACGGCTTGCCAAGCGGGGCATAGAGATTGGCGAATAGGCGCGCCACCGGCCGGTAGACGTCCAGATTCACGTACATGCGTGCCGGATCGACAATGCCGGCCCGCGCGTGCAGGTAAACGACCTCGCCTACACACAGGCGCCGCTCAGGGCTGACCTGCAGCGTCTGATAGTGGCGACACTCCAGGGAAGCCGCCGCCTCTGCGATCCGCGGCACCGAGATCGAAACCCCCGGCAGCGCCGTCAGACCGGCGGCATCGATCTCGCTCGTGCCGGGCGGGAAATCGACCGCGCAAACATTCATACGCTCGGCCAATGCCTCATCGACCAGATTGACAGTGAACGAGCCGATGTCTCGGATATGCGCGGACGTATCCTTCAGCGAACCGTCGGGCCGGGACTGCAACCCAAGAACGATAAGCGGCGGGGCCTCGGCGAACACATTGAAGAACGAGAATGGCGCGGCATTGACGATGCCGCCGGGACCGAGCGTCGTGACCAGCGCGATCGGCCGCGGCACCACGAGCGCGCAGAGGAGCTTGTAGCGGTCCTGCGCCGGTAGCGTTGTAAAATCCGCCTGGAACGGCGCAACCATGGAGTCACGTCTCGGGCGGCAGGATGACGCCGGTTTGGCTGGTGATGCGTCCATAGTGCTCGACCCGGCGGTGGCGCTTGAAGTCGAAGATCGTCTCCTTGCCGAAAATGGTGGCATCGAGATCACAATCGGCCACGATCAGCTCGTCATCCTTGGACGTGGCCTCGGCAACGAGTTCCCCATCCGGATTTATGATGCTGCTGCCGGCGATCATCGGGTAGCCATCCTCCGCGCCACCTTTCGCCACCGCAACAACCCACGTCGAGTTCTGGTAGGCGCCGGCCTGCAATGTCAGACGGTGATGGAACATGCGCTTTTCGGGCCCCTCGCCTGCTTTCTGGGAATTCACCGACGGCGTGTTGTAACCAAGCACGATGAGCTCCACGCCCTGCAAACCCATTACGCGGTAGGTCTCTGGCCAGCGCCGGTCGTTGCAGATGCACATGCCGACGATACCCCCCATGGTGCGCCACACTGGGAAGCCGAGGTCGCCCGGCTCAAAATAGCGCTTCTCCAGGTGCTGGAAGGCGCGCTGAGGATCAAATTCGGCATGGCCGGGCAGGTGCACCTTGCGGTACTTGCCGACGATCTTTCCGTCTCGATCGACCAGGATCGAGGTGTTGAAGTGATGGCCGTCGGCGGTAAGTTCGGCGTAGCCGAACGATAGACCGATACGATATTTGGCTGCCTCCTCGAACAGCAGGCTTGTGACGGCATTCGGCATCTCACGCTCAAACCAGGCGTCGACCTCGGCCTGCTCGGTCATGTACCAACGTGGAAAAAAGGTGGTGAGCGCAAGCTCCGGATAGACCACCAGATCGCACTTCTGCTTCCTGGCCTGATCGAACAGATCGACCATGCGCCGGACTACCGTCTGCCGGCTGTCCGCCTTGTGGATCGGGCCCATCTGGGCCCCGCCAATCCGAAGTACGCGCACGAAATCCTCCCACTTCTCACGTGGCAATCCGCCGTTCCAGTCGACTGATCAGGCGCACGACCGGCCACAGCATAGCAAGGTAGATCGCCGCAGCCAGCACGATCGGTGACGAGTTGAAGGTCACCGAACGCGCCATGTCGGCTGAATAGAGCAATTCTGGCAGCGCTACCACGCTCGCAATCGAGGTGAGCTTCACGACCTCAACGGCGTTTGAAACGAGATCTGGCAACACGTTGCGCACCGCCTGCGGCAGCACGACGTAGGTCAGCGTTTGGTAGCCGCGAAGGCCGGTCGACCGCGCCGCATCCCATTGGCCAAGACCTACACTCTCGATGCCGGCCCGATAGATTTCACCGTAGTAGCTCGACGTGTTGAGGAAGAAAGCAATGGCGACCGCTGTCATTGGCGAGGGCCGGAAGCCCGCGAATGGCAGCCCGGCATAGATGAAAATCAGCAGCACCAGCGGCGGAATAGCGCGGAAGAAATCAATCCCCGCAATCACCGTCCAGCGGACGGTGCGAAAACGCGAAAGCGAGGTGAGCGCGAATGCAAGGCCGCCGACCAACCCAAGCGGAATGACAATAAGACAAATGACGATCGTCTGTTTGAGACCCGCCAGGATGAGCGGGAACGCCTGCTCCATGATGGCAAGGTTGAAGAATTGCTGCCTAATTGCTTCCATCAGACCCTCCGCCAAGCGAACCGTGTCTCGAGGAAGCGGCCGAGCACGACCACCGGAATGAACAGGATTACATAGGCGATCGCCCCCATCATCAGCGGGGTGGCATTGCCGGAAAACGACTGTGCGGTGGTGGCCTGATTGAGAATCTCGCCGACCCCTATCACGGTGCCGAGCGCCGTGTTCTTTGTAATGGCGATGGTGCGGTTGGTAAGCGGCGGAACGGTGAGGCGGATTGCCTGCGGCAGCACGATATAGGCGAGGGTGCCGAGAAAGCTCAGGCCTGTGGAACGCGCGGCTTCCCACTGACCCTTGGGGATCGAGAGGATGCCAGCCCAGAAGATTTCCTCGGCAAAGGCGGCCAGCACCAGCGCAAGCACAAGCCACAGCACCGCAAAGGACGGCAAGTTGATCCCGATATTCGGCAACCCGAAGTAAACCAGAAGAACGAGAACAAGCGGCGGTAACGCGCGGAACACGTCGACAAAGACCACTATCAGCGCGTTGACCACTAGCACCTGGAAAGAGCGTACGATCGCGAGCGCGAGTCCTAACAGAATGCCGGCAACCACGACCGCCGCCGCGATTTCGATCGTTACCACCACGCCCTTCATGATGGCAGGCAGGTAGCGCTCGATCACCTCCCAATTGAAGAAAGTGTCGAGAAAACGCGACGACGCCTCCATGGCGGTCTCAGCGCGTAAGCTCAGCGATGAAGGCGCGAGTGCGCGCTTCGCTGGGTGCCGAAAACATCTGCTGCGGCGGCCCCTCCTCAATGATGACCCCATGATCCATGAAGATCACGCGGTCGGCAGCGTCGCGCGCAAAACGCATCTCGTGACTAACCACAAGCATGGTCATGCCGCCGCGCTTGAGCTCGCGCATGACGTTGAGCACGCTACCGACGAGTTCCGGATCGAGCGCGGAGGTCGGCTCATCGAACAGCATCACCTTGGGTTCGAGCGCGAGAGCGCGAGCGATCGCGACCCGCTGCTGCTGGCCGCCTGAAAGCTCACCAGGATAGGAGCGCGCCTTGTCGGCAAGGCCCACCCGCTCGAGCGCCGCCATCCCGATGCGCTCCGCGTGAGCGCGCGGCTTGCCCAGCACCCTGGCGAGCGCGAGCGTGACGTTCCGCAGCGCCGTCATGTGCGGATAGAGGTTGAACGACTGGAATACCATGCCGATCCGTTGCCGCATGGCGTTAATGTCGGTCGAGCGCGCCGTGATATCGACACCGTCGACGTAAATTGAACCAGCGGACGGCTCCTCCAAGCGGTTGCAGCACCGCAGCAGCGTGCTTTTGCCCGATCCGGACGGTCCGATGACAAAGACCAGTTCCTGCGGCAGGACCCCGAGATCAATCCCGCGCAGCACCTCCACGTCGTGGAATCTCTTGCGCAGACCGCGGATGTCCAGGATCGGCGGGCTGCAGGTCGTCATCAACAACCAGCGCGTCCGCGGCAACGCATCGCGTCACCCCGTTCAATTGCACGAAGGCGTGTGAGGGGTCGGATCGTAGCCCGACATGTCCGGAACACCGTAGCCCGGGAATACTGTCACCGCAGCTGAACCTGCAGCAGGCGCGACGCCGAACCATTTCTCGTGCATCTTCGCGATCGTGCCATCTAGTTTCATGCATTCGACTGCGACGTCGAGCGTCTTGCGTAGCTCTCGGGAATCCTTGCGCAGTGGCGCGGCCCAGACCAGACCGGTCGAATGCAGATAGGACAGTTCGAGCTGCGGGTTGCTCTTGACCGCCCATGCGATGACAGTATTGCCGGCGACATTGGCATCGGCACGCCCAACCAGTACTGCCTGAACCGCATCGGTCTGCGTGCCGAAGGACTCGACTTTCCAGCCGATTTTTCCCTCGAGATCACGCGCCCAGGAGTCGTAGGCCGATCCTTTGTTCACCGAAACGGTCTTACCCTTGAGGTCTTCAAGCTTCACGACTTTCGGCGATCCTTTCTTGATCAAAAACTGAAAGTCGGTGTTGAGATAGCCCTCGGTGAACAGCATACTTTCGGCGCGCTCCTTGGTCACGGTCGTGGGAGCCGCGAGAAAGTCGTAGGTTCCGGCCTGCAGCGCCGGAACGAGACCAGAGAACTGCGCGGCGTCGATCACGACCTTGCGCTTGAGGCGCTTGCCGATCTCGTTGGCGAGATCAACGTTGAAGCCTTGATAACCGCCGGAAAGATCCGGAAAGGCATGCGGTGCGAATGTGCCATCGACCGCCGCACGCAGCGGCGGCGGCTCCTGAGCGTACGCCGACGTAACGAGAAGCAAGACGCCGGCGGCAGTCGAAGGCACATAGCAGGTCATGGAGTTCCCTCGAGCGGTATGGCGGACACATGGACTATAGCAACCGGGCGAAGATGGACAAGGCGAATGCGTGCGCAATACGGGTAATGCTTGCTTAGTCTCGAGGCAGGGGACTGGATCGGTTGCTCTTCAGCCTATGCGCGGTATACATTTGTTTTGACTGCATTCTCCGCAAACTGCAATCGGCAGGATAACCAGGACTATGAGCCACCCGCTCGATTCGTCCGCAAAGGGCGTGTACGCGATTTCAGCAACACCGTTTACCGAATCAGGCGACATCGACTGGCCGAGCGTCGACACCCTGGTCGAATTCTATCTGCAGTGCCGCGTTCAGGGGCTGACTGTGCTGGGGATGATGGGCGAGGCGCAGAAGCTCAGCGACCAAGAATCGGCCGAGTTTACGCGCCATTTCCTGCGACGCGTCAACGGACGCGTACCCGTCATCGTCGGCGTGTCGAACCCCGGCACCGCAAATCTCGTCAAGCTCAGCAAGGTCGCGATGGACGCAGGCGCCTGTGGCATCATGATCGCGCCACTGACCGGGCTGAAGACGGAAGCGCAGATCGTCACCTACTTCGCCGACGTAATGGCTGCACTCGGCGAGAAAATCTCGGTGGTTTATCAGGATTATCCACAATCGACGCAGGCCGACATCTCTGCCGAGAGCTTCCTCAAGTTGGTCGACGCGCATCCAGGCGTAGTGATGTTCAAGCACGAGGACTGCCCCGGCCTTAAGAAGCTCACGCAGATACGTACGGCCTGTGATGGCAGCGCGCGGCGCTACATCAGCATCCTAGTCGGCAATGGCGGCCTGTACGTGCCGCAGGAATTGGCTCGCGGCGCCGATGGGGTCATGACCGGCTTTGCCTATCCCGAGATGCTCGTCTCCGTGTGCGCGCTATTTGCAGCTGGACGCAGCGACGAAGCGGAGGATTTGTTCGACGCTTACCTGCCGCTTGTGCGCCATGAACAGCAGCCGGGATTCGGGCTTGCCGTTCGCAAGGAAATTCTGCGCCGGCGCGGCGCCATCCGGTCGGCCGCGGTGCGTTCGCCGGGTCCGAAGCTCGACGCCCACGATGTGGCCGAGCTCGACCGGCTGCTCACCCGTCTCGAAGCGCGGCTGAGAGAAGGTGCCAACGGCCGCCGCCTGGCCGTCGCCTAGCACGAACGGATCGGTAAACGCGAGGACCTCGGGATCTAGGAAAGCGGGTACTAAAAGATCATGGCCGAATACGATCTGGTCGTACGCAATGGCACACTGGCGACCGCGTCCGACGTCGTCCGTGCCGACATTGGTGTAATCGGCGGCCGAGTCGCGACAATCGGCGCCAAGCTCGGCGCCGGCCGCCGGGAGATCAACGCCGACGGCCGCATCGTCACGCCGGGCGGCGTCGACAGCCATTGCCATATCGAGCAGCGCTCCTCCATGGGCGTCATGACTGCAGACGACTTCTTCACCGCCACCCGTTCGGCCGCGTGCGGCGGCACCACGACCGTCATTCCCTTCGCCGCGCAGTATCGCGGTATGTCGCTACGCCAGGTGGTGAAGGACTATCACGCGTGTGCGGAGCCGAAGGCCGCCGTTGACTATGCCTTCCACCTGATCATTTCCGATCCGAGCGAGCAGGTAACCGGCCAAGAGCTGCCGGCACTGATCAGGGACGGTTACACATCATTCAAGATTTATACGACCTACGACTCTCTCAAGCTTGACGACCGGCAGATTCTCGACGTGCTGTCGGTAGCGCGGCACGAGCGCGCGCTGGTCATGGTGCATGCTGAAAACCACGATGTCATCGCCTGGCTGAGCGAAAAAATGGCGGCGGCCGGCCATACCGCGCCGCGCTTTCACGGTATGGCGCATGCGCCCATCGCCGAGCGCGAGGCAACGTCTCGCGCAATCTCGTTGGCCGAACTGGTCGACGTGCCTATTCTGATCGTTCACGTTTCCGCGCGCGAGGCCATGGAACAAATCCGCTTGGCCAAAGCACGCGGGCTCAAGGTCTACGGAGAGACTTGCCCCCAGTATCTCTTCCTCACCACGGAGGACCTCGACCAGCCGGGCTTTGAAGGAGCAAAATACATGTGTAGCCCCCCGCCCCGCGACAAGGCGAACCAAGAACAGATCTGGCAAGGGTTAGAAACCGGCGTGTTCGACGTGTTCTCGTCCGATCACGCCGGTTACCGCTACGACGACCCGGAAGGAAAGATGAAGCATGGGCGTAACGCGCCGTTCAAGAAGGTGGCGAATGGCGT
>Ga0126382_10000692_pt1 | contig 13221 bp, 12 predicted proteins | sample PanSoiMetPlot_30_FD_92548 | JGI IMG/M metagenome (GOLD analysis project Ga0126382, IMG submission 92548) | Tropical forest soil microbial communities from Panama - MetaG Plot_30 | ecosystem: Environmental > Terrestrial > Soil > Tropical forest > Bulk soil | place: Panama | collected 2016-02-17 | reverse complement strand
GAATATAAGTCCTGAAGCGGGTCTGTCACCTCGACCAATTGCCAAAGGAGAACGCATGAGTGCACTTCCGATAATGATTGGCGTGCTGTGCGTCTTAGCCATCGCCTACCGCTATTACAGCGCCTTTCTCGCCGCGAGAGTTATGGCGCTCGACGACACCCGCGAGACACCCGCGCACACGATGTATGACGGTCAGAATTATTACCCCACGAATAAATGGGTTTTATTCGGCCATCATTTCGCTGCGATCTCAGGCGCTGGACCGCTGGTTGGACCGGTACTCGCGGCGCAGTTTGGGTTCTTGCCAGGTCTTCTTTGGCTGGTGATAGGGGTTGTCCTGGGCGGGGCGGTGCACGATTTCGTGATACTTGCATCTTCGGTGCGGCGTCGAGGTAAGTCGCTTGCGGAAATAGCCCGAACCGAGATCAGTCCGCTTTCGGGACTGGTGACCGGAATTGCGATCTTGTTCATTGTGGTGATCGCGCTGGCGGGGCTTGGCCTCGTAGTTGTAAAGGCGTTGGGTGAGAGCCCCTGGGGAACGTTTACAGTTGGGTTCACCATCCCTCTAGCGCTGTTCATGGGTCTTTACATGTATCGCTTCAGAAAGGGAAAGATCGCCGAAGCTACAACCATTGGCGTGATTGGACTGTTCATAGCCGTCATTTTGGGAGGCTGGATAGCTGAGTCATCTCTCTCCTCAACCTTTACTTTTTCGGAGAGCACAATCACTTTTCTGATGGCTGGTTATGGTTTTATAGCTTCAGTATTGCCGGTGTGGATGTTGCTATGTCCTCGCGACTACCTGAGCTCGTTCATGAAAGTCGGAACCGTCGCATTTCTGATTTTCGGCGTGATCTTCGTCGCACCGCACCTCCATATGCCTGCGACCACCCCATTTGTCGCGGGAGGCGGTCCGATAATTCCCGGAAAGCTATACCCGTTTGTTTTTATAACGATCGCCTGCGGAGCGATCTCCGGATTCCATTCGCTGATAAGTTCGGGAACGACGCCAAAGATGCTGAACCGGGAAACTGACGCGCGAATGATCGGTTACGGCAGCATGCTCATGGAAGGTCTTGTAGGAGTAGTTGCGCTTGTTGCGGCAACATCTTTGATGCCCGGTGACTACTTCTCAATCAACGTTGATCGCTCGCGCACTAATTATGTTCAGTTTGTTGAGACTCATAGCTCCGAGTCATTCGACCTCCACGAACAACAGCTGGAGGAATTGACTCGAGAAACCGGTGAAAAGAATCTGCGAGGTCGAACTGGCGGCGCTGTCACCCTGGCGGTGGGTATTTCGCAGATATTCGCTGGGCTGCCCGGGATGAAGGGGCTGATGAAGTACTGGTATCACTTCGCCATAATGTTTGAGGCGCTATTCATACTTACCACTATCGATACAGGCACAAGAGTGGCGAGGTTTATGCTCGGGGAGTTTCTCGGGCGATTCCATAAGCCGCTCGAACGACCGGACTGGATGCCCGGTGCAATCGTAACTTCAGCTTTGATTGTTGCCGGTTGGGCGTATTTCATCCGCACTGGATCGATCTCTACAATCTGGCCGATGTTTGGCATTGCAAACCAGCTTCTGGCTGCGATCGCATTGTGCGTGGGAACTACCGTGATCATAAATGCGGGGCGGGCAAAATTTGCCTTGGCGACGATAACGCCATTGTGCTTTGTTGCCACGACTACGTTGACAGCCGGTTGGCGTTCAATTTTTGATAACTTCCTTGAAGAAGCGAAAAAGCCGGAGACGATGTTCCGTGGTTATCTAAACGCGACGTTGACGGCAATCATGATGACGTGCATGGTTATCGTGCTGATTGATTCGGTTATGCATTGGCGACGCAGCTTACGAGGGACGGCCGCCGCGAAGGAAGTTGCTGCACAGACTGGTGATTGAAGTCTCCCCAAAAAGCGGTACAGTCTCAGCGAAGCCGAAACCAAAACCTACGCCCTTCGCCGTTGCGCCAGCGATTAAGATCACTTCAGCAAGCGACATCAGAGCTCGCATATCACCTTCCTAAAAAAGCAAGAGTCTTAGTTTATGGTGGTGTCCTAATCTGGTGTTGCTGGCAAAAAGGTCGGTGCTAAGATTGTCCTCCAGGGAGTCAGTGCCATGACTGTGCCAAAGAAAGGGAAGGACCGCCGCCGAGCCCGTAAGGACCGCGAACGAGCGCGCGCCGCAGTAATGCAACTGGAAAACCTCCAGAAGGAGGCGGCGGCGCTACAGAAAGCCATTGACGCAAGTAAAGACATCACTCTGCGCTGCTCATTTTGTGGAAAATCTCAAAATGAGGTCAATAAACTGATAGCTGGCCCGATGGTTTATATTTGCAACGAGTGCATTGACATCTGCAACGAAATAATCGCCGACGACGAGCAATATTCAGCAACACAACTTTAGGACACTACCAAGTTTGTGAAATTTTAGGCTGATATACCCTTCCGATCTCCATACTTCTCGATGTCTGAAAGATGAATTCATTCCTGCCGTCAATGTAATCCTAATTCCAATCAAAATTGTTACAATCCTTAATTAGTCGGAAAGCTGCAAAAAAGTGAAATGCTCAGAGCGCAAGTTCCGTCATTCAATGTGGAGCAAAAAGATGTCGATATTACGACAACCACAAAATATTCTCCTCAAAGCGGAGAACTGACCCTTTACCCGCAGGTGCGATTTACACTGAGTAAGTTTTGGAGATAGTTGCATCGATAACACAAGAAGCGCCGGGTAATTAATGTTCCACTCGGCTGTTGCTCTAAGCGCCGTACCTGACCCGCCGGCGAGCGATGCTTTCAATGGAAGTGGGTTTTAAGCGAGGGCAATGCTCGAACAAACTATTACTTAAAACAAACATCGCTGAGAGACTAGCAATTAGAATGCTGCCTTTGTACCGTTGAAATCCTTTGCAGTATGCGTCCCACGTGTCTCCTGCGGAGACCAGGCTTCGCGCTGCTGCGTCCCTCTGCGAATAAGTAGTCATTAACTAAAGCTAAAAACCGCTTCGGGCGGGTTACTCGCCGTGTACCGCGTGGCTGAAAGGAGCTTCTAACCCGCACGCGGCGATAGACAAACTGTCTTCTAAATCTAGTCCTGAAGGCTCGAAGTTGAAGCTCCAACCGTAAACAGGGAGGAAAACGAAATGAAGAAAAGTGGAGATCAACCGTCAGAAAATGAGAAAGTGATCGCGGAACGCGAGGAGATGAACGATGAGGACTTTCAGTATGTGCTGAAAGAATTGCTTGGCGCTTATCAACCGATTCTGGAAGAGGAGCTTCAACGCGCCAAATCGCCTGACCAACTCAGGAAAGAAGGCGACAAGCCTGCCGGTTGCGAAGAGGAGATAGCGCTTGCCAATCGGATATTCGAGAAGTTTTTTACAGAAGAAGTGGCTGTACGGCTCCTGCCGCCTGAGGGACGAGAATTGCTCGGACCGGTCGACCGTTGGCGCTGGTGCCTGCTGCATATTAAATGCTGCATAATCTTCGGCTGGCTTGTATGCCGAGGTCCCAGGACCTTCCGACTATTCCTTTATTACCTCCATCTGTACTGGAAATGCGTGCGACAAGTACTGGGCACCCCTGTGTCCAGTCCGCCCACAGCCGGCGAGCGCCAGGACTTTCAAGTTCTCACGCAGGCATTGGCAACAGCTTTTAAGCCCTATCTGACCGATCAACTGGCTACGGTCGAGTTTCCGGCTGGTGTGCCGGATGAGGTATTCGACGGGCGAATTGATTGTTTCGAGGGAGAAGAAGAGGCGGCAGCAATCTTTGAGCGGCTGCTGACTGTCGATACTGCCTCGGCACTCCTTGGCAAAGCGGCATTCGATGCGCATAGCCGCGAACCCTTTTTCCGATACTGCCGGTGCTGGTGCCTTTGCGCGATTCGCTTTGGATGCTGCCTGGCTCGAGCTCACACAGCTCGCGCAAGACGGCGCTGTTTGCTTTTGTTCCGACGCTGCTTGAAAGAGTGCTTCAGGCCTCTGGTCTGTCAAATCATTCAACCGAGCGAAGGAGCCTGTGCGGAAGCGGTATTTGTAGCCGGATGCAGCGCCCTGGCGGGAATTCGAATAACTGGCACAGCCAGTGGTTCGTCTTTCCATCACTACACGCTGCGATACAGCTACGGCGGCGGTTCGCCCGTCAACAATGCTGTTGTTTATCCGGACTGCAGCCGACCGCCGGCGCATCCGAGCTTCAATACGCCGGTATTCGGTGGGACGCTTGGCTATCTCGATGTGACGCTGCTGCCTCCAGGTGAGACCGAATTCACAATTTACCTTGATGTATTTGACTCTTCCGGCGCTCACGTCACTTGCATTCGAACAATCAAAGTAAGAACTACTGCCGTCGAGGTCACCGCCGCTGCCAAGGTGAATGCATTGGTTGGCGAGGATCCCTTCCACGCGGGCACGTTCCCGAAAATCATCAAAGCTACAAACGATCCAAGTGTTTCGGTGCCCGAGCTTTCGATCGGTGGATGGTTCAGCGTCGACGGCAGCGCCTATGTAGTGGGGTGCGATCGAATAATGAGCCAGTTCGTGTTGGTTCATTATCCTGCTCCTCCTGCAGCTCCGGTTCCAACGTTCGCTGACGGTACACAGCCGGGGAATGTCCCAATGATTGCGCCTGTTCCGTACGAAGACATTACTGATCATCCGTGGCAGTCCGGCTGCTTCCCGGTGATCACACCAAACACGATACTCAATGGCGATCTCGTTGCCTTGTGGTCTTCTGTCAGCTGCACTTTCCTGGGAATCGACTACACCCGGCCAAAGGTTAAGGCAGTTCCGTTCTGGAACAGCACTTCGCTCAACGGTCGGTTTGTGATTTTCCTCGAAGTTCGCGATCGGCCAGTCGCGACGCTTACTTTCCCGGGTTCGGTAGCTGCCGTCGACCAGGTAGCGGTTTGGATTGACAATCGAATTATCACCGGAGTGATCAAGTCGATCGGAGGCATCAGCGGCTGCGGTGACTTGCATTTGAAGGACTTCGTCGGAACTACAGCTGAGATCCTCGGCATTGCTTGGGATCCGCCGATAGATGCGTCGGCTCCGCAACAGAGGCCGAACGATAACTTCGGTTCCTACAGTCTCTCATTTCAAAAGGACGGCAATCCGGCGGCTACCGGGACAATTCCGGGAGCCACTCCAACAACCCGAGTGCCGAATACCTGGCCGACGCTGCCACCTGGCGTATTCGGGACACTCGCAAACTGGGACATCGTCAACATGCTTGATGCAAGCTCTCCCACCCCGACTCCGGGTATTCCGGCATCGGCGAAGCTGGCGCGCGGCGAACGTTGCGCATACGTGGTCACTCTCGAGGTTTCCGACACCACCCACGTCGGAGACAGCGGCAGCAACCACAGCACAGGTCCAATCTTGTACGCGATCAATGTGATCAACGACGTGCCGTAGTTGGTTCGTGTCACGCTCGATTGGAGCAACGAAATGAGCGAGCTGGAACCCTGGATGAAACTTGCCCTGGCCGTCCTCGCAACCTGGCGAGTGACTCACTTGTTGGCGCGTGAGGACGGCCCTTTCGACTTGGTTGTGCGATTACGCGTTCGGCTAGGACCAGGTTTTTTCGGCAAGTTGTTGGATTGCTTCTACTGCTTGAGCTTGTGGGTTGCAGCGCCTCTGAGTTGTCTGGTGAGCCGCAAGTTAATCGAACTTGTGCTCACCTGGCTGGCTCTGTCGGCGGCGGCGTGTCTGCTCGAACGTATCGGCGGAGACCCGGTCGTTATTCAACAACTAACTCAGCCTCAGGAGGTAGGAAGCTATGGGATGTTGCGGACAGAGGAGAACTCAATGGACGGATACTGCGTCGACAGCCCGAACGAGCGCAGTTCCGCAGGCGGCCCCGTCTGAGAGCGCGGTTCCGGTAACCCGAGGACAGTACAGTTCCGGCCAGGCTTTTGTAGCGGTCCGCTATCTAGAGACCTCAACGGTGCTGGTGCAAGGAAGCGTAACAGGACGGGACTATCGATTTTCAGGTGCGGAGCCTGTTCAGGCGGTTGACGTGCGCGACGCAGCTGCGCTGATAAGAACTCGATTTTTCAGGATGGCATAGATTCGAAACCAATCTGCGAATCTCGGTGAACTCCGCGGCTCTGCGGTGAGTCTTCAGTGATCATCGGACTATAACGCAGAGTCGCTGAGATCGCAGAGATTCGCGGTGCTACAAACGCGAACATAGGAGGCAAGGAAATGTATCTACTCCTGGCAAGTGGATATGACAGGCTTTCGCAGCTCATAGCCGATGGCTTAAAAGCGCGCGGACGAAATTCGCTCATCGTTAACTCAACCTTTGGTGACGGGCTTAAGTTCTCATGGAGGCTCGACAACAATTCCAGCAACAGTGAGCTCACGTTGAGTGATGGGCGAGTCTTGTCCGGCGACCAGATCGAAGGTGTGCTCGTAAGGAGTATAGGCTGGATTGACCCATCAGGGTGGCAGCCCGAGGATCTCGCGTATGTCCACACGGAAACGCAAGCTGCTTTGCTAGGCTGGTTGAAAGCACTTTCCTGTCCAGTCATCGGACGTCTTCCTGCGTCAATATGGTATCGACCCCAGATGCCAATAAGCTGTTGGCAACCGCTGCTCGCGCGTTGCGGTCTGAATGTGACTGAGACGCTGGTTACAAATGTTGAGCGCGAATTGGAGTCATTTCGACAAACGACTCCAATTGGCGCCGTCTACTCGCCCTTCAGCTCAGTTGATCGCTACCTGGTAGATGGAGACTCCGATTGGAACGGCCTCGCGGCGCTCGCAGCCTGCGCGCCGGTTTGTCTTGCGGTGCCGCACGGCGAGACAAAGCGAGCATGCTTGATTGGCGACCAAGTGGTTTGGGACGGTGAGCCGCCAGAAGAGGCAAACCGAATCGCTTCCGCTCTCATTCAGTTTGCGGCGTTCGCCGAGCTCAATTTCGTTGAGTTCGCGACCTCTGAATCTTCTGACGGCGTGTCAATCGTTGGCGTCAACCCGATACCCTCGATCGAACTATTCAGCGACGGGTCACAGCAAATGATCGCTCAATGCGCACTTAACATATTCACTGGTGCTGAAGCCCACTTATGAGAGCCCGTGAATTACAGATTGCCGATGTAGCGTAGACTGTCTAGTCTGCGCAGCACCCGATTCGCTAAATACAGAGCATGCGCAGACTAGACAGTCTACGCTACATCTTACAAAGGAGGAATTATGATTCTCGTTTGCGGAGGTCTTGCGGATTCTGTAACGGAGCTCGTCTGCTCGAGGCTCGAAGCTCTGGGGCATCCTTATCGACTGCTTAATCTGGGCACCTATCCTGCAGAGTTCCAGGTCAAATGGCAGTGGAAGGGGTCCTACCCGGAGGGTTACATCAGCGGTCCTGACTGGCGCGTCGATCTTGATGAGTTGACTGGAGTGTACGTTCGCTATCTCGGCGCGGAAGGCCGAATGCCAGTCAAGGGAATCGATTCTGACTTATCGAACTCTGTTTATGCGGAGTGCGACTCGGCTTTGATCGCTCTGCTGGAGTATCTGCCGTGTATCGTTGTGAACCGTTCCGCTGGCGCGATGTCCAACCATAGCAAACCCTATCAAGCCCTCCTGCTGCGTGAGTGTGGTCTGCTGGTACCGCCGACGTTGGTGACTAGCGATCCGGATGAGGCGCGACGCTTCTACGACGAGTCCAACGGCGATGTCATTTTCAAATCCCTTAGCGGGATTCGTTCGATAGTGCGGCGGGTACGCGAGGACGATCTGGTGCGCTTATCTCTTCTCGAACATGGGCCGGCTCAATTTCAGAAGTTTATTCCCGGCGAGAACGTTCGCGTTCACACAGTGGGAGACGAGGCATTCGCGACGCTTGTTCATTCTGAGGCAGTCGATTATCGCTATGCGCGACGCGAGGGCCAAACAGTTGAGATGGAGCCGATGACGTTACCCTACGACGTGCTCGAAGGATGCCGCAGGATCGCGCGGCGTCTCGATCTTTTATTTGCGGGAATCGACTTCAAGTTGACTCCTGACGGTGATTTTTACTGCTTCGAAGTAAACCCTTCACCAGGTTTCATCTTTTACGAACAGCACAGTGGCCAGCCTATAAGCGCGGCGCTTGCGGATCTGCTTCTAAAGGGTCAGCCGGCTGTCCGAGCCGAAGATGAGTCGTGTGCTGCGTAATGTCGCTGTCCATTCGAAGTTAAGGATGGACTTATCTCTATTCAACAAGGGAGGAAAACATGCCAGAACAGAAAGAACCATTTGTTTCAAAGGAGGATCGTCCGGAAGTAAAACTTCCAGATCCGGATCAACCTGTGAGCGAGCTTCGTGTGCGTGACTTGCAGTCCATATTGGGTGCCGGGATCCTGAAAAAAATCGAGATCAAAGAACCGATTAAAGATTTCAAGATTGAAAAGCTGGAACACAAAGAATGGTTTAAAGACTTCAAGGATCACAAGAACGAAAAATGGGAGCACAAGGAGCCATTCAAAGACTTCAAGGATCACAAGCCTGAGCACGGGAAGGAATTCAAACTGGAGAAGATCGAGGTCGACCCGCTGAAGCAACAATTCGAACCGGGAATCGACCCGACTCAAATGGGAGATCCGGCCGTGCTCGCTGGTCTGCAACAGATTATCCAGACCGTCGGTGGCTTGACGAAGCGCGTCGACGAGCTGGCGAATCAAGTTGCCGAACTACAAAAAAAGGCGAAGTAAAAACCGGGAGTCACTAAGCCCCTGGTGACGCAGGCGGGCGTTAACTCGCCCGCCTGCGCATTCCATTACTGACATGCGAATCGCCCCCTGGGTAAGTTTCTCGACCAGTACTTTTTGCCCGCATCACGCAGATGTGATCCATCATCAGCATCCTTTACTCTAGTTTGACGGGGTCTGTGTGGGACCTTAGCGATCTCGGGTCGTAACGTGTGTAGTTTTGGATTAAATGGTCTCGGAACAATCGGTCCACGTCCGTCGCTCAGTTCTCGATTTATTCCCCTAAAACTAGAATCCCTTCGCCTGTGCCAATCCAGATTCTGCCGTATTTGTCTTGCATCATCGTGGTGATGCTTCCCTCTGGCAACAGGCTGTTATCATGCGTGAACGCCTGCCATTTATTTCCCATCCCGTCAACAGTAACTAAACCGCGCGTCGTAGCGATCAGAAGCAAACCGCTCTTATCCTGCTGAATGGCGTTGACACTTAGCGTCAAGCGGTCGTGACCCCCCTTTTGAGAGCCCAGCGCCACCTGCTTAGACAAATCGTAGTTACGCCAAGAGCTCTTGGTCCTATCATAAAACGACACAGACCCTTCATAACTCCCGACCCATACGCTCTCCATATTATCTTCATACATACATCGGACGTGAGCCAGATTCTCATCCTCGAAATAATGCGTTTGTTTGCTCGTACCTGGCATCAGTGTGATAATACCATCTCGTGCTGCTAACCATATGAGACCATTCCGGTCTTCCAGGCCAGTGTTGATACTAAAAATGTATGATAGCTTCGGATTTTTAACCAAATCCGAAACTCTTAGTCGGAGAGACCAACCTCCATGTTCGTAGGCCATTAGTTCGCCGCCCACCGCAAACCACAGCTTCCCGCTAGCTCCCGAAAAAATCGTCGCTACGCGGGACGCAGCGAGACGCTGCACGGAGCTCCATCGTTTCCCATCAAAAACGCGAATGTTGTCAAAAAGAAGTGGCGTTGACCTGATCCATAACCTGCGGTCACTACTCTGAGCAATTTGTTTTATGTCACAGGTTCGCCATCCTAAAGCCTCTAATCCAATGTTAGTCCAGATGTTTTGACTTTCGTCGTAATTTGATAAACCGACACCATTCCCAACCCAGTACCGCGCACTTTCGTCCTGGAAAATCGCCCCGGGAAACGCAGATTCGTCAACTTTGTACCATTTCAAAACTTGGTGGCCTGCCAATTTTCCTTGGCTTGGGGTTACCGTCTCGTTACGCAAGTCTGAAGAAACGGTGGCGCTGCAGCCAGGGAGGGACAGAAGAAACGCAGCTAACGAGAGTTCTCCTAAGTGTCTTGCAATGCGCATATTCTTTGCGCCCGTTACTTAGGCAGGGACGTCTACCTTGCCTGATAACTGCCGTCATCTCGCCGGTTAACGCGGCCCTCTTCCTGAAGCTTCTCAAGGTGTGCGATTGTCGAGCGCTCCGCGAGTCCCCACAGTGACGGATCGACGTCTCCATACGCGGCTTCAACAATTTCGTTGGGAAAACCAGCCCCCGCTTGTACCGCTGACAATATCTTGTTCTCGCGCATCGTCCGATGTTTGATGTATTCCTCTATCTTTTCTCGAGCGGATGCGATGGCCGGTCCGTGAGCAGGGAAGAGAATCGACAGCCTTGGTAATGAAAGCAATCTGTGAAGAGAGTCGAAGTACTGCTTCATATTGCCTTCAGGTGGATCGATCACTACAGTACCGATTCCAACCACCAAATCACCGGTGATAATTGCGCCGGCATTCTCTTCATAGAAACACAAATGACCCCGCGCGTGACCCGGCGTGTTAAGTGCCCTTAGACGCCAGCCAGGATCTCCCTGGAGTTCAATGATGTCGTTGTCTTCGATCAGCCGGTCGACAGCAACCGTATAACTGATTCGGTCGGCAGTTAAACGATGAGCAGCGATGGGCACTCCTAGTCGATCTCGAAGATGAGCCGCGCCCCCAATGTGATCCGGGTGGAGATGGGTGATGATAATCTCTTTGACTCGTCTTCTTTCAGCAACAAGGCCGTCGATGAATTTGTCCAGTTCCTGTTGTTCTTCTGCATAAGGCGAGGCAGGGTCGATGACAACCATTTCCTGACCGCCGACTATGTAACAGTTTGTGTGTGTTGCCGGTGGCAGAGTTGGCGTTCTAACAGGAAACAGAAAAATCCCTGGCCGGAGTTCGATTCGTCGGACGGTTGCGCGCTTCGCTTCGGGGATTGCGGCAAGAGCGTTTTGCAGTTCGCCAATATTATCCGCGTGCGCGGCGAGTGTTCGGATGATATGCAGCGTTGGCGGCGCCATGGTTATCTCGCCTTTTTTCCACTGCGCGAGAGCGTCGGCAGGCCGGATCCACTCACCGGTCTCAAGTTCTCCAGTTTCAATCAAAGCCTCTTGCCCTTCCGGCATCCAGGCAAGAAAGAACCAGGTATCAAATCGACGAGGCGCAAAGTGCGGAGTTACCCATCTGCCGGCAGGTTCCAGATCCAGAGAAACTATTTCAAGGTTGTCTTCATCCAGGATCTGCTTAAATGACTTTGTGCCTTCGGCCATCGATCGACGCTTATCGGAGATTCGCTCTAACGACAGGTTTGCGGTTCCACGAGCCAGGAGGACACCTGCCTCCTCAAAGAACTCACGCACGGCACACACACGCATTACCGATTCCTCGCCTTCGCACCCTTTGACCTGAATCAGGTTGTCGCCTTTGTCCAGCTGGCCCCCGGGAAATGCGTGATAGCCTCCCATGAACTGAAGCTTTGGATTTCGTTTTACCCAGAAAACCTTCGGGTCTTCTTTATCTTTCAGGAGGATTATCGCTGCTGCGTCTCTTGGTGTAACGGCCATGTGCCTGAATATAGCATGTGAGATGTTTTTCAGCGTAGGCTCATCAGCGTCGCGGAACTTCGGCATATTGTTATTTAGGAATCGAGGGTACGTTGGCTGGTATGCTCGGTTAAAAGAATTATAATTGACGCAATGTCGCTCCAGAAGTTCGATGCAAAAAGAGACTACTACCGCGTCCTCGGAGTGAAGGAAGATGCGAGCAAAGACGATCTGGATCGTGCATATCGTATCGAAGCTCGGAAGCGTCATCCCGATGGAGGTGGCAGCGAAGAAGAGATGAAAGCGCTCAATGAAGCGCACGACATCCTGAGCGATCTTGAAACTCGCCAGGCCTACGACGCAGAAAGACGGCCAACGCGCATATCGTATCCGCCAAGCAATGTGTTTGACCCTGATGCAGCTTCGCGCGCCGGTACTTTGAAAATCCCGGTTTCTGATCCGGATTTCGCAGGGCTGTTGATGGGAGCGCTGGCATGCTTTGGCCTTGGAATACCGCTCCTGTTATTAGTTGAAATGCAGTGGATGTTCTTTCTTTGGCCATTGCGGATTATGGCGTTTGGAGCATTGACAGTTGGTCTGTATCTGTCACATTCAGCTCTGGTCGTAAAACAACGCAAGAGCAGAAAGCCCGGCCAACGCTCGTGGCGAAAGATGGAGATTATTCGAGAGTTAATTTTTTGGTTGATCGCGGCCGGTTTTATTGGAGCGCTCTTCTTCGTTCTTTACGTAGCTCGCTAAGCGTCTCACGTTTGAGTTACCTTCGAACTATCTTTGTACCTTTCGGCAGGTCCACCCTAAAAGTCGAATCGGATACTCCCTGGTTCTTTCTAACATTGCTTATGATGAAGGTTGTTTCGCGCCCTGGTTCGAACACGGCGTAGCGAACAGGCAACCAACTCGATTGATCGACCCAAAGGCTCAATTTATTGATAGAAGATTTTGCTTTTGGAGTTAGATCGAGCTTCGGCATACCCTGATCGTCGCCGACATAGACGATATCGTATTGGCGCTTGAGGTCCGGTACGGACGTATACGGAGTAGCAACAAACGCAAACTCATCACCTTTTGCGGCCGCGGCCGATCTGCTTGTTGTTATCGCCTGATTTATTTCAGCTTGGTAGAGGGTAATCGTATCCCCTACCACCCAGATCGTCTGACCTTTAGGAATTGAATAGACGATTTTGACCTTGTCATTGTTCTTGCCGGCATGCTTAAAGAAAACTTCACCGTTGTACCTCTCAGGCTTTCCGCCAAGATTGAGGTCCCGCTTAAGGTGCTCCATTTTTGCTTGAATCGTGGTGATACTGCCGGCTGCCTTCTGCATATTGGCGAGGATCTCATCCAACTTCCCGTTCGGTTGAGAATATCCGTTCGGAACCGGGACGGCTCCAAACACGGCTGCGATTGCAAAGATTAACTTACTTCGTTTCATTTTTTTCAGAATCGGCTATTTCGTATAAATAACGTAGGTGGTCTGGCCGGAACTGTCTTCAGCTTTTTCGATGCGAGAAATCCTGACTGCGTGTCCTGTGCGTTCAAGAAAAACTCGAATGTCTGGTTCAGGGTTACTCTCGTCGATTCGCCCTATTTCCGACGCTCTAACAACTAGCGGTGTAGCCGAAGCACGGCTTTGAAAAAGG
>Ga0126382_10000691_pt1 | contig 13235 bp, 13 predicted proteins | sample PanSoiMetPlot_30_FD_92548 | JGI IMG/M metagenome (GOLD analysis project Ga0126382, IMG submission 92548) | Tropical forest soil microbial communities from Panama - MetaG Plot_30 | ecosystem: Environmental > Terrestrial > Soil > Tropical forest > Bulk soil | place: Panama | collected 2016-02-17 | reverse complement strand
CTGGCCTCGAAGCCCATGGAGGGACCGCGCAGCGGCGAGGCTTTGGACTCGGGCTGCACCAAGTGGATCTCGACCTCGGGCCGGCGCAGCTTGAGCTCGCGGAGTCCCAGCTCGAGGATGTTGATGCTCGTGATGTGCCCCGTCTGCTCCATGATCGCGTAAAGGCCCCTCGTGCGGACGTCCGGCTCGTCCGGGCTGCCGATGCGGAGCGGCACCGCCGGGTTCAGCACCACCAGCACCGTCGCGCCGTGCTCGGCCGCCAGGTCCGCGTGCCCCGTGTAGCCGACGTCACCGTCCACGTAGTCCCGGCCGCCAATGCGATACGGCTCGAAGAAGCCGGGAATCGCGGATGAGGCCGCAATGGCCTCGGAGATGGGCACGTCCTGGTAAGGCTCGAGGCCGAAGACGACGCGCTCTCCGCGATCGAGGTGCATGGCCGGGATGAGGAGCGCGCGCCGGCAGTCGCGAAAGCTGTTGGGCAGGCCCTTGGCCGCGAAGGCCTCGCGCATGAATCGCTCCAGCGGCTCCACGGAGAAGAAGCCGGGTGGCATATCGGCGCCGCTCCGCGCGAGGAGGTCCGGCCACTCGAGACGGAAGCCCGTCACTGCCTTCTTGCCGATGGCCCATACGAACTGGGCGAGGTTGCGCGCGGCGTTGGAGAAGGCGCCCTTGTGGTACACCGCGCCTCGCTGGAAGTTGAGCGGATCGTCCGTTTCCTTGTCGAGGATGTCGTAGAGGTCGCGCGGCTGGATGCCATTGGCCATCAGGGAGCAGACCACGGAGCCGGAGCTCGAGCCGATGTAGAGGTCGAAGTCGTTGGCGCGGAAGTTCGGGAGCACGTCGAGGGCGGCCAGCGCGCCTGCCTCGTACATGCCGCCGATCACGCCGCCGCCCGCCAAGACGAGTGCTCGCTTGGCGGGAGGAGGCGTGCGCGTCAGGGATAGCTTCTGGAGGAGCGACCTCAGCACACCTGTCCTCACCGCCTCGGCGGCGTTGCCCCCTGTCCGCTCGTGCGCCGGTGCGCACGGTCGTCGTCGCTCATGCTATTGCGAGAGTTGTCGACAACGCACTCGGACACCGTTATCCCCGTGCCCGTGATGTCGAACCACGTCGTCATCAGCGTCCCTGGAATCGGGGGGCGCGCTTCTCGAGGAAGGCGCGTACGCCCTCGCCGTGGTCCTCCGTGGTGATGGCGTTGGACTGCCCGAAGGCCTCGCCTTCCAGGGCGGCGGCGAGGTCGACGGTCGCCGCGCGGTTGAGGAGCGACTTCGCGAGGGTGGCGGCGATGGGCGGTCCCGCGGCGATCTTGCCGGCAAGGGTCCGCGTGGTGCGCTCAAGCTCCGCCGCGGGCACCACGTGATTCACGAGTCCGATGCGGAAGGCCTCCGCGGCGTCGATGATCTCGCCGGTGAGCACCATCTCCTTCGCCTTGGCGAGGCCGACCAGGCGCTGGAGCAGCCAGGTGCCACCTCCGTCGGGCACGAGGCCGATCTTGATGAAGACCTCGCCGAACTTCGCCCGGTCGGAGGCGATGATCATGTCACAGCCGAGGGCGATGTTGCACCCCGCGCCGACCGCGAAGCCGTCGACCATGGCAATGGTCGGCTTGGAAAAGTTGAACAGGCGGAGCACGAAGCGATTGAGCAGCTCGACTCGCTCCCGCCCTTCCGTCGCGCTGTGCCGGCGCGCCGCCATGGTCTTCACGTCGCCGCCCGCGGAGAAGTGGCCGCTCGCGCCCGTGAGAATGACCACGCGCATGGCCGGGTCTCGCTCGATCTCCTCCAGCGCCTCCACCAGCTCCTCGCGCATGCGGATGTCGAGAGCGTTGCGGGCCTCGGGCCGGTTCATGGTCAGGGTCGCCACGCCGTCGACACGGTCGAGGAGGAGAGACTGGTAGCCCATCGGTTACCTCCCTCCAGCCACGGGCTGGAGCTCGCGGCGCACCGGCCGCCCATTTACGTCGATGCTGAGCGACAGCCCCGCGCCCACGAGCAGGAGCCCGCACGCGATGGCGAAGGCCAAGCCGTAACCGCCCGACACATCGAAGAGATAGCCGGAGAGCCAGGAGCCGAGGGCCGCCCCTATTTGATGCACGAGGAAGACGAGGCCGAAGATCGAGCCCACCGACAGGCGGCCGAAGATGTCGGCGGTGAGCGCGGACGCCATGGCGAAGCTTCCCGTGAGCGACAGGCCAGCCAGGATCGCCACCACCATGAGCACGACGGGATCGTGCGTGAGGAAGAGCAGCGTGAGGGCGACCACGCGCAGGAGATACACGAAGGCGAGCATGGGCTTGCGCCCCCAGCGGTCGGAGAGGATGCCAATGACCAAGCCCGCCGCGATGCTCGACACGCCGGTGAGCCCCATGGCCGAGGACGCGGTCATGCTGTGGAAGCCGTGATCAGTGAGCATGGGCACGCCATGCGCGGAGAGCAGGCTCATGGAGAAGCCGCAGGTGAAGAGCCCGCCGCTCAGAAACCAGAAGGACGGCGTGCGGACGGCATCGCCGGTTGCCGTGCGCTCGACCACGGCCGTCACCCCCGAGCTCGCGATGGCGGGAGCCTCACCGTCCGGCCGCAGCCCCATGCGCTCGGGATCATCCCGCACGACGAAGAGCGAGATGGGGAGGCAGAAGACAAGCGAAACCCCACCGAGGATCATGAAGGTCTCGCGCCAGCCGAAGCGCAGGATGCTCCACATGACGCCCGGCATCAGCAGGGAGATGCCGGCCATCGTGGCGACGGATAGCGCGCTGACCGCCGTGCCCCGCCGCTTCACGAACCAGCGCGAGAGCGTGGCGGAGGCGACCACCTGCCCCGTAGTGGCGAGGCCCAGCGCGGCGAGGACGCCGTAGTAAAGCGCGAACTCCCACAGGGTGTGCACCGTCGAGGTCAGCCCCATGGCGATGGCCATCACGACCGTGCCGAGTGAGCAGACGAGCCGCGCGCCCCAGCGATCCACCAGCAGTCCGATGAGCGGCACGAAGAGGCCGTAGAGGAAGAGCGAGAGCGACACCACCAGCGAGAAGGCGCCACGATCGATGCCGAGATCGCCCACCATTGGTTTGAGGAATGGACCAACCGCGAAGCGGATGCCCGTGGAGAGGAAAATGATGAGCGAGAACCCCACCGCCACCCACCAGCCATAGAAGATCCGCGACTCCGCGGCTTCGGTGCGAGGCGCCATCACTTGGTCACTATACTCCCGCATGCTACGATTTCGCCATGCCTTTCCAGCCTTTCCGGCTCGCTTCATGAGCCTCGAAGCCATCCTCGCTTCGTCGAAAGCCATCGTCGGCATGGTGCATCTGGAGCCCCTGCCGGGCAGCCCGCGCTGGGCCGGCTCGATGAAAGAGGTGACTCGCGCGGCCCTCGCCGACGCCCACGCCCTCGCCGAGGGCGGCGTCGACGCCATCCTCGTGGAGAACTTCGGCGACGTGCCTTTCTCGCCGGGGCGCGTCGACCCCGCCTGCGTGGCGGCCATGGCCGCGGTGGCCACGGAGATTCGCGGCGCCGTTTCCCTGCCCCTGGGTATCAACGCCCTCCGCTCCGACGCCGTCTCCGCCCTCGCCATTGCTACCGCAGTAGGCGCACGTTTCATCCGCGTGAACGTACACACGGGCGCCGTGGTCAGCGACCAGGGCATCCTCGCCTCCGGCGCGCACGAGACGCTTCGCTATCGCCGCCTCCTCGATGCCTCGGTCGCCCTCTTTGCCGACGTGCAGACCAAGCACGCGGCACCCCTTGCCGCCGTGGCCATCGAGCACGAGGCGCGGGACTGCGTGCACCGCGGCCTGGCCGACGGGCTGATCGTCTCCGGGGAAGCTACCGGTCTTCCCCCCAAGACGAGCGATCTCGAGCGCGTGCGTCTCGCCGTGCCCGACGTGCCCCTTCTCGTGGGCAGCGGCGCCTCGCCCGAGAATGCCGCCGATCTCCTCGCCCTCGCCGACTGCCTCATCGTGGGCACCTCGGTGAAGCGTGACGGCGTAGTTACCAATCGGGTGGATCCAGACCGCGTGCGCGCGCTCGTGCGGGCCGCGGGACGCCGGTGAGGGCGCGGCTCGCCGCTCTCGTTCTCGTCCTGATCGTCGAAGGCTGCGCCGCCACCGCGACCTCCCATGGCGCACCCCGCAAGCCTTCGCCTCCGCTGCCCCTGGGTGATTTGCTCCTCATGGGGTTTGGCGGCACGCAGGTAGAAGGCAACGAGGAGCTCCGCTCTCTCGTGTGCGACGTGAAGGTGGGCGGGCTCATCCTCTTCGAGCGCGACTCCCGCACGGGCGAAGCCCGCAACATCACCAGCCCCGACCAGGTGCGCCAGCTCACCTCGGATCTCCAGGCGCTCGCCCGCAACTGCACGGGCCGCCGCCTCCTCATCGCCGCCGACAACGAGGGTGGGCTCGTCATGCGGCTCTCCCCGCGTCTCGGCTATCTGCCCACGCCGCCTCCGCAGGCCCTGGGCGACGCGGGCGATCCCGCGGCCACGGAGCTCGAGTCGCGGCGCATGGGCGCCACGCTTCGCGAGGCCGGCATCAACTGGAACCTCGCCCCCGTGGTCGACGTGGCCATCAATCCCTTGAATCCGGCCGTGGTCACCCTCGGCCGCGCCTTCTCGTCGGATCCGGAGGAGGTCATCGTGCAGGCGCGCGCCTTCATCCAGGGCATGCACGAGGCGGGCGTGCTCACGGCCCTCAAGCACTTCCCTGGGCACGGCTCGAGCAGGACCGACTCGCATCAGGGCTTCGTGGACGTGACGGATACCGCCGAGCTCAAGATCGAGCTCCAGCCCTATCGCGCGCTGATCAAGGAGAAGCTCGCGGACAGCGTGATGACGGCGCATGTCTTCAATCGCGGGCTCGACCCGTGGAACCCCGCTACCCTCTCGCGCTTCACCATCAGGCGCTACTTGCGCAACAAGCTCGGCTACAAGGGAGTCGTGGTCTCCGACGACCTCCTCATGGGCGCGATCCGGCAGCGCTATGGCGTGGAGGAGGCCTCGATCCTCGCCCTGCAGGCTTCGGTTGACGTGCTCCTCATATCGCAGAACCAGGGTCGCGTGGAGAGAGGGGCCGCGGAGCGTGTGCTCGCGGCCATTCGGAGTGCCATCGCAGACGGCCGCCTCTCCTCCAAAGCGCTCGCCGCGTCGATCGAGCGCGTACGGGTGCTGCGCAGCCGCATCCCGAAGCAGTAGCTCCGGGTCAGGCTGACCGGGTCGTAGCGACCGCTAGGAAAGAGCGTGCGCGGCCTGGCGGAGGTCGCCCACGAACCGCTGCAGCTCCTGCTGCCGGAGTGCGCGATCGGGCATCCGGAGGATCGCCGACGGGTGCACGGTCACGAAGGTGCGAATGCCGGCTGGCGAGACCAGCTCGCGTCCGCGGGCGGATTTGATCGTGGTCCCTCGACCCATCACGGCTCCCGCGGCGGTGGCGCCGAGGCACACGAGCACCTCGGGCTTGATCACCCAGAGCTCCTTGTCGAACCATGGGCGGCACGCCTCGACCTCGTCCTGGCGGGGCTTGTCGTGGATTCGGCGCTTGCCGCCCTCCTCGCCCTTCCACTTGAAGTGCTTCACGGCGTTCGTGATGTAGACGCTGCGCCTGTCGAGGCCCGCCCGCTCGAGCGCCTCGTCGAGAAGGCGACCGGCCGGTCCCACGAAAGGACGGCCCGCGAGGTCCTCATCGTTACCCGGCTGCTCGCCCACGAGGACCATGCGCGCCGAGGCGCTCCCCTCGCCGAACACGGTCTGGGTGGCGCGCTTGTAAAGATCGCAGGCGGTGCACGAGGCGGCTTCCCGGCGGAGCATGGCGAGCGTCAACCGTCCCTGATGCGGCTTCTCGAGATGCTCGGCCGGCTTCGTTCCGCGCATGATCTCAGAAGCCCGCAAGAGGCATGCCACTCGAGGGAAGGTCTACCCGCCCTCGAGCTGGAACAACAGGATGCCCGTTACCACGAGGGCAATGGCCAATGCTCTGAGCCACGTCACCGGCTCCCCCAGGAGCAGGAAGCCTACGATCAGGACCAGCGCCGTCGACGTACCGCCGATGATGAGCGACGAGGTGATGCGCAGCCCGTGCTCGTAGGCGAGGAGACCGAAGGTGTCGACACCGGCCGCGGCGAGCCCGGCCAGGGCGAGGAGCCAAACGGCATCGGCGCGCAGGGCAATCTCGTGCCCGCGCGCCCGCATCACGAGCATCACCATGCAATTCACCACGAAGGCGGCACCGGTGATGACCATGGCGGCCAGCGCCACGTTGATCCGCGCCGCGCCCAGCTTGAGACACACCGACCACGTCGCCGCCGAGGCGCCGGCGAGGATCGCGAAGACCACAGCCGACCGGATCATTCTGCTCTCGTCAGAAGCGCCGCCAGAGAATCCAGGGCACGCCGATCGCGAGGTACAGGCCGAGGAAGACCACGCCGAGGATGAGTCCGAGCGTCCAAAACTCCGAGCGCGAGATATAGCCGGAGCGGTAGTAGACCGGCGAGGGCCCGGTTGCGTAGGGCGTCAGGATGCCCATCATGCCGAAGGTGTAGCCGAGGGTGAGGGCCCATCCCTTCGCGCTCAGGCCGGGCACGGTGACGGCGAGAACGAGAAAGAGCGGAAGCAGCGCGGTGGCATGCCCAGAGATCGTAGCGAAGAGGTAGTGCACGAAGAAGAACACCGTAACCAGGAAGATCACGGCGAGCGGAAGGGTGAGGCTCGACACCACGGGCTTGATGATGGCAGCGACCCACGGCACGAACTCCACCTGCACGAGGCCGCTGGCCATCGTGACCAGGGTGGCGATCCACATCACGGTGTCCCACGCGCGGCGATTGCCGAGGATGTCGTCCCAGGAGACGACCCCGCGAACGACCAGCAACACGACGCCGAGCAGCGCCGCCGTCGTGGCATCCGTGTAGCGGCTGCCGCCGATCCAGAGAGAGATGACGAGGAGGGTGCCGGCCAGCATCAGCCATTCCATCCGGCGCATGGGGCCGAGCCGCTCGAGCTCTTCCGCCGCCCACTTGGGCGCGGAGGGCACGCGCGTGACCTCGGGCGGGTAGATGCGGTGGAGGAAGGGCGGCAGGCCCAGGAGAAGGATGATCCCCACCGGGAGATAGCCCGTGACCCAATCGATCCACGGGATGGTCACGCCCACCGTCTCGGCGATCAGGAGCACGGCCAGGATGTTCGGAGCCAGTGCGGTAGGGAACATGCTGCTCGTCACACAGGTGGCGCCGAGCGCCGAGTACATGAGATAGCCGCCGATCTTCCGCGCGGTGGGCCCGGGCTCCGAGCCGTAGAGCGACGGGATGTTACGGATGACGGGATAGATGGTGCCGGCGCTTCGCGCCGTATTGGACGGCGTGAAGGGCGCGATGGCGAGGTCGGCCAGGGTAATGGCGTAGCCCAGGCCGAGTGTGCTGCCCCCGAAGCGGCGGATCAGCCTCAGCGCGATGCGCTTGCCCAGCCCCGTTTTCTCGTAGCCCACGGAGAGCACGTAGGCGCCGAAGATGAGCCACACCGTCGGCTGGCCAAAGCCACTCAGCGCCCAGTTCACGGCCTGCGTCGGATTCTTGAACACGAGCCCCGACATGGCGGCGATGACCACGCCGGCCAGGCCCACCGCCCCCGGCGGAATGGGCTCGGTCGCCACACCCACGATGACAGCGGCGAAGAGGGCGAAGTAGTACCACGCCTGCGGCTTGAGCCCTTCGGGCACGGGCATCATGACAATCAGCGCGCCGATGAGCAGAGGCGGCGCGGCCCTGATGAAGAAGCTGCGCCGCTCGGGGGTCACCGACTCCGGCCGCCGAGCGAACGCAGGAAGGCCTCGACCTCCGCGCGCTGGGGCAGCGAGTCCTGCGCCCCGCGCTTCGTGCACGCGAGCGCCGCCGCGGCATTGGCGAGCGGGACCGCCTGCTCGAGCGACCCGCCCGCGGCCAGCCCCACGGCCAGCGCGCCGTTGAAGGCATCGCCCGCCGCCGTGGTGTCGACGGCCTCCACGGGGAAGGCGGGGAAGTGGACCACGCTTTCGCCGTCGCAGGCGAGCACGCCGCGATCGCCCAGGGTTACCAGCGCCACGCCCGCGCCCGCGGTGCGGAGACGCGCGGCCGCCGCGCGCGCGTCCTCGAGGGTGTCCACGCTGAGCCCGGTCAGCCTCGCCGCCTCGTGCTGGTTCGGCGTCAGGTAGTCCACGAGCTCGAGGATCTCCGCGTCGAGCGGCTGCACCGGCGCCGGATTCAGGATCGTGATGACCTGCTGGCGCCGTGCTTCGCCGAGCGCCCAGCGGACGACGGGGAGCGGCGTCTCGAGCTGGCAGGCGACCACGTCGGCCCACGCGATGCTGCCAGCGTGAGGCGCGACCATCTCGACGGTGAGCCGGTGGTTGGCCCCGGGCGCCACCGCGATCTGGTTGCGCCCCTGCGCGTCCACCATGATGAGCGCGGTGCCGGTGGCCGCGTCGGGCGCCGTGGTCAACCCGCTCACGTCGATGCCCGCAGCACCCAAGCTCTCGACGATGCGCCGCCCATCGGGATCGTCACCGACGCAGCCGATCATCCGCACCTCACCGCCGAGGCGGCGCGCCGCCACGGCCTGGTTCGCCCCCTTCCCGCCCAGGTTGACGAGAAGAGTGCCGCCGGAGACGGTCTCGCCGGGATTGGGCAGCCGCGACAGGCCGACCGTGTAGTCGACGTTGGCGGAGCCGATCACGCACACGCGCGGCACAGTCGCTCCAGGATGAAGTTCATGGCGCCGGGCACATCCACGCTCAAGGCGGCGCGACAGGTGGACGGCGGCTTCCGGTAGGGCTCGAGGTCTCTGAGCTCGGCCACCGTCATGCCCCGGGTCAGCCGTCCTTCCGCCTCCACCGCCACGTGGAGCGGCTCGAAGCCGACCAGGTTCGGCTCGACGGCCACCGCCATGGCGAGCGGATCGTGGAGGAAGATGCCGCCCTCGTTGCGCGACTCGCCGAACTCGAAGCCGAAGAGCGTGAAGTCTTCGAGGAAGCGCGCGCGGGACGACTGGATCCGGCCGACCGCCCCTTGGAGCACGCCGCGGGTCAGCAGGAGCTGCCGCGTCACGTCGAGGGGCACGAGATCGATGGGTAGGGCCGCCGCGAAGACGATCGCCGCCGCGTCCGGGTCCACGTACATGTTGAACTCGGCGACCGGCGTGACGTTGCCGGTCGTGGCGATGGCGCCACCCATGATCACGATGCGCGCGCAGCGCTTGAGCGCCTCCGGATCGCGCTGGACGGCGAGAGCGAGATTGCTCAAGGGACCGAGGGCGACCAGGACCAGCTCGTTGGGGAACTCCTTGACGGTCTGCAGAATCAGATCGGCCCCATCGAGCGTCTCAAGGAAGCGAAAGGGCTCCCCATAACGTGGCCCGCCGCCCGGCTCGGAAAAGCGCTCCAGGTTGCCCAGGCCGTCGGGGCCGTGGACGTGGGGCGCGGTGACGAGCTGCTGACGGAGAGGCACCGCGGCGCCCTGGGCCACCCGCGGCCGGCGCGGCGGGCGGACTACGTCGAGGACGCGGAAGATGTTCTCCGTGCAGAGATTGACCTCGACGTTGCCGGCCACGGTGGTGATGGCCTCCACGGACACCTCCGGCGAGCCGAAGGCGAGCAGGATGGCGAGTGCGTCGTCGATGCCGGGGTCGGTGTCGATGAGAAGTGGGGTCGTCAATTGACACTCCGGAAGCGTATTCGTATCATGGGCAACGGCGGTCAAAACTAGCGAAGGAGGATTGCATGGACATCCTGATCACGTACTGCGCGGAGTGAAACTTCCTCCCCCAGGCCTCCAGTTTGCAGGCCGCCATCAAGAACAAGTACGGCATCAACGCCGCCCTCAAGGAAGGGTCGGGCGGCGTGTTCTTCGTCGACATCGACGGCAAGCGGATCTGGGACAACCAGGTCACCTATCGTTTCCCCGAGGACGCCGAAGTGTTCGCGGAGATCGACAAGCTCAAGAAGTAGCCGACTCCCGCTCCAGTGACTCCCTGAACGCCGGGTGGGCGATCCGAGCGATGGCTCGGGCCCTCCCGGCGTCGCTCTGTCCGCGCAGCGCCGCCGTCCCGTACTCGGTGATCACGTAGTCCGCCACGAAGCGCGGCGTGGTCACCCGCGCCCCCGAGGGGAGCCGGGCCGCGATGCGCGAGACCTTGCCCTGCCGCCCCGTCGACGGTAGAGCGATGATCGACCGCCCCCCCGAAGCGCGAGAGGCGCCGAGGACGAAATCGAACTGGCCGCCGATGCCGGTGATCTGCCGGCCGTCCACACTCTCCGCGTTGACCTGGCCGAGCAGGTCGACCTCGAGAGCGGAGTTGACCGAGACGAAGTCACCCAGCGAGCCGACGACCTCGGGATCGTGCACGACGTCCGAAGGCTCCATGTTGACGGCCGGATTCTCGTGGGCCCAGCGGAAGAGCCGGGCCGTCCCCATGATCTCCCCCACGTCCATGCGTCCGCGATGGAGGCGCTTGCGCGCGTTGGTGATCACCCCAGCCTCGATCAAGGGCAGCATGTGGTCCACGAGCAGCGAGTGCACGCCGAGATCGCGCTTGCCGGCGAGCGCCTCCATCACCGCCTGGGGGATCGAGCCCACGCCCACCTGCACGGTGGCGCCGTCGGGCACCAACTCGGCCACGTGGTGGGCGATGGTTCGCTCCACCTCGCCCACCGGCGTGGGCGGATACTCGACGAGAGGATGCTCCGCCTCGACCCAGGTGTCGATCTGCGAGCGGTGGAGGAACGCGTTGCCCAGCGTGCGCGGCATCCGTGGATTGACCTGGGCGATCACGCAAGGCGCCCGACGCGCGGCCACGAGGGCATAACTCACGGACACTCCGAGGGAGAGGTAGCCCGCCCGGTCCGGTGGCGCGCAGTGGACGAGGACGGCGTCGGGGGCCCACGCGCCCCCGCCCGCGAACACGCTCACCGTGTCGAAGTAGCGGATGGGCACGAAGTCCACGTCGCCCCGCGCTTGCGCATCGGCGAGCCGGGGCGAGTGATGCCAGGTCGCGAAGCGCAGCTTGCCCGCGTAGGCGGCGGCGCCGAAGGGATAGTCGTCGAGGCGAAGACCGCCCATCAGGGTGAGCGGGGCGAGCCGGTCGGCCTGGCGCAGGATCTCGGAGAGGAGCGCAATGGGATCGCCGCAGCCCGCGGGGAGGAGCACCTTCATGCCGGGGCGAAGGCGCCCCACGGCGTCGGCGAGCGTGGCCTTCTCGAAGGGGCGGGACATCAGGCGCGGGTAGTATAGGCGAGTCGCTGAGGGGTCACAAGTACCTGCCAGGATTAGCGGAATGAGACTCTCGACGGTCTGTAGTGCTACTTACAACGCTACTCTGGGAGCTACCTGGGCCATGATGAAGTAGCCTTCGATGATCCCAGAAACGGTACGTTCTACCTCAAGCTCGCAGTGCCCAAGCGACTCTGGGCGACCTGCGGCAGTTGGCAAGTTTGGCGCGGTCTCAAAACAAGCGACCCCGTCGTCGACTTTTCCGGAGGTTTCATTCCCGCTCGCGGCACCGAGCTTCAACTGCGAATGATGAGCAGGTTCGGACTGGCTATCCGATCCCAAGGTTCGACTTTAAGCGCACTTTAAGCCGGTCACGAGTGAATCTGAGGCGTAACTTGAGTAGCAGATTCCGCCGGCTGAAGTAGCAGCCTGACGCAAGCGCGCGATTCTTCGAGAGCGAGCGCGAGTCCATTACTCGCCCCCTCGAAACTCGCTGTCGCCGGATCGGATTGCATGACCGTTCTCGTGGTGAGACCCCAAGCGGACTTGTAGACGGACGAATGCGTATGTGTGGCGTAGCTTGTGGCTTGGTGCCTTTCAGAGTGCATCCATGGTGGCCCCTGAGTGGCGCGAGGCCACCCACGGGGGAAGTTGGGCCGAGGGCCGGCACGGCATGCCTTCTCGGATTTTTGTTCAGAAAATCTCGAACGCCCGGTCTTTGACCCTTTTCGACTTCCCTTCGAGTGAGAGGGGCTGGCTCAGTTGCTACACATCGCGTCTACTGGATCAGCTCATCGGCCCTACCCAGCAGCGACGGCGGGATCGTGAGGTCGAGCGCCTTGGCGGTCGTGAGGTTGATGACCAGCTCGAACTTCGTTGGCTGTTCGATCGGGAGGTCGCCAGGTCTGGCGCCCTTGAGAATCCGATCCACATAGGTCGCAGAGCGGCGGAACAGATCGGGAAAGTTCGGGCCGTAGGACATCAATCCGCCGGCGGCCACGTATTGCCTTTCCTCGTAGATCCCCGGCAGCCGGTGCTTCACGGCCAGCTCGGCGAGGCGTGCCCGGTGACGGTTGAACGTCGGTGAGGGCAAAACATACATCACATTGGCCCGACCGGCCTTGGCTGTTCGAAACGCACCGTCGAGGTCGCGCTCGTCCCGGATACCGATCACCTGTGTGGTGAGACCAAGTGACCGAGCGGCAGCTTCGGCTGCCTTCTGAATGTGGGCATTCCGCACGGCGTGGTGATCGAGGATGGCGGCCCGGGTCACGTTCGGCACTGTCTCTTTGAGAAGCTGCAGCTGCTTGGTGGCCAAGTCCTCGAACTGAACAGCCAGCCCCGTAATGTTCCGACCCGGCCGCGCGAAACTCGTCGCGAAGCCAGCCTTGACAGGGTCGCCGACGATCGCCGCGACAATGGGAACAGCGGGGGCTGCCTGCTGGACGGCTCGGACTCCGGGTCCTCCCGCCGTGAGGAACACGTCTACTGGCGCCTTCTCCATCAGCTCGGCCGCCAGCGAGGGTAGCCGAGCAAGGTCGCCGTCCGCCCAACGGTATTCGATGACGATGTTTTGCCCTTCAATCCATCCAAGCTGCTGCAAGCCGTGCCGGAACGCCTCCAGCGCCGGCGCGCTCGACGTTGGGTTCCCGTTGCCGAGGTAGCCGATCCGCCACACCTTTCTCGCCTGCTGCGCCTCGACCGCTAGTGGCGCGGTGAGGAGCACCGCACCCGTGCCAGCGAGGAACGTGCGGCGGTCGATCACTGAATGACCTCATCCGCCCGCCCCAGCAGCGACGGCGGGATCGTCAGGCCGAGGGCCTTCGCGGTCTTGAGATTGATCACCAGTTCGAACTTGGTCGGCCGCTCGACCGGTAGATCCCCCACCGTCGCTCCCCGCAGGATCTTGTCGACGTAGGTGGCTGCGCGCCGATACATTTCGATCATATCCGGTCCATAGGCCATGAGGCCGCCCGCGTTCGGGAATCGGATAAACGGGCTAATGTTGGG
>Ga0126382_10000690_pt1 | contig 13246 bp, 11 predicted proteins | sample PanSoiMetPlot_30_FD_92548 | JGI IMG/M metagenome (GOLD analysis project Ga0126382, IMG submission 92548) | Tropical forest soil microbial communities from Panama - MetaG Plot_30 | ecosystem: Environmental > Terrestrial > Soil > Tropical forest > Bulk soil | place: Panama | collected 2016-02-17 | reverse complement strand
GCGGTACTTCGCGTTCCAGGCCCGGACGTAGGGCAGAACGCGCAGCCAGTTGATGCAGGTGTAGGTCCAGAAGACGTAGAGCACAACGCGCCCGTCGAGCGTCGGCGGTTCCGAGTCGAGCCACGCGGTCGCGCCGGTCAGGGCCGGCGCGACACCTCGCTGCGGCAAGGGGACGTTCATGGCCGGATCACCTGTCCTCGCCGGAACCGAAGGACAGGAACAGGACGAAGACGTTCAGGATGTCCAGGCCGGACGTTCCTGGTCGCGTGTAGGGTCTAACGCGCAACATGGGCACCGTACCTGGCTGCCAGTTCGAGGGGTATCGCCGGCCTGGCCGGCCCCTCGGGCCATCCACGACCTGACCATCAAGGAACTGCTGGCCCGGATGCCGCGATCGCTGCCCGGCACTGGACTTCCGGTCAGGCGAGAAGGGCGGAGGTCAGGGCGTCGGCGACCCAGCGGCCGTAGCGCTTGGGCGACCAGCCGCGCTCGAGGACGAGCAGCTGGAAGAGCTCCGCGGAGTTGTAGGTCCACAGGACGTCGCGGGCCTCGTGAGACCGGATTGTCCGTGTCCCGGGCCGAGCGGGGCCCGCCGCTCATTCCGGGATCCGGCGAAAGCTTGCCGGCCCCCGGTGCGTTTGACTTCTCGTGCACGATGGCCTCGCGGGCTTACGAGCCGGCCCGTCGCTGCGACCGGCTCGACCGAGATTGGAACCTGATCCGCTCACCCGATCAGGTTTGGGCCTGGCACCTACGCCCCCCGCCTCGCATTATGCCGGGCGGTATGCCCCGCTCCAAGGGAGTCTGCGTGCCGGCGAACGCATCTGTGCCTCGCGCTCCGCCGACGCAGGATGAGTACTCATTGCTCAGGCGCGCGCCGCTCCGCCCGGAGGATCGTCGCGGTAGATGACCTTGCGGAGGAGAACTGCCATGACCATGACTGCCTATTCACACACGACCGCGCCCGCCGGGGCGGAGGGGATCAGCCTCTATGACGCGATCGGCGGCCGCCCCGCTGTTGTCGCCGCCGTCGACGTCTTCTACAGGCGGCTGCTCGCCGACCCTGAGCTTGCCCCGTTCTTCCCTGATGGGGTCGGTGCCCGGCACCGGCGGTACCTCGCCACGTTCCTCGGTGAGGCGCTCGGTGGTCCCAGGCGTTACCGTGGACCCGACATCGCCACGGCCCACCGTGGCCTGCGCATCAGTGACGCCCATTTTGACCGTACCGCCGGCCACCTTGCGGCCGCGCTGGACGAGCTGGGCGTTCCCGGTTACCTGGCGGACCGCATCGTCGGGATCGTGGCCGGGCTCCGGCCGGCCGTCGTGACGGTGTGAGCGTGACGGTGCGCCGGCCCGCCGTTGGCGTTGGTTTGCCCGGGCCTGGCTGGCATGCTGGCTGGTGTGGCGATGGCGCTGGGGCGGTGGCCGATCGTCGGCCGGCGGCCCGAACTGGAAGTGTTCGGGCAGGCTCTGGGCTCGGGCGAGAAGGCGGGCCTGGTGATCCACGGCCGCGCGGGGGTGGGGAAGACCCGGCTCGCCGACGAGTGCGCCGAGCAGGCGGCGGCGAGCGGTCACCCGACCGAACGCGTGGTCGGCAGCCGGACCACCGCGCTGCTGCCCCTCGGCGCCGTGGCCGCCCTCCTCGCCGGCGGGCTCGGCCGCTCGGGCGCGGACGGGCAGGCTCACGCGGTGGCGCTGTTTGAGCACACTCGCCGTGCCCTGCACGAGCGCCACCACGGTCGCCGCGTGGTCACCGTCGCGGATGACGTGTCACTGCTCGATGCCGCGTCGCTTGCCCTTCTCGGGTATCTGGCCGCGCAACGGACGATCTTCTTGATCGCCACCGTGCGCACCGGCGAGCCGGTACCGGACCTGCTGGCCGGCCTGTGGCGGGACGGCCGGCTGGAGCGCGTCGACCTGCATGACCTGAGCCACGCCCACCTCGATACGCTCCTGCACCTGGCTTTGGGTGGCCCGATCGAGGCGGGTGCGGGGCGGGAATTCTGGGACGTTACCCGGGGCAACCCCCTGTATGTGCGGGAACTGGTCCTGGGCGCGCTGGAATCCGGGGCGCTGGTGGACCGGTCGGGGGTGTGGCATCTGGAGGATCGGTTGCCGGCCACGAGCCGGCTGCTCGATCTCGTCGAGCAGCGGATCGGGGGCCTGTCCGCCGAGGCCCGTGCCGTTGTCGAGCTGCTCGCACTCTGTCAGCCGCTGGAGCTTGGTTATCTCGAGGCGACCATCCCGGCCAGCGTGCTGGAGTCGCTGGAACGGGCCGGGCTGGTGACGATCTCGGTCGCCGACGGGCAGGTGCGCCTGGCCCACCCATTGCACGCCAAGGTGGTCCGCGCCGCCATGCCGAGGCTGCGGGCGCGGGCGATTCTTCTGGCTCAGGCCGAGCGGCTGGAGGCCGCCCGCCCTGCCTCCGGTCCGGCGGCGCTGCGGATCGCGGTGTGGCGGCTGGACGCGGGAGGGCAGCCCGACCCGGCTGTTCTGGTGCGCGGTGCCCATCTGGCCCGTTACGCGCACGACTTCCGTGTGGTGCGGCGCCTGATCGAGGCGGTGCCCGGTGACCAGCTGGATGCGGTTGGGGCGCTGCTGCTGGGTGAGGCGCTGTACGAGGTCGGCGTCTTCGACGCCGCCGACCGGGTCCTCGCCGCGGGCCAGGACCTGCCAAGCAGCGAGGACGTCGCGGCGCGGCTGGCGGTCACCCGGGCCAAGAACGCCCAGTGGGGCTTGTGCCAGCCCGAAGCGGCGCTGGCCATCAACGCCGCCGCCCGGGCCGTCGTCACCTCCGCACCGCTGGCGGAGGAGCTTGTCGCCGACGAGGCTTCCGTCTGGACATTCTCGGGCCGCCCCGACGAGGCGCTGGCCGTGCTTGAACGTATTGGCGGCAGCGACCGGCGGACCCGGGTCATCCGGGCCATCGCCGGGGCCATCGCCCTGGCAACGGCCGGGCGGACCGCCGAAGCGGTGGCCGTCGCCGAGGCCGGCTACGCAGACCACATCGCGCTCGGCGACGAGCTGGCCATCGCCCGCCCGGCTATGCACATCGTCAATCAGGTGTTCGCGCTGACGGAGGCGGGCCGGCTCGCCGAGGCGGAGCGGCTGGCGCGGGCTGGCGCCGAGATCGTCGCCTCCCAGCGGGTGCCCATCGCCCAGATCTGGTTCGCCGCTAACCTCGGGCGGGTGGCCGTCCTGCAAGGGCGGGTGGCGACCGCTCGCCGTTACTACGCCGAGGCGGCCGGATTGGCGCAGGCCAACCGCTTCGCAGGGCCCAGGCGCGTCGCGCTGTCGGGCCTGGCCCTGGCGCATGCCATGCTGGGCCAGGCGGACGCCGCCGAGCGGGTACTGCACGAGCGCGCCACTACGCCCGCGTTCGGTTTCCTGGCGCCGGAGCAGGAGCTCGCCGACGCCTGGACCGCCATCGCATCGCGGCAGCCATCCGAGGCGGCGCGGCGCTTCCGGGCCGCCGCCGCACAGGCCGCGTCGACCGGGCACCGAACCACGGAGTCGTGGCTGTGGCATGACCTGGTGCGCACCAGCGGTGAGGACGCGTCGGGCCAGCTGCGCGACTTGGCCGGCGTGTGCGACTCGCCGCTGGCTGCCGCCCATGCCCGGCATGCCGTCGCCCGCCGGGCTCGCGACGGTCGGGAGCTGGCCGGTACGGCCGGCGACTTCGAGGGACTCGGGGCCATGTTGCTCGCGGCCGAGGCCGCGGCGGGCGCTGCCGAGGCGTTCAGCCGGGACGGTGACCGGCGCGCGGCGACGGCGGCGCTGCGCCGCTCGGTCGAGCTCGCCGCCGCCTGCGAAGGCGCCGTCACACCAGGACTCCGGGCCGCCTTGGTTCATGCCGCCGCGGCGGTGCCGCTCTCTGCCCGCGAACGCGAGATAGCGATGCTCGCCGCTGCAGGTATAGCCAGCAAGGACATCGCCGAACGCCTCTACCTGTCCGTGCGAACGGTGAACAACCACCTGCAGCACGCCTACACCAAGCTCGGTGTCAGCGGTCGCGTCGGCTTGGCCCAAGCGCTGGGGAGCACCTGATGACGCCAGAGCAGATCACCTTGGTGCAGTCGTCGTTCGAGCGGCTCGGCCCGCAGCTGCCGGCCATGGCGACCCGCTTCTACCAGGAACTGTTCGCGCGGGACCCGGCACTGCGCCCCCTGTTCACCACCCCCCTGGCCGAGCAGGAGGTCAAGTTCGCTCAAAAGCTCACCGAGATCGTGCGGGCCATGCCGCGCCTTGAGGAGCTGCTCGCCCACACTCGTGCCCTCGGAGCCCGGCACGTCGGCTACGGGGCACGGGCCGCCGACTACCAGACCCTCGGCAACGCACTCCTCGCCGCGCTCGCGGCCGTCCTCGGCGACAGCTTCGACGCACCGACACGCGAGGCGTGGACCCTCGCCTACAACCTTGTCGCCGAGATCATGCTCGAAGGCGCGGCCGCGGCCCGGCCCGTCGGCAGCTGACCGCCGCGCCCGGCCGCCACCATCCCGCTCACCGGCGGGGGGCATCCTCATGCCTGGACCTTTGTGCGTTATGCCTGGACCGTTACGCGCTGTGGGGTTATCTTTGGGCTGCGGTTGATGAACCAGCCGGGGTCCTAGTGCGCGCCCGGCTCGCGTTCCGCAACCTGGCGCGAGATCTCTGGACGGCTCGCGCTTGGCCCCCGGCCGGTGTCTGCCTGGTGGGCCGGTTTTCCGCACGCGACACGATGCTCCCAGGCGGACGCGGCCCGCGCCGCGTTGCCCCCGAGCGCGGGGCGGGCCGCTCAACCGCCCATCTCTTGTTCTGCCTCTTGTTGCTGCGCCACCAGCGGAGCGGGCCGGTAGGTCTTCGCGCCAGTCGGCGTCAATCTCGTTACCGGCGCAGGCCGATGACTTCTTCACCCGGCTCTGCAATTGCTTGCCACAGCCTCTTCACCGGGCTGGACCACGCGAACGCGCGCGCAGTACGATCGGGCATCGGTTGACGAAGCAGCCGTCCGGAATTCCGGGCTGGCTGCCTGGGCCCATCACCGCCCAGACGCCAGGTTCGCGGCGTGTCTCGCGCATCAGGCGGGAGGTGGGCACAGATGTCTGGTGTCAGCCACCCCATCCAGGTGGTCGGCGGCGTGCCTGTCGTGGCGGCGCCCGAGGAAATCGACGTCACCAACGCCGACTGGCTGCGATCGGTTCTGCTGCAAGCCGCCGACCGTGGGCACGGCAGGTTCGTGGTGGATATGACCCATACACGGTTCTGCGCGTCGGCCGCTGTTGGTGTCCTGGTGCGGGCGCACAGGCGGGCCCTGGCCGAAGGGGGGGAGCTGCTGCTGGTGGTTCCCGCCAATGGCGCGGTGCAGCGCATCTTCGCGCTCACCGGCGTCGACCAGCTGATCCCCAGCTTTGCCGGCCTGGACGAGGCGCTGGAACCGGCACCCGCCGCCGCCCGGCGGCGGCACCGGCGGCGGCGCCGCATGCTGGGGGCGCGCCGCCGCGCGGACGGGCAGGCCGCCGATCCCGGCGCTAGCCCCGGCCCGGCCTGAGGCCAGCCCGGTCAGCTGCCCGGCCCGTGCCGCGGGCTGTACCACACCGGCCGACAGCCCTGGCACCCATCACTCGCCGCGTGGGCTGAAAGGCACAGCGCACTCTCTGATACGGCGCAAGGTTTCGAACGAGGTTTGCACAGCGGAAATGGTGCCTCGGGAACCGGCCCGGAGAGCATTATTGCCTGCCGGCTCGTAGCGAGGAAGAATACGAGGAACGTATCTGACCAGATAAACACCCCGTAAAGAACGGGCAGCGGATCTTAAAAGTTCCTTCGAGCAAGCCCGGCACAAAACAAAACGAGCAGGTCAAGCCGCATCGGCCGGGCCACGGCAGATATCACCGCCCGCCGACGCGGCCAGCATGGCGTTAATATGGCCGAGGAGGATGCCGAGGCCGCAGAGGAAGACGCTACCGGTGCCCGGATGACACCACGCTGTGACCCGCAATGACCAGCAACGCTGGCACGGTAGCGCCCAGTGCCGGGATCGACCTCGCGGCCGCCGCGGCTCTCCCGCCGCAAGAGGTGCTGCAGCGGCTCGGCAGCAGCAACTCCGGCCTGTCTGACACCGAAGCGGCCGACCGGCTCAAGCAGTACGGGTCCAACCTCGTCGCCGTGCACCGGGTCCGTGCCCTCGCCGTGCTCTGGGGTCAGCTCCGCAACCCACTGCTGCTCCTGCTGCTGGCGGCGGCCGCGGTTTCTGGCCTGACCGGCGATCCCACCGACGCCATCATCATCGCTGTCATCGTCGCGCTGAGCGTAGGGCTCGGCTTTGTCAACGAGTACCGCGCCGCGATGGCGGTGGAGCAGCTGCACGACAGGATCCGGCGTCAGGCCGTGGTCTGGCGGGATGGGCGCCAGCAGAATGTCGACGTCACGCTGCTCGTGCCCGGCGACGTGGCAGCGCTACAGATCGGCGACATCGTGCCGGCCGACATCCGGCTGCTTGAGGCAGACCAGCTGGAAACCGACGAGAGCGTGCTTACCGGCGAGTCCTTGCCTGTGAGCAAGGATGTGGCAGCCGTCGCGGGGGGAGCGGATGCCGACCTGTCGTCGTGCGTGTTCATGGGCACGATCGTCCAGCAGGGCTCGGGACGAGGCGTGGTGGTAGGCACCGGCGCCTCGACCGCGTTTGGCAAGATCGCGTCGGGGCTCGCCGACCGGCCACCCAAGACCGGGTTCCAGGTTGGCCTGAGCGAATTCTCAAAGCTGCTGGCGGCGATAGCCGTCGTCGTGGCCGCCTTGGTTTTCATCATCAACGTCGTCCTGGGCCGTCCGCCGCTGCAGGCGCTGCTGTTCTCCCTCGCGATCGCCGTGGGTTTGACCCCCGAGCTGTTTCCCGCGATCGTCTCGGTCAGCCTTTCCGCGGGTTCCCGCGCCCTGGCGAAACGGCATGTCCTGGTGAAACGGCTGGTTGCCATCGAGGATCTGGGCAACATTCAGGTACTTTTCACCGATAAAACAGGCACGCTCACCGACGGTGCCATCACGTTCAGCGGGGCCATCGGGCCAGACGGAAAGGACGCGGCAGAGCCATTCCGGTTGGGCCTGCTCGACAACGAGGCATCGATGACCGACAAGGGTCCGGTCGGCGGCAATCCGCTCGATCAGGCTCTCCTGAGAGCGGCCGGCGACACGCCGGGAGCGGCATCTGACGGAGGCTCCTCGCCACCCTACCGGCGGCTGGCGATACTGCCGTTTGACCACAAGCGGCAGATGTCCTCGGTGCTCGTCACCCGGCAAGATCGCCCTCCGGTGCTCATCTCCAAGGGCGCGCCGGAGGCGGTGTTCGCCAGGTGCAAGGCCCTTCCCGAGGGTGCTCTGGCCACGCTGGAAAAGCTCTTCGCCGACGGGGAACGGGTCGTCGCGGTGGCAACTCGTGACCTCCCAGCGGGAACCTCGGCCATCACCACTCAAGACGAACGCCAGCTCACCCTTGCCGGCTTCCTCACCTTCGCCGACCGCCCCAAGCCGGACGCGGGGGCGGCGGTCGCCCAGTTGTCCAGGCTCGGCGTGGACGTGAAGATCATCACTGGGGACAACGGCGTCGTTGCAGCCAAGGTGTGCCGGGAGATCGGGATCGAAGTGGCCGGTGTCATGAACGGAACCGATCTCGCCAAGCTCGACGACAAGCGCCTCGCCGCCGCCATACCGGGAACTACCGTGTTCGCGCGGATCAGCCCCGACCAGAAGTCCCGCATCATCACGGTGGCCCGGGGCGCCGGCAAGGACGTGGCGTTCATGGGCGACGGCGTCAACGACGCGGTCGCGATCCATCACGCCGATGTCGGCATCTCGGTCGACTCGGCCACCGACGTGGCCAAGGACGCGGCCGATGTCGTGCTGCTGGAAAAGGATCTGGACGTGCTGGCCACGGGGGTGATGGAAGGCAGGCGGATCTTCGCCAACACGATGAAGTACGTGCTGATGGCTACCTCCTCGAACTTCGGGAACATATTCAGCGCCGCCGGTGCCTCATTGTTCCTGTCGTTCCTCCCGCTGCTGCCTTCCCAGATCCTGCTGAACAACCTCCTGTACGACACGGGCCAGCTAGCCATCCCAGCCGACAACGTCGACCCCGAAGCACTGGCCCGGCCCGCCGCCTGGGACATCAAGTTCGTCCGGCAATTCATGTACGTCTTCGGGCCGCTCAGCTCGGTCTTTGACTTCATCACCTTCTGGGCCTTGCTCTCGCTGCTCCATGCCGGCCCCACGGAGTTCCGCTCCGGCTGGTTCGTGGAATCCATAGCGACCCAGACACTGATCATCTACGTGATCCGTACGCGGCGGATACCGTTCTTCCGCAGCCGGCCCAGCGTGCCGATGATGATTGTCCCCACGACCGCGGCGGCAGTCGGCGTTGCCCTGCCGTTCACGGCGCTGGGTCACGTCCTTGGGTTCACCCCCCTGCCTGTCGGCTTCTTCCTCGTCCTGGTCGTACTGATCGTGGCCTACCTGGTGCTCGTGGACGTGGCAAAGTTCCTCTTCTACCGAGCGCATGACGCACGGCCAGCGCCCAGCGCACAGCCGCCGCCCCCCGGTGCGCGGCCAGTGACCGATCGCCAGCGGTCAGCGCGGCGGCTCGGCCGCCGGGCAGCCCCGTTTACGGCTCACAGGCTCACTGCGCCGGGCCGATGGCTTGTGCCCCGGGGCAGTTCCAATGGGGCGCACACCAAGGCTCAGGCTGGCCAGGCTGACGCCGGCGACCGTGCGGGCGCAACCGGCTCGGCCGCCAGTACACCCAGGTGAGCCAACGGGTTCGCCGTCGGGCGCACCAATCGCACGCGCCTGGGCTCTAGATGCTTCCAGGCGACTGCCCATCCCGTTGTGGCGTCCGGGGCCTGGCGTGCTTCCCCGCCACCTGCGGATAACCCCAGTGCGCCCGGCTAAGCATCACCCCCGCCACGACCGCAGGGGTGAACCAAACGGCCAACCCGATCAGCACCCACCACCACAGGCTCATCCCAACCCCAAGCGGTACATCCCCAATCCGGTCACGGGCCGTGCCCTGCGCCCACCACACGAGCAGCCATGCCAGCCCGTCACGGCCCAGCCCGGCTATGGCGTCCCGCACCCCACGGCTCGCGCCGCGGGCCTTCAGCAGGGACCTATATCAGGCGCAATGCGAGGGCCACCAGTATGTCGTCGGCGGCCTCACGGGTAGCGATAATTCGACAACTCGCCCTCGAGCCGCAGGTACCGCTCCTCGAGCTCCTCGCGCTTCGACTGCCGTGGCTTGGCCGCACCTGGGGGGCATCGGTTGGAAGCCTCTCGGCTTTGCGGTCGATCTCGAACGCGGCGACCATCGCCTGCTGACCGGGCTCGTTCAGGTGACCGCGCTCAACAAGGTAGCGGACGAACTGCGGCCCGTTGGCCCTGAATCGGGTCATTGCGTATCAACCTGCGGCGGCCTAGCATGATTCGCTGACGGAATAGTCAGATTTTAGGTGTGGGCAGCGCGATGAGTGCGGAGCACCCAACCAGATGAGTTGGCGCGCCGAAGTGCCTGGCTATCGACGCGCACGGTCGCTGTTTAGGTTCCTGCTTCAGTAAAGGGGGAGTCATGGAATCGGCCGCAGATTTTGTTTTCGGGCCGCTGCCGCCAATCGAAGAACCGGCTGGGTTGGCCGAAGCGGCGGCGGATCCGCTGGGCCCGCTCGCCGGGCTCGCCGGAAACTGGACCGGCCAGGGCTTCAACGTCATCTGGCGGCCCCACCCGCTCAAGCCGAGCGGGCAGGACCGCTTTCTCGAGCTCAACGTGACCAGTGAGCAGCTCGACTTCGGCCCGGCCCTGAAGGACATACCCAACCGTGGCCTGCTGCAGCCCAACATCAGCCTGGCCGGCCTGAACTACCTGCAGCAGATCTCCGACGCAAACACGAACACGAAACAGCACTTCGAGCCCGGCGTCTGGGTCACGGTCCCCAAGACCAGCGATCCCCAGGAGCCCCGCACTGTGGCACGCCTGGCGTCCATCCCACACGGCACCACGATTCTGGTCCAGGGCACCGCCCACACCTCGGCCGGCGCCCCCTCCATTCCGGACGTCGGCATCAAGCCCTTCACGATCGGGCACCCGGCCCAGAGGATCGACTTCCCCGAGCAGGACCTTGCCACTCCCAGTCAGTTCCGGACCAGCGGCGCTGGGCTCACCGGCGTTACTCAGCAAATGGTCAACAACCCCAATAGCGTCCTCCGCGCGGCGCCCTCACCGCAGATCACCTCCACAACCACGCTGCACGTGTCATCCCACGACGCCTCGCTTCCGGGCGGCGGAACGGCGAACATCGCCTTTCTGAAGGGCACCACTCATTCGAACGCGAACGCAGCGCACGTCACCGCCACATTCTGGCTGCAGACACTCCAGGCAGACACGCAGCCCCGTCGGCTGCAGTACTCTCAGCTCGTGCTGCTGAACTTCAACGGCCTCAGCTGGCCGCACGTCACAGTCGCCACACTCCATAAGCAGGGCTGACAGCCGAAGCGATCACGGCCGTCAACCTGGCAGGTCACGCCAGGGTCGTGTAGTCGCCCCGCTGCCATTTGTCCCAGTCCCACTTGCTGAGGAAATTCTTTCCGGCTTCCAGCCCATTGCTGAACAGCTTTTGCTTGTCCGCGAGGGTGAGGTGGAAATCGGTCGCGTTGTACCCCGTCGTGTCCACGAAGATCGTCCGTGATGCTACGGACGGCTGATCGACATAGATCTGGTCATGGGCCTGCTGCATGGTGGCCAGCAGTGACTTGCCGAGCTGGATCGCGTCAGCGTTCGGGTCCCACCGGCCCTGGGCAGCCGACAGCCGGGCCGACAGCTTCACACCAAACGTGGGCCACCGGGGCTTCTGGCCGTCGGTCCGGTCGAACACGCCGACCGGGAAGTTCGAGAGCATCCCGCCATCGGTGCACAAGATCTCCCCATGCCCGTGTGTGACGTCCGGGTCGGCCTTCATATGGAACGGCCGGAAGAAGAACGGGATGCCCGCAGAGGACCGCACCGCGTCGGCCACCGGCTGGCTGTCGGGATCCACACCCAGCAAGGATTGGTAATCCCAGGGCAGCCGCAGCATCCGGCCACGCGACACATCTGAGACGATCACGATGAGCTTGTACTGCTGTTCTGGGGGCAGGGAACTGTGCGGGTCCTTGTCTTTCAGGTCGCCCCAGGTGTGCACGTTCCTGGCCGCGAGGGTCTGCTTGATCCACTCGTGCAGGAACTGGCCCGCGAACAGCCCCTCGTGCAAGATCAGGCCGAGACCCTGGCCGATCTGCTCGAAATGCCGCGCGAAGATCCCCGGATTGTCCTCGAACTTAGAGAAGTCCAAGTCCGTCATGATGGTGTTCATCTCCGCGGCGGTGTAGCCAGCGGCGAGCATCGACGCCACGATTGCCCCGGCGGATGTGCCGGCGACGCGGTGGAAGGTATACGGCTCCGCGGCCGAGGCAAGCGCGGTGATGGCACCCACCAGGCCCGTTCCCTTAACCCCACCGCCCTCGAGAACAAGATCCGCATCGGCCATGGTCAATCCCCCCTTGTAGATGAGCCTGCGGTCGAATACCGCTCAGAGTCAGTGTTGCCTATCACCTCTTGCATCGCAACGGCGGGCAGCAGTTGCCCGAGACACATGCCAGTCGCGCAGCGGCCTCCGATCTGTCCCAGAAAGGTACGTGTCCGGTGGTGTTTGATTATCAGCCGCTTGACACGCACGCGGGTGGTGGGTCCGCCGAACGGCAATCTGGCCTTTCAGCATTGCAGGGAATGCTGAGGCAGAACGAATGCCCCCGCGAATGCGTTCATCTGCCGTCGGCCAGTTGGTTCTAGTCGCTGCGGCCTTGGCGGCGGCAAGCGTTACCAGCGGTTAGCTCACAGGTTGGCCCGTTCAGCGTTTGCGGACGTAGGTGCCAAAGCCGAGCACGGTGACACCGAGCCTTCTTCGCGCAGAAGAGCCACCGCCTTGCGTGCCGTCTCCCGGGCCACACCCGAACTTCTGCTGGATCCGTGCCTCGGAAGGGATGGACCGGTCAGCTTCCAGTTCGCCCGCCCCGATCCGCTCGCGCAAGATGGCCGTCATCTGCCTGTAGCGCGGCACCGGGGCGAGCGGGCCGTACTCCATGATCGTCACCCTGGATGACCAGCACGGACGCTCCCGGATGCATACGTCCCAGACGAGTGCATCTCCATCCGAACGGCCCGTGCACCAGTGGTACGCTATCTGGTACTAGTTCAGGAGGGTTCGACGGCATGTCTATCACCGCGAGCGAGGCCCGCAAGAGCCTCTTCCCACTCATCAAGAAGGTCAACGAGGACCACGATGCCATCGAGATCGTCTCCAAGCACGGCAATGCGGTCCTGGTCTCGGCCGACGACTTTTCAGCCTTGCGAGAAGGCGCCTACCTGCTTCGCTCGCCCGCGAACGCTCGCCGCCTGCTCAAGGCGTACGAAAACGCCCTGAACGGCATCAACCTTGCTGAACGCCAGCTCATCGACCCCGACGCCGCGGAGCCGCGGGGCAGCGACAGGTGAGGCTGGTATTCGAAGACCAAGGCTGGGAGGACTACACATCCTGGCTCAGAATCGACCGCAAGACGCTCGTCCGGATCAACAAACTCATCGAGGACATACGCCGAGACCCCTTCGCCGGCATTGGCAAGCCAGAGCCGCTCAAATACCACCTGCCTGGGGCTTGGTCGCGGCGCATCGACGACGAGCACCGCCTTGTCTACCTCGTCACGGACAAAGAGGTCATCATCATTGCGGCTCGCTACCACTACTGACCGCCCCACGATCTCGCATCTGGGTGAAGCTACGCCGGGAGTATTCGCGGTGGCTCGCCCAGCACTTGGGCGGCCAGCGACCGAGCACGTCGCAGAGTCTTGCCGCTGAGCGTCAGCTCGGCCAGCACCGTCGCAAACGTGCTGTCAGGACCGGCAACGTCCTGTCCGATCTCGCCAAAGACGTCCAGCTCAACTCCCATGCCACCCTCGGGAGCAACCTCGGCAAACGGCAGCTCAGCCAGGCGGCCGGTTGCCGGAGCGTGCACGATCGCGTTGACAACCGCACACCGGGGCCTATGGCTCGGCTTGAGCGTCTGGGACAGGCCAAGGCAGCTACGAAGCTGAGCTTCGATCAGGTCGACGCCCCACACCGCCTCGACCATCTGGTGGATCCTCGCGCCCCCCATCCGGGCGTTCACCTCGATCACGCGCGGGCCGTGACTGGTGC
>Ga0126382_10000689_pt1 | contig 13249 bp, 14 predicted proteins | sample PanSoiMetPlot_30_FD_92548 | JGI IMG/M metagenome (GOLD analysis project Ga0126382, IMG submission 92548) | Tropical forest soil microbial communities from Panama - MetaG Plot_30 | ecosystem: Environmental > Terrestrial > Soil > Tropical forest > Bulk soil | place: Panama | collected 2016-02-17 | reverse complement strand
CACGCTCGATCCCGGGCGGGCCGCGCTCGAAGCGTAGCTCGACTCACGGCAACGGGACGACCAGCACCTCGCTCAGGCGTACAGCGCGCATTCTGCGCCGCCGGCGATCGTGGCGCGCCCCCGCGGAAGAAATCGCAGGGCGCCTCGCACGGCGGCGGGACCACGGGCCGCATACTCCGCCGTCGACTTGTCGAGGGCGTTCAGAAATGCCGCGATGGCGACGTTCCAGTCGATCGATCGGCCGCGGTGAGCCTCGAGAGCCGGCATGTCGATCTCTGCGCCCAGGATGACATGACTCGGACGATCACCGCTCGGTGCGATGTCGACGACTCCCCTCGCCACCGTTTCGCCGTCGATGACCACCTGATCCGGCCAGACCGGCGTCGCGGGGACTTCATCGCTTCCGATCGCTTCGGTCAAAGCCAGCGTGGCGATCGTGGAAAAGAGCGGCACCGCCCCGATCGTCAGGTGGGGCCTGAAGAGCACGGCCGCGCTGATTCTGGTGCCCTGGTCTTCCGAGAGCACCACCGTGCCCTCCTGTGCTCCGGCCTGTGCCAGACGCCGCAGGACCTCGGTCGTCGCGCATCCGGCGCCGAACAGATAGATGTGGCGGCCCAGGACGTCGCTGGTGAGCTCGCGTCGGATCAACGGGATGGAGATCATGGTCCGTCCTCCATCAGCTCAGCGAAGCGACGACATGAAGTCGGCCAGGGCCTTCGCCTGCTGCTCGCTCAGCTCGAGCTTGGGCATGTGAGCGTTCGGGCGCTGGGCGGAGGGATCTTTCACCCACCGCTCGAGGTAGGCGCGCGAGTACTTCGCGCCGACGTGGGAGAGGTCGGGCCCGATCGGAGTCCCCATCTTCCCCACGACGTGGCAGCCGTAGCACCCGCTGTCCATGAAGGAGCGCTTGCCCGCCTCGACAGCGTCCTGGGCGCCGGCGGGCGGCGCCAATGCGGCAAGGGCAACGGCAAGCGCGAGCGTCAGGGCCGGGCGCATTATCGGCTTCCCCCGGGCCGGCGCACGGTCAGTACGGGACACGGCGCGAGCCGGATCACTCGCTCCGCGACGGACCCGAGCAGGACGCGGTTCAGGCCGGTACGGCCATGAGTTCCGATCACGATCATATCGACACGCTCCTCCGCGGCGATGTTCACGATCTCCTCGAATGGGACCCCGGCCGTCGCGCGCCAGCTCGCCTTGATCCCCTGTCCGCCGAGCTCGGCGATCCGCGCGTCGAGGGCACCTTCGGCCCATTTGCGCTGGGCGTCGTACACACTCTGGACGCGCGCCGTGCTCAGCAGGCCCTCGCCGTAGAGTGGCGCCTCGACCAGCACGTGGAGCAGCACGATCTCGCCGCCGAGCCTTCGGGCCAGGTCGATCGCCGTGGTCTGCGCGGTGGTCGCACAGTCCGAGAAATCGGTCGGCACCAGGATCTTCATCCTTTCCCCTTTCGGCTCCGCCCCTCTTCGGCGTCGGCTGCATCACGCTCGAGGTGCCAGCGCAGGCGGTCGCGGGCGCGGAGGATCTCGTCGGAGGCACGGACCGGGGCATCGATTTCCTGCTCGACGCCGAGCGCCCGGCCGATCTCGTCCACGATGTCCTGGTCGGGCGTGGCGACGCTGCCCCCGACCGACTCTTCGCCGGACGAGTAGGCCGCCTGCCAATCGGCGTCGAGATCGCCCCCGGTCAGACGCGGGCTGGTCTCGGTGTGCGCCATCACATCGCGCATGAGCCCAACGGGCTCTTCACGATCCTCCGGCTTGGACTCGGTCTCAGCCGTCGTCTCGACGCGCCGCCTCTTCCGTCGCATCATGCGCCTCCAGCCTTGGCCTCGAATCCGTCGCATCTGTGCATGCTCATGCCCGACTGGTGTGCAATGCGACTGCCACGCACCGATCGTCGTCAAGTCAATAGGTTGGCGAGCAGGACCGGAGTGGGCATGGGGCATCGACGTCCCGCCGGGTATTCGGCGCCCCGGCTCCTCCCTCCAAGAGCAGGCACGCCTCCGCAGGGCTTCAGGCCGCGCCGGTTGCATTATGATCGGTGCTGATGGCCCCGATCGAGGCGCGAAGGTTCGACGATATCCGCGTTGGCGACTCGGCAACCTTGACGCGCGAGCTCACCTCGAAGGATCTTCCTCTCGTCGCCGCCCTGCTCGGCGAAGTCGACCCAGCGCACCTCGAGACATGGGGCGCGGCCCTCATTTCGTTCCTGCTGGCCACGAGGCTCCCCGGCCCCGGGTCGGTGTCACTGTCTCAGAGCCTTCATTTTCGACGGCCGATCGCACTGGGCGATGTGCTCACCGTGTCCGTAACGGTGACGGCGAAGGACACCGGGACGCGCCGCCTGAGCCTCGATTGCCGCTGCGTCAGCCAGACCGGCGAGGTCCTCGTCGAGGGCAGCGCGGAAATGCTCGCGCCGAGCGTCACGACCGAGGCGGGCGCCGCGCCGCTCCGGGCCGGCCCGGCAAGCGGTGCAACGCGCGACCGTGCCCTACTCGCCCTCGCGCACGGCCTCGAGCCGCTGCGCATCGCGGTCGTGCATCCAGTCGATCGCAACTCGCTGCTCGGGGCCATCGAGGCGGCGCGCGTCGGACTGATCGTTCCGGTGCTGGTCGGCCCCGAGTCGAGGATCAGAGGCGTTGCCGCGGCCGAGACTGTCGACCTCGACCCTTACCAGCTCGTGCCGACGCGCCACAGCAACGAGGCCGCCGAGCGGGCCGTGGCCATGGCCCGCAGCGGTGAAGTCGAGGCGCTCATGAAGGGCAGCCTCCACACGGACGAGCTGATGCACGAGGTGGTCGCCAAGGACACGGGTCTTCGCACCGCTCGACGGATCACCCACGTGTACGTGATGGACGTGCCGACCTGCCCCCGCCGGCTCTTCATCACCGACGCCGCGATCAACATCGAGCCGGATCTCCTGGCCAAGCGCGACATCGTGCAGAACGCGATCGACCTCGCGCACGTCCTCGGCGTCGCGGTCCCCAAGGTCGCGATTCTGTCGGTGGTGGAGATGCCGACCCCCGAGATCCGGTCGACGATCGATGCCGCCGCGCTCTGCAAGAAGGCCGAGCGGGGACAGATCACCGGCGGCATCCTGGACGGGCCCCTGGCCTTCGACAACGCGATCTCCGAGGAAGCGGCGAAGGTCAAGGGCATCGAGTCTGCCGTCGCCGGCCGGGCCGACATCCTGGTGGTCCCCGACCTCGAGTCGGGCAACATGCTCGCCAAGCAGCTCGAGTACCTGGGCGAGGCGCGGGCCGCCGGCATGGTGCTCGGCGCGCGCGTGCCGATCGTCCTCACGAGCCGCGCCGACAGTCCCGAGACGAGAATCGCGTCGTGCGCGGTCGCGCTCGCCTTCGGGCGCCGGGGGCCGAGGTATTGAGCCGGATCCTGCTCGTCATCAACGCCGGCTCGTCGTCGATCAAGTTCTCGGTGTTCGACGTCGCTGACATCGCCAACCCGGTGCAGCGCTCTCGCGGACTGGTCGACGGCCTCGGTGCGCGGCCGCGCTTCGTCGCCCGCGATGCGAGCGACAAGGGCCTGGCCGACGAGGTCCTGAGCCCGACGACGACGCACGACGACGCGCTCGCCGCCGTCCTGAAATGGGTCGAAGACCACGCGTCGGGCGCGGCGATCGTCGCGGCCGGCCACCGAGTCGTACACGGCGGCACCCGGTACGCGGCCCCGGTCCGCCTCACGCCGGACGTGCTGCGGGATCTCGAGGCTTTCGTCCCCCTCGCGCCCCTGCACCAGCCCCACAACCTGGGGCCCATCAGAGCGCTGCTCGAGCGTCGGCCTGACTTGCCCCAGGTTGCCTCGTTCGACACTGCCTTTCACACGACCCAGCCCGAGATCGCGCGGACCTTCGCGCTACCGCACGCGCTCTCGGACGAGGGCATCACGCGCTACGGCTTCCACGGGCTCTCGTACGAGTACATCGCGAGCGTGCTCCACGACCATCTCGGCGCGGGCGCCGATGGGCGGGTCGTCATCGCGCATCTCGGGGCCGGCGCGTCGATGTGCGCGCTGCACCGCCGCCGGAGCGTCGCCACGACGATGGGGTTCACGGCGCTAGACGGCCTGCCCATGGGGACCCGGACCGGCGCGCTCGACCCCGGCGTCATCTTGCACCTCTTGAGCGAGCGCGGCATGACGCTCGCCGAGATCACCGAGCTGCTCTACAAGCGATCAGGGCTGCTCGGCATCTCCGGCGTGAGCTCGGACGTGCGCGATCTGCTCGCGAGCGACTCCCCGCGCGCGGCGCGCGCGCTCGACGTGTTCGTCTACCGCGCGGGCCGAGAGCTGGGCTCGCTGGCCGCCGCGCTGGGTGGACTCGACGCGCTCGTGTTCACCGCGGGCATCGGCGAGCACGCACCGTCGATTCGCGCGCGCATTTGCCGGGACGCCGCGTGGCTCGGCATCCGTCTCGACGAGGCCGCGAACGAGCGCGGCGGGCCCTGCATCAGCGCCGCCGGCAGCCCGGCCGGCGCGTGGGTGATTCCGACGAACGAAGAGCTGATGATCGCCAGGCACACGCTGAAGCTCGTTCACGCCTGACGCGAAAGCCTCCTTCACGCCGCCTTGATCGCGAGCACCGGGCACGGCGCCATGCGGATCACGCGGTCGGCCACGCTGCCCACCAGGAGTCGATGGATCTCACCGCGCCCGTGCGTGGCCATCAGCACGAGATCGACCTTCGACTCCTCCGCCTCGGCAACGATCTCGCGGTAGGGCGCGCCGACCCGAAGCACGACGCGGACCTTGGCGCCGACGCGCTGCCCCTTGGCCGCCCACGCTTCGAGCATCTCGGCCCACGCGCGGCCGGCGGCCGAGAACTCGAGCAAGGTCTTCGTCGTGAACGGCCCCTCGAAGACGCGCGCCGCGGGCGCCGTGGCTTCGTCGGCGCGTGGGATGCCCAGCTGGTGCTCGGCCTGCAAGGATCTGAGCTCGGCCTGTCTCTCCTCGGCCTCGAGCTGCATGTCCATGTTGAGAGGAGTCGCCGGAAGGACGTGCAAGACGATGAGCTCGGCGCCGAGATCTGCCGCCAGCCCCTGCGCCATCCCCCAGGCTGCTTCCGAGCCCCTCGAGAAGTCCGTGGGCACCAGGATTCGAGCGAACGTCCCTCGAGTCGTCATCACGCCACCTCCGGGGTCTCCCGACTCCGACCTCTGCGGTAGTGGCACGCAATGCAAGTGCCAGTATCGGACACGAGCGCGATGTGCTCGAGATCGAGTACTTGCGCGCTCCGAGGCGCCCGGCCTGATGCCGGCGCGGACGTGCGTGTGGCAGCACCTCCACACCAACCTGGGCGCCGGCGCCCCAATCAGCCGCTGCGGCCGGGCTGCGCACCGAACGGAACGCCTTCGTTCGCGGGCTTTATCGTGAGCAAGGGCGGCGGCACGGCATTTGCCCGGTCGTAGCTCAACCTCGGCAATTCAGGGAGGCGCCGCGATGAGACAGAGCGCATCGATCGATGGGTGTCCGTTCGCGCAGCCTGGTCCACCGATCTCGGAGACGGGCGACGGGTTTTACTGCCGCCTGCCGGGGGGGCGCGTCCACATCCCGGCGCCCGACGAGATCCGGCGCTTCTGCGCCGGCGGCCGCTTCACCGAATGCCCGGTGAATCAGCGGTGGTCGCCGGCGAAGCCCGCCGAACCGGCGTGAGAACTACTCGGCGCCTATTTGAACCGGTAGGCGAGCGCGCCGCCGATCATATGCGCCGTGTAGTCTCTGAGGTTGTTTCCGAGCCAGATCGATGACACGCCGGGGATGAAGGGATTCAGGGTGTCCGTCCGCCAGTCGGTCTTGTCGAACATCTCGAAGACGTAGCCCACCTTCGCCGACCAGTTCTTGAGGAAGTAGTAGATCAGCGCTGTCTCGATGTGGAGCAGCGTGTCCTCGAACGCGGGGAACCGCTTGGCCCTCGCTGTCTCGTTCTGGGCCGCCGTCCCGCTTGCGGGCGCCGTCGGGTTGCGCGTCTCGACCCGGCCGAGCGCGTACGAGTAGTTGCCGTCGATCCTGAGGTCGAGCACTCGCGGGATCAGCGCCGCCCGAACGCCGACATAGGCCGTCTGCACCGTGTCCTCGATGTTCGACACCCAGTCGAAGTCGACGAAGTCGAGGGTGTCCGTCCCGGTGACCGGTCGGCTGCGAGAGCGCATCTTCTGGTGAAGCTGCTCCCACGTGTAGCCGGTGGAGAACAAGACCCGCTCGGCGGGCCGCCAGGTCAGGTCGATTCCGGCCGAGATGCCGGTCTCCTGCTGGAGGCCGAGGGTCGAGTTCACGTAGTCGTCCCAGTGGTAGCTTGCGCTCGGGGTCACGGTGAACGCATCGCTCAGCGTGAACTGGAGCTGCCCCTCGACCTTCTGGCGATCGCGCTCGGCCTCGTCGAACTTGCGGAGCAGCACGCTCTGGCCCTGCAGGGCAGCTGCGGGATCCTCCAGGACCGAGTGCTCGGCGTGGGCGCGCGTGTTGTAGTTGCTGATCCGACGGAACGACGGCACGTAGCTGACCCGCGCCAGCAGCCAGTCGGTCGGCGTCGCATCGAGCGCGGCCTTGGCGAAGAACTCGTCGCTCACCGGCACCTCGCGGTGCTCGTTGCGGTCCCACCGCTCCCAGCCGACGCCGGTGGTGAGCGCGAACATCTGCAGGAACCGCGTCCGGGCGTCGACGTCGAAGTTCTGCTTCTGGAAGCTCCACCGTCCGGCCGAGCGCGAAGGCTCGAGCGCGTTGTCGTCGAGCACGACGCCCGGGAACGTGATCTTGCGGCTCTCGTCGGAGTAGTCGTAGAAGCGATAGCGCGCTCCGAACGTCACGGGGTCGAACGGCCGGGTCGTCGCGTTCAAGTACACGAGCCACGTCTGCACGAGACCGCCCAGATTCTGGCTCGGCAGGGCGAGGTCGGGGTTGCCGGCCAGCGCCGGGTTGATCGTGTGCGGCAGGAACGCGTCGTTCTGTAGATTCAGGCCCCACGCGAAGTTCCCGTTGATCCGCGTGCGCATCGGCAGGCTCACGCCGGCCGCCAGGCTCAGGGAGTGCGCCATGTTGCTGGGCGGAAGCGAGCTCTGCCCCGTTGCGGGTCCCCCCGCGTCACCGGCGCTGCAGGGCGCGCCGTTGCCGAAGCATGGGTTGTCCGCGCGGATGCGGGTCAGATCGTTCTCGAAGACGGAGAGACCATACGTGAGCTGCACCTGGTACCGCGGGTCGGAGAAGGCTCCGCGAAGCCGGAAGTCGTGGACCGTTTGCTCGATGGGCTGGAGCACCTCGTAGAAGTTGTTGCCGGGGCTCCCGAACGCCATGCCCATCGGCTTGTCGCCGTCTTTGCGCGTCCGCGTGTATTCGGCGACGAAGTCGAGCGCCGGCGTGACGCTATAAGAGAAACGCATCGCCGCCTTGTCCCAGCGCACGCCGATCTCATCGATGTCCGGGGCGGAGTTGTGCACGGGCAGAGCGGGCCGCGGTGTGTTCAGCACGAAGACCCCGCGCTGCGGCTGGGTCGCGAGGAGCTTGCCGTCCGTCGAGATGACGTGCGGGATCTGATCCCACACGAAGTCGAACTGCCAGGTACCGAGGCGGCCGACCGACAAGTAGTAGTCCTGATCCGAGTAGCCCCAGTTCGCGCCGCCCAACTCCGCGAAGAGGCTCTCGTCGGGGCGCAACAGCCGGAGATTGAGCCCGAACAGAACAGCCCCGGGGGTGAGATCCCGATACTCTTCGAGCTTCGCGCGGGAGCTCTTCGGGGGCTGATCGATATAGAAACGCCCGCCGGCCTCGACCTCGCCCTCGAGGTTGAACCCGCCGGGGACGCGGATCTGGGCCGACGCGACGCCGGCCGCCCCGGCGACGTGCAGGGCGGCGGCCAGGAGCCAGATCGCGGCCCGCGCCTTCATCCAGAAGCTCTTATCGCGTGAACGCGAAGCCGGACGGGTGATTCGAGCCGTGAATGACGGCATGACAGCTCACACACGCCCTCCCCATCACGAACTTGAGTGACCCGGTATCGCGACCGTACGGACTCGTGGGATGTCGGCTCTCGATGTGGCACTGCTGGCAGAGCCGCGGCTTCGCCACCCGCAGCATGTTCTCGTGGTTGGAGCCGTGCGGATCGTGACAGTTGGCGCAGTTCTCGTTGACCGGCGGATGCACCCACAGGAACGGCCCGCGCTTCTCCGCATGGCACCGGTAGCAGGTGTCGTTGAGCGAGACTTCCCTCAGGAGCGCCGGCGTCGCGGTGCCGTGCGGGTTGTGGCACGACGTGCAGGTCATCTTCCCCTCGCGCAGCGGCATGTGCGAGGACCGCATCTGCTGGGCCCGCTTCTGGAGGTGGCAGGTGCCGCACGTCTCGATCTCGGTCACCCGAGCGAGCTGGTGGCGCGACGACACGTCCTCCATCACCTTGTGGCAGCCGGTGCATCCCACGTCGCGCATGTCGTGAGAGCTCCCCTGCCAGAACAGATGCGGCCCCTTCGAGTGGCAGGTGGTGCACATCGCGTTGCGTTTCTCGATGGGCGTCTTGTCGTTTCTCGCAAACGTGATCATGCCGCCGACGCCCTTGCCCCCGCCGGCCTCGACGTGCTTCTGACCAGGGCCGTGACATGTCTCGCAGGCAAGGCGCTCGTTGGTGTTGCGCGGCGCCTTGAGGAAGAGTCGGCCCATCCGGGTCGCCTCGAACCTTCTGAACGCCTCCTCGTGGCAGCCTTTACACGTCTCGGCGCCGACGTAGCCTTCCGGCAGCGAAGCCTCGGCGGCAGGTGGCTGAGCGGGCGGTTGCTGGGCGGGCGGTTGCTGAGCGGGAGCGGGCCACGGGCGCGTGAGGACCACCAGCAGGAGCAGCGTGAGGGCTGCGCCGAAGCTCAGGCCGACGACCGCGTGACGCGTCATCCTCGTCCCTCAGCCACTGCCACGCTGCGATGTGATGCACTCAGGCGTGTCGAACGCCGCGACGATAGCATTGCGCGGCGACACGCTCAATACGATTTCGCACTGGACCAAGGACTAGCTCGCGTCAGAACGACTCGAAAGCGCGGTCGCTCGGGCGACGCATCAGCGCTTGACGTGACGGCGCGACTCGATCGATTCTTGGGTCGCGTTGAAACCGAACGATGAGGAGCGGCCACCGGATGCATGCGATCAGCAGACGCAAGTCGATGAAGGCTTGCCGGCTCATGGTCGCGGCGTCGGCCGTCGGAGAACACACATGATGCGATTCGGGGGCGTGGCCGCGCTCGCGGCCACCTGCGTCATACCCGCCGTGGTCGTCGCCGCGGAGCCCGGAGTGCCCCTCCCCCACGGCTGGATCGGCACCACCAGTCAGTGGGTGCGCGGCTTTGGGATCGCGTTCGTGCTGCTCAATCTCGCGCTGATCGCGTTCGCCTGGCGCAGCCTGCTCGCGCGCGAGGTAGTGACGCCGGTCGTCCGCGGCTGGCTCCTCGTGGCGATCGGCCTCGTGCCCACGATGGTCGCCTTCCTGTCGTTCGCGCACGGGCTCGAGGGCTCGACCACCGTCGCGGCTTGCGGTTCGTGCCACGTCATGGGCCCGTACGTCAGCGATCTGCAGAACGTGAAGAGCGACACGCTCGCCGCCACGCATTTCAAGAATCGGTACATTCAGGAACACCAGTGCTACACGTGCCACTCCGATTACGGGCTTGCCGGCACCCTCAAGGCCAAGATCGACGGCCTCGGCCACGTCTGGCGCTACTCGACCGGAACCTACGTCCTGCCCATCAAGATCGCCCAGCCGTATTCGAACTTGAGATGTCTTGGATGCCATGGCGAGTCGCAGAAGTTCCTGAACGCCGGTGGACACCCCAAGGAAGAGATTCCCAACCTGATGTCGGGCTCGACCTCATGTCTGGATTGTCACGGGCCGGCTCATCCCGCGCCGGCGAAAGCGGCGTTGCGATGACGACTCGACCGAAGCGGGTGCGGGTGCTGCAGCTCGCGCTGCTGCTGACCGCTCTGTTCGACCTTCTGGCGCTCTTCGTGCTGGTGCGCACCACTCCCATCGTGTTCACGCTGTTCATGTTCATCGGGCAGCCGCTCTTCGTGATTGCGCTGATCGCGCTCGGCGCCGCCGTCGTGGCCGACCTCAGGGCAAAGGAGCTGATCTAGCGTTTGAGCGAACGGAGATAGGCGACGAGGTTCGCCATCTCCTCGCCGCGAAACGTGGGCCACGGGGTCCGATCGCGCTCCGCCCGTGGGTCGTCGATGAAGCTGTGGTTCCACAGGGCCGACAGCACGCCGGCCGGGTTGTCGATCGACGTCGCTGCCGTCAGGTCGCTCGCCACCTTGCCTCGCTCACCGTAGAGCCCATGGCAGTTCAGACAGCCCCTGTTCACGGCGAGAATCACGCCGGCACGAGGGTCGCCGCTCTGCTTGAAATACCGTGCCGCATAGAGAAACGCGACGATGTCGGCCATGTCCTGCGGGCGCAGCTCGGGCATCGCTCCCTCGGGCCGGCTCTGCATCGCCTGCTGCATGGCCGGCGCCTTGTTCCACATCGCCGCCGCGAAGTCTGTCAGGCTCATGTCGAGCGCGCGCTCGGCGAGGCTTGGCTTCGCGGCGTCGCCCACCCCGCCCACGCGGTGGCATTCCGCGCACTGCTTCTGCACGAACAGGCGGCTGCCGGCGTCGGCCCGGCCGGGCAGCGCATAGACCTGGCTCTGCGTCGCGCGCGGCGACGTCGAGTTGATGTAGGCGATCAGATCGGCGAGCTCCGAGGGCTTGAACGTGGGGCGGGCGATCTTTTCGCGCTCCATCAACTCGGCCATCCGTGGGCCGTGATTCCACATCGCGGCCGCCACCGAGATCGGCGACGCGATGGGCGTGAGCCGATCGAGAGCCGGCCCCACGGTGCCGCCGGCGCCTCCGACTCGGTGACACGCGACACATCGCTTTTCAGTGAGCAGACGGCGGCCGCGGGCCACGTCCGGCCGACGATCGAAGTAGCTCAGCGTGAACAGGTACCCGGCGAGATCCCCCGCCTCGGCCGGGTCGAGGTGCGGCCGCGCGATGCCGAGGGCGCGCATGCGCGCGGCCATCTTCGGCGCGTGGTTCCAGAGGGCGGCCGCCAGATCATAGAACGAGCGGGGCCGGGCGGTGCGGGCGAGGTCGGGCCCGACCTTGCCCCCCGTGCCGTCGATCGCGTGGCACTTGATGCAGCCCTTGGCGTCGAACACGCGCGCGCCCGCGAGCGGGTCCTGCGAGGGAGCGAAGACCGGCTGGGCGAGCGCGGGAGCTGCGAGCAGCACGAGCCAGGCGAGGACGATCGAGCTCCGCATGGCGCTCGCTATCGTACTCCGTCCTCGCCGGCCCGCGATGCCGTGGACCAAACGGCTACTCGAACACCAGCTTCAACACGCCCGGTGTGTAGGCGTGGCGCACCTGCGCGTTGTCGAACACCGCCACCCCGAACGCGTACTGCTTCTTCATATCCTTGAACTGGACGTCGAAATCGCTGCTGGTGACGAGCTTGCGCGAGAGCACGAGCGTCCAGGTCCCATCCTTCCACGCCGACTTCACGGCGATGTCGCCACGGTCCCCCGTGAACGGGGCCACGATGATGCCCGGCACCTCGTCCCCGGCCTTGTACTTCGAGTCATCGAACGGCTCCTTCTCCGCGTCGACGATCCAGTACGGCGGCGCCGGCTTGTTGCCCTTCAGCGCGAACTTCGGTCCCTTCTTGTCGTCGCTGATGTTGTCGACGTAGCCGCCGCCGGTCTTCGGGTCGCTCTTGCGGCCGGCTTCGGGCGACTTGTCCTTGTCGTAGCGAGTGGCATCGAGATACTGATCGTCGATCTGGCCGACCGAGCCGGTGCGGACGCTCTTCCAGTGCCAGATGTCGGCTCGCTCGCCGTCGTTGGGGAGATACTTGTTTCCGTAGGGCTTGCCTTCACCGGTATGGCAGGCGGCCATGCATCCGCGCGTCTCGAAGGCAGGCGAGCTGATGTTCCAGATCATCGCGAGCTTGTCTTCGTAGTACTTGTTGTTGTCGCCCCCCCGGTCGTCGGGGTCCTTGAGCTGCTTCCACGAGCCGTCGGCCTGCTTGACCCACGGGCTCCGCTGGAAGCTCTGCGTCGGATCTTTGTACTGGACGAGGAAATACACGGTGTCGCCGGCATGGACGGATCGCAGGGTGACCTCCGTCGAGCCACCGGGGAAATTCTTGCCGCCGATGGCCTTGACCGTGAGCGGTTGAGCCGCCTTCCATGCCTCGCCGACCGCCGGCTCCATGGGCGGCGGCGCGGCGACCTTTCTCGAGACCAGAACGTTTTGCTGGGCGTGCAGCGCTGCCGGGACGAGCCCGATCAGCACTCCTGCGCTCACCAGGACACACGCGAGAGAGGTTGCCCAATGCTTCATCCCTTGCCTCCTTGTCTCGAGTTTGTTGTCGCCGTCTCGCAGCGCGAGGGGCGCCGACGTTCGAATCTCAGGGGGGCAACCTCTGTGCCACCGGCGAGGGCAATCCAAATGCGCTGAAAACCTGGGTTCGCGCGTAGACGATCCGCGCGGAGTGAGGCGGCGGGACCCCGGTCAGGGGCGCCCGCGCCTCGATCGGAGGGGGCTACTGCGTCGACCGGGTCGACGGGCTCTTCGTCAAGCTCCGGAAGTATGCCGAGATGTCCGCGAGCTCCTGGCCCTTGAGGGTGGGCAGCTTGATCCCCGCCTTCTGCGCTCGATCCTCCATCTCGCGGCTGTGGTTCCACATCGCGGCGATCAGCGGCGCCGGCGCACCGACCACGCTCGACTTCGCAAAGTCGCCCGCAGTCTTTCCCCCCTTGCCGCCGACCGCGTGGCAGGCCGTGCAGCCCTTGGCCTGCACGAGCTGCTGGCCGCGGGCCCGGTCTCCCGCCGCTGGATCGAAGTAGTGCGTGGTGTAGAGGTAGGCGACGATGTCCGCCATCTCCTGCCCGCTGAGCTGCGGCGGCTCGATGCCGCGCTCCTTCATCTTGGCCCACATCGCCGGGCCGTGATTCCACATGAGCCCGGCAAACTGCGTGAGGCTGACGTGATGGGCCCGGCCGAGCTCCGGACCGACTTTGCCGCCCTTGCCGGCGATCGTGTGGCAGCCGGCGCATTGCTTGTCGCGAAACAGCCGTTCGCCTCTTTCCGGTGTGCCCGGGACGATCTGTGCGGTGTCACCGCCCGGGTCCTTGGCGGCCGTCGTGATGTACGCGATGATGTCGACGAGCTCGTTTCTCTTGAAGGTCGGACGCTCGACGCCCTGCGCCTTCATCGTCTCT
>Ga0126382_10000687_pt1 | contig 13262 bp, 12 predicted proteins | sample PanSoiMetPlot_30_FD_92548 | JGI IMG/M metagenome (GOLD analysis project Ga0126382, IMG submission 92548) | Tropical forest soil microbial communities from Panama - MetaG Plot_30 | ecosystem: Environmental > Terrestrial > Soil > Tropical forest > Bulk soil | place: Panama | collected 2016-02-17 | reverse complement strand
GGTCTACAAGTCGGCCGACGGCGGCATCGACACCCAGAAGAGCGACAAGCGCACCTACACCAGCGATCTCTATTACGGCTCGATCACCGCCTTCGACACCGTCAATCACAAGGTCGTGGCGAAGGCCATCACTGATATCGAGATTCGCTCTGGCGCGCTGGTCACCGCCGGCGGCGTGGTCTTCACTGCGCTGCAGGACGGCTGGGTGATCGCCTATCACGACGAGACGCTGGAGGAGCTCTGGCGCTTCAATGTCGGCACCCCGCTCAAGGGCGCGCCGGTGACCTATGCGATCGGGCCGAAGCAGTACCTCGCGGTGCAGACCAGCGGCCGGCACCTGCATCCCGTGAAGTTCGACAAGCTGGAGAACTCGAGCTACCTGTTCGTGTTCGCATTGAACTGAAACAGGTGCGAGCGGCGAGCAGCGCTATCGCTGCTCGCCCTATTTCGCAAATTCGTTGCAGGCTTCGACGTCGGAGCCCCAGTAGTCGATGCACTTGGCGCGATCCATCGGCCCCTTGCCGACGATCTTGGCGAGCATGAAGTCGGCGATCGCGTCGATCTCGCGCGCCAGCAGGGTCGCGGGCGGATCGGGCATCTGCCGGGTCGGCGACTTCAGATCGGCCTGCTTGAGGCCGTAGCAACGCCCGTCGCTGTAGGCGAACTTGTCGAACGGCGGCATGCCGCTGCCGGGCCGCCCGCACTTGATGAGCAGGATCAAGGTCTCGCGGTCGAGCACGGATTCGCGCAGGTTGGCGCCGTCCGGCATCTGGCTGTCCATCTTGCGGCCGTCCCCGGCCCAGCCGTGGCACGCCTGGCAATTGCCCTTCTGCCGGAACAGCCGCATGCCGGCGGCGATGTCGGCGGGATCAGCGTTCTGCGCCCATGCCGCCGGCGTGAGGGCCAGCTGCAGCGCAGCGACGACCATCAGCTTGCGCTTAGTGATCAATTCGCACCTCGTCGAAACCGGATCATGTTAGATTTGATCCTAGCAGATCGTCCCGTGGCGGAAACGTATGGCAGCCATCGCGACACCGAATACGATGCAGGCCGGGCTTCGAGCGACCGTGCTTCTCCTCGGCCTTTTCGCATATTCGGCGATCGCCGACGCGCAGGACCTGCGTCGCGTCACGGTATGGGATCTCAAGCTCGGTCAGCCGATCTCGGCGCAGCCCTCGCCGGACGATTTTCAGGGTTTTGCCTGCGGCGCGGACGGCGGTCCGCCACGCCGGCAATTGACCGGCTGGGGCGATTTCAAACGCTGCGCACCCGAGGCCAATGGCCTGCGCGAGGTCTATTTCGAATACGACGACGAGCACGAATATGTCGCGCGCGCGAAGAACCTGCCGCGCGAGATCGCGCGCTGGGCCGGCACCGCTGAAGCGGGTTTTCCCGTGATGGTGTCCGCCCTGGTCGATGACAAAGGCGTGGTCAGGGGACTCCGGATCGTGACGGATTCCCGCCCCGACCACCGCAGCGAGACCGTCGGTGCCAATTTGCGCAAGCGCGCCGACGCGTACCTGTTCGGCGGCTTCATGGCCGCGCGCCACGGCATCGACGCAGCGCGCGATTGCACGACGTTGCCGGCCGCGGAGGGCGAGACCGCGATCGGCACGCTGTTCGTCAAGCAATCCTGTGAGCTCGCTGATGCCGCGCGGGGCGTGAAGATCAGCCTGCGGGTGAGCTATTTCCGCAAGCCCGGCCAGAGCGGCGTGAACCCGCAGCTGCCGACGCAACTGACCCAGGGCCAGTTCGAAAGCTCGACCCGCTTCGAGATGTACCAACTCGATCCGTCATAGTGCTACACTGGCGTCATGAGCCGAATTCCGCTGCTGACGACCGACGGCGACGCCCACGCGCGCGGGCTCGCGCACGGCCGCCGGTTCGCGCGGGAGATCGCCGACAACGTCGAGACCTATCTGCGCCGGTTCGCGGCCTCTGGCCTCGACCGAGACCAGGCCGCCGTCGAGGCGCAGCGGTGGCGGGCGGCGATCGGCGTCCAGACCCCCTCCTATGCCGAGGAGATGCGCGGCATCGCCGACGGCTCCGGCCAGAGCGAAGCCACCATTGCACTGCTCAATGCCCGTTATGAGCTCGCGTTCACCCTGTTCGGGCAGGAGGCGACAAAAGCCGAGCTGATGGAGGTTGGCGCCGACGGCTGCACGACTTTCGGCCTCACGCCCGACGTCACCGCCGACCGCCATGCCTGGCTCGGCCAGAACTGGGACTGGCTCGAAGGCGTGCATGGACGCACCTTCGTGCTGCATGCCAGGCGCAAGGACAGGCCAAGCTTCATCTGTCTCACCGAAGCGGGCATCGCCGGCGGCAAGATGGGCGTCAATGAATGCGGCATCGGCCTGGTCGAGAACGGCCTCGCCTCGAGCCACGACGGCCGCAATCCCTATCGCAAGCCGTTCCACGTGCGCTGCCGCGAGGTGCTGGACGCGGAACGCTTCGGCGAGGCCTCACAGCCGGTGACCGACACGCCGCGCACCTGCTCCTTCAATTTCGTCATCGGTGCGGCTGGCGGCGAGATCGTCGATCTCGAAGCCAGTCCCGATCATGTCAGCCGTCTCACGCCGGAGGACGGCATCGTCACCCACTCCAACCATTTTCTTACGAGCGGCCACGGCGTTTCGCTGCTGGAGAAGATCGCGCCCAACACGCTTCGCCGCGTCGACCGCATGCGCCGCTTGCTGGAGCCGCACCGCGGCGCCATCACCTTCGACCACATGCGCACAGCCGCCGCCGACCATGCCGGCGCGCCCTATGCGATCTGCCGCCATCCCGATCCAAGCCAACCCGGCGAACGGCGCACGATGACCACGGGCGCGGTGCTCATCGACCTCGACGCCCGGGTGATGCATGTGGCCAATGGCCCGCCGTGCAGCAACGAGTATGTGGCGTTCGGCCTCTAGTGCCGCGAACCCGAACTTCGCACGGTTTCGCGGCAAGTGTGTTTGCGAACTTCGGGTTCAAAAGCGGCACTAGAATCATAGAGTTGCTAGTGTCCCTTGATTCCGAAGTTCGCATCCGAATGTGCAGCAAACTCATGCGAACTTCGGAATCGGGACACTAGCCCGCGAACATCCGCTCGTTGGCTTCCTTCGCCGCCTCCTCCATGGTCATGAACACGGCGCCGGCCGCCTGCAGATTCTTCACCAGCTCCTCGAAGGCCAGCATGCGGTAGCCGCGGCCGATCACGTAAGGATGCATGGTGTAGGTCAGCACGCCCCAATCGACCGTCTTCTGCATGTAGCGGAACTCGTCGAGCCAGTTTTCCATCACCGTTCGCGCCGACTGCAGACCCGGCAGCACCGAGGTGGCGGTGCGCACGAACTCGAAATGCGGATAGTCATCGAGCGACCAGCTGATCGGCATTTCGATCAGCGACGTTTCCGCGCCGAACTCGTAGGGCTTGCCGAGCTCGGCTCGGTCGCTGCGCCGCGCGCGATAGGGCCAGTAGTCGGCGCCCATCAGGCTCGAGTCGTAGAGAAATTCATGCGCCAGCAGAAGGTCGATGGTGCTTTCGCTGAGGTCCCAGGCCGGCGAGCGGTAGCCGCGCGCCTTGCGGCCCGTCAGCCGTGCGATCGCCTCGTTGGCGCGGACCAAATCAGCCTCCTCTTCCTCGCGCTTTTGTTGCGCAGGAGGTATGTGCGCCCAGCTGTGATGCGCCACCTCGTGGCCGTCCCGCACCACCGCCTCGCAGGCGCGCGGATGGCTCTCGATCGTGAAGCCCGGGACGAACCAGGTCGCCCTCAGGCCGAACGATTTGAGCAACGCCAGGATGCGCTGCGCGCCGATCAGGCCGAACTCGCCGCGCGACAGTGGCGTCGGGGTGGTCATGCCGCGGGCAATGAAGCCCGACTGGGTGTCGAAGTCGTAGGTCAGGCAGACGATGTGGCGGGGCACCTTAGCTCTCCCGGAACGTGGACACGGGCGCGACCGGCATAGCATAGTCGGGGCGAATGGCGACCCAAACCCTCGGCATCATCATCAACGGTGCGACCGGCCGCATCGGCTCGACCCAGCATCTGGCCAATGCGCTGGTCCCGATCATTGCCGAGGGCGGTATCACGCTCGGCGATGAGCGCGTCATTCCGCGGTTGTTGCTGGTCGGCCGCGATGCCGACCGCCTCGCCGCGGTCGCGCGCGCCCACGACATCGCCGGCTGGACTACGGACCTCGATGCCGCGCTCGCTGACCCTGCCTACGCGATCTTCTTCGATGCGGCGGCGACGCAGCAGCGCGTCGCCGTGCTGGAGAAGGCCATCGCCGCCGGCAAGCACATCTACACCGAGAAGCCAGTGGCGCCGACCGCCGCGCAGGGACTTGCCTTGCTGAAGAAGGCCCAGGCACGCGGCCTCAAGCACGGCGCGGTCGAGGACAAGGTGCACCTTCCCGGCCTCGCCAAGCTCGCCGCGCTCACGTGCAGCGGCGCGCTCGGGCGCATCGTCGGCTTCCGGCTCGAATTCGGCTGGTGGGTGTTCGACGGCAACGACCGGCCGTGCCAGCGCCCGAGCTGGAACTACCGTGCGGGCGGCGGCGGCCTGATCCTCGATATGTATCCGCATTGGCGCTACATCCTCGAGACCATCGTCGGCCCGATCGTGCGGGTCGCGTCGAGCGCATGGATCGCCACGCCCGAGCGCGTCGACGAGCAGGGCGAGCGCTATGCGGTCGCGGTCGAGGATTCGGCGGCGACCCTGGTCGAGATCGCCGGCGGCGCCTTCGGCACGATCCTGAGCTCGTGGGCAACCCGCGTGCGCCGCGACGACCTGCTCACGCTGCAGGTCGACGGCACCGAAGGATCGGCCATCGCCGGCCTGCATCGCTGTCGCGTGCAGACGGCGGCGGGAACTCCGACCATCGCGCATTTCAGCGTAATGAAGGACATCGGCGCGGATTATCGCGAGAGCTGGACCGATGCGCCGCCGCTCGCGTCCTACACCAACCCGTATCGCGTCGGCTGGGAGCGCTTCCTGCGGCACGTGGCGAGCGATGCGCCGATGCCGTCTGATTTCGCGGCCGGCATTCGCGACGTCGCCTTCGCCGAAGCCTGCCACCGCAGCATGACCGAGCGAGCCTGGATCGCATTCCCATGAACACGTCCCGCACGGCCCTCGTCACCGGCGCGTCGACCGGCATCGGCCGGGCCATTGCGTTGGCGCTCGGGCGCGCCGGCTTCGATCTCGCCGTCACCGATCTCGACGCGGCGTGGCTCGCCGAGCTCGCGAAAGAGCCACATCTGAAGGATCGCAAGGTCGTGCCGATTACGCTCGACCTGCGATCCGAGGACAGCATTGCGCAGGCGTTTGCTCAGGCGGCGCAGGCGTTCGGCGCCATCGACCTCTTGGTCAACAATGCCGGCCGGCCGCTGCAGAAGGCCGCCGTCGACGTGACCTGGGACGAGTGGAACGACGTCATCGACATCAATCTCAAGGGCGGCTTCTTCTTGAGCCTCGCCTTTGCCCGCCATTGCATCGCGGGGAAGCGCGGCGGCGCGGTCGTCAGCATGGCCTCGACCCACGGTCTCACCGGCATCGCGGACCGTTCGGTCTACGGCATCTCGAAGGGCGGCATCATCCAGATGACGCGCATGCTGGCGATCGAATGGGCACCGCACGGCATCCGCGTCAACGCCATCGCACCGGCGACGGTGCTCACGCCGTCTCGAGAGAAGCTGCTCGGGGATCCGGAGGCGCGCGCACGCATGCTCGCGCGTATCCCGCTCGGGCGATTTCCCGCCGCCGAGGAGATCGCCGAGGCCGTCTGTTACCTCGCGAGCGACGCCGCCCGCTCGATCACCGGGCAGACGCTGGTGCTGGATGGCGGCGTGACGGTGGTCTAGGCCGCCGCTGCGGACTTGCCGATAGCCGCGTTCACCCGCGGCATGACTTCCTCGGCCATCAGCTGCATCGAGCGCTTGTCGAGCGCCGGATCGACCTGGTCCATGCCGGCATAGACCAACTCGCCGAAGTCGCCGATCTCCTCGCGCAGCGCCAGGATCTGGTCGACCACCTTGTTGACGCTGCCGTAGATCACGCAGTGATCCATGACCCAGTCGTGGGTGATCTCCTCGTCCGGCTGGTCCTTGCGCTCCTTGAATACATAGAGCCGCTTGCCACGCGCCATCTTGCGGCGCATCTGCTCGTAGTAGAAACGATACGGACTCTTCTCGTCCTGGCGGCCGTAGCGCGCCGCCACCTTGTCGTCATCCGCAACGAACAGCGCCCGCGCCACCCGCCAGTCCGCGACCTTGGCCTCGGCGCCGACCTCGGCCTTGCCCTTCTTGTAGTTCTCCCAGTGCGATTTCAGGTGGCAGGAGAGCAGGAAGTTCGCCGACAGCGGATGGAAGTCGCGCTTTCCCATCAACACCACGCCGGGCGAGAACGGCGCCACCACCGTGCCGACGATCTCCGGCCGCGGCTTCTGGTAAGGCTTGTGCAGATAGCCGACGCCGAGATCGAGCGTCATGGTGCGCGCGGTCGACACCTTCCAGCGGTTGTCGGGAAAGTCGATGTCGTAGGGCGGCTCGCGCTGCCAGATGGCGAGGATGACGTCGATCGCCTCCGCGAACATCTTGTTGCGGTCCTGCTCCAGGTTGCCGAGCGCCTCGGCGTCGGTGGTGAGCGCGCCGGGGCTCACCCCGAAGATGAAGCGGCCCTCCGCCATGTGGTCGAACATCGCGGCATGGACCGCAATCAACACGGGGTGCATGTGGGATAGGTTCGAGGTGCCGGTGGCGAGCTTGATCTGCTTGGTTTCCGGGATCAGCGAGGCGTGGAACATCATGCTGTTGGTGATGTTCTCGCAGGCGTCGGTCAGATGCTCGCCCATGAACGCATCGTAGAAGCCGAGCTTGTCGGCGAGGATAATGGCCTCGCGGTCCTCCTTCAGCGTCTCGACCCAGTTCCGGTGCATCGGATGCACCGGCATAGTGAAGTACCCCAGTCTCATTCTTCTTCTCCAGTTCGCCCGTGGCGCGATGCCCGGCCCTTGGGCCTCCGCCCAAAAGGGGCCACATGAGTCCCTAATTTAGCGATCCGGCACAAGCGGCAATTTGCGGCAGTCCAGGCCGCCCGCCGCGCGCACTGAACCTTGTTTGCACCCGGTGCGTCTATAACGACGCGGGGCACCATTTCATCAAGCTCATCGAGGTAAAATGGAAAAGGTCATCGAGCGTAAAATGGACAAAGACACGAAGCCAAGCCGTTGGCCGATCGTGTTATTTTTCGTTTTTTGCATCGTGACTGTCGGCGGCACAGGGCTCATGGCCTTGGGCTACATCTCGGTCAAAATGCCGTTCCGCAGTTATTCGATCCCGAGCGCATCCATGGAGCCGACGCTTCACATCGGAGAAGTTCTGTTTGCGAACATGCGGGCGTTCGACGGGCAGGAACCGGCACGCGGCGACCTCGTCGTTTTCAAGCTGCCGCGTGATTCCTCGACGGTCTACATCAAGCGCGTCATCGGACTGCCCGGCGAGAAGGTGCAGATGAAGAAAGGTATCCTGCACATCGACGGGCAGGCGGTACCCACCGTGGACGCCGGCACCTACACGGTGCCCGAAGAGTCGAAGGCGGGCAAGCTCAAGCGCGAGACGCTGCCGAACGGCGTGAGCGTCGTGACGCTCGACCTGATGGACAACGGCTTCTACGACGACACGCCGGTCTACCAGGTGCCGCAGGGCCACTACTTCATGCTGGGTGACAACCGCGACAATTCGAGCGACAGCCGCGTGCTCAGCCAAGTCGGCTATGTTCCGCGGGCGAACATCGTCGGCCGAGTCGCCCGCGTTTTCTGGTCACCCGATCTGTCCCGGATCGGCACCCGGCCGCAATAGCGTCGTCACTTCGCGGCCTGCGCCTTGAGCGCGGCGAGCTCGGCCTCTCTGCGCACGCTCATCACCCCCATCTGGTTGGTGCGATAGACCGGCAGGATCACCTGCGTCCTGCCGTGGCGCTCGTCGAGCGCGATGTGGCGGATTTCGGTACCGCGCACCGGCAGCTCGAACACCGTCCACTTGGCGGTCGCGGGGTCGTATTTCAGGATCTGGTCGTTGGTCCAGAGGTTGCCCCAGACGTTGTGATCCTTGTCGACCGCGATGTGATAAGGCTGCATCGCGCTCGGATCGGGCAGCGGCACGATCGTCGTCGCCAGCGTCTTGGTATCGATGCGGGCGAGGCTGCCGCCCCAGGAATTGCCGACCCACAGCACATCGGCGTTCTTGTCGGTCCCCATGCGGCGCGGGCCCTGCTGCCACGGCAGCGGGCTGCCGAAGGCGAGCTCGTCGAACTTGTTGTAGACCGCGCGCGCTTCCGGCGTGGCGCGATCCATCTCGGCCTTGATGATGGGGAGCGTGAGCTCCTGGGTCTTGCCGCTGACCGGATCGGCCTTGCCGATGATGTCGAAGGCCATCTGCGCCCACCAGCCGTTGCCGTCGCGATCGCCGGCCGCCCCGTAGGTCATGCCGGTGCCGCGCGGGGTCTTGTACGCTTGCGACTTGAAGTCGGAGAAACGCTCGGTCTCGGGGTCGAAGCGCACCGCGCCGTCCGGCGCCGAGGCCCAGACCTTGCCTTTGCCGTCGACATCGACGGTCACCGCGCCGCCGAGCGGCGACATGTTGGGCGGCGTCATGTAGACGTCGATCTTCTCGGTCTTCGGGTCGAGCTTGCCCAGGCTGCGGCGGCCGGGATTGACGTCGAACCAGAAGTTACCCTGCTGGTCGCGCGCGAGCCCGTGCGCGTTGGCGGCGAGCCCGTCATTGCGGGGCACCTTCAGCAGCTTGACCTCGCCGGTCTTGCCGTCGACGCGGCCGACCGTGACCAGCTTGTTGGGATTGTTCGACGTGAACCAGAGATTGCCGTCGAAATCCATGCCGCCGTCATGGGTGATGAGGCCGAGCTTGGAGGTCGTGCCCTTGGACCAGTCGGTGCCGTCATTGGGGTTGTACTGGGTGCCGATGCCGGATTCGGGCACCAGCGGCAGGTCGTAGAGCCGCCACACCACGCGGGCCGCCTCCCCGCTCGGACGCGGCCGCGGCGTGAACTTCATCGTGCTCTCGCCGGGCCCGCGGGCGCGGGCGAGATAGGCGGCGAGATCCTTCTGGTGGAACTCGATCAGCGCGTTCGGCTTGGGATTGGCGGGGTAGACGCCGCTGTTGGGCACGACCTTCATCAGGTCGATGATCTTGTTCCAGCCGTCCTCGTCGAAGCGGAACTGCAGCACATAGCTCGAGGTGTGGCAGCCGGTGCAAAGGTTGCGGAACGCCCGCTTGTTGCGCGCATCCTCGTCGGTCGCTTCCGGCAGCGCCGCCATCAGCATCTCGCCGGGCAGCTGGCGCACCTGCCGCTCGCGATCGGTCATCGGGGCGAGCGTGAGGTCGGCGCGCTTGGCGGCGGTGAGATCGACCTCGCCCTTCGTGAGCTCGAAGGCGAGCGCCTGCGCCCAGACGCTGTATTTGCCGGCCGGCAGCGCCGGGAAATAATAATTGCCCTGCTCGTCGGTATAGACGCTGGTCGTGATGGTCGTGCCGTGGGCCTTCGCCGACACTGTCACGCCACCGAGCTTCTCGCCCGCGGCCGACACGATCGTCCCGCTGAGCAGGTGATCGGCGGCGTGCGCCGTGCTGGCGAAACCGGCGGCAACGAGTACGCCGAACAGCAACCGATGGGTCTTCATGGCGTTTCTCCTGGCTCTTGTCTGTGCGCTCAACGCGTGGCGGGTGCCGGAACGGCTTTCAGATACGCAATGATGGCGTCGATTTCCGCGCGCGCGAGGTAGTGCTTGAACGCCGGCATGCGCGGGGTGCCTTCGCTGATCAGGCCGCGGATCACCTCGTCGCTGCCGCCGGCGGTATCCTTGGACAATTGCGGGCCATAGGTGCGCGCGTTGATCGCCGGCGGCAGGTGACAGACGCCGCAGGACTGCGCGAAGACCTGGCGACCTAGTTTCTGGGTGTCGTTCAGGCCGTCATGCGGGCTGGGTTGCTGTGCGGCAGCGGCTAAAGGGACGAGCAACAGCAAAAGGGCAGCGGCGCTGCGCTTCATGGGCGACCTCCCGACGTCGACTTTGTTGTTTCGGCAAGCCTACGCCGGGGTGAGCGAGAACCTTTCATGCAAATTTGACGGCACAGCCATTCGCGGATGACCGTCTGCCAAGGTCATAGTGCCGTGCGGCGCAGCCGCAGCGAATTGCCGACCACGCTGACCGACGACAGCGCCATGGCGGCGGCGGCGATGATCGGCGACAGCAGGATGCCGAACACGGGATAGAGCACGCCGGCGGCGATCGGCACGCCGGCGGCGTTGTAGATGAAGGCGAAGAACAGGTTCTGCCGGATGTTGCCCATGGTCGCCTGCGAGAGCCGCCGGGCGCGCACGATGCCGGTCAGGTCGCCCTTGAGCAGCGTGACCCCGGCGCTTTCGATGGCAACATCAGTGCCGGTGCCCATCGCGATACCGACCTCGGCCGCCGCCAGCGCGGGCGCGTCGTTGACGCCGTCGCCCGCCATGGCGACCGAGCGCCCTTCCCTCTGCAGCTTCGCGACCACCGCGCTCTTCTGGTCCGGGAGCACCTCGGCTTCCACCTCGGTGATGCCGAGGCGGCGGGCGACGGCATCGGCCGTGGTCTTGTTGTCGCCGGTCAGCATCACCACCCGGATGCCTTCCTTCGACAGCGCCGCGAGCGCCTCGGGCGTGGTGGCTTTCACGGGGTCGGCGATCGCGATCACCGCGGCGGCCTTGCCGTCGATGCCGAGGAAGATCGCGGTCGCACCGTCGTGCCGCAGCCGCTCGGCGTCCGGCTCCAGGTCGCCCGTTGCAATACCGAGCTCCCGCAGGAACTTGGCGTTGCCCAGCGCCAGCCGGCGTCCATCGATCACGCCGACCACGCCCTTGCCGGTGGGGGAGTCGAATTCGGTCACCGCCGAAAGGGCGAGCTTGCGCTCCTGCGCCGCGGCGACGATCGCAAGCGCGAGCGGATGCTCGCTCGCCGTCTCAACGCTCGCCGCCAGGCGAAGCGCCTCGTTTTCGGCCACGCCTTTGGCGACGACCGCCACCACCTTCGGCTTGCCTTCGGTGAGTGTGCCGGTCTTGTCGACCACGAGCGTGTTGATCTTCTCCATCCGCTCCAGCGCCTCGGCGTTCTTGATCAGCACGCCGGCCTGGGCGCCGCGCCCGACCCCGACCATGATCGACATCGGCGTCGCGAGCCCGAGCGCACAGGGACATGCGATGATCAGCACCGTGACCGCCGCCACCAGGCCGAAGGTGAAGCGCGGCTCCGGCCCGTAGATGCTCCAGGCCGCGAACGCCACGAGCGCGATCGCGATGACCGCCGGCACGAACCAGCCCGACACCTGGTCCGCCAGCCGCTGGATCGGCGCGCGCGAACGCTGGGCGGCTGCCACCATCTGCACGATGCGCGAGAGCATGGTGTCGCGGCCGACCTTTTCCGCCCGCATGACGAAGCTGCCTGTCGTGTTGAGCGTGCCGGCGATGACCTTCGCGCCCACCTCCTTCGTCACCGGCATGGATTCGCCCGTGACCATCGACTCGTCGAGCGCCGAGCGGCCTTCGATCACCTCGCCGTCGACCGGGACCTTCTCGCCCGGACGAACCCGCAGCCGGTCACCGACCGCGATCGCGTCGAGAGAGACTTCCTCATCGCTGCCGTCGGCTTCGATCCGCCGCGCGGTCTTGGGGGCGAGATCGAGCAGCGCGCGGATGGCGCCCGAGGTCTGCTCGCGTGCCCGCAGCTCCAGCACCTGCCCGAGCAGCACCAGCACGGTGATAACCGCGGCGGCCTCGAAATAGACCGCGACCGCTCCATCGGGGGTGCGGAACGCCGGCGGGAAAATGCCGGGCAGCAGGATCGCCACCACGCTGTAGAGCCACGCCACGCCGGTGCCCATGGCGATCAGCGTGAACATGTTGAGATTGCGCGTGACCAGCGATTGCCAGCCGCGCACGAAGAACGGCCAGCCGCACCAGAGCACGACCGGCGTGGCGAGCACGAACTGCAGCCAGTTCGACCAGGTCTGGCCAAGCAGCATGTGCAGATTGGTGAGGTGGCCGCCCATCTCGAGCGCCAGGACCGGCAGCGAAAGCACGAGCCCGATCCAGAACCGCCGCGTCATGTCGGCGAGCTCGGGATTGGGCGCGGTCTCGGCGGTGACCAGCTCCGGCTCGAGCGCCATGCCGCAGATCGGGCAAAAGCCGGGGCCGACCTGCCGGATCTGCGGATGCATCGGGCAGGTGTAGATGGCGCCGTCGGGAACCGCCGGCTTCGCCACCAGCGGACCCAGATATTTCGTCGGGTCGGCCAGAAACTTGTTCATGCAACCCGACGAGCAGAAGTGATAGGTGCGGCCGGCATGCTCCTGCCGGTAAGGCGTGTTGTGCGGGTCGACCATCATGCCGCACACCGGATCACGCACGCGTTCGTCCGCCGCTCCGGCGCCGTGGGCGCAAGCGGCGGCGCCATGGGAATGCTGGGAATGGTCGTGCGTCATGGCGGATCCTGGGTTGAAACTGATACCCTATAGGGGTATATAGATCGCATGAGAAACGACATCAAGGCGTCCTGTGCAAAGCGGCTGAGCCGGATCGAGGGCCAGGTGCGCGGCCTCGCGCGCATGGTCGAGGAGGACCGCTACTGCATCGACATCGTCACCCAGGTGTCGGCGGTGCGTGCGGCGCTGCGGCGGCTGGAGGAGGAGATCCTGCGCGACCATGTCGCTCATTGCGTGGAGTACGCGATCGCGTCGGGCAACAAGGCCGACCAGCGCAGGAAGATCGAAGAGCTGATGGAGGTCGTCGGTCGCGCGGATCGGTGAGCGCGACGCGGGCACGGTCTTACACCGCGCGCGGGTACGCGAAGTGTGCGAACGCAGACTCTCATGCGCGCGCAGCTCCGCGGCATCAGGCCGATCGAAAGCTGCCCTCGCTGATCCACTTTCACTTCTTCACTGGTCAAACAGCCCTAGTCGTTCCCGCGGCGCGATGGCGCCGGGGTGTTAAATTAGATTCCCACCTCCGAGGGGTGGGCGGAGCGCCGACAGGCGCACGGATGCAGCGGCATCCGTTGGGGCCCGCACGTGACGCGGCGGGCCAGGCGCTTGCGAGGCGCCTTGCGTCCAGTAACGTAGGACGCTCGCCTCTCGGCGCTCCACCGTGGCGATTTACGGCCGGGGGCCGCGCTTCCGTCTGCAGCATTTCCTCCGCAGCCCGTGCAGCGAGCTCCTCGCAGCCAGGTCG
>Ga0126382_10000683_pt1 | contig 13277 bp, 10 predicted proteins | sample PanSoiMetPlot_30_FD_92548 | JGI IMG/M metagenome (GOLD analysis project Ga0126382, IMG submission 92548) | Tropical forest soil microbial communities from Panama - MetaG Plot_30 | ecosystem: Environmental > Terrestrial > Soil > Tropical forest > Bulk soil | place: Panama | collected 2016-02-17 | reverse complement strand
TGATGCAGGCGGAGAAGGTGGCTGAAGACCTTCGCAACGCGCACGATGTCATTGCCGGCACGGACTCCAGCGTCCCCGCGCTCTCGGGCGTGATCCGCCGGCTTGAACGACGGGTGGCGCAGGCGCCGAGCCTGATCGAACCGGCTATCAAGGTGCTCGATGCCGCTCTGACGGCGCTCGAGGACGCCCGCGGCCATCTTGAGGACGCCCTGCGAACGGCGAATTTCGATCCGGCCGAGCTTGAGCGCATCGAAGAACGACTTTTCGGCCTGCGCGCCGCCGGACGCAAATACAACGTTCCCGTCGATGAGCTTGCGGCGCTTGCGCAGAAGTACAACGGCGATATCGCGCTAATCGATGCCGGCGAAGAAAAGCTCAAGTCACTGGAGGCAGCCGCGACCCAGGCTGACGCCGCGTTTCGCTCGGCGGCGCAGGCACTCTCGCAGGCGCGCACTAAAGCCGCAACAGCGCTCGACAAGGCCGTGAACGGTGAACTCAAGTCACTCAAGCTCGATCGGGCGAAATTTTCAACGGAGATCGAGAGCGATGCGGGTGCCGCCGGCCCGCATGGCATCGACCGGGCCGAGTTCTGGGTGCAAACCAATCCGGGCACGCGGGCGGGCCCGCTGATGGAGGTGGCCTCAGGGGGCGAGCTGGCCCGTTTTCTGCTCGCGCTGAAAGTGGTGCTGGCCGAACGCGGTTCGGCACCCACGCTTGTCTTTGACGAAATTGACGCCGGCGTGGGTGGCGCCGTTGCCGACGCCATCGGCATGCGACTCGAAAAACTCGGACGCGGGGTGCAGGTGCTTGCCGTGACGCACGCGCCACAGGTAGCGGCGCGGGCCGATCGCCACTATCTCATAACAAAGGATATGCTGGAGAAGGGAAAACGGGTGGCAACCCGGGTGACCGAACTAGCATCAGAACGCCGGCGCGAGGAGATCGCCCGAATGCTCGCTGGCGCCGAGATCACCAACGAAGCCCGCGCCGCCGCCGAGAGGCTGATCAAGGCCGCGAGTTGATATAGTCCGTGCATGCCAAGTCGCGATGCGCTGAAAATCGATCCTGCCAAGCTCACGGAAGCACAGGCCAAGACCGAACTTAACCGGCTTGCGACCGAAATTGCCGCGCACGACAAGCGTTACTACCAGCAGGACGCACCGACCGTAACGGACGCGGAATACGACGCCTTGCGTCAGCGCAACGCTGCAATCGAGGCGCGTTTTCCTGATCTTGTCCGCGCGGATTCACCGTCGAAACGAGTTGGCGCAGCTCCGACAGGAAAATTCAAGAAACTCCGGCACGCGTTGCCAATGCTTTCGCTCGACAACGCCTTTGCCGAGCGGGACGTCGTCGACTTCGTGGCGCGCATTCGGCGGTTCCTGAAATTGAGCGATGATGAAAAGCTCGCTTTCAGCGCCGAACCGAAGATCGACGGCCTTTCGATGTCACTACGCTATGAAGGCGGCGAACTTGTCACCGCAGCAACTCGCGGTGACGGTGCGGAGGGCGAGGACGTCACCGCGAATATCCGCACGCTTGAGGATGTGCCGCAGAAGCTCAAGGGTCGCGGTGTGCCGGATATTTGCGAGGTGCGCGGCGAAGTCTACATGACCAAGCATGCGTTCCTCGCGCTCAACGAACGGCAGAAGGCGGCCGGTGACACCATCTTCGCCAATCCCCGCAATTCGGCCGCCGGCTCCTTGCGACAGAAGGATCCGAAAGTTACCGCTTCGCGGCCCCTCGGCTTCTTCGCCTATGCCTGGGGCGAGATGAGCGCGATGCCAGCCAACACCCAGTCGGGGATGATCAAATGGTTCGAAGCGTGCGGGTTCAAGACGAATCCACTCACCAGACTCTGCGGCTCGACCGAGGAGCTCATCGCCTTTCATCGCAAGATCGAGGAAGGCCGGGCCGAGCTCGACTACGACATCGACGGCGTCGTCTACAAGGTTGACCGTATCGACTGGCAGGAGCGACTTGGTTTCGTTTCGCGTACGCCGCGCTGGGGAATCGCCCACAAATTTCCTGCCGAACGCGCCATGACCATCCTCAAGGATATCGAACTTCAGGTCGGCCGAACCGGAGCGCTTACGCCCGTTGGCAAACTCGATCCCGTCGGCGTGGGTGGAGTGATCGTGCAAAATGTCACCCTGCACAATGAAGACTACATCAAGGGCATCGGCGGAGATGGCGAGCCGTTGCGAGAGGGCCGCGACATTCGCATCGGCGATACCGTTATCGTCCAGCGTGCGGGTGACGTCATTCCGCAAGTCGTGGATGTCGTCATCAACAAGCGCCCAAAGAACGCCAAGCCCTATCACTTTCCAAAGAAATGCCCGTGTTATCTCCATACGGACGTCGTGCGCGAGGAAACGGCGACCGGCGAGGAAGGTGCCCGTACGCGGTGCACCGGGGAGTTCGCCTGTCCGTATCAGAAAGTTCAGCATCTAATGCTTTTCGTTTCGCGTCGGGCCTTCGACATCGAAGGCTTGGGCGAGAAGCAGATCGAACTATTCTTTGAAAAAGATTGGGTAAAGGAACCTGCCGACATCTTCACATTGGGGAGGAAGCATAGGGGCGAATTGCTCGAAGAGGAGGGCTTCGGCGAGACATCCGTACGCAATCTATTCAATGCGATCGACGCCCGACGTTCGATCGCGCTCGACCGGTTCATCTATGCGCTTGGCATCCGTCAGGTCGGCGAAACGACCGCACTCGCGCTCGCGCGCGGCTACGGTTCCTGGAAGGCCTTCCATGATGCCGGATTGAAGGTGGCAAAAGGCGACGAGGAGACCATTGCCGAGATGGATGCGTTGGACCAGATCGGTGACACGGTAATCCATGCCGTCGCCGCCTATTTTGGCGAAAGCCACAACCGCGGGATCGTCGAGCGTTTGACGAAAGAAGTGAAAATTCACGACGCGGAGAAGCCGAAGAAGAACACGGCCATCGCCGGCAAGACCGTGGTGTTTACGGGCGCATTGGAAAAAATGACCCGCGAGGAGGCCAAGGCCCAGGCCGAGCGCCTGGGCGCAAAGGCATCAGGCTCTGTTTCGAAGAAGACCGATTATGTAGTTGCCGGTCCTGGCGCAGGCTCGAAGCTTGTCGACGCCAAGAAGCTGGGCGTAACGGTACTGACCGAAGACGAGTGGTTGAAACTAATCTCTAAGTAATAATAGGTAATAATTCCTGTCGGACCACGCGAGCCAATTCTCTCACTTCACCCTCTCCCGCAATAGCTTCTCCCCCTCGCCAACTGCCGCCACCGGCACCCAAAGAATTGCGTGGCAATAAACGAGCCGCTGAGCTTGGCCTAGATTTCGATGACGAGAATAAAGAAGTTCTGTCTCTGATGGTGACCACGGATGCCGTTATTCGCTCACGCTACATTCAAACAGGCTATTTTCGTTGGCCTACGCTTGCGGCACCTAATCGAACAGGCAAAAGCCTTCGTCAATCTGTCGGAGAGAAACTTAAAGCGGAAGGCGTACTGGTAAGATTAGGCGCGTATAGATGAGTGATTTGCAAATGTCTTCATGCGACGTTTGACTTGAGCGGAGCAACTATATGGTCAAAGCCCAGAGCCCGTTCGCCAGTGTTGCAAGAAAGATCGGTAACCGCCGATTAGAAAAAGTTCTGGCGCAGCTTGCCGCGAACATTAGGACCGAAGTTCACAACGCTAAGCATATCCCGAAGCTAAGAGACGTTCGAGACAACTTCAGGCTGCTTAAGGGCGAAGCTCAACGCTTTGAAAAAGCGCTGGGCAGGATTTCGTTGCTGGACGTTCCGGCTAGCGCGATCGAGTGCCTTCCCGATGCACGAAAGACCACCCGCGATATCTCGGCGTTATGCGACAAAGCCTTGTCTAATATCTCTGTAAAGCGTGGCGCACCGAAAAGACCAGGCAGGGTCACTTGTGCCTTGATCATAATTGAAGCGTGGGATTTTGAACGGGGCAGACTACCCGGCGCCAATAGTCCGAAAGCACAAGAAGCCTGTGCGGACTATTGGCGCGCTAATGGGGGACTACCGGTTGGCAAAGAAGGGGACCCCGGAAATTGGCGGAGCACCCTCAAAGAGGCCTTAGCGGATCGCAGTGCCTTTCGGCGTTATATTCGAGATGAAATTCGGTTTGAGGCCGAAAAGCGTTCTAGTGAGCTGATCTCGCGGAGGGTACGGAATAGGCGATAAGTTTCTTTAATTCCATGCCGTGACGGTGTTTGCCTGATCTGCAACCGATTGGCCCTCCGACAAACCGAGCCAATCAATGTCACCACTCCTTACCGAACGAGACGTATCGGCGCTAACCAAGCTTAGCGTCCGAACACTCCAACGCCTTCGTTGTGCTGGCGGTGGGCCTCGTTTCTGTAGATTGCACCCGTTATAGGCCTTGCGATATCGAGACTTGGATTTCGGCTCGGGTTGTCTCTTCAACAAGTCAAATCTTGAAAGAGACCAACCATGACTAAAACTGTGACGACGCTTGAACCTCACCCGCTATCAGAAACCTTCCCGCTGATGGGAGGCGCAGACTTCAAGAAGCTCAAGCATGACATAATGGACAACGGCCTGCGTGAGCCTATCGTGCTTTACGAAGGCAAAATCCTTGATGGTCGTAATCGCTACAACGCCTGCATAGAGCGTGGCTTACCGCTAGGGACTAAGGGCTACACCGGCACCGACCCGCTAGGCTTTGTTATCAGCATGAATAACCATCGGCGGCATTTAACCGCTGAAAAGAAACGCGAGATCACCGAGAAGCTTCTACGGGCAAATCCCCAACTCAGTGATCGGGCGATTGCCGCTCAAGCAAAGGGTAAGCACCACCACTGTTGGGGAAGTAAGAAAGACAACTGTCCAGACCGGACAGTTACGCACCGGCCTTGATGGCAAGAGCCGTAAAGTCCAACGCAGCAAGGGTTGTGAGATCAGCAAAGGCAAGAGGGTGAGACAAGTCGAAGCCTTTAAGAAGATGTGGGAAGGCTTTGAGGATTGGCAAACCTTTATGACTTAGTGGGCTATTCGACCTTATCCAAAGCGACGGTCGCAGATCGGACCCGATTTCCATTTCCATGAATGTTTCTTGGATCGGCCTCGTCGTTGCTGCTCTGCTGGCTGTCTGGGGTTTCTCGCTACTAAGGTGAGTGGAGGCCGTCACATGGCCAAGAAGCGGAAAGCAAAGAAGACTACGCCCAAGCGAACAGCGAAGAAAAGCAAGCGTAAGGAGTGGTCCGCCCCTAAGGTTAAAAAGTGGTCCGCCCCTGAAGTCGATGTATTTGACGAGACACTAGAACGTGAAGGAAAGGCCACGCTCCCTAATACTTTCCGATGCCGGTGATGGCCGACTAACCTAGTTGGGAATTTTAGGGGAGCAATCAATGGCGAAAAGACGCAAGGCGAAGAAAACCAAGAAGCGGAAAACAAAGCGTAGGAAGCGTAGGCGTATCCTGGGTATTCCTATTCCCCGGCTTTAAATAAAACTAACATCACTCTGACATGCCGTGCTGCATCTCTCTGCAGCGCAGCATTGCTAACTATTAATGTCGTTGAGACTAGGAAGAGGAGTAAAATCGGGGCCGCTCTCGATCCCCAAGAGAGAGCACGGCCCCGATCTCATACCCCGAACCCGTCCCCTGAGGTCGGGGCCACCTCTTCTTCAGTTAAAAGAAATCGGGAGCCGCTTTACTGGTGAGCGTGAATGCGGCTCCCGATCCCTCTCCCGTCCCCAACCGGTTAGGTTGGGCCTGACGAAGCCCCCATTCTAAGCGCAATTCACAGCCTCTAGGTGGTAGGTGGTTGGCGCTTACGAATTTCGTTTGATCGTTGCAGTGCCTGATCGAAGATGTAGACGGTGGTGATCCACCATCCGTAGGTGATCCGCCGAATTGTCCCCAGAGGTCTGGGCCACCATCTTGTTAAATGGGAAATCGGAGGCTACTACCAAGGTTCCACGAAGGTGCAGCCCCCGATCCCTCCCGTCCCAACCGATGAGTTCCGCCAAATCGATGGGGGCCGGACCCAACATTCTTACCGTAATTCACAGCCTCTAGGTTGGTCAGGATCACGAATTCTATTGATTGTTGCAGTGAGGTTACGTCTGTCGGCTTCCTGACTTAGTGCGATTTAGGGATGGCGGGACTTACACATGCAGCCTCTTAGTGTAGCGGCATGGAGATGAAGAGTGACGTAGGTTAAAGCCGCGAAATCGTCGAATGGCTGACGTTGTAAGACCGACCAATCTCGACCAACGCCTCTCCCTCTTCCCTTTGCCGTAGCGCCTCCGTGATTTGATGCTGAGTAAGCTTCAGCTTCCGACCAAACCGAACGCCTCTGGCCTGCGCTCGCTTCCTGCCTTCTTCTGTCCTTGCTTTGATTAACTCACGTTCGAACTCAGCCAAGCCACCCAGGACAGTCAGCATCAACCTCCCATGCGGCGTAGTCGTATCGGCCCAAGCATCGGCTAGTGATTTGAACCCAGCCGCTTTGTCTGTGAACATTCAGCAGGTCTCTCGTCGATCTCGCTAGCCGATCCAATCGAGTAACCAGCAGCACATCGCCAGCGCCAAGGGCATCAATAGCTTTGGCTAAAGCTTTCCGATCCGTCCGAGCGCCGCTGACTTTGTCAGCAAAGACCTTCTCAGCACCAGCCGTCTTTAGCGCCGCTTGCTGAGCAACCATGTTCGCTCCTAGTGGTTGAAACTAGTCTCTAGGTAATCAGTCCTATCAGCTCCAATTGACTTAACATTCGAAAAGCCTCTGCGGCCCGATTACTTCTAGTCCGCGAACTACCGCCAGCCGTGGCCAATTACCGACCCCGATTTGACATACTAGACTTACTAATTTGTGCCGAAGCCTTTCAATGGCACCGGAGGTTGGGGGCTGGGTATAACTGGGGCCTGAGGCAGGTCCCTTCTCCGCATTTCCAAAGCAAAAATCCCAAATAACACCCACAAATATCGCCGAAGCTGTGAGTATGTTGCCGAAATACAACCACAAGGGGATTTGCCGGTAGTAGAAACATCTCGGGCTAATTGTTCAAAAGGGGGCCCCATGAAAAAATTCCTGATTGCAGTTTGCTCAATCGTTCTTGCCATTGGCGTCAGTGGATGCGTTGGCAAAGCACCGGTGGGAAAAGGTAAAGCTCCGCCTCCGGTCGTTACGCGGGGCTGATCAAATCCGACAGACCGTTCGCCTTCGGCTCCCCAGTCTCACGGCGAACGGTTGAGAGTGGCGGCAAGCTGTTGCGGCTTGCCGCCTTTCTTGTGCGAACTGATCGCTTTCTGCCTACGTTCGGCTCTTGGTCTATTTCACGTAATGGGTTTGCAGAACTTCGCTTGTCGAGTGACATGGCGGCGGTCACGTGCAAATGCTCACCAAAATGGATGACCAACCTCCCTTCAGGCCGAAGGCTTTGATCCCGCGATGACTTACTTACTGACGCCAGAAGCGAGATCACCAAGGGCAAATTTCCTCATAGTCACATTCAACAGTCCAGGCCGGCGTACGCGGCCGCGCAATGTCCGACATCCGCCCCCTTCCAGATCGCCCATGCAGATTGATACGATGCCTTTATTGTGATCGTCGGGGTGGCGATGAGACGGCGCGAGTTCATTTCATTAATTAGCGGCGCGGCAGCAACATGGCCACTTGCCGCACGTGCGCAACAGTCTGACCGCATCCGGCGCATCGGCGTCCTCATGGCCTATGCTGAGGACAATCCTAACGGACAACCCCGTCTTGCGGCGTTTGCGAAGGCGTTACAGGAATTGGGCTGGACTGATGGGCGCAATATTCGCATTGAGTATCGCTGGAGTGCAGGCGATGCCGAACGCACGCGCAGATACGCGACGGAATTGGTTGCGCTCTCACCTGATGTTATTTTGGCCGGCAACACTTCCACTGTCGGGCCATTGCAACAGGCGACCCACACCGTGCCAATTGTATTCGCAGGCGTGGTTGATCCCGTCGGCGCCGGTTTCGTCAATAGCCTTGCACACCCGGGAGGAAATATTACCGGGTTTACACAGTTCGAATATGGCATGAGCGGCAAATGGCTTGAGCTGCTCAAAGAAGTTGCGCCCAATGTGACGCGGGCAGCGGTACTTCGTGACGTGACGATAGCGGGAACCGGCGAATTCGCCGCTATCCAATCCGTGGCGCCGCCGCTCGGTGTAGAGGTGAGCCCGCTCGGCTCGCGCGACGCAAGCGAGATTGAGCGCGGCATCGCTGATTTCGCGCGGTCCCCAAATGGTGGCCTTGTCGTAGCAACGGGTGCGTCGGCAGTTGGCCACCGCGAGCTAATCACCAAGCTTGCAGCTCGGCACCGGTTGCCGGCGATTTACCCGTACCGCTTCTTCGTCACTGTGGGCGGCTTAGTCTCCTACGGGCCGGATCGGGTCGACCCGTTTCGGCGCGCAGCTGCTTACGTCGACCGCATCCTCAAAAGCGAGAAACCGGCCGACTTGCCAGTGCAGGCGCCGACTAAGTACGAGCTGGTAATCAATCTCAAGACCGCCAAGACCATGGGTCTCTCAATTCCGCCCTTGCTACTTGCCCGCGCCGACGATGTGATCGAGTAAAGCGCGCGCAATGTCCGCTTCCGGCCCTTAGTGGATGTTCGGGCTACGGCGACAACGACCGCGTCGCTGCGGCGAGCCATGTTCGTATCGGCTTGTCCACCAGTGGCCCGATGACCTCGTGCACGCGCGCGTGATAGCTGTCGAGCCAGACGCGTTCCTTCGTCGTCAGCATCCGCGTTTCGATCAGACGCCGGTCAATAGGCGCGAGCGTCAACGTCTCGAACGCATTGACGGGCTTTTCGGCGCCAACTGGCTCTGGCGCGGCGATCACAAGGATCAGGTTTTCGATTCGAATGCCATAAGCCGCTGTCTTGTAGTAGCCGGGCTCGTTCGACAGGATCATGCCGCGCCGCAGGGCGACAGTCCCCAACTTCGATATCCGTGCTGGGCCTTCGTGAACCGACAGATAACTGCCTACGCCATGTCCGGTGCCGTGGTCGAAATCGAGTCCGGCCTGCCACAGCGCCGTGCGCGCCAGCGGGTCGAGTTGAGCACCGCTGGTGTTTTCCGGAAAGACCGCAGTCGCAATCGCGATATGGCCTTTGAGTACCCGCGTGAAGCGATCGCGCATCTCCTCGCTCGGTTCGCCGACAATGACGGTCCGCGTAATGTCGGTCGTACCGTCCTCGTATTGAGCGCCGGAATCGATCAGGAACAGCTCGTTCGCGCCGATATGGCGGTTGGACGCGCGTGTCACACGGTAGTGTACAATTGCGCCGTTCGGTCCAGCGCCGGCGATCGTCGGAAAGGAAATGTCCTTGAGGGCACCAGTGTCGCGGCGGAAGCTCTCCAGCGCGGCCACCGCATCGATTTCAGTGAGCCTGCCGGAGGGTGCCTCCTTGTCGAACCAGGCGAGAAAATGGGCTATCGCGACACCATCGCGTTTGTGTGCCGCGCGGCTGCCGACAATCTCTGCGTGATTCTTCGTCGCTTTCAGCAAAGCGATCGGGTCGGCGCCCCGCTGCGGCTTGCCACCGCTATCGGTCAGCAATCGTGTCAGAGCATCTGATGCGCTCGCCTGGTCGAGGCGGACGGTTTTGCTGTTCAGCTTGCCGAGATCGTGCGTGAGGTCTTCCGGTACGCGGACATCGCTGAATTGTTCTAGTGCGTGACGCACCTGGTTGTTGAGTTTGGCAGCCTCGATATAGAGCGATGGCCGCCCGTCTCGTGGGATCAAGGCAAAAGCAAGTGCCAACGGCGTGTGAGTCACGTCCGCGCCGCGGATGTTGAATGCCCAAGCGACATTCTGCGGGTCTGATACGAGCAGTGCATCGGCGCGGATTTTCTTCAACTCGGCACGGATGCGTTTGAGCTTGTCCGGTGCGGCCTCGCCAGCAAGTTTGAGTTCGCGCAACGTTGCTGCCGCCGCAGGCGGAGCAGGGCGGTCGCGCCACAATGCGTCAATCGGATTGCTGTCGACCGCTATCAGTTCTGCGCCGGCGCTGGCGCAGGCCTTTCGCAGCTTCTCCACCTGATCGCTGGTGTGAAGCCAGGGGTCGTAGCTAAGCTTGGCACCTTTGCTAAGATTCTGTTCGAGCCACTGCTCAGGCGGATGCTCCACAAGGTGCTCGATCGAGAAAACCTTGCTGTCGACCTGTGTCGCAGCCTGCACCGAGTAGCGCCCGTCGACGAACAACGCCGCTCGGTCCGCAAGGACAACCGCCGCACCCGCCGAGCCGGTAAATCCCGTCAGCCAAGCCAATCGTTCTTCGCTTGCCGGTAGATATTCGTTCTGCTGTCGGTCGGCGCGCGGCACCACAAAGCCGTCGAGGCCGCGCCGCTTGAGTTCGCTGCGCAACTCGGCAACGCGTGCCGCGCTTTGCGCGCGGTCGCTCGATTCGTCAAATGATTGAAAGCGGGCTTCGAACATTTCGATTGACTCTAACGCGCCACGCAGACCTAGCAATGCAGGCATGCGTAAGCGTCGCACGTGCTTTGGGCGAACGCTGCCCGAAGATCGTGAAAATTCCTTCCGCAAAGGTGGCCATTTCGGACGCTTTTGTGCGATGCATCAATAAGGTGCATCGATGCCATCAATCTCCGCAAATGATTAATCGATTCATGCCGGAATTACACGGCAACTATGCAGGGTTGCGCGTGGTCGCAGACCAATTCACGAATACATTGCGGTGCAATAGTCGGAAGCGATGACGTTTGCCGATGCTGCGATTTGAGAAGGAGACATACAATGGTTGCTGTCACTTATGGCACTCACCGAATTCCCACCGCCAAAACCGCTGAGCGCGCGAAAGCCGCGGCGCCGCGCAATGGCCTCTTCGCCCGCTTCATGGATGCGTTCGTAGAGTCGCGTCTGCAGAGCGTCCATCGCGAGATTTCGAAGCACGCGCACCTGTTGCCGTACACGCTCGACGAACGTGGCAATCGGTTGATCAATACCGTCGACAAGATGCCGTTCAGCGGCTGACAACAGCCGCCTTGCACGCGAAACCGCCCCGGTGTCCCCGCCCGGGGCGGTTTTGTTTTGAGCGATCGGCCTCTTGCAGTTTGAACAGCGTCTTAGCGAACACTCCAGACGAACGTCTGCGGAACGGTTGGCGTCGTTCGCTTGACCCAAAGCGGACATCGGCTCGATTGAAATCTCGCAGCGCAGCGGGCCCTTGTCATACTGGTCTGTGAAATCCTTTCGATCTTAAGCGCCGAAAATGCCCGCTTCTATTCATGACCGGCCGGGCGCGAGGACGAGATCGATGAAGCATTTCGACTTCAAGACAGCCAAGTCGACCTCGAAATTATCGCAGGAAGTGTTTTGAGAGTGCTTGAAACATGAGTTCATTACCTTCTGCCGAGTAGTGGAAATCACCGGGCAGGAATAGACGTTCGTACCAGTCGGAATGGGTTTTGACTTCGGCAGAAAAAACAGGGAACAAATCAATGAACTTACAAGTGTCCACACAGAAGTCGCGCCACAACGCCGCTTGCCGGCTATTGTGATCGTTCATTGCAAGCTGCACAGGCCACGGATAGGTCACAATAGTGAGCGGAATGGCGCGCTGGTGCAAGAGGTCGGCAAGAGACCGCATTTTTTCGATCGAGCGTGAGATTCCGCCCTGGACCCCGAGCGGGGCATACTCGCGCTCTAGCTCGGTGCCGGGAAACAACCAGGCGGTTTCCTTTGCCGGCGCCAGCATCTCCTTCTTGCGATTTCCAAGCCACTGTTGAATTCGAAACTTGGCTAGTTGGCGTATTCGATCGGTTACGACGAAGTGGCGAGTGAGGAAGGCCGCCAGCGGCGACCGCGAATAGGCCAGGCTTTCTCCTGCGCGGCAGCCAGGCATAGCCGACAGGTCGCACAGTGATTGGAAGAAGGCGCGCTCGGTAGGATCGCAGTATTCCTGGTACCGGGCATCATCGTCATGACAAAAATATTTCGTGGCTTCGTCATAGACGTCTGAGACATCGGAGAAGACGACTACCTCGTTGAAACGAAGCCCGTGTTCGAGGAGGTATCGAATTTTACGAAGGTACAACGTCGGTGAATAGGATACGGCCCCTGCATTGAGAAACTCGATCTTGTTGGGAAGTCGTATTCCGGCCCAGAAGAGCTTGCCGGCAAATGTATCCTCGAACGCGACACCAATGCCCTCGGTAAACGAATCGCCGAGAAGAAGTACTCTGCGACCCGAAGGTGATGCCGAGACAACACGCATGGTCGCGTCGCGGAACCCAAGGCTGTTCGTGTAGACCTTGTAGCGGTAATCACCCCAATTATCGTAGCCATCGAAATTCGGTAAGAGGGCATGATGATAGGCAGGGTGAGGATAACGGGAGGAATGACCTTCATCGTGCAGCAAGCTTGAATAGCCGGCGTCCAATGCCAGAAATATCGCGATGCTATAGACGGTGACGCCGAGACCGATCACGACCCTTCTTATCCGCTCGATCTCCCGATGCATTGGATGCTTCCGGCGGAAGAGTACAATGGTTGCGTTTCGGCGGTCGGCCGGATTGTCGAACCCAGGATCGAAGAGTTGTGTAGCGGCTAAGGACAATAGCTCAGTTACGCGCGATCGCCAGAGCAGCCTTTTCAAGCGCCCCCAAGATATAAATCGAATGGGCTGCGCGATTGTTTCGGTGCACGGACGGTCGCATTTGGCCCAAAAGCAGACGTGAGGTTGTGCGCTGCACATGTCCGCTTTCGAGGGCGAAGCAGACATGATCGTTTGCGGAATTCGCTCTCACGGTCGCTATTGGGGCTAAAGCGGACACGCCCTTTTGCGCTGCACATGTCTGCGGAATTGACCCGGCATGCAGCCACTGAATATTTTACGGTGGAGGCTCGACAAATGCATGAACTGGCGATGGCGTTAGACGGACTTGTTCTGTCACCTCAAAAGGAAGTTGTTCGCGCATTCTACAAAGACATGTGGGACCACGCCGACAAGAGGCTGATCCCGAAAATCTTTCATCAAGACTTCACCTTTCGAGGCTCGCTCGGACTAGAGCTCGTCGGCCACGAGCAGTTCGCGGGGTATGTGGACCGGGTAACTAATGTGTTCGGGCAATACACCACTGATATTCTGGCGATGATCGAAGAAGGCAATCGGGTCAGCGGAAAAATGCGCTTTCACGGCTATCACCAGCAGAAAATCTTTGGTGTTGAACCGAGTGGCCGCCACGTGTGGTGGATCGGCATGCCGATTTTCACATTCGATGGGCCGAAGGTGCGCGACCTCT
>Ga0126382_10000681_pt1 | contig 13288 bp, 12 predicted proteins | sample PanSoiMetPlot_30_FD_92548 | JGI IMG/M metagenome (GOLD analysis project Ga0126382, IMG submission 92548) | Tropical forest soil microbial communities from Panama - MetaG Plot_30 | ecosystem: Environmental > Terrestrial > Soil > Tropical forest > Bulk soil | place: Panama | collected 2016-02-17 | reverse complement strand
GATCCTGATCCGTGCACGCAGGCTTGGCCTGAACATGAGCCAGATGCCGTCACTCGATACCGGCGGTTCTGCAGTCCAACTGTCGCCGGTTGCGGTTGAAGACCTCCTGCTGCGGCCCAGCGTGAAGATCGATTACCGCCGGCTGGAAGATTTTGTCACCGGCAAAGCGATCGTCGTGACTGGCGGTGGCGGTTCGATAGGTTCCGAGATCTGCGACCGCATTGTGACGTTTGGCGCGGCCCGCCTGCTGGTGATCGAACATTCGGAACCGGCGTTGCATGCCGTTACGGATGCGCTCAAGGGCAAGCAAAGCGCGGCGGAAATCGTGGGCCGTATCGCGGATATTCGCGACCGGCAGCGCATCATGAGCCTCGTCGGTCAGTTTAAGCCTGACATCGTGTTCCATGCCGCCGCGCTCAAGCACGTGCCGATGCTCGAGCAGGATTGGGACGAAGGCATCAAAACCAATGTATTCGGGTCGATCAACGTCGCCGATGCGGCCTCGGCGGCCGGCGCGACCGCCATGGTGATGATTTCGACCGACAAGGCGATTGAGCCGGTGTCCGTACTTGGCGCCACCAAGCGTCTGGCCGAAATGTACTGCCAGGCTCTCGATGATGAATTTTCTCGCCGTGCCGTCGCGGGCCATCAACCAATGCGGTTGATTTCGGTGCGCTTCGGAAATGTCCTCGCCTCGAACGGCTCAGTGGTGCCCAAGTTCAAGTCGCAGATTGAAGCGGGCGGGCCGGTCACCGTTACGCATCCCGACATGGTGCGCTATTTCATGACCATTCGCGAGGCGTGCGACCTGGTCGTCACGGCGGCGACACATGCTCTCTGCGATCGCGCCGGCGACGTCTCGGTCTATGTTCTCAACATGGGCCAGCCGGTCAAAATCGTTGATCTTGCCGAACGGATCATCCGGCTGTCCGGACTTGAGCCTGGACGGGATATTCAGATTTCCTACACCGGTATCCGTCCGGGCGAACGGTTGAACGAAATTCTGTTCGCGCGCGGCGAAGAGACCTCCGAGATAGGAATTCCCGGCATCGTTGCTGCAAAGCCGGTGCGGCCGCCGCTCGATGCGATACGTGCCTGGGTCGCGACGCTGGAGCAGGGGGTGGCCCGTGGCGAGCGTGCGGCGATTTACAATGTTCTGCGTGATGCCGTTCCGGAATTTCGTGGCGAAGCGGCGTGAGGAAGACGACTGTGGATCTCTGTGCATTTTTCAAAACGGAGTTCGCGGAACATCACGACGTTGTCCGGAGCACAGAGGCAGCATTGGCAGATGCCTTCGCCGGCCTCGTACACGCGTGCACGAAATCGATCCGCGGCGGCGGCAAGTTGATGTTTCTCGGAAATGGAGGAAGTGCCGCCGATGCCCAACATCTCGCGACCGAACTGACGATCCGATACAAGCGAAGCCGTGGCGCCATTGCGGCACTCGCCCTGACCACGGATACGTCGGCGCTGACCGCGGCGGGCAATGATCTCGGTTTCGAGCAGGTATTTGCGCGCCAGATCGAAGCCTTGGGAAAGCCGGGGGATGTTGTCATCGCCATCTCGACCTCCGGCAAAAGTCCGAACGTGATTGCCGCACTCAAGAAAGCCCGATCCATGGGAATCGTCGCGGCTGCGTTCGGCGGGAAGGGTGGGGGCGACATGGCTCCGCTCGCCGATCACCTCCTGGCGGTGCCTTCATCTACGGTCGCCCGCATCCAGGAAATGCACATCCTGCTGGGGCAGGTGCTGTGTGGCGCCCTCGAGGTCGAACTCGGCCTTGTCGGCGAATAGCGCCTGAAATTCCTGAAAAACCCGCCCGGCGCCTCTTGCCTAGTTTTCATTAAGCGAAAATTGGGTTCTTGATCCTGAAATTTCCTTGACTCGGTCCGGAGCTGCGATTTCCCTTAGCGGGAGGGAGAAACAACAATGGAAGCAACAGTTTTGCCCGGACCGGGTGCCAAAGCTCGCCCACGGCGAGCCCATGCCCCAGGTGACCGTCACAACATTCAATCGGTTGACCGCGCTCTCTACCTGCTGGAAACGATCGCCGAAGCCGGCGGCGAAGCGACGCTGACCGAACTCGCCACGCGCACGAATCTCAACATCTCCACCTGTCACCACTTGCTGGCCACGCTCATCCAGCGTGGCTTTGCAGCGAAGGTGCCAGGTCGCAGGCTTTATGCACTCGGCCCGCGCATTCTCTACCTTGGACACACCTGTCTGCAGGTCGATCTGCCGCGCCGCGCGCAGCGCTATCTGGAAGCGATCAACCAGGCGACCGGAGAGACCGTGCATCTTGCAGCTCTGCAAGGCGACGCCGTGATAACACTTGCGGTGCGCGAAGCGCGTCACGCGGTGCGCGTTGACACCGGCAGAATCGGAAAAATGGAAGCGCCGCACGCGACGTCGCTCGGCAAAGCCATATTGGCGTGGCTCCCGGAAGATGAAATGCGACGTATCCTTGCGCACGGCATGAAGCGTTTTACCGACAAGACGATTACCGAATTTCCCGCACTGATCGAATCGCTGCGTATCGTCCGCCGCAACGGCTATGCGCTCGATCGCGAGGAGTTTCTGCCGGGCGTGATTTGCGTTGGCGCAGCCATTCGCGATCAGGTCGGAACGGTTATCGGCGCTATCAGTGCTTCGACGCCGGCAATGCGCGCCAGTGACGATCACATCGCGCTGATGCGCGACGAGATCGTGGCTGCAACCCGCGCGCTCTCTGCCGAATTCGGTGGTCCAGGCGCACAGAACAATCAACAGGCCGTCGCGAATTGATCGATCGGTCGTAATTTTTGGGGGAGGAACCATGTACGCACCCACCGGCGTTAAAACCAATCACAACGAATTTCCGATTCCGGATACGCAACGGGCCTGGGTGCTCGGCGAGCCTGGTCAGCTTGGCATCACAAGCAAGCCGATCCCTGTACCGAAGAAGGCGGAAGTGCTGGTGCGCATCGATGCGGTAGCGATCTGCGCTACCGATCTTGAAATCATCTACCACGGGCCGCCGGCATCGATTCAGGGCGGTCTGCCGTTCAACAAGAACTTCACACCCGGCCATGAATACATGGGCACGGTCGTGGCGCTCGGGCCAGGTGTCGATGAATACAAGATAGGTCAGCGCGTCGCCGTCGAAATTCATGCCGGCTGCGGACAGTGCAAACGCTGTCGCGAAGGCATGTACACGTCATGCCACAACTATGGTCTCAATTACGGCGACGTCGACAAAGGCCATCGTGCCAACGGCTTCACCACCGACGGCGGATTCTGCGAATACCAGGTCAACAACATCAATACCCTGGTGGCGCTCGCAGATGAAATGACCGACGAAGAGGGGACTCTCGTTGTGACTGCCGGCACCGCGATGTATGCGCTGACTGAATTGGGCGGGCTGGTCGCGGGCGAAAGCGTCTGCGTCACCGGTCCCGGGCCGATCGGCCTGATGGCTGTTGCCGTGGCAAAGGCGTTGGGCGCTCACCCCGTCATCCTTACCGGCACACGCCATAACCGCCTTAAAATCGGCCTCGAACTGGGCGCCGATGCCGTGGTCAACATTCGCAAAGAGCCCGATGTCGTTGCCACCGTGAAAAAGCTCAACGGCGGCAAGGGTGTCGACTATGTGGTCGAATGCTCGGCGGCTACGAGCGCCGTCAACGACGCAGTCCGAATGGTCAATCGTGGCGGGCGCGTCTGCCTTGCCGCGTTTGCACATGAGGAAGTGCCGGTCGATGTTGCGCATATCGTGCGCAACAACATCTACCTCTACGGCATTCGCGGTGAAGGCAAGAGCGCGACGCATCGCGCCGAGGCCTTCATGAGGCAGAAGCGGTTCGACGCCACGAAGATTCACACGCACACATTTCCGCTCGATGACCTTCCGACTGCGATTCGTTACGCCAAGGATCGGGTGGAAGACGCCATCAAAGTGGTGGTGAAGGCAAAGGCGGACGCCGTCCACAAGCAGGCGGCCGAGTGACGCCTCTCCCTTCCAGTGAAGGAAGGGGATCTGGAGAGCGCGATGCTGACCTGCGATGAGTACATCACGCCGGCTTCGCTCGACGAGGCGTTTGATGCATTGGCCGCACATCGCGGCCGGTACCGCATTGTCGCTGGTGCAACCGACACGCTGCCGTGGGCGCGCGAAGGACGCGCCGGCGATGTGCACATTCCGGTTTTGATAGACGTTACCAAGATCCGCGAATTGCGGGATATCTCAGTCGGCGACAAGCGCGTGCGGCTTGGTGCAGTAACCCCGATCCAGCGTTTTCTGGACGACAAGAATCTGGCCCGGTCGTTGCCGGCGATGCCACGCTGCGCGGTTTGGTTCGCCGATGATCAGATCCGGGCGCAGGCTACGATCGGCGGAAACATCGTCAATGCTTCGCCGGCGGCAGACGCTACACCTTGCCTGATTGCACACGAGGCAGAGGTGGAGCTGGCGAAAAAAGCCGGAGGCCAGATTGCACGTCGCCGCCTCAAGCTTGATCAGTTCGTCATCGGTCCGAACCGTACCATGCTCGAAGACGGCGAACTGGTGCTTGGCGTTGAATGCGATGCTTTGCCGAATTACGGCGGCAGCTTCGAGAAAGTCGGCCATCGCCGGTCGCTGGTGATCTCGCTGGCGTGCCTTGCCACTCTCGTCAAACTCGATGCAGAAGGACGGCGCATCGCGGATGTCCGCCTGTCGCTTGCCGGGGTCGGCCCAAAGCCCCTGCGTCTCAAAAGCGTCGAGGATTTTCTGCGGGGCGGGCCCGTGACCGCGGAGCGTTTCGATCAGGCTGCTGAAATGCCGGTTTCCCTCGTCGATTCGCGCACGCGTCAGGAGTACCGTCGTGAAGTGGTGCGCGGTTTCATGTTACGTGGTTTGATCAATGCGGCCCGTGCCGCTGGCGCCCAGCCGGACGTGCTCGCACCTGAGCTGGAGGCGGCCTATGCCTGACCTTCAGTTCAAGGCAACGATCAACGGCCGCAAGATTTCTCGCAACGCCAAACCGCATCAACGGCTGCTGGATTTCATACGCGACGACCTCAATCTGACCGGCAACAAGGAAGGTTGCGGCGCCGGTGAATGCGGCACCTGCTCAGTTTTCGTCGACGGTACGCTAGTGAAATCCTGCCTGTTGCCGGTCGCCAAGGCGCAGGGAACGACAATTGAAACGATCGAGGCGCTGGCGAAAACCGGCGAGCTCAGCGTCCTGCAGAAGGCCTTTCACAAAACGGGCGCGAGCCAGTGCGGCTACTGCATCCCCGGCATGGTGATGGCGGCGACCGCTGCGCTGCGGACAAATCCTTTCGCCGACCGTGAGGAGATCAAGGAGCGACTGGGCGGCAACATCTGTCGCTGCACCGGCTATCAAAAGATTTTCGACGCGGTCGAGCTGGCGCGCGACGTCCAGAACGGGACGCTGCCGGCTGCCGCTCTGTTGGAGGACGAAACCGAAGCCGGCGACTTCATAGGGAAAAATGTGCACCGCATCGATACGCCGAGCAAAGTATCCGGCCGGCTGAAATATGCCGGCGACATGACGATGCCTGGGATGCTGCACGTCCAGGTTTTACGCTCTCCGCATGCCCATGCACGCATCGTGTCGATTGACACCTCGGCGGCTGAGGCGATGGAGGGCGTCGCAGGCGTCATCACGAACGCAGATGTGCCGGGCGAGGACGGTTTCGGCGTCTTCGTAAACGACCAACCGATCATGGCGCGGAGCACGGTCCGTTACGTCGGTGAGGCGGTTGCGGCCGTCGCCGCTGAGGATCCGCTCATTGCCAAACGCGCGCTGTCGTCAATCAATGTTGTGTACGAGCCGATGCCGGCCGTCTTTGATCCTGACGAAGCCCTGCGCGCTGGCGCTCCGGTGCTGCACGATTACGCGCCGGACAATGTCACCAAGCATATTCCGATCCGCGTCGGCGATGTCGATAAGGGATTTGCGGAAAGCGATCTTGTGGTCGAGGAAACATATTCGACGCAGCAGATCGAGCACGCGTATCTCGAGCCGGAAGCTGGGCTCGCCTATGTCGACCATGACGGCGTGGTGACGATCGTTTCCCCGGATCAGAACATCACCCACCATCGCCACATGCTGGCCCGCATCATTGCCAAGCCGATCAGCAAAGTGCGCTTCATAATGAGTCCCGTGGGCGGCGGGTTCGGTGGCAAGGAAGACATGATCTACCAGGGCATGCTGGCCCTGCTGGCGATGAAGACGCAGCGGCCGGTCCGGCTGGTGTTTACCCGCGAGGAATCGATTATTTCCACGGCCAAGCGGCATCCGTCTCGGACTGTGCTGCGCATGGGACTGATGCGCGATGGACGTATCCGCTCCCTACAAATGAAAATGATCTGCGACGGCGGTGCATACGGTTTGTCGACCGAGGGCGTCATGCGCAAGGCGGCTATTCTGGCGGCCGGGCCTTATGTCATCCCCAACGTGCGGGTCGATACGCTTGGCATCTACACCAACAATACACCATCCGGCGCATTCCGATCTTTTGGCGCCCTGCAGACAGCATTTGCAACGGAATCCCATCTCGATATCTGCGCCGAACGACTCGGGCTCGACCCGTTTCTGATCCGGCGGATCAACGCGATGCGCGACGGCGCAATGACTCACACAAAGGCGAAACTCGGTTCGGTCAGCCTCACGCGTACGCTTGATGCGCTGGAAAAGGCCTCCGGATGGGACACAGGCGCGCCGACGTCTCGTGGCGCGACGCGTAGCGATCTCAACCGACCCGATATTCGGCCGCCATGTGCACTGGGCGCGCGCCTTGCGGCTGCCGAGAAACAGGAAGCGGCGGAGTAACGTAATGGCGCGCAAACGCGGACGAGGAATGGCGGCGTGCTGGTACGGCATTGCGCGCACCGCCGTGATCGATCGCGCCGCCGCCTGGGTCGAAATCGACGATGGCGGCAGCGCGAAAGTCGTCACCGGGGTCACCGAAATCGGCGAGGGGATCCTGACGGTGCTCGCGCAGATCGCCGCACATGAAATGGGCGTGAAGCCCGAACACGTTGTCATTGGCGACAATGATACCGCGCGCGCGCCGGAAGCTTCGCATGCCGGCGCCAGCCGCCAGACATACATGATCGGTAATGCCGTGGCCCTCGCGTCGCGCGAGGCGCACAAGAGACTTGTCGAGGTGATGGCAGAGGTTTGGGACGTCGAGCCCGCCACAATCCAAACCGGGAACGGAGAAATCTGGGCGGAGAACACCAATCATCGCATAACAATGGGTGAGGCCGTACACACATCGAAGGGCCGCGGCGTCGTGCCTGTCGGCTCCGCCAGTTTTGGCACTGATACGACCGGCCTTGATCCGGTCGATGGTTCGGGTCGCCCCTGGCAGGCTTACGTGTTCGGCGCCCAGGTCGCCGAAGTCGAAGTCGACACCATAACCGGCGAAGTCCAGGTGCTCGGGATCTGGGCCGCGCACGATGTTGGCCGCGCAGTCAATCCCCGTGGCGTGGAAGGTCAGATCGAGGGCGGCATTGTTCAGGCGCTCGGGCAGGCGCTGATGGAGGATTACAAGTTGCAGGATGGACGGACGAGCACGTCGGGCTTCGCCAAATATATTCTGCCGACTGCGCTCGACGTGCCGCGGGTCAATTCGATTATCATCGAGGACCCCGATCCGATCGGACCGCTCGGGGTGAAAGGCGTTGGGGAGCCGGCGATGGTTCCGACGATCCCTGCGATCATGAATGCAATCTACGATGCGGTCGGAGTGCGTATTACCGACCTTCCAGCGACACCCGAGAAAGTGCTGATGGCGATCCGCGACAAGGAGCGCCGCGACGCTATACAGGCACCCGGCTAAGTTTGTTCAGGTTGGGGAACTGAAGTGCGGCATAAAACAAAGCGAAAAAACAAAGTGGAGGAACCGATGAAGTATTGGACCAGACTTGCGTGCGGCTTCGCCGTGCTTACCGTTGCCGGCGCAGCGCACGCGCAGAATTATCCTGCTCACGACATCAAAATGATTGTGCCTTTCCCGGCCGGAGGGCCCAGCGACACGGTCGCGCGCATCATGGCCGAGGGCATGAGCCGCCATCTCGGCCAACAGGTCGTTGTCGAGAACGTTGGCGGCGCTGGCGGAACACTCGGTGCGACGCGGGCATCGGAGGCGGCGCCGGACGGCTACACCATCATGGCGGCGAGCATGGGCACCGTTATTGCCGCGCCGTCCTTTTATCCGAACCTGAAATATGACTCGACCAAGGATTTCGAGCCGATCGGCATGACCGCCAACGCTCCGGCCGCCATCGCGATCAAGGCTTCAATCCCGGCGAAGAACGTCAAAGAATTCGTGGAGTGGGCGAAAAAAGAAGGACCGAACGTTAAGCAGGCATTCGGTGGAGTCGGCGGCACCTCGCACATGGCGTGTCTGCTCTTCAACAAGATCTTCGACCTCAAGCCGACAGCAATTGCATATCGGGGCACCGGCCCGGCCGTGAACGATCTCATCGGCGGACATGTCGACTATCTTTGCGAGCAGGTCGTCAGCATGGTTGGTCCCATGCAGACCGGCAAAATCCGCGGCATCGTCCTGTCGTCGAACGAGCGCCTCGCATCAATTCCGGACGTCCCGGGCGCCAAGGAGGCCGGCGCGGCCGACTATCAGTTGAATGTCTGGAGCGCGGCCTATGCACCGCGCGGGACACCACACGATATCGTCGCAAAGCTCGCGGACGCGCTCGACAAGACACTGGACGAGCCGGCGACAGCCGACAAGCTTGAAAAGCTTGGCGGCACGGTGCCTCCGAAGTCCGAGCGTGGACCGGACTATCTGCGCAAGACGGTTGCGTCGGATATCCCACGCTGGGCCCCCATCCTGAAAGAAGCTGCCGAAACCACCAAGGCGAACTGACGCTCCGATGCTCGACTCAAAGAAGTCGGATTCTTCGCTGGAGACGCGCGAGCGTGCTCGCGCGATCTCCAAAGCCGGCGGCATCGAGCAGGCGCTCGAAAAGGGCTTGCCCAAACTGGCCGAGATGACGCTTTCGGAAGCGCTCGTGCTGGGTCTGCTGAAACAGGGTGTGCGCAAGTATTTTGCGATCTTCGGGCATGGTTCGACCGATCTCGGCAATATCCTGCGCATCTATGATGAAGAGGGCGCGACTCGAACCATCAATTGCCGCAATGAAGTGGAGATGGCCCATGCCGCCACGGCCTTGCGCTGGCAATATGGTGAGCTGTCGGCGGTCGTTACGTCGATCGGCCCGGGCGCGATGCAGGCTTTTGCAGGGTCGCTCGCATCGGCGTCGAATGGTGTCGGCGTCTATCACATCTACGGTGACGAGACGACTTTCGGCGAAGGCTACAACATGCAGCAGGTGCCGAAGGAGGAGCAGGGCCTGTTCGGTCGTATGACCGCGGTACTGGGCCAATCTTATGTCCTGCACACGCCCGAGGGCCTGCGCGATGCTTTGCGTCGCGGCGCCTTGTGCGTGAACCATCCTTATCGTGCCGGACCGTTCTATCTGCTGCTGCCCCTGAACACACAACCAGCGACGGCGACCGTCAATATCGCTGCATTGCCGAGCCAGCCCGCACTGCCAAAACTCGCGCCGGCCGACGATGATGCGATTAATCGCGCCGCTGCGATGATTGCCAAGTCAGGCAAGGTCGCGATCAAGGCCGGTGGCGGAACGCGCCGGCACGATGCCGCTGTCAGGCGGCTGGCAGAGGTCGCTGGCGCCGCCGTGGTGCTTTCACCTAGCTCGACGGGAGTATTGCCGGACGCGCACGCGCAGAACATGCACGTCGGCGGCTCGAAAGGATCGATCAGCGGAAATTTTGCAATGGCGGAAGCCGAACTTTTGATTGTCATCGGCTCGCGCGCCGTTTGCCAGGCGGATTGTTCCGGCATCGGCTACAAGAATGCGCAGGCCGTGATCAACATCAACGGTGATCTCGGCGACGCGCTTCACTACAACAAAACCCTTGCGCTGGTCGGCGACATTTCGGCGGTTGCCAGCCGTCTTGCGGCGAAACTGGAAGCGGCGGGCGCGACAAAGAACAAGAGCGCCTGGCTCAAGGTGTGCGCGGCCAAGAAATCTGAATGGACCACCTACAAGCGTAAACGCTTTGAATGTCCACCGTTGAAAGATGACGTATGGCAGAAGCCGGTTCTTGCGCAGCCGGCGGCGATAAAGATCGTCGCCGATTTTGCGAAGGAGATCGGCGCCGCTAAATTCTTCGATGCCGGCGACGTGCAGGCCAACGGTTTCCAGATTGTCGAAGATGACAGGACGGGAGACACGTTCACCGAAGCCGGCGCATCCTACATGGGTTTCGCCGCCAGCGCCTTGCTGGCCTCAGCACTGGCCGACAAACCGTGCTACGGCGTTGCGTTTTCCGGTGACGGCTCATTCATGATGAACCCGCAAGTCCTGATCGACGCCGTCGAACATGGCGCGCGCGGGATGATCGTGATCTTCGACAATCGCCGTATGGCGGCAATTACCGGATTGCAGCTTGCACAATACAAGAATGAGTTTCGTACGAACGATCACGTCGCCGTCGACTATCAGAAGCTCGCCAGCTCGGTGGCCGGAGTCCTTGCAGTCTCAGGCGGAGCCGACGCCAGCTCGCTGCGCGCCGCGTTGAAAACCGCGCACGCGCACAATGGCCTGTCGGTGATCCATGTTCCCGTGTACTGCGGCCCGGACCAATTGGGTGGCCTCGGCGCCTGGGGCGCGTGGAATGTCGGCAACTGGTGCGATGGCGTGCAGGCGTCGTGGATCAAGCAGGATCTCTAGCGGAACCGATATAGGGCCGACGCGGTTGCTCAGCGGAGGCACTCGTGACCGAGCCATCGTCCATAAAGTCGCTGAAGGCGCTGCGTACCGCCGAAGAGGCATGCACGCGCTGTCCTCTCTACAAAGACGCAAGCCAGGTGGTGCCCGGGGAAGGTCCGGCGCGAGCCCGTCTTATGATTGTGGGCGAGCAGCCCGGCGACCAGGAAGACAAGCAAGGCAGACCGTTCGTCGGCCCTGCGGGTGGCATTCTGGCAAAGGCCCTGGCCGACGCCGGCATCGACCGCAAGGCGGTCTTTGTCACCAACGCGGTGAAGCATTTCAAATTCGAGCCACGCGGCAAACGGCGCCTGCACAAGCGGCCCAATGCGTATGAGATCGATCGTTGCCATTGGTGGCTCGATCTCGAACGCAAAATCGTTCACCCGGATATCGTGGTTGCTTTGGGAGCAACCGCGGTCCGAAGCGTTTCCGGCCGCCCACTTTCCATCAACAAGATTCGCGGACGTGCGCTGTCTTTACCCAACGGCGGGCAAATGGTTGCGACCATTCACCCGTCGTACATCCTCCGCATCGAAGACGAAGGCGATAAGCGCACGCAATATCGGCAGTTTGTCGCCGATCTGAAGCTCTGCGCGAAAATCCTGGCGAAAGCCGCCTGATCAGACTGTCAGGAGTTTTTCCAACCGTATTGGGAGTTGACGCACGCGCACGCCAGTTGCGTGATACACCGCGTTCGCCACTGCGGCTGCCGTCCCGACGTTGCCAAGCTCGCCGATCCCTTTTACGCCCGCCGGATTGACGAAATTGTCTTCCTCCGGAACGAGGATGACATCAAGTTGTTGAATGTCGGCGTTCACTGGGATGAGATAGTCCGCCAGATTGTCGTTGACGTAGCGTGCGACCCGAGGATCGATCGAGGATGTCATCGTTGGCGCCCTCGTTTTGTGCGTTTCGGATGGCTCGAGGTTGTGTGACGGTAGCGGGTGTCGCCCGCGCGCTGTAAAAAGGAACGTCTCCAAGGCGTCGGGAGTTCCTATCGGCGACTTAATTCACGTGGGCGCGGAACTTCTACCCCGCGATCTTTTGGAGAGGCGAAAAATGATCGAATCCAAGAACCGCCGGGCTGCCAAAGACACCTCGGTGCGAGACATGATTGAAGAGGAGCGCGAATGCGACAAGCGCAAGGAAGACGAGGTCGCGAAGAGCTCGGATGACAGCTTTCCGGCGAGCGACCCGCCAAGCTTCACTGGCGTGACCAGCGCGGCTGATATCGAAAGAAAGAAACGGGCGAATCCGGACTAGCCAAACTGCATATTCAGCAGCTTCTCGGCATTACCGCAGAAAAGTTTTCGTTCGTCGGCCGGACCGAGGCCGAGCTTCTTGACCGTGGCTATTGTCGGTGCGATCGGGCCCAGCGGCGTGTCGGTCGCGAAAACCACCTGATCGGGGCCGAAGAACTCCAGGCCACAGCGCGTTGCAGCAACGCCCCCGCCGAACATCGCCGTGTCGGCATAAAAGTCGTGCATGTAATCCATGTGCGGTCGTTTCAGAGACGGAAGAATTTTTGAGTAGTCCTCGTCCGATGTACGCTGGCCGAGCACCTTGAGGCCCGGACCGACGCGACCGTCGTAGTATGGGATCATTCCGCCGAGATGGTGCGTGATGATTTTCAGCTTCGGATAGCGATCGAACAGGCCTGAGAAAACCATGCGCACCATCGCGACCGACGTCTCGTAAGGCCAGTGGAAACACCACCACATCTCGAATCGCGATTTCTTCTCGGAGGGATAGTCGGGCATTGCCGCCGTGCCGACGGGATGAAGCCAGATCGGCAGATCGAGCTCGGCCATCGTTGCAAAAATCGGCTCGAACTCGGGATCGTCGAGCGGTCGACCGGCGACATTCGTGTAGAGAAGGACGCCGCGCGCACCGAGATCCTTCCCGGCCCGGCGCGCCTCCGCGACCGAGCCTTCGACATTGGTCATACACAGCGCTGCAGCGAATCCCGGAAAGCGCTCGGGATGCTTGCGGCACAGTTCGGCCATTGCGTCATTGGCGATGCGGGCAAGATTCAACCCGACATCCGGCGCGGCGATGTCCTCGATCGCGGGGTTCGGCAGCGAGATGATTTGGCGATAGTCGCCAAACTCATCCATCTCCTTGAAACGCGCATCGAGGTCGAAGAGCTTGCTGACTCCACGCAATCGCTTGCCGATGTTCTCGAGGTTCGGCGCGACTTTGGTCATTTCCTGAAAATAACGGTCAGGAAAGATATGACAGTAGATGTCGATAATCGCGCTCATGGCTTCCCATCGATCGCGTCAGACGGCGCCGATTAACCGGCCGTGTAGCCACCGTCGGCGTAGAGGATATGGCCGGTGTAAAAGTCGGATGCCTTTGACGCGAGAAACAGCAGAGGTCCGGCAAGATCCTCCGGTTCGCCCAGCCGGCCTTTCGGCACGCGTGCAAGAAATCCCTTCCGCACATTCTGTGCCCGCTCAGTATCTTCGT
>Ga0126382_10000680_pt1 | contig 13292 bp, 14 predicted proteins | sample PanSoiMetPlot_30_FD_92548 | JGI IMG/M metagenome (GOLD analysis project Ga0126382, IMG submission 92548) | Tropical forest soil microbial communities from Panama - MetaG Plot_30 | ecosystem: Environmental > Terrestrial > Soil > Tropical forest > Bulk soil | place: Panama | collected 2016-02-17 | reverse complement strand
TTCAGTCCCGTCGGACCTAAGTTCAGAAGGTCCGGAACACCTCCTTAAAACTCTTCCGAACACATCATGCACAGACTGCTTCCCCTGATATTCGTCATCCTGGCAGCAACGCCAGTTCTCGCACAAACCGGAACTTACGCATTCGATAATTTCGATACGGCGAATGGTGTTCGTGTCTACGAACCGCCGAAGCCTCCGGCATTGAAGAAGCAAAAGGGCAAATCACAATCCGTCGCCACAAATCGAGCCGGAGCTGAAGATGCGCGTTCGACAGTTCGGCTTACGTCGTGGCGTCCTGATAGCGCAAACGGGACGACCCAGTCACTGCGCGGATACACAACCGGTAGCAACGAAGTCGATCAATATCTCGTGGACTCTGGAACCAGAAATGGAGTCGATCCGCTCCTGCTATATTCAATCATGCATCAGGAGTCGAGTTTCAAATCGCGCGCTATTTCACCAAAGGGCGCGCGCGGTCTCATGCAGTTAATGCCATTCACCGCCGTCCGTTATGGCGTTACCAACATTTTTGATCCCAAACAAAATATCGAAGGCGGCGCGCGCTACATGCGTTTTCTGCTGGAGCATTTTGAAGGCGACGTGGGTCTGGCTTTGGCCGGCTATAATGCGGGAGAAGGCGCCGTCGAGAAATATGGTTGGCGCATTCCGCCGTATTCAGAGACTCAGGAGTATGTGAGAAGAATCTCGAACCGTTATGCGATCCTCCGCGATCCCAACGCTGCCCTGTACGCGCCATCCCTGACCGGCGCTCAGGTGGCGAGGCTTCAGAATCAAACTTCCAAGCCATTGACTATTTATGAGCGCACCGTGGTCTCCGTAAAACTTCCGGACGGACGATTACAGTTGATGACGCAGTAAGATCCATTTAGAACAAGAGTTCAAGCCGAGGCGGCGCGTCTTAGATGACGAAGCCGCCTTATTCTTTTCTACTCAGTAATCCGGGCCGTAGTAATGGATGTCGGGCTATCGCACCGCTACCTCACTTGTCTTCGCGTCACTCCACCTTTAGACAAGCCTCTCTGTTTGGGAAACTGTGTTGTTTCGGTATCATGAAGAGCAGTAACTGTAACAGGCTATGAAATGCGCTAACTGCGGATCCGAATTAAATCCCAACAGCCGCTTCTGCGATCAGTGCGGCGCCGCGGTTCCTGATCCTGAAGAAACAAGAATCGCGCGCTCCCAACCCGCGGCTGCGGCTCGTTACGACCGCGATGATGACGTCGAACACGTTATATTCTCCGTGCGACCGACGCTTCTTTTCGTGAAGCTTGGTTACGCCCTCGCGGTGCTGGCAGCAATCGCAGTCACAATTGTTTTCGCGATTTTCGATGTCCGGCTGTATCTGGCTCTTCCGATTGCTTTGGCCCTTCTCATTATCCCGGCTTACTACCACATCAGACGTAACATGATTCGGTACACAGTGACCGACGCGAAGATCCAGATCGACCACGGCTTGATTGCCAAGACTACGCGAAATATTCCGCTGGCGAAGATTCAGGATGTAACAGTGTCTTCATCCATAAGGCAACGCATTCTGCGCTTTGGCGACATTGTCATCGACAACGCCAGCGAGGTTGGCGGCACAACCGTGCTGCACAATATCAACAATCCACGCCATTATGCCGACCTGCTTTTGCGCCAGCTCCGCCGCTGGCATTAGACTGGAATTTACTTCGCCACCTTCACGAATTGAGGAACATCGCATTCGGGGCGGGTTCTAATGAAAAATCGTTTAAGTATGAGGTTACGGCACGCACTGGTTCGCACGTTAACGGCTCTGACGCTGGGCGTGCTGATAGGCGCGTCCGTGGCAGCAAAGACGGAACCAGCGGCTACCGAGGCGGCTGCACTGCTGACGGATCAAATGGGAAGTTACAAAGCTGCTGGGCCGACGACTTCCACGCTGCAGGATATTTTGGCGCTGATACAAGACACCGTAGGTCCGGCATCAGCGGCCGCTCGGGACTACCAAATTAATCAGGGACTGAAAGTTACAGTGACTCTCATTCATACCGAAAACGCGTCCGCAGCGTACGCACTGTTGACGGACTTCGCCCCTAACAGTGAAACGATAAAACCGGGGCACGTCGGACTAGCCAGTATTGTTGGTGCTGACAAGCTTGTTTTCTATAAGGGTGCAAACGTCGTTGAAGTAAACGACGGCTCCAACAGTGCCGGCGCAGATCAACTTCTTGCCATTGCTCGGAACATCGCGGCGGCGATGCCCGAAGGCGATAACGACATTCCCGTGCTGGTACGCCATCTGCCCGACGGCGAGTCATCGCCGCATCCCCAATATGCGGTCACGCTGAAAGGCCTGAAGAAGTTATCGCCGAATCAATCCGTGCTCGAAGCGCTTGGCTTCGAAGGAGGTACTGAGGCAGTCGCAGCGAATTACGGCCAATCTCAACTGGTGATCGTTGAATTCACGACGCCGCAACTTTCCATCGACAACGACCAGCGAATCTGGACCCGGATAGCCGAGTTGAAAGCTCAGGCTCAGCCGGTGCCGACTGCGTACCGGCGCGTCGGGAACTATTCGGTTTTCGTTTTTAACGCGCCCAGCGAGAAGACTGCCAACGAGCTCATCGACCGAGTCAAATACGAACAAGTGGTGCAATGGTTAGGAGACGACCCGCACCTCGCGGAGAAAGTCGAAAGATATCTCGTGCAGACATCAGGCAATGTGGTGATCACCGTACTCGAAAGCTCGGGGTTGTCGCTGCTGGTTTGCCTGGGGGTCGGCGCCTTGTTCGGAACCTTGTTATTTCGCTATCGGCGCGCACAGCACGCAACCCGCTACTCGGACGCGGGCGGCAGCGTGCGCCTAAATCTCGACGAACTGACTGGTAATTCAGAATCACGCCGATTGTTGCGTCCCAGTCCGCGAGAGTGAGCAAGGAAAACCTCTGAATTATTTTGAAGATGGTGTCGTAACGTTTACGTCCACCTGGGTTTTCCTGCCGCCAAACAAGCCGGCCCCATAAGCAAAAAACCCGAGAACAATCACAATAACAAAGATTATGAGGATCGCAACGATTCCTACGCTGCCGCCTCCGCCGCCACCATTGTCGTCAGCCATTGAAGAGTCCCTCCCGTTTTAAGTGAGTGCCAGGCGCTTTAAGGCGAGGATTGTCGCGGCGGCGATGCCTGAGGCGCAGGCGCAGACACATTGATATTGATCTGCGTCTTCCTGCCGCCGAACAGACCAGCTCGCCACGCCAAGAACGCCAGCGCTATCAGGATGACGAAAATAACCAGCACAGCCACCACACCCGTACTGCCGCCGCCGTTGTCAGCCATGGCAGACCTCCGGAAACGAAGAAATGAGCAACTAATTCTCCAGGGGGTTAAGGGGAAGGTCTTTGTACTCGAAGTCTTAACACACGCCGCTAAAGAAGGTCAAACCATGACCCTTGGCTTGCGTGCGCTGAGTACCGGAAAGCCCAGGTACTTTTGTCAGGGCTTTGAGTTTCGAGCGGATCCGCCGTTTCGACAGATCCACTCGACACTTGCCTCTAGGAAGCTTCCTGACCACTTGCTGCGCCGGCCTGCCGCGCTTCATCGCGCAGGACAGCCTTACGCGAAAGCTTAATCTTGTTTCCATCTTTGCCGATGCACTTGACCATAATTTGCTGCCCTTCACGCAGTTCATCGCGCACGTCGCGAATGCGTCGATCGGCAATTTCGGAAATGTGGAGCAGACCATCCGTGCCGGGGAAGATTTCCACAAACGCTCCGAAATCTACGATCCGGCTCACCGTTCCAACATAAGTCTCGCCCACCTCAGCCTCGGCAGTCAGCCCGCGGATCCGGTTCACGGCCGCCTCTGCGGCCGCACCGTCGGCGGTGGCAATTGAAACCGTTCCGTCATCTTCGACGTCGATCTTCGCACCCGTTTCTTCGACCAAGGCGCGGATCACTTTGCCACCCGGTCCAATCACATCACGAATTTTGTCGGGATTGATCTTGATCTTGATGATCCGCGGCGCAAATTGCGAGATTGCCGCGCGCGCCTCAGATAAGGTTTGCTCCATCGCGCTCAGGATATACAGCCGGCCTTTCTTTGCCTGCTCCAGCGCTTCCGCCATGATTTGCGCGTTAACACCGGTGATCTTGATGTCCATCTGCAAGGCCGTAATTCCTTCGCGCGTACCGGCGACCTTAAAGTCCATGTCGCCGTAATGGTCTTCTGCGCCGGCGATGTCGGTCAGGATGGCGTATTTGTTACCTTCCATCACCAAGCCCATCGCCACACCGGCCACAGCCGCCTTCAGAGGCACACCGGCGTCCATCAGCGCCAGCGATCCGCCACACACTGTCGCCATCGAAGATGAACCATTCGATTCTGTGATGTCGGAAACAATGCGGATGGTGTACGGAAAGCTCGTCTCATCCGGAAGCACAGATTCGAGCGCTCTGCGTGCCAGTGCGCCATGTCCAATCTCGCGACGCCCAGGACTGCCGAACCTGCCAGTCTCCCCAACGGAATAAGGAGGGAAGTTGTAATTCAACATAAACCGGCGTTTTACTTCGCCCTTCTCCAAATCGTCGAGAAATTGCTCATCTTGTTTGGTGCCCAGCGTCGTAGTTACCAGCGCCTGAGTTTCGCCCCGCGTAAATAGTGCTGAGCCGTGGGTTCGCGGCAACCATCCTACTTCAGAGGTAATCGCGCGGATCTCTGAGAACCGCCGGCCATCAGGACGTCTGCGATTATTCAGGATGTCATCGCGGAAAATCGTCTCCTTCAGATGATCGAAACACTTCTTCGCCATTAAACGCGTTTCGATTTGATCTTCGGGATACGATTCCACGACCTCGGCTTTTAGCGCATCAACCGCGGCATAGCTCCCGCGCTTTTGCTGTTGAGTCGTATCCAGCGCCACGCGCAAACGCTCGCCATAGTTGCGCTGAATCTCGCCCAGCATTTCCTCGTTCAAGGGCTCGGGTCCGACCGGCCGCTTCTCGATTCCGAGCGCTTTGTAGAGCTCCTTCTGCCAACGGCACAGGCGATTGATTTCCTTGTGCGCGAGCATCAAGGCTTCAACCATGATCTCTTCCGAGACCTCGTTAGCGCCCGCTTCCACCATCACAATGGCTTCTTCGGTTCCGGCAACCACGAGGTTCAGACGCGATTCGCGCACTTCGTCGTAAGTCGGATTAACAACGTATCTTCCATCGATCAATCCAATCCGAACGCCGGCGATAGGATTCGCAAACGGAATGTCCGAAAGGTAAAGGGCGCACGATGCACCCGTTATCGCTACAACGTCTGGGTTGTTATCGGGATCCGCTGAAATCACAGTTGTCACAACCTGGGTTTCGTTGCGGTAGCCATCGGCAAAAAGCGGGCGGCAAGGTCGATCGATTAAGCGACTTGTGAGGATTTCTTTTTCATTGGGACGCCCTTCACGCCGGAAGTAATTTCCGGGAATGCGTCCCGCAGCGTAGTTCGCTTCACGATACTCGACCGTCAACGGAAAGAAATCCACTCCTTCGCGCGGCGTCAGCGCGCCGACAGCGGCGCACAAAATCATCGTGTCGCCATAACGAATGACACACGAACCGTCTGCTTGCTTGGCAACCCGCCCCACTTCGACTGTGAGATCGCGATCGCCGACTCTGATTGATTCTTTCAAATATTTCTTTACTGTCATTTTCCCCTGTCTCCTTTTGACAAGGCCGCGCTTTTGGCGCGGCCCGCAGCGTCTCATCCGCCGCGGTGTCTTAGCACGCTGGAGGCGTGCCTACCGAAAAAGTGAAGGCGGCAGAGCCTAGCCGTGAAGCTCTCGCCGCCTTCGCTGAATTTGTAAGGCCACACGCGCCGTCTGGCTTCCTTTTATTGCCGTCACGTTCGGCTGGAACCAGGCTCTTCGATTGGCGCGGGCTTTGTCGGTTACGAGTTCGAAGATTCTCTCGTTTTGCGTTGCCGCAGGATTTGTTTACCTTCGCAGTCCCAGCCGTCCCACGACCTCGTGGTAACGCTGGATATCCATTCGCTTTAAGTACTCGAGCAAACTCCGGCGCTGCTGAACCATCTTCAGCAGGCCTCGGCGCGAATGATTGTCTTTCTTATGCGTCTTGAAGTGCTCGGAGAGTTCGTTTATTCGCTGGCTTAACAGCGCAATCTGGACAGGAGCTGATCCAGTATCTGTCTCATGGGTTCGAAAATCGCTTACTAGCTTTTCTTTCGCTTCTTTTGCTAACGCCACTGCTAAAGATGGCCCTCCAAAACCGCAGTAAAGCCCGATATAGGGTAACCGCAAAAATTCGAATAACGAGTGAGAAGTTAACATTACGTTGCAGCGGCTGTCCAGCGGGCACCTTTTCAGGGTGCGAATCATGTCCTCCGCAGCTCCGGGCATTCTCTGCTAAAGTTCTCGGCTGGTTTGGGCCTAAATCCTATAAACTGCTGAACACTATGGCTGATGATAAGAGACGCATTTTGATCCTCGGCGGAGGATTTGGCGGGCTGTTTACGGCGCTCGATTTGGCTGGATTTGGTGACGTGACCCTGGTCAGCGAAGAGGACCACTTTCTATTCAAGCCGATGCTCTATGAGTATCTCAGCGGCGAGGTCGAGGCCTGGCATATTGCGCCCGACTACCGCGAGTTACTTGATGACGATGTGCATGTTGTCCGCGGCGCAATCAATTCTATCGACCTGGCGTCCAGAGCAGTTGGTCTGGAAGAGGAACGGTCTCTGAACTATGACGTTCTGGTTCTGGCACTCGGCGCGACGACAAACTATTGGGGTATCGAGGGTGCTGCCCAATTCACAATGGCATTTCGAACTATTAACGATGCAAATCACCTGCGGCGCGTGATGACTATGGCCCTCGATAAGATTCAGCCAGACGCGGCGCCGCAGGACATCCACGCCGCACTCACTTTTGCAGTGGTGGGCGGGGGCGCAAGTGGGGTCGAGCTGTCGACAAAAATGGCTGACCTGCTGCGTGATGCCGTCAAGCGACGAGCCCTGCGGGGCGAGCCACGCGTCATTATCATCGAATTGACGGATCGTCTGGTGCCGGGAATGGGCGAAGAAATCCGCCGTTATGTTGAAAACGCCCTGGTTAAAGCGCGCGTGGAAGTCCACACGCAAACGCGCGTCGCGCGTGTCGCGGAAGGGCGGCTGACGCTCGAGCATAACGGCGCGCTCACCGAGATCGAGACAGCGGGCATTGTCTGGGTCGCCGGCGTACGGATGAACCCAGTCATCGAGCGACTGGAGGTGGAGAAGGATCGGCGGGGATTGATCAAAGTTGCGCCGACGCTTCAAGTGCGCGGGCATGAGAATGTTTTCGCGCTCGGCGACGTCTCCTATTTTCCTGATGTAGTACCGTCACTCGCCGGCACCGCTCAACTGGCGCTGCAGCAATCGCACTTATGTGCGCGTAACATCAGAGCGTTGCTCGGCGGTGAGGAGCTGAAGACGAAACACTTCGTTGAATTGGGAGAAGCAGTGAGTCTCGGAACGGAGCATGCAGCCGTATTATCTGCAGGCAAAGTTGTGGGCGGGCCATTGGCGCGGCAGGCACGGTTCGCGCTGTACACGGCCCGACTGCCCACCTGGCACCATCGTCTGCGCGTCGGCGCGAGCTGGTTCTTTGAAGGTACCCAACCCAAGCCGTTGCGGCCCCTGGGATTTTGAGAAATCTTTGCGGATCTTTGCGCCTTGGCGCCTTTGCGTGAGATCTTGTCGCGGACTAACGAACTCCCATGACCGAAAATGAGCTATCGAAACAGATAGTTGATGTTGCATTCAAAATCCACACAGCTTACGGGCCAGGGCTGCTAGAGTCGGTATATGAAACAATCATGACCTATGAACTGGAAAAACGGGGATTGCGCGTAAGTCGTCAGCAACCGATTCCGGTCATTCATGAGAGTGTTCGAATGAATTTGGGTTTTCGCGCGGATCTAATTGTTGCCGACAAGGTCGTGGTAGAAATCAAGTCTGTTGAGACTGTTGCTCCGGTTCACAAAAAGCAGTTATTAACTTATTTAAGGCTCATGGATAAGAGGCTCGGTTTGCTTATCAACTTCAATGTGGAGTTGATCAAACATGGCATAACTCGTGTCGTGAATGGACTATGAGCTCACGCAAAGGCGCAAAGGCGCAAAGAACAGCGGCAAAGGCAGAACCAGTGTACGGCGATATGCCGGCCGAGGAATTCCGTCGCTACGGTCATGAAATTGTCGATTGGATCGCCGATTACTTCGACCGGATCGAAGACTTGCCGGTGCTCGCTCAGGTTGAACCTGGCGATCTGAAAGTCCAACTTCCGTCTTCACCACCTGAGCGCGGTGAACCCATGGAAGCGATCCTTGCTGACGTGGATCGCCTGATTGTTCCGGCGCTGACACACTGGAGCCATCCATCATTCTTCGCTTATTTTGCGACTTCTACTTCCGCACCAGGAATTTTTGGAGAAATGCTCAGCGCCGCTTTCGACGCTAAGTCGATGCTCTGGCGAACCTCGCCCGCATCGACTGAACTGGAGGAAGTAGTCCTAGACTGGTTGCGCCAGATGATGGGGCTCGATAGCGGCATGCAAGGCATCATCTATGACACAGCATCCGTTTCGAGCATGCACGCAATTGCCGCCGCCCGCGAAGGGGTCGAGCGGCGCATCCGCGAAGAAGGCATGAGCGGCCGCAAAGATCTTCCGCTGCTCCGCGTTTACGCTTCTGAGCAGGCCCACTCTTCAATCGACAAGGGAATCATCACGCTGGGGCTGGGGCAAAAGAGTTTGCGCAAGATTCCTACTGACGCTGAATTTCGGATGGACGCCAGGGCGCTCGCCGGCGCGATCGACGAAGACAAACGGAACGGCGTTCTCCCGTTCTGCGCGGTTGCTACAGTTGGAACCACTTCGACTTCGAGCATTGATCCGGTTCCGGCGATAGTCGAAATTTGCGAAAAACATCAGATGTGGCTGCACGTTGATGCGGCCTACGCCGGCTCTGCCGCAATTGTTCCGGACCTGCGGCACATCCTGACTGGTTGCGATCGTGCTGATTCGCTGGTTACTAATCCTCACAAATGGCTGTTTACACCTTTCGATCTCTCTGTGTTGTATTGCCGGCAGATGGATTTGTTGCGCCGCGCTTTCTCGCTGGTCCCGGAATACTTGCGGACGCCCGAGCAGGACAAGGTGCGTAGCGGATCAGATTACGGGGTGCAGCTGGGCCGCCGGTTTCGGGCGCTGAAGCTCTGGATGATCATTCGTTACTTCGGTCACGAAGGTCTGGCCGCCCGCATCCGCGAACATTGCCGGCTGGCGCAACTATTTGCGAGCTGGATTAACGGATCACCCGATTGGGAATTAATGGCGCCGGTGCCTTTCGCTTTAGTTTGCTTTCGAGCCTGCCCTCAGATTGACAACGAATCAGATCAAGGACGGGCGAAGCGGTTGGATGCGTTGAACGAAGCTATCATGCACGGCGTTAATGCAACCGGGAGAGCGTTTCTTTCGCACACCAAGTTGAATGATCAACTCGCGCTGCGCCTCTCGATCGGAAACATACGTACGACGGAACAGCAGGTGCGGCAGCTTTGGGAATTGTTGAATAAGCAACTCGATCTTTTGGCGACCAAGGCTCGTAACGCAAACGGTTAGTTTGCGCGCAAGCTAACAGCTTGGGTTACCGGGATGAACCTTTTCGTCGGCACCAGCGGCTAAAGTTACAGGACGTAGCGCAAACTGTCAGTTTGCGCGCAAGCTAACAGCTTGCGCTACCAGGATGAACCTTTTCGTCGGCACCAGCGGCTACAGTTACAAGGAATGGAAAGGCAACTTCTATCCGGAAGATCTGCCGGCGAAAGAGATGCTCTCTTACTATTCGCGCCGCTTGCCCGCTGTCGAGATCAACAACACGTTCTATCGCTTGCCCCAGGCGACGATGGTTGAAAACTGGAAAGCGCAGGTCCCTGAGAGTTTTCGCTTTTCGATCAAGGCCGCCCAGAAGATCACACATATTAAGCGGCTCAGGAACGTGAATGAAGAAACCAGATATCTAATGGATACTGCGGCCCTCTTGCAAGAGCGCCTGGGGGTAGTTCTTTTTCAGCTTCCGCCGAATATGAAAAAGGATGCAGAACGACTGCGAGAATTCCTCGGGCTGACCGGCGCGCCTTGTCGCATGGCTTTTGAATTCCGAAATGAGACCTGGTTCGACGACGAAACTCTTGATCTATTGAAAAAAACCGATTCCGCCCTGGTGGTTTCCGACACGGACAAGAAGCCACTGGATCGGATCATCAACACGGCGTCCTGGGGCTATCTGCGTCTGCGACGAACGAACTATGACGAGAATGATCTCATTCAATGGAGTCAGCGAGTACGCGAGCAGGAATGGAAAGACGCCTTCGTCTTTTTCAAACATGAAGACGAAGGGGTTGGGCCGAAATTAGCGGCGCGTTTTCTGGCGCTCTCATAAATAGAAACCCGACCGTTAGGCAGGTGCTTCTGCGCACCCTGACTCACGGTCGGGTTTCTCTTGATTGTGGACCCTCCCTTACGGTCGGGTTTCCGCCTTAACTTAGAAATTACCCTGGCACTCTTCGTGACTGCAGTCGCAATCCAGCTCGATCGTCTTACCGGCGCCCTCGCATGAGGCGCTGCAATACTTTCCGCCTGGTTGGGGCTTACATGTACACGGCGGGTTCTTACATTTCTCTTCGTCAGCCATAAAAGTTTCCTCCTTGATTAAAACGAGTGTGGCGGGAGCTTAACACAACCCGCGCAACAGGCGTTAACTAAGCGATCTTCGGTTCAGCGTTCGTCACCGGGGAACAGACGCGAGCACACGTGACGCCGCAAGTTGCCGAACTATTTCTTTACCGCTAGTATCGGATGCTTCCAAATCAAGACAAGGAGTATTACATCAATGAATGGAGCCAGGACTGCGCCGGCCACGGAAGTTCCTCCGGCAATGCAGATGTTACAGCTGATAGCTGGTTTTTGGATCTCGCGTTGTATTTACATAACCGCCAAACTCGGTATTGCCGATCTCCTAAGAGATGGGCCAAAGTCTGCCGACGAACTGGCAGCTGCTACCAGCACAAATCCTGCCGCACTTTTTCGGGTGTTGCGGGCACTCGCCTCAGTAAGAGCCCTGACGCAGGATGATGGCGGCAAGTTCGGCAATACGCCGGTCAGTGACACTTTGCGTTCAAATGTGCCAGGGTCGTTGCGCGCTTTTGCAATGACGGAGCTCGGTGAAGAACACTATCCGGCGTGGGGCGAGCTACTTTACAGCGTGCGCACGGGCGGCATCGCTTTTGATCACGCTTTCAAGATGCCGGTATGGGATTTCTTTGCCCAGAATCCCGAGAACGCGAAGATCTTTAACGATGCCATGAGCGGCATGACTGCGCAGGCGAACGAAGCGCTGCACGCCGCTTACAGTTTTGAGGGAATCAGAAAGATCGTCGATGTCGGAGGCGGACACGGTGGTTTGATCACCTCGATTCTCCAGCGGAATCCGCAGACACGGGGAATCCTTTTCGATTCGCCGCAGGTCATTGACGGAGCCAAATCGCCGGTGAGCGCGTCCGGAGTCGCGGATCGACTGGAACTTACCGGCGGCGACTTTTTTAAATCAGTTCCGGCCGGGGGTGACGCGGTTATTCTCAAGTGGATCATTCACGATTGGAATGACGAGCAATCGATCGCGATTCTGAAGAATTGCCATCGCGCTTTGCCGGAGAAGGGAAAACTGATCCTGGTAGAGGCCGTCGTGCCGCCCGGAAGCGAGTTTCACTTCAGCAAGTTCATGGACTTGAACATGCTGGTGATGACTGGTGGACGTGAGCGGACGGAAGCTGAATTCCGCAAATTATACGAAGACTCGGGATTCCGGCTCACACGGATTGTTCCCACCGAATCGCCGTTCAGCGTGATTGAAGGAGAGAGAGTCTAAACGAAGCTCGTGGGCCAGAGGCAGGCTCATTCGAGAGCGCCGCGGGACTCGAGTAATTTGATCATTGCTTCTTGTTTTGCGGCGCGCGCCACAGCCAAAGCAGTTCGGCCGTCTTTATCTCGCAGGCTCAGGTCCGCGCCCGCGTTCAATAGCGCAGTAGCACTTTCTATGTCGCTGCTTGCGGCAACGCGCAACAATGCGGACTGACCATTGTTATCGACGGCGTTAACCTCGGCATTGAAGCTGAGCAGGAACTTCACCGTTTCGGCCTCACCTTCTTCGGCTGCAAACATCAACGGCGTGTTACCGTCGTTATCCCTGGCGTTAACATCTTCGCCTAGATCGATCAGCAGCTTCGCAATTCGCGAGTCGCCATTGCCAGCCGCGAAAATCAGCGCAGTTCCGCCGTTAGCGTTTTTGGAACCGACGCTCGCGCCGGCATCAATTAATTCTTTCACGACTTCATATTTGCTTTCCGCGGCGGCCGCCATCAACGAGGTCCCTCCTGATTCATCTCGCGCGTTAATGTACCCGCCCGCGGAAATCAATTCGCGGATGAGCTGAGGAGTTGCATTGTCACGGATGAACATGAGCGGTGTCAGACCTACTTCATTCCTGGTATTGACGTTTGCTCCGGCGCGGAGAAGGATGCGCACAATCTCCAGATTGCCCGTTTCTACGGCCTCCTCCAACGCGGTCGTTTTCGTATTCTTGTCGCGCACGTTCACATCGGCCGAGGCAAAAGCAAGCTGGGCGACAGCTTCTCCATCTTCCTTTAATACTGCCTTCACCAGCGGCTCTTCAGGTTCCAGCATTACCATCACGCCCATGGTGACGGCGCCTACTTGAAGAGTTGCATCGAACCGGCGAGTTGTATTCGCCTCCAACTGGATATCGGTAATCTCGGAAGTCTGAAATCCAGGCGAGGTAATCCTGATCTTGTAAGAGCCTCGCGCTACGTTTTCAAAACTGTATTCACCTTCATTGGAAGAAGTTGCCTGACGCTCCGCATTCGTGTCCGTGTCGATTAGTGTGACAATCGCGCCGGGAATTACCGCATCGTTGGGATCTTTAATCGTGCCAGAAACCGTGGTTCCTACCGCATCTCGCTTTGTCTGTTCTTGCCCGAGAGTGCGAACCACATCTGTCGATTCTTGGGGAATGCCAGTCCGCGATTGCGCGGCTGCACTCGACAAAGTCAAGCTCGCCGTGAATGCCCCGGCCGCGAATCTTGAAACCTGCCGGCCGATTTGATGCAGCTTCTGCGGCATCTGTTTTGTGATCACTTTCCCATTCGGTCGCCTCACAAAGCGCACACACAAACGACCTTCGGAACGCGC
>Ga0126382_10000679_pt1 | contig 13321 bp, 10 predicted proteins | sample PanSoiMetPlot_30_FD_92548 | JGI IMG/M metagenome (GOLD analysis project Ga0126382, IMG submission 92548) | Tropical forest soil microbial communities from Panama - MetaG Plot_30 | ecosystem: Environmental > Terrestrial > Soil > Tropical forest > Bulk soil | place: Panama | collected 2016-02-17 | reverse complement strand
GGGCTCGAGGCCTCGAATACGCTGGTCGTGACGTGGCGATAGAGACAGGCCGCGAGCTCGGTGCAGGTCGGGGTGACGCCGCCCACTACCTTGGGGATGTTGGCGGTGGTGAACTTGCGATTGCCCGGATCGACCCGCTCGGGGGAGAAGGCCAGGAAGGCATCGACGCCCACGACGAGGCCGGCACTCTCCAGGCGAGGCTGGACGACCTCCTCCGTGGTGCCTGGAAAGGTCGTGCTCTCCAGCACGAGGAGCTGGCCCTGGTGGAGATGGGGAACCAGACTCTCCAGCGAGGCCACGATGAAGGAAATATCCGGCTCCTTGCTCTTCCGGAGCGGTGTGGGGACACAGATGATGAGCGCGTCGGCCTGCCCCGCCTCGTCGAAGGCAGTGGTGGCGGTGAGGCGCCCGGAGCTGACCAGCGGAGCCAGGGCATCCGTGGCGACGTCGACCAGATAGGACTGGCCTCGGTTCAAGCGGGCCACCCGCTCCAGGTCCACATCGATACCTCGCACGGTGAAGCCGGCTCGCGCGAGCTCCACGGCGAGGGAGAGTCCGACATAGCCGAGCCCGATGACGTGAACACGGGCACTCCGCTCTTCGATCTTGCGCTTGAGGCTGTCTTTCCACGCGGTCACTTACGATCTCCTTTTCGTCAGAGCCGTCATCAGGCTTTGTAGTAGGTCATGTACTGCTTGTAGTAGTAGTGGGTCCGCTTCAACGGCGCGCGGTTGAGCACCACGCCGACGATGGGCGTGCCCGTGCGCTCTAACACTTCCTTCGTCCTCAGCAAGTCACGAGGCCGCGTCGAGCCGGAGTCGACGACGAGGAGGATCGCGTCGGCGGCCGAGGCCATGTAGAGGTTGTCGGGAACCAGGAGAATGGGGGAGGAGTCGATGAGCACGTATTCGGCTTCTGCTTCCATCCCCACCAGCACTTCGGTGAGCCGCTTGGTCCCGAGCCCGACGCGGGCGGGAACGTTGAGGGCCGTTCCCCGCGGAGCCAGGCGCACTTGCTCGCTGACGGCCGTCATGGCCTCGGGCAAGGCCGTCGTCCCCGCGAGTAAATCGGTGAATCCTTTCTCGTTTCTGGCCTTGGCCGTGCGATGCAGGGTCGGCCGATGGAAGTCGGCATCGGCGATGATCACCCGCTGCCCGATCTCTCCGAAAGCCAGAGCAAGGTTGTACGTCACCGTCGACTTGCCCTCGCCGGGTAGGGCGCTAGCCACGAGGATGCGGCGCAGCGGCATATCCTCGCTGAGCATTTGTAGCTCCACGCGGAGACGCCGGAAGGCGTCGACGAACAGCACGTAGTCCTGCTGCTGCGGATCCTGAGGTTGACGCTCGCCGCTGTTGAAGACGGGACGCCGCGATTCCACCTGAGGCACGATGGCGAGGATCGGCAGCCCTGTGGACATCCGGATGGCCTGCTCGGTCTGGAGCGGACGGTTGACGTACTCCACGAGTCCGGGCCCCGCCACGCCAAGCACCATGGCCAGCGCGAAAGCGATGCCGAAGAACTTCAGCCGCTTCTGATTGAGCGCAGGAACAGGCGTGCTCGCCGGATCGATCACTTTGACGACGTTCATCTCGCCGGAGGACCGAATGCGCGAGGCGCCGAGCTTCTCCTGGATGACGCTGGCAAGGCGTCGGTTCATGTCGACTTCCGAGGACAGCCGGCGGTATTCCAGCTCGTCCTTCGACAATCCCGAGAGGTTCTTTCGCAGGCCGGCGATCTGCTCCTTCAGGGCGGCCTCCTGCCCATTGAGGGAAGCTACGGAGGTATCGAGGGCCGCCACCATCTCCGCAAAGGCCTCGCGATCCTCGGAGGGCACGGAGCTGCTCGCCAGATCCGCCGAAGTGGAATCTTTCACGGCATCGCCGAGCTCGCGCTGAACCTCCGCGATCTGCAAACGGAGGAGGCGTACACGGGGATGATCGTCGGTGTAACGGATCTTCGCATCCGCAAGCTGCGCTTCGAAGCCGGCCAGACGCGCCCGGAGGCGCTGCGTCTGGGGCGCCGGTGCCGCCGTCTCCTTCTTGACGGGAGCCGGCATCGCGTCGAGCTTGGCCCGCAGAGCGGTCAGGCGATTCTGACTCATGCCTCGGTTGGCCTGGACTTCCGCGAGCGTTGTCTCGAGTTGGTTGAGCCGTGCCGCGATGTCACCCACCCGGTCCGGGACCTTGATGCCGCCCTTGGCCATGGTGAACTCCTGGAAATTCTTCTCGCTCGACTGCAGGGCATCGGTGACTTGTGCCCCTTGCTGCTGCAGATAGTCGCGGGTGCTCTTGGCATCGTCCACGTTGAAGGAACGAGTGCGGGCGAGCAGCACTTCGACATACGTGTTGACGATATCCAGGGCGACTCGTGGGTTCGAGGCCTCCGCCCTGATCAGCACGATGCCCGAGGCGCCCTGGGGGAAGAAGGCGACGCGCGCGGCCCGGAGCTCCTCGAGCGCTCGAACCTCGGGGCTGTCCACCACCGGGGCCTCACCGCGAAGCCGCCGGAACCAGTTCTGAATATCGACCTGATAGTCATGGCCATACGGATTGGCGATGAGGTCCTGGACGGAGGCGCGGGGCAGCGCTTCGATGACGGACTGCCCGAGAGCCCGGCTCTGCAGGATGGCTAGCTGCACCGACAGCGGCCGAAAGGGCGAGAATTCCTCGAAGAGCGGAGAGCCGGCCTTGCTCTCGAGAAAGATGGTGGCGGTGGTCTGGTACCGAGGTGGTTCGCGCGAGAGGAGGTAGGCGAGGGGCAGAAACAACAGGAGAGCTCCCGCCACCGCGAGAGCGATCCATTTCTTTCGCCGTACGAACAGCGACAGGGCGACTTGTTTGAGCGTGCTGACAATATCCATCGGCTACCGTCTCCTTAGAGGGTATCCAGACCCACGTGTGATCATCGACCCCGCGCAAACAGCACGACCTGCACCGTGTTGAGCAGGATCAGGAGGTCGAGGAACAACGAGAGGTTCTTGATGTAATAGAGGTCGTACTGCAGCTTTTCCAGCGAATCTTCGATCGAGGCGCCGTAGCGATACCTGACCTGCGCCCATCCGGTGAGTCCCGGCTTCACCGACAGCCGCTTCATGTAGTACGGGATTTCCTTCTGCAGGCTCTGCACGAACTCCGGTCGCTCCGGTCGCGGTCCGATGAAGCTCATGTGACCGAGGAGAACGTTGATCAGCTGCGGGAGCTCGTCGAGGCGGGTTCGACGGAGGATCGCTCCCACTCGCGTGACCCGCGGATCGGCCTCCTGCGCCCAGATCGCTCCCGTTCCTTGCTCGGCATCCCGACGCATGGAGCGAAACTTGTTGAGGATGAAGACACAGCCATTCTGACCTGACCGAGGCTGGCGATAGAGCACTGGGCCTGGCGATTCGAGCTTGATGGCGATGGCGGCCATCGCCATCAAAGGAGAGGCGAGAATCAGGCCTACGGAGGAAAGGGTGACGTCGAAGAGCCGCTTGATGATTTCCGTGCGGGCGGTCTTCACGAACCCGTCGGCGAAGATGAGCCAGCTCGGGCGGAGTTCCGTCACCAGGATCTTTCCCGTGGCCTTCTCATAGAAAGTAGGCCAATCCTCGACGGCGATGCCGCGAAGACGGCACTCCAGCAGCGGATTGGCGGGAAAGCGCCCGCGGCGATCTTGTTGCACCACCACCACCAAATCGGGTCGGGTTTCCTCCACGATCTCCGAGAGATCGGAGATTTTCCCGAGGAGCTCTTGCCCGGCGGGAATGGAGTCGGCCGCGGCGGGGTCGTCGTCCAGGTATCCAATGATCTTGAACGGGCGGGCGCTGTCCGGCGCGAGCTCTGCAATGGCACGGCCGATAGAACCCGAACCGACGACGAGGACCCGAATAGTCATGCGCGCCAGGGACCACGATCCGAGCCATGCCGTGCGCCAGAGCAACAGGCCGATGGTGATGAGTGCTTCAAGTTCGAGAAAGGCCAAGCGGCCGAGACGAAGACTGGTGGACGCGTAGCCGGCTGCCGCAAGCAGTGGCGTAGCGGCCGCCTGACAGATGAGCAGCCGCGCGACAAGCTCGCGCCGTCCAAGAGGCAGCCTCGAGTTGTAGAGGTCTGCAAGATAGAGCAGGAAAATCTGCAGGGCTGCGACGAAGGCCAGTTTCGGGGTGTGTGGGCCAAATCCCAGCCAGATCCCCGATGCCGAGACTATGGAAACCGAACCGATAATGACGAGCAGATCTCCCGCAAGAAGCACGGGCATGAGGCCAGGTATGTAGTGGCGGAATATTCTCAACATGTCGGCCGCGCTGCTATAGAGCAAGTGAGGTGCCAGCGGTCGGTGCGTGGCCGTACATACTAAATCATTGATTTAGTTAGTCTACTTCAAAAATGTGACGGAGTATTTTACTACCCTGACAGGGCAAGATGATTCCCGGAAAGAGAAAATTGCGTAGTTTGCCGACAAGGGCACTAAATGGGAAGATATTTCGACCCCAGATCAGCTAGTTACAGACCACCTCGACCATGCAATACCTGCAGGGCAGGTGAAGGAAATGGCTACGAACGCCGAGGCTTGCCGCTGGGGATCCGCGGCTGAGGTGGCGGCTAGAAGGTGGCTCGAAGCCCTATCAGCACCGAGTTCACATGAATCGTGCCGTTGCTATTCGGAGAGTTGTTGCTGACTCCTGATGAGAAGCCGCCTCCGTTTGTCCACACCGAATAGCTGTACTGACCGTAAAACGCGAGCCACGTGAGGAACTGCCAATTAAGGTTCAAGGTGAGGTAGAAATTGTCACTGTTCTGAGATGATGAGTTGTTTCCGCTACCCGTCGGCTCGTTGATCGTGTAGGCCGCGTTGAGCGACGAGGTGACGAGTGGCGTGAAGGTGTAGAGGAAGCTCCCCGTGACTCCAGCAGTGTTGACGACGCCAAAGTTCTGTCCGGTAAGACCAGTCTGTTGAAAGCCGGAGAATACCCCGATCGATGCGAAGGCAGGCCCAAAGCGATAGCTCAGCGTCGAGTTGCTTGTCACGCCCCCTTGATCCGATGCACCTGATTGGACGAGCTGGTTATAGCCCAAGCTACTCGAGAAGGAGAGTCCGGAGGGCAAACCATAGGTGCTGAAGACCGATACAGTCCATATGTGGCCATCTCCATTGCCCGATCCAGTTCCATTGCCCGACGCGGAACTCGGCTGGCTGAATTGCTGGTACGAACCTTGGAGACCAATTGAAGAGTACTGGCCGGTCTGACGGGTGAAAGTCGCAGTGCCGAGATTTCCTGTGGTTGTTCCCGAGTTGATTCCGGAACTCGTGCCCGACGTGTCGGCCGTGGAGTATTCGTATCCGAGCCGTACGCTGTTGAAGGTCCCCACGGGCATGGTCGCACTGGCCCCCACGATGTTGGCGGTCGTGTGGGTTCCGTTCTCAGTACTCCCCTGCGTGTAATACGAGTTCCGATAGTAGATCTGCGTGGCAATCCTATCGAGAAGATAGTTGAGACCGATGCTGGCCTGGTTGCTCGAGAAGGTTTGACGTTGCGTGTTTAGCCCAAACTGGTTCGATTGCGCGGGATTGTTGTTCCGAGTGTAGTTATCGGTGAGGGTCAGATTGAGGCGAGGCGTAAAAGTCTGGATGAGGTTGAAGGCCACATTCGGGAACACGTTGAAGTTGTCGGAACTCGAAGCGGCCGTGTCGTACGTGAAACCCCACGTTCCAGCGAACGTTGCCTTGGTAGTAGGACCGTTGACCAGGACGTTGAAGCCTGGACCGATCACGGTGCGATAGTCCGTCTGCTTGTCGTTCACCGTGTTATTGAAGTTGTCTGTCCACATCTCGCTCACGATCAGGGTCGGCGAGAACGTGAAGAGCTTGGTCGCGGGCAGCGCCCCCAAGGCTTGGGGCGGGAGCAGCGGTGGATGCGCCTGCGCTGGAGCCGGCGCGACGGGCGGAGTCCAGGGCGGAATCTGAGCGGGCCCCGCCGGGGCACCAGGTGTGGGAGGAAGAGGGTTGCCCAGCGGAGTGGTCTGCGGCAGCCCGGGAACCTGCCCGGGAAACTGGTAGCCCGGCGGATACTGCGAGGGATACTGCGGAAGGTAGAAGGGCGGGGGCTGAGCGACCGGCTGCTCAGGGGGAGTGGTGGACTTCGCTCCTTCCTGTTCTCGAGTCTCTCCTGGCGCAGGCGCTTGTCCTGCCGGTGGCGTCGCCGGGGATGTCGGAGTTCCTGGGAAGGTGCTCGGTGGGATCGTCGTCGGGGCGGCTTGGGGAGGGGTGACTTGGCTCGGGCTGACCGGACTCGGCGCGACTGTCCCGCTTTCTGAACTTGGAGGCGTGCCGCTCGGCGCGCTCCCCGGTGCCGCGGTTCCAGAACTCGACGGTGGTGTTTGACCCCAGGCGCGCGATTGGCCATTGAGAGAGGGCCAGGAAAGGAGGACTACGAGAACAACGACGAGAACGGGAAGGAGCCAAACTGACTCCCTCCCGTCCCGGACGGCACGTGCTCTAGAAGATCCGTTGGGGCACAAAGATGATGTCGTCGGGCTTCAAGGGGACGTCGTTGTTCTCGTCCGGAGCCCGCAACATCTTATCAACATCTACTCGAATTCGCTCTCGCTTTTCCCCCTTACCCCGGAGGATGTCGACCCGGCCGCCAGAGGCCATGGGGGTCAGGCCGCCCCCTTGGGTGATCGCCCGTACCAGCGTTAGGTCTTGCGTGTACTTGATGGCTCCCACCGATCGGACTTCCCCCTGCAAATAGACGAGGTCGGCAAGAGGAGCCACCACCGTATCGCCAGGCTCGAGCTTGATGTTCTGGGTGAGATCGCCCTTCTGCACGAGCTTCGTGAAGTCGATGGGAATCAGCTTGTCCTTCCGAAGGATGAAGCTCTTTTCGGCATCCGCGGTGGGGGCAACTCCGCCTACGATGCTGATGGCCTGGAGGAGGGTCAGGTCACGCATGAGCTGGAGCGGTCCCGGTTTGCCGAAACCCCCCACGAAGTAGACAGGACGGCTCTTGATGTCGCGAACGATGACGGTGACCGCCGCTCCCTTCACTGTCTTCGAGTAGACGGCCGAGAGATAGTCCTGCAGCTCCTGAACCGTCTTGCCTGCCGCCTGAATCTCCCCGACCAGAGGAAGCGAGGTCTTGCCGTCTGGTCGCACGAAAACGCTCTGGTTGAGGTCCTTGTTGTCCCAGACCTGGACCTCGAGGACATCCTCCGGGCCAACGATGTAGTCCTTCTGGTCTGGGGCCGGCGCCGGAGCTTGCGTCGGGGCGGGGGTCGAAGCGGGCGGCTGGGCCTGGGCGAACACCGGGGCGGCGGACAGTGACCAGCACAGCATGGTCACCGGTGGCAGTATCGCCAACGCACACAGAGAGCGCATCATGATTGAACTCCTCGTGGATATTTGATCTGGCTACGGCCCGCCGCCTCGAGGGGCGAGCCTTCACTCTGCGCGTACGACTTCAACTTGTACTGCAAGCAGCGCAGACTGATGCCGAGCAGCCGCGCCGCTCGTGTCCGATTGCCGTTTACCGCGTGCAGCGTGCGCAGGATGTGCTCCTGTTCCACTTCGCGCAGCGTGAGACCAGCCTGCGCGGCCTCGTGATGACCGGCCGTCTTCTTGGGCTCTCGATGGTCGAGAGAGAGGACATCGACGTCGATGGTCTCCTCGTTTGCGAGCACCACGGCCTGCTCGATGCAATTTTCAAGCTGTCGTACGTTACCGGGCCAGGCGTAAGAAGTCAAAAGTTCCATGGCCCGGGGGGTGATAGTAGGCACGGGCCGCCGGTGAACCGTGCTGAAGCGCTCCAGGAAGTGCTGCACAAGTTGGGGGATGTCCTCGCGCCGCTCCCGGAGGGGCGGGAGCTGAATCATGACCACGGCCACCCGATAGTACAGGTCGGCCCGGAACGTTCCGTCGGCGACCGCCTCCCGGAGATCCTTGTTGCTGGCCGTGATCAGCCGAATGTCTGTCTGAATGGGTTGACTCCCCCCGACCTCGACGAACTCGTGCGCCTGGATGACCCGGAGAAGCTTGGCTTGCAAGGGCAGGGGAAGCTCGCTGATTTCGTCGATGAACAAGGTGCCAGTGTCGGCGAGGGCGAAGACTCCGTTCCGATGCTCGACCGCTCCCGTAAAAGAGCCTCGCCGATGGCCAAAGAGCTGGCTTTCCATCAGCCCCTCTGGAATGGCCGTGCAGTCTAGGGTGACCAGGGGCCGGTCGCGGCGCGGGCTGTTGCGATGAATGGCGCGAGCGATCAACTCCTTGCCCGTGCCGCTTTCGCCCATGATGCAGACGTTGGCATCGCCGCCCGCCACCTTGTCGATCTTGGCGAGGACTTCGCGGAGCTGCTGAGATTGGCCGATGATGCCGGAATAGGCATCGCGCTCCCGTCCGCTCGCCAAGGAGCTAGCGCCTGCGCCGAGAGGGGCTAGCTTGCCCGCCACTCGATCGAGCCACGCGTTGACTCTGACGAGATCCTCGCGCTCGGCGCACTCGATTCCGACAAGCGGGGTGAGGACGTCGAGCCCCGACGCCGAACGGCGATCGAAGAGGACGAGGACGGATTTCTCACCTGGCATCGCTTGGAGATTGCGGGAGACCTGCCAGGCGCTCACGTCGCCCGCGAGATTGACAATCATCAGGTCCGGGAGCTCGGAGCGACTCAGCGTCATTTCGAGCTCCTGGATCGAGCAGATGCACTGAACCACGCAGCCACGACCTGCGAGCAAGGGCCGCAGGCGCGAAGAAAGATCCAGGGTTTCGTCCAAGATGAGAGCTTTCACGAGTTGTGTGTTCCCTTCGAAGGAGTAGGCGTCTAGCCTCGCATGAGAGGCATGACGCGAAGGTGACGGGTCAGGGAAGTGTCGGCGACACTGCGCGAAGAAGACCTTGGAGACGCCAGAGAAGCTGGGAGGGCGGCTGGTTGCCGTCCGCCCAGAGATGTCCACCCCGGTTCATGGGAGAGGCTGATCGTTCGGCTCACTACCTTCTCCTCGTAGGACTCGGCCCATATCCTATATCAGTGGCGGCTGGACTCGACCTGTCTGGGGGAGCGACGCCACACGACATAATTGGACAAGCAAAATGTGCGCCGAGGCCTAATTTCCGACCTGCCCGTGCTATCGCATTCGATGGATCTCCCTTCTGGCTTGGCTACTTATAAGAACGCGACCGGATAGGCGCCATGGCAGGCCTCCAGGCGCCGGAAAAAGGCTCAGCCTATGGCGAGACAGCTATACGGCCAATCACGGCAAAAACTTACAGCTTGGTAGGGAAAATTATTTCCCATGTCCGTCAGGCCGTGGATTGTCGAGTCCGCACTGACGAATCTTGTACAGGAGCGCCTTGTAGCTGATCTTTAGCAGTCTGGCCGTCTCCGCCCGGTTCCATCTGACCCGCTCGAGCACTTCCTTGATTGCCGCCGCCTCGGCGGCCATGGCCGCTTTCTTGGCGATCTCCTTCAATCCCAAGTTGCGACCGGGTCGCGCGGGAGATGGATCACGGGGTGGCGAGAGGGGGACGGGCGCGGCGGGAACGCCCTGCGGCTTCTCCGTGCGCAACGCGATCTCCTCCTGAACGAGGAGCTCGCTCTGCAGGACCACCAGGCGGCGAATCATGTTCTCCAGTTCGCGCACGTTGCCCGGCCAGCTGTATTCCTGGAACAGCCGCATCGTCTCGGGAGAGATCGTGGGCGTGCTCCGGTTGTATTGTTTGCAGAAGCGGCCGAGGAAGTGCCGGACCAGTGACGGAATCTCTTCCCGCCGTGTCCGCAGCGGCGGAATCGGGATGGTGACCACGTTCAACCGGTAGTACAGATCCTCGCGGAACTGGCCATTTGCCACGAGGACGGCCAGGTTGCTATTGGTCGCTGCGATAAGGCGAACATCGGCGGTGATGAGCTCGGTACCCCCCACGCTGAAGAACTTCGCATCCTGGAGCACGTGGAGGAGCTTCGCCTGCAGACTCAATGGCATCTCGCCGATCTCGTCGAGGAGGAACGTGCCCTGGTGAGCAAGCTCGAACTTACCCGGCTTGCGCCGATGCGCGCCCGTGAACGCCCCTTTCTCGTGCCCGAACAGCTCGGACTCGAGCAGTTCAGCGGGGAGAGAAGCGCAGTTCACCTTCACGAAGGGCTTATCGAGTCGTCCAGAGATCTGATGAATGGCCCGCGCGACCATTTCCTTGCCCACGCCGCTCTCACCCGTGAGGAGCACCGTGACGTTGGTATCTGCGGCTCGACGCACGATATCCTCGACGGCGCGCATCCGCTCGCTACCTCGGAAAAGGAGGTCGAGGTTGTAAGGAGATCGATCACCTTCGGCTACGGCGGCGGGCGATAGGTCGATCGGAGCTTCCTGTCCGTTCTGGGCGAGGCCACGATGGATCGCGTCCCGCAGGACCTCCAGCTGGATCGGCTTGACGAGGAAGTCACACGCTCCTGCCCGCACGGCTTTGACCGCAAGCCCCGCATCATTTGTTCCAGACAGCACCACCAGTGGGGCCTCCGGACTCTCGAGCCGAAGCTGGTACAAGAGGTCCAGCATTCCCGCCTCGGCGTCGTCGATGTCCAGCATGATCGCCTGGGGTCTCAGGCTCGGGACGAGCGCGAGGGCGTCGGGCAGGCTTCCTACGACCACTGTCGAGTAGCCGATCTCCTTGACACCTCGCGTGACGAGATCCCGACTCTGAAGGTCGCTGCCGATGACGAGAATAGTGTCGGAGGGCATAAGGCGTAGGGAATGTTAGTCCTTGACGAGCGCAGGCTTAGACTCCGATACTGCTTTTGCGGAGTTTTCCATGCGCATACTGGTCGTCGAAGACGATCCGTCGGTTGCCCAAGTCCTCGCCGAGGTATTGCGCGTCGAGGGGCATGACGTGCTGGTGGCGCTCGATGGCGTCGAGGCACTTAACGTCGTCGAGACCACGACCGTGGATGGAGTCTTTCTCGATCTTGTCATGCCTGGCCTCGACGGCCTCTCGGTTCTCTCGCGGATCCGGAACCGTTTTCCGGATCTCCCGGTGGTTATTCTCTCGGCCCACGCCGAAACCGAAGACACGCACCGCGCGCGTGAGCTGGGCGCGGTCGACATCCTGGCTAAACCGAGTGCATTGCGGGACCTGACGGAGGTGCTTAGGCACTTCACGTCTTCCTGAGCAACAGCGCGTCGCCCGCCTGTCACTTCCATCGACAGCCTTTACCGTGCTTCCCAGTTCTGACGCGCATCCCAATTCTCACGGATTGATCTCGAATGCAAGGTCAAAAAAGGAAGGAGGTCTATGCCATGAAGATCCTTAACCGATCCCCGCATTCCGAGGACCCACCTCTCGCTTTTGTGGGGAGAATTTACCACATGCCAACTCCCGTCATGGAACATGACGGGAAATGGTCCGGCGATCGCCGGGTTGGCTGCCCCTAGATCCGACTTTCCGCCTCTTTCCTTGACCCTTCCGCCCACCCGGGATACGAAGAGATGGAGCCATGCCGATCCTGAAGGGCAACCTTCATGCCCACACGACCTTCTCCGACGGCCGTCTGCCCGTCGAGGACGTGGTCGCGCAGTATCGCGAGCTCGGCTATGACTTCCTCGCCATCACGGACCACGATGATCTGATCCAAGCAGACTACTGGATGAGTCTGCCTGCCAGCGACGATCGGCTGATCATCCTGCCCGGCGTCGAGCTCGACTACCGCCCCTTGTCACAGCACGTAGGAAAGGTGACGGGCGACAAGGAGACCCTCTACATCCTGAATCACCCGGCTCGCTACTCTCTCACCGTGGAGCAGGCGGTGCGCCGGCTCCGACGCATCGGCCGAGAGTGGTTCCCCCTTCACGCCGTGGAAGTGACGGACACGGGCGTCTATCAGGCCGAGTACGACGTGGAAGCAATCAGCCTGCCCAAGATAGCGACGGACGACTCCCACGAGGCCAGTCACATCGGCCGCGCCTGGATCGAGGTCGACGCCGCGCGCAACCCTGACGCCATCCTGCGCGCCATCAAAGCGGGGGACTTCACGACAGGGTTCGGAACCAAAGGCGTGCCTCGTTCGCAACCACCGCCGTGACCGGGTTCGGCCTGACGACACCTTCCTTCAAGGAGAACGTGATGACCGACTCCTCCCTGGACGAGCTCACGACTCGTCTCGAGCGGCTAGAGCGCCAAGGTCGCTGCTGGAAGCGGACGGCGTTCGTGGTCCTGCTTGGAGCCGTTGGCGTTGTGGTGATGGGCCAAGCTCCTCCTCATCGGCTGCCCAAGTCCCTCGAAGCCGAGGAATTCGTGCTCCGGGACAGTCGGGGGCAGGTGCGGGCCTCCCTGGGTACTCCGCCCGGCTCGAACGCCACCGTGCTGCAGTTCCACGGAGAGAACGGTAAGCCTCGCACCCGGATCACGGTGGCGAGTGACGGCACGTCCAGCTTCGAGGTGATGGACGCTGCCGACCACGTCCGGCTCCTGCTGGGCGTCCGCGATAGCGGCGTACCCCGCATCTGGCTCGGCAACGAGATGGGCAAGATCATTTGGCGCGCACCCTGAGCCTTCTCGTCTGGGGACTGGCGTCGACTGCGCTGGCCGCCATGGTCTCGGCGGAGGAGGTCTCGGCCCTCGACACCTGTCGCTAGGGCGGGCTGAGGGCTCTTGCCTAGGAGCCGTGCACGACCTTGTCGCCGCCGTGTTGACGCGCCTGCTCGAGATATCGCTTGGCCCTCGTGAGGAGAGTCGTCGAGGTCTGGCCGTCTCTGGGGAACGAGACGAGTCCCGCGCTCAGGGTCACCTGAATCGGCGGCAGGTCCGGGCCGCGGCGAAACTCGACGCGCCTCACGGCGGTCCTCACCCGTTCCGCCACGACAATGGCCTCCGTGGGACCTGTGTGGAGCAAGAGAACTCCCAGGCCCATCGGAAAGCGACCAACGATGTCCGTCGATCGGATGAACTCTGCGACCCGAGTGGAGAGCGCGACTTCGATGGCTGGCTCGAATTCCGCATCCGCCGGGGCCACGTCGGGCTTGAAGAGGCACAGGGTGAAAAAATCACGATAGCGGGTACCACGGCCCGTCTCGCGCAGCAGGAGATGAAGGAAGGCTTCGTACTGAAAAAGGCCCGTGGCTGGATCAAGAAGGGACACGGCCCCCGCCCCCTTTCTCCCATGCGCCGAAGCCTGCATCGACCGTCCGCTTGGAGGCTAGCGGGGTGAGGAGGTCGCGTGGGATGGGTTGGCACGCCGGCCTCGGACTGGTCACCCGCGGGGCGAGTATAGTCGCTCGAAGGATCGAGGCCAAGAAAAACAGTGGCATGGACGAAGTATCTTCCCGCGGAGCGGACTATTTCGCTCCTCGGCGCCAGCAGT
>Ga0126382_10000678_pt1 | contig 13330 bp, 13 predicted proteins | sample PanSoiMetPlot_30_FD_92548 | JGI IMG/M metagenome (GOLD analysis project Ga0126382, IMG submission 92548) | Tropical forest soil microbial communities from Panama - MetaG Plot_30 | ecosystem: Environmental > Terrestrial > Soil > Tropical forest > Bulk soil | place: Panama | collected 2016-02-17 | reverse complement strand
GGAAGGCTGGCAGCGCGAGGGCGTGGTGCCGCGCGGCCCGGTGACGGTGGCCACCTACGCCAACATCCTCGCCGAGCACGACATCGAGCATCGCCGCCAGATCCACGACATCCGCGAGGGCCTCGGCCTCAATCCCAAGCGCGCGGAAGCGAAGCGCACGCTGTCCATGCCGGAGATCATCGCGGCCATCGCGGCAGCGCCCGAGGAGGTGCGGCGGGCGGCGGCGGGGATGTCGGCCGCTCTCATGCGACAGCGCCCGCCTGACGGCGGCTGGTCCGTGAAGGAGGTCATGGCCCATCTCCTGAAGGTCGAGCGCGATCTCTTCCAGGCGCGTCTCAACCTGATCGTTTCCGCGGAGCGGCCGACGTTCCCGAGCTTCGACGCGGACGCCTGGGCGCGCGAGCGCGACCATCGGGAAGGCGACTTCGAGGCAGAGTGGCATGCCTTCAAGGCAGCCCGCGCGGAGACCATCGCCCTCCTCCAGCGCCTGCCCGCCTCGGCGCAGTCGCGCATCGGGCTCTCCGGCTATTTCGGCCCGGTCAGCCTCCTGGAATACGCCACGCACGTGGTCGACCACGACCGGGAGCACATCGCGCAGATCGCCGCCACGCGGGCCACCGTCGGCGGCTGAGCCTCAGCTTCCCAAGGACTACCGCCTCGCGATCCGCTTCACGCACACCAGCAGCATGATGCCCGCCGCAAACGTCGACAGCGCAAGGCCGAGACGCTCGATCAGGCCGGGGCGGTGCTGGAGGGTAATGCTCGTGGGACCGGCCGGCGCCTCGACCTCGAGCATGCCCGTGACGTCGCGCCGGATCGGAAGCGGGCCGCGGTCGGCCGCGGCCGCCCAGAGGGGAGAGTACGCGAATCCAACGGCCCGCCAGCCGGCTGGGCCGTCTACCGCGACCCGCCATGTTTGTCGTCCGGTCGATTCGGGAAGCGAGGCTCCCCGGCGGGCGACGTAGACCCTGAAGGGGCCGACGCTGCGCGGGGGCAGAAACACGTTTCCCGCATCGAGAAACCCGAGCTTGCCGACGTCCTCGTCCGAGGCGACAATGACCGAGATGCCGAGTCGCTCGATCCACGGCGCGATTTCGCCCGCGGTGAGGGACTCGAGAGGCCGGCCGAAGAGGGTGAGGCCGTCGCGTTCCTCGACCAGCTTCGTGATCGGACGGGGCTCGGCGGAGCCCGTATAGACGAGGCCGGCCACCGGCGCAGGGTGGGTGAACGTACCGTTGACGATCCCACGCCCGGTCTCGAGCGGCGTCAGCGACGTGATGTGGCTGTGGGCTCGCCACCACTCGGGGCGATAGTCGAGGGGCACGCCGGAGCGAAGGAACAGCACGCGGCCGGGCGGGGCCTCGCGGATCGCTTGCCAGAGGGTGTCGAGCCTTTCTCCGCGCACCAGCTCGCCGTAGGTCGGCCACCCGCCCCGCGACGGCCAGAGCGTGAGCGCGGGCTCTGGTGATCCGGGGGAGAGCAGCAGCGCCATCAGCACGAGGGCTCCCGCAATGCCCGCGGGGCCGAGCCGAGGAAAGCGCGCGGCCAGCCGCGGCGCGGCGAGGGATGCGCCCACGATCAGCGCGAGGAGGAAACTGTCCACCAGGCGATCGGCAGGGAGCCAGAGCGCGCCGAGAGCCGGCGCGACGATGGCATCGAGGGCGATCGCGGCGGCCAGGGCCGGTGTCATGGCGTGGAACCATCGCTCGACCTCGTGGCCATCACCCGCGCTTCGCATCGCCATCCATGCGGCAAGCTGGGCCAGCGCCAACACGAAGACGAGCGGGCGGGCAAGCTCTCGCAGGAGACCGAGCGGTGAAGCATCTCCCCAGGCCAGAGGCAACGCCATACGGAGATGCGCGAGCAGCGGCAGCAGCCACACCGCGCACAGGCCGAGAGCGAGGCCGGCAACGGCGCCGGCCTGGACGACGCGGCGCCACGGGTCTCCTACTCCACGACACGCGCCGAGCGCGAGGAGGATCAGCGCCGCCGGCGCGAGGGCGGGATGGAGGAGAATAACGACGGCGATCAGCGGCGCGGCGCCGAATGGCATGCGGCGCCCGCCTTCGACCCAGTCGACGAGCGAGAGTGCGACCAGGGGCAGCACGCCCCAGCCGAGGCGCGCCGCGATCAGCCCCCAGCGCAGTCCCTCCTCGACGCCGCTGCGCGAGCCCGACGACAACGTCAGCGCCACGAAGGCGCCCGGCAACGCGAGCCAGCCGCTGTCGAGCACACGCCTGAGGAGCGCAAAGGTGGTGAAGCCGGGCAGCATCCACGCGATCCAGAGAAGAGCCTCGTACGCTCTCGTCACGTCGAGAGCGCCGAGCGAGGCGGAATAGAGCGCGGCGCCGAGCCACGCTGCACCTGGCGGATAGTACTGGAGCTCGGCGTAACCCGCCCACCAGCCAGGATCGAAGCGCCAGGGCGCCCAGCCCAGCGTGACCGCATGGTGGAGCCGGTAGAGCTGGCCAGGATGATCGTCGAACACGAGGAGACCTCGGCCCAGGGCGGAATATCCGAAGGCGACGGCGTATGCGGCGAGCAGCAGAGCGGGAAGAAGCGCGCGGCCCACGCCTGCCGATGATACGGCACGGATCGATTTTGGCTCGAAGTTCCGTTGACATTCACGATATTCGCCTGTTTACTAGGGCAATTGCTGGCTCGGTCGGTGATCCAGGCGCTCTACGCCGGGTCGTGGAATTCATTTCGGGGCTCAAATCCCCTGCCGATGGAGAGGCCATGGAGCGATTGAAGGGTCTCAAGTGCCGCGAATGCGGCCGCTACTACCCATCTTCACCCGTCCACGTCTGTGAGTTCTGCTTTGGCCCCCTCGAGGTCGACTACGACTACGAGGTCATCGGCAAGCAGATAACTCGCCAGCGCATCGAGGCTGGCCCGCCCAGCATCTGGCGCTACGCGGATCTTCTCCCCCTGAACCTCGAAGCAGACGAAGCCCACGTGGGAGATGCGGTGGGCTTCACGCCGCTGATTCGCGCGCGCAATCTCGCCGACGAGCTGGGCGTGCGCGAGCTCTACGTGAAGAATGACTCCGTCTGCCATCCGACCTGGTCCTTCAAGGACCGCGTGGTGGCGGTGGCCATCGGCAAGGCCAAGGAATTCGGCTTCGACACGGTGGCCTGCGCGTCGACGGGCAACCTCGCCAACTCCGTCGCTGCGCACTCGGCGGAGGCGCAGCTCAAGTCGTACATCTTCATTCCCGCCGATCTCGAGCGCGGCAAGGTCATCACCACGCTCGTCTACGGGCCCACCCTCGTGGCGGTGGAGGGAACGTATGACGAGGTCAACCGGCTGTGCGCCGAGGTGGGGGACAAGTACCGCTGGGCCTTCGTGAACATCAACATCCGGCCGTACTACGCGGAGGGCTCCAAGACTTACGGCTACGAGATCGCCGAGCAGCTCGGGTGGCGCGCGCCGGCCCACGTGGTCGTGCCCTGCGCTGGGGGTTCGCTCATCACGAAGATCTACAAGGCGTTCAAGGAGCTGCGTATGCTCGGTCTCATCCCCGAGGGAGAGACCAGCATGTACGCGGCGCAGGCGACGGGCTGCGGCCCCATCGTGACCATGATCAAGAAGGACACGGACGTGCTCGAGCCCGTGCGGCCGAATACCATCGCCAAGTCGCTGGCCATCGGGAACCCCGCCGACGGCTATTATGCCTACCGCGTCGCCAAGGACACCGGGGGCTACGGCGAGCACGCGGAGGACGAGGAGATCATCGAGGGGATGCAGCTTCTCGCCCGCACCGAGGGCATTTTCACGGAGACGGCGGGCGGGGTGACCGTGGCCGCCACTCGAAAGCTCATCGAGTCGGGACGCATCCCGCGCAACGAGCCCATCGTCATCTGCATCACGGGCAACGGGCTCAAGACGCCCGACGTCCTCTACGACCGCCTGTCCGTGGACGTGACCATCCGGCCATCGCTCGCGGTCTTTGACAAGGCGCTGGCCGATCTGAAATCCAAGCCCGGCGCCTGAGCCGGGAACTCAAGGAGACGCGACATGGCCGTGCTCGTGAGAATTCCTACCCCGCTCCGCTCGCTCACCCGTAACCAGCCCGAGGTGCAGGCCACCGCCGACTCCGTGGGCGACCTCATCGAGGATCTGGAGAAGCAGTACCCTGGGCTCAAGGAGCGCCTGGTGGACGAGGGCGGCGAAGTACGCCGCTTCATCAACTTCTACGTGAACGAGGAGGACATCCGCTTCCTCCAGGGCGCCAAGACCGCGCTCAAGACGGGCGATCAGGTGTCCATCGTCCCCGCCATCGCCGGCGGGCGCTGAGCGGGGCTCACGTGGAGACCGGACGCTGAAGCCATGGCGCGGCTGCGCGTCCGCCTGACCTATCCCACCGAGCTCATCCAGCAGCCGATCGTCTACCACCTCGTGAAGGACTTCGCCATCGTGCCGAACATTCGGCGGGCGGACGTGCGGCAGGACCACGGCTGGATCGTGCTCGAGCTGGAAGCGCCGCCGGAGAAGCTCGAGGAGGGCGTGGCCTGGCTGCGCCAGCAGGGGATCAAGGTCGACCCCATCGAGCGCGACGTGGTGCTGTCGTGATCTCGCGGCGCGTGCAGGGCTTCACGGAGTCGGTGATCCGGGAGATGACCCGGGTCAACAACCAGTACGAGGGCATCAACCTCGCCCAGGGCATGCCCAACTTTCCGCCGCCCAAGGAGATCATCGAAGCGGCGCACCAGGCCATCGACGGCGATTTCCATCAGTACGCCATCACCTGGGGCACGCCGCGCCTGCGCCAGGCCATCGCCGCGAAGTACCAACGGTACTACGACATGGACGTCGAGGCCGACCGCAACGTGACGGTGTGCTGCGGGTCGACGGAGACCATGCTCGCCACGCTGATGGCCGTCCTCAATCCGGGCGACGAAGTCATCATCTTCGAGCCGTTCTACGAGAACTACGGGCCGGGCTGCATCATGTCCCAGGCCGAGCCCATCTACGTGCCGCTCACGCCGCCGGACTTCTCCTTCGATCCCGACCGGCTGCGCCGCGCCGTGTCGCCGCGCACGCGCGCCATCATCTTCAACAGCCCCAACAACCCCACAGGCAAGATCTTCTCGCGGGCGGAGCTCCAGGTCATCGCCGACCTCTGCCTCGAGCACGATCTCCTCGCCATCACCGACGAGATCTACGAGCACATCCTGTACGACGGGGCGACGCACACGCCCATCGCGACCTTGCCCGGGATGGCCGATCGGACGATCACCATCTCGGGCATCTCCAAGTCCTACTCGGTGACGGGCTGGCGCGTGGGCTACGCGGTGGCGAGCCCCGAGCTTTCCCTCGGTATCCGGCGCGCCCACGACTTCATCACGGTGGGGGCGCCGCATCCGTTGCAGGAGGCGGCGGTCACCGCCCTCAATCTTCCCGACTCCTACTACGTCTACCTGCGAGAGAGCTATCAGGCGCGCCGCGATCTTCTCTTCTCTCAGGTGGAGGCCGCGGGCTTCAAGGCCTTCAGGCCCCAGGGCGCCTATTACATCCTCACCGACGTCGCCCACTGGCTTCCCGAGTACCGCTGCGCGGACGATCACGAGTTTGCCCTGTTCCTCGTGAAGGAGATCGGCGTCGCCACCGTGCCGGGCTCGTCGTTCTACTCCACGAAAGAGCTTGGGCACACCAAGATCCGCTTCTGCTTCCCCAAAACCGACGACATGCTGATCGAGGCGGGACGGCGGCTGCAAAAGCTCGCCCGTTGACGCTCCGGGAGTCCGCCCGCACCATTTTCGATGCTGCGCTCGCCGCGGGCGATGTGCGCCCTTTAACCTCCCGTGCCCTCCGCGAGATTCGCGAGCCGCCGCGCGGGCGCGTGCTCGTGGTGGGAGCGGGCAAGGCTTCGGGGGCCATGGCCGCGGCGGCAGAGGAGGCCTGGGGCGATCGCATCGCGGCCGGCGTCGTCGCGGTGAAGGATGGGTACACTGCACCCACGCGGAGGGTGCGGCTCCTCGAGGCGGGCCATCCCGTGCCCGACGAGCGCGGCGGCGCCGCCGCTCGCGAGATCCGCACCCTCGCCGAGTCCGCGGGGCCCGACGATCTGGTGCTAGTCCTCGTCTCGGGCGGCGGCTCGGCGCTCACCCCCGCGCCCGTCCCGCCCATCACGCTTGGCGACAAGCAGGAGATGACGCGGCTCCTTCTCGCCGCGGGCGCCACCATCAGTCAAGTCAACGCCGTGCGGAAGCACTCCTCGCTGCTCAAGGGCGGCCAGCTCGCCCGCGCCGCCGCCCCTGCCCGGGTCGAGGCGCTCCTCCTCTCCGACGTGATCGGGGATCGCCTCGACGTCATTGGCTCGGGCCCGACCACTCCCGACGTGTCCACCTTCGGAGAAGCGCTCCAGATCCTGGAGCGCTTCGGCCTGCGCGATCGCGCGCCGAAAAGCATCGTGGAGCGACTCGAGCGCGGCGCCCGCGGCGAGCTGCCGGAGACGCCCAAGCCGGGCGATCCGATCTTCACACGCGTGCGGAATACGGTCATCGGCAACAACGCGCTGATCGTGGACGCGGCGGCGACGCAGGCGCGGGCCCTCGGCTTCGCGCCCCACGTGCTGACGCGGTCATTGGAGGGCGAGGCCCGCGAGGTCGCCGGGCAGCTAGTCGGGCACGGGCAGGGGATACGCACGGGTCGTGGACCCGTGCCAACGCCCGCCTGCCTGATCGCGGGCGGGGAGACCACGGTGACGATCCGCGGGAAGGGCAAGGGCGGGCGTTGTCAGGAGGTGGCCCTAGCCGCCGCGCTCGAGCTCCGCAATCAACGCGACATCGTCCTCCTCGCCGCTGGAACGGACGGGAGCGACGGGCCCACCGATGCAGCGGGCGCCATCGTGGACGGCGAGAGCGCCGAGCGCGCGCGCCGGCAGGGCGCCGATCCTGTCCACGGCCTCGAGGAAAACGACTCGAACCGCACACTCCGCTCCTCGGGAGATCTCCTCGTGACCGGGCCCACCAATACGAACCTGCTGGATCTCTACCTGCTCCTCGTGGGCACGTCGTCGGACTGAGGGGAGGGGGCTCGAAAGCCCCCTCCCGGTCTGTCTAGCTGTTGGCCATCTGCTTCATGGCTTCCTTGGCGCGGCGGCTCATCTCATCGGGCGGGACCTCCTCCTTGTGGGTCGCGAGACCCCAGTGGTGCCCGAAGGGATCGACCAGCTTGGCGAAGCGGTCTCCCCAGAACATGTCGGCCGGCGGCGTGATCGCCTTGGCGCCGACCTGCACCGCCTTGTTGAACGTCGTGTCGACATCCGGCACGTACAGGAAGACGGATCCGGTGGCCCCACCAAGCGACTCGGGGGCCTGCGTGTCCCCGTGCGGGAACTCATCGCTCAAGAACAGCATCGAGTCGCCGATCCTGAGCTCGGCGTGCATGACGCCCTTGCCCTCGGGCCCCGGCATGCGCATGACTTCCTGGGCGCCGAACGCCTTCTTGTAGAAGTCGATCGCAGGAGCGGCGTCACGGAGCGTCAGGTACGGCGTGATGGTGCGGAATCCGTCGGGAATGGGCTTCACGGTCTTGCTCATCGTCGATTCCTCCCTTCGCTGGCGATCGAGCCCGCGATGTCCTGTCTGTGCGTCTGAGGCGCGCGCCCGCGGCGGTTGTCGAGCTCGATCAGAGTTGTGCAATGGACGGCGCGCGGTGGCGCGCTCGTCGCTCAGCCTAACTCCCATCCAAGAGCGTGGCGAGCCTCGAAATCTTTTTGTTGTCATGTGCACGTCTGACGGGCGCGATCGCGGCGCGTCATATCGGCGAGGGAAGGGTAAGAGCTACACAGAGAAGAAAACTCTTCCCGCGATCGGTGCTGAAGAACATGGAAAGTTTACGCAATGGCCTCGATTTGCTGGTGGCACATGCGATGCAGACCTGGTGGCACATGCGATGCAGACGTGGTCGCGGCAAGGAGGCCACTTCCAATGCGACAGACTATGATCCTGCGAGTCGGATCGATGATGGTGGCTTCGCTGTTCCTGGGCGGAATGCTGGCAGTCGGCGCATCCGCGGCTGAGGGATCGAAGCCTCGCAGCAAGGACGTGCCGTCGAGCCATGTTCGCGAGCTGCAGCAGGCCCTCCAGCAGTCCGGTTACGATCCGGGACCGATCGACGGCATCATGGGCCCCCGCACCAAGGCCGCGCTGAGGAAATACGTCGCGGTGCCTCCGCCTCAGGCGCCCAGCCCGGCCGACCAGGTCATCGCGCGGTTCCGGACGGAACGGCGCGAATCGCCGTGAGGCGTCTCAGCCGACGCGCGGGTCAAGGGCGTCGCGGAGCCGGTCGCCGACCAGGTTGATGGCGAGCACACTGAGGAGGATGGCGAGCCCTGGGAAGGTCGCCAGCCACCACGCCACGCTCACGAAGTCGCGGCCGAGAGCGATCATCTGTCCCCAGGTCGGATGGCAGCTGCCCGTGCCCACGCCGAGGAACGACAGCGCGGCCTCCTGCAGGATGGCCTGAGCGACCTGCAGCGTGGACATCACGATGATGGACGAAAAGGTGTTGGGCAGGAGATGCCGCAGGATGGTGCGCATCGGGCTCGCGCCCATGGCCCGCGCCGCCTCCACGAAGTCCTTCTCGCGCAGGGCCAGCACCTCTGCCCGCACCACGCGCGTGTAGCGCTCCCAGCCGGTGAGCCCGAGTACCACGATGATGGTCGCGAGGCTCGGGCCGAGAGCGGCCACGAAGGCGAGAGCGAGAAGAAGCTGAGGGAAGGACAGGGTCACGTCCACCACGGTCATGATGACGGCGTCCACCCGGCCCCGGAGGAAGCCGCTCAGGAGGCCCAGGGTGACACCCACCACCAGGCTCACCGCCACCGCGGCGAGGCCGACCACGAGCGAGACGCGCGCACCGTAGATGATGCGGCTCAGGATGTCGCGCCCGACCTGGTCCGTCCCCAGCGGATAGCTCGGGTTGCCGCCCTGGAGCCACACCGGCGGCGTGAAGCGTCGGAGCAGGCTCTGACGCATGGGATCATGCGGCGCCACGTAGGGCGCGGCGACGGCGGCGGCGATGACAATGAGCAGGATCAGCGCGCCCGCGATGGCCGCCGGGTTCCTGCTGAGCTTGCGCCACGTGCGCGAGCGCTCGGCCTCCGGAAGCTCGGAGGCGACGATGACGCGACCCGGCGCCAGGGTGCCGATGGACACGGCGGTCTCAGCGCACCCGGATCTGCGGGTTGAGGTAGATGTAGAGCATGTCGACGGCGAAGTTGACGAGCACCACGATGAGCGCGAGAAGGAAGACCCCCGCCTGCACGATAGGGAAGTCGAGCTGACGGATGGCGCCCACGATGAGCCGGCCCACTCCGGGCACCGCGAACACTGTCTCCGTGATCACCGCGCCGCCCAGTAGCAGCCCGAACTGTAGGCCGGCGACCGTCACCAGGGGAAGGGCGTTGACGAGAGCATGGTGGCAGATCACCAGCCACTCCGACACGCCCTTGGCGCGCGCCGTCCGCACGTAGTCGAGGTTGATCACCTCCAGCATGCTGGAGCGCACGATGCGGAGGAGGAGCGGCATGGAGGCCGAGGCGAGGGTGACGGCGGGGAGGACGAGAGCGGCCGTCGTCTCCCAACCGGACACGGGCAGGAGCCGGAGACGGACCGCGAAGAGGAGGATGAGCATGATGCCCGTCCAGAACACGGGCATGGAAGTGCCGAGGAAGACCACGAAGGTAGCGGCGTGGTCGAGGAGCGAGTTGCGGCGGATCGCGCTCAGGATCCCGATGGGGATGGCCACGGCGAGGGAGAGGCCCATGGCGAGCACGGTGAGGAGCAAGGTCACCGGCATGCGCTCCAGCACCAGGGGCAGGGCGGGCTCCCGATGGAAGAAGGACCGACCGAAGTTGCCGCGCGCGAGGTTGGTGACGAAGCGGGCAAACTGCACGGCGAGCGGATCGTTGAAGCCCATGGACTGGCGCAGGCTCGCGCGGTCTGCCTCCGGCGCCTCGGGCATCATGAGGGCGACGGGGTCGCCGCTCACGTGGAGGATTGCGAAGGTGACCAGCGACACCCCCGCGAGGACGACGACGAGACGAATCACCCGTCGGGCGACGAGGGTCAGCATGGCAAAGCCGTCAGCCTCGCTCGATAGACCTTGCTAGCGCTTCGGCTTGGCGTCGAAGAGCCACAGCCACTCATCCGGACGCGCCGCGTACTCCACCCGCTTGGAGAGGGCGAGGGTGTCGTACTGCGTCCACAGGAAGATGCTGGGCGCTTCCTCGCGGATCGTCTGCTGGATCTGGCTGTAGATCCGCTTGCGCTTGGCCTGGTCGAGGGTGGAGCGCGCCTCGTCGATGGGACGGTCGAGGCCGTCCACCCGCGTGTACCACTTCCCGATCCAGCCACCCGTCTCTGTGTGATAGAGCGGGTGGAGGACGGCGTCGGCGTCGAACACGGAGTAGTTGCCCCACGTGAAGTAGATGCCGTTCGCAGCCTTGCCCTCGCCCTGGAAGAACTTGTTCCAGGCCGGCCCCGGATCCCACATCTTGGGCGTGGCGCGGATGCCCACCTCGGTGAGCATCTGGCAGATCGCCTCGAACACGGGGCGGAACTCGACGGTCGCACTGTGGAGGGTGACGTCGACGCCGCTCGCGTAGCCAGCCTGGGCGAGGAGATCCTTCGCCTTCTTCGGATCGTAGGGATATGCCTTCACCTCGGGATCGTAGCCAAAGGCTTGTGGCTGCACCGTGGTCGCCACGGGCCGCCCGAGACTCGCCATGAGCTTCTGGACTACCGTCTGCTTGTCGATGGCGTAGTTGGCGGCCTGACGCACCGCCTTCTTGTCGAAGGGCGCCACGCGCATGTCGAGCTCGACGGAGTGTACGCGCAGAATGGGCGTGGAGGAGACGTAGGTCTGCGGGTTCGTCCGGAGCTCGGGCACGAGGTCGGCGGAGACGTTGCGGATGATGTCCACGCCACCCGTCTTGATCTCCGCCACCTGCGTCGCCACCTCGGGGATGGCGCGGAAGATCACCTGACGGAAGGGCGGCTTACCGCGCCAGTGCTGGTCGAAGGCCTCCAGCCGGATGAGCTGATCCCGCTTCCACTCCACGAACTTCCAAGGTCCCGTCCCCCACGGCGGCCGTGGTGCCGAAGGCCTGGTCGCCTACCGATTCCACGTGCTTCCTGGGCACGATGCAGAAGAAGGTGAGGCGCTCGAGGAGGAGGGGGAAGGGCTTGTCGGTGGTGATCACGATGGTCTCGGGATCGACCACGCGGACGTCCTTGATGGCCCGGATGTTCCCGTACTGCGGCGACTTCTTCTTGGGTTCGAGCACCCGATCGAAGGAATACTTCACGTCTTCCGCGGTCATGATGTCGCCGTTGTGGAAGCGCCCCCCTTGCGGATCTTGAACTCCCACTGCGTGTCCGACACCGCCTTCCAGGAGGTCGCCAGTGAGGGCTCGAACTCGAGCTTGGTGTTCCGGTGCAGGAGGGAGTCGAACATGTTCACGTTGACGAGAATCCCCACCCGCTCGAAGTGCATGTGCGGATCGAGGGTCGGCGCATGCGCGACGAGGGCGACGACGAGGGTGTCCTTTCCCTGGGCATGGCCTGGGCGGGGAAGAGCCGCGACGACGAGCGCGGAAAGCACGGCGGCCACCAGGGACCATCTCTTCATGACGAGTCCTCCTCGGTCGAGCGCGTGATGACGAACGAGAATCGAGGGCAGCGATGGCCTCGGAGCTTTGGCAGCGTATACCAGAGGGCCAGGGCCGAGTACAATGCCGGGCGGCAACGAGCGGCCCGGACACCCGAAGCGAGGAGCGTGGGCGATGGCGAAGCTGCTAGAGGGCATGGAGCGCATGGTGCGGGGCCAGGCGCCGCCGCCGCCCGCGGCGACGCTTCTCGGCATGCGGCTCGAGTCCTTCTCCCCCGGGGAGGCGGTGGTCGTCCTCGACGCCACCGAGGCTCACGGCAACCCCATGGGCACCGTGCAAGGCGGCATCCTGGCTGCCGTCGCGGACGCAGCCATGGGCTGGGCCTTCATGACCACGCTCGGCGAGAACGAGAGCTACACCACCCTCGAGGTCAAAGTGAACTTCCTTCGGCCCGTATGGGCGGGACGGTTGGAGGCGCGCGGACGCGTCAAGAACGCCGGGCGCACCGTCTCCCTCGTGGAGTGCGACGTGCTCTCCGCCGGTAAGCTGGTCGCCTACGGCGTCAGCACCTGCATGACCCTGCGCGGCGAGCAGGCCTCCGGCCGCTGACGCGCGCGTTTCCTCCCCTCCGAGCGTCACCACGCGTACGCATCAGAAGCGCACGCGAATGCGATAGCTGAGCTTACTCTCGCCGTCCTTGGCCACGGGAATCTTCCACTGCGCGGTGAAGGCTTGGATCTTCTCGTGGGGATGGCTGGCGCGCAGCACCTCCCAGTCGCCGGGCATCGGTTCGATCACCTCCACGGTGACGGCTTCCTGCTTGTGGTTGCGCAGGGTGATCTCCCACTCGACCTCGTAGAGGTTCGAGGCGATCCGCTTCCAGTCCTTCTGCGTGCGTTGGCCCACCACGTCGAAGGCCTCGCCCATCTTGATTCGGATCTTCTCGTCCTTGGGCGTGTGGTCGATCCAGTCCTCGCCGATGAGCTGCTGGCTCCCGGAGGTGTCGGCCTTGTAGACGCGGACCTTGCCCTTGGGCAGGGGCTGCCCGAGGCGGTTCTCCTTGCTGTTCTTGAGCTCGAGATACACGCCCACCTTCTGGTTGGACATGGGGATACCGTACTGCGTCCGGTAGTAATCGGCGGCGCCGTAGTAGATGAAGTGCTTATCCACCGGCACCTCAGAGGCAGCCATGAGGGCGAGCTGCTTGGTCTGGTTGTCCTTGATGGTGGTGCGGCCGTCCAGCGTGTACAGGTGATACTCGAAGAAGCCTTCCGACTTAAAGTCGCGGTCGGCCAGCTCGACAGAGGCCGCCTTGGCCGCCAGCTCCATGAGCCGCCCCTCTCGGCGGCGATCGACCGCGCGATTGATGTCGCCCGCCACCAGCTTGAGGGCGGCGTTCGAGTAGGTCGAACCGCTCTTGTTGTCGATCGTGACCCACCCCGTGAGGTCGGCCCGCGTGTCGGCAGGATTGATGACCATCACGTAGTCGGACTTCCAGCTGATTCCTCCCGTCAGGTACGAGGCCTCAACACGCTGGGCCGACGCCTTCGCGCTGCGTAGGAGCCACAGCAAAGTCGGCTTGGAGACGAGGTTCTCGGGCAGGGCGGGCAGCACGACCTGGCCGGGGTGGCCCATGTGGATCTGCCCGTTGATCTCGTAGATGGGGCCGTTGGTGGAGAGCAGCCTCGCGTCCTGGTAGGTTCCGTT
>Ga0126382_10000677_pt1 | contig 13331 bp, 14 predicted proteins | sample PanSoiMetPlot_30_FD_92548 | JGI IMG/M metagenome (GOLD analysis project Ga0126382, IMG submission 92548) | Tropical forest soil microbial communities from Panama - MetaG Plot_30 | ecosystem: Environmental > Terrestrial > Soil > Tropical forest > Bulk soil | place: Panama | collected 2016-02-17 | reverse complement strand
TCTTCCGAGCCGGGCAGCGGCGTGAGGATGTTGAACTCCAGCATGTCGAGCGCGAGCTCGCGCTGGATGATGGCGATGTCGCGCCGGATCGATTCCGGGGTATCGCCGGGGAAGCCGAGGATATAGCCGGCATAGACGAAGATGCCCTGCGCCTTCCAGGCCTGCAGCATCTTGCGGTATTCGGTGATCTTGTTCTGCTTCTTCTTGGCGGCGGTGAGATTGTCGGGATTGACGTTCTCGAGCCCGATGAACACCCGCGTCACGCCCGCGCGTTTCGACTTCTCGATGAAGTTCGGGATCTTGTGGCACATGGTATCGACCTGGATCATCAGGCCGAGCGGAATCTTGTCCACCTCGCGCAGCTTGGCGAGCCGGTCGTAGAGCGCCTCCCATTCCTTGTTGCGGGCGAAATTGTCGTCCGTGATGAAGAAGCGGGAGATGCCCTGGGCCCAATTGTCGCGCACCACCTTCTCGACGTCGTCGGGCGAGCGATAGCGCGACTTGCGGCCCTGCACGTTGATGATGGTGCAGAACGAGCACTGGAACGGGCAGCCGCGGCCGGCGTCGAAGCTGGTATTGGTGCCGGCGGTGCGCTTGACGAAGCGATGCGGCAGGAACGGGATCGGCGTTCCGCCGATGCCCGGCAGATCCTTCATGAAGTTGTAGAGCGGCTTCAATTGACCGTTCGCGGCGTCCTTGAGGACCTCCTCAAGCCGCTCCTCGGCCTCGCCGGCGAACATCGAAATGCCCAAGTCGCGCGCGAGATCGAGATCGATCGCCTTGCCGTCGAGCATCGACAGGCAGCCGGAAACGTGAAAGCCGCCGAGCGCGATCGGCACGCCGGCGGCGCGGAACGGGCGCGCGATGTCGAGCGCGCGCGGATACTGGTTGGATTGCACGCCCACCAGCGCGAGCAGCCCGAAATTGTCGTTGCGCTTGAAGCGCTGGATCAGCTTCGGGATGTTGACGCGGGTGTTGGTCTCGTCGATCAGGTCGATGTCGAGCTCGACGTCCGGCCCGAGCACTTGGCGCTGCGCACAGTCGAGCGCGAGACCGTAGACCGAGGCCAGCGAGTTCGACGGGATCAGCGCCCGCCACCAGCGGATGACGTATCCGTCATCGTGGTAGTGCGACGGCTTGAGCAGAACGAGTTGAAAGCGGCGCTTGGCCACCTTGTTCCAGCCCCACATCGACATGTGCAACAAGACCCCACCGGACCGCATCCGCGGCCGGCGGATGAACGTCACCAGCCATTATAGCATCCGGCGGGGTCGAACAACACTGGCTATAACGAGGCATTCCGCCGGGAAACGCTATGCTGTGTGGCCGCGACCGTACCGACGGGTCATCTCACGGAAGGAGATGAGGCGCCGCCGGCCCTCGTCCCACAGCACCAGGCGCACGCAGCGCAGGCTCTGGATCAGCGTCAGCCGACTGACGCCGGCAAGCTCGGGGTGCGCGCGCAACACCTCGGGGAGCCGGTAGTACGGGATCCGGCTGGAGAGATGGTGAACGTGGTGCACGCCGATATTGGCGGTAAACCAGCGCAGGATGCCCGGCAGGGCATAATGCGAGCTGCCGTGAAACGCGGCCGTGTGCACGTTCCAGGCAGGTTCCGCGGCCCAGAACGTGTCCTCGAACTGGTGTTGGACGTAGAACAGCCAGACTCCCACCGATGCCGCGAGCAGCATGATCGGCAAGTGCACCATCAGGAATGCGCCGATGCCGACGAACCATATGACGATGCCAATGACACCTGCGATCGCGGCGTTGGTGGCCATGGTGCTCGCCCACGGCTGCCAACCGGCGCGCGTCAAGCCGAACGGCCACCGGTGCTGCAGGATGAACAGATAGGCGGGACCGACGCCGAACATGACGATCGGGTGCCGGTACAGGCGATAGCGAAATTGCCCCCAACGCGACAGCGCCAGATATTCGCGAACCGTCAACGTGTCGATGTCGCCGATACCGCGCCGGTCGAGATTGCCCGAGCTCGCGTGGTGGATGGCATGCGTGCGCCGCCACAAGTCGTAGGGCGTCAACGTCAAGACGCCGATAACACGCCCGACCCAATCATTCGCTAGACGATGGCGGAAGAAGGCGCCGTGGCCGCAATCATGCTGAATCATGAAGAGGCGCACGAGCAAGCCGGCGGCCGGCACCGCGAGCAGCAGACAGAACCAATAGCCGAGGTCGAGCGTCGCCCACATCAGGATCCACAGCAGAACGAGCGGCACGACCGTGATCGTGAGCTCCGTCACGCTGCGTACGCGGCTGGGCTCGCGATAGCGAGCAAGAATCCGTGTCCACGTCCGGACCTCGGATTCCGCGCCGTCGGCGCAAGCGGGATGTTGCGTGTGTTGCAATGTCGAGTCCATCATGTGGATTGTGCGAGGCGTCGGGAGTTCTTGGCGACGAAACGTGACGCTGATGTATTGCCTACGATCAACGTCGCGCACGGCGCTGAAACGACGACAGGCGACAAAAGCAGGAGCCGTGGGCGTACTGCGGAGTCTGACGGGGCCGCCCACTCTGCGGGGCTATTGGCCGGCACTGTTGGCCAGCTCTCCTAGCCGACGCCTTTCAATAGTGTATTCTACCGCGATCGTCTACAAGAATACCTGGGTCGTTTTGTCGTATTTCGGAGTATTTTGTGAGGGAGATTCTAGTTTTTTGACGTGACGCGCACATATAAATCTTGTAGTTTGATTGATGACCACTCAGATGACAATTCATCTTTATTCAGAGACACTTAATCGAGGCCGCGTGTTCGGCGAACTCGGTTGCACGCGTCGGCGAGGGCAGGCGTAGTCATGGCCGCCTTCGACTACAGTGGAGAGGCCGAACTGTTTCCCACCAGCAGCCGGATATCGAAACCGCGCCCCATGGGTTACAGGCGATTTGCCAGAGCCGCGGACGCTATTCGTTTCGCAATAGAGGAGCTGCCGCCGGAGCTTCTCGTTGGCTCCTATCTCGAAGTCGAGCAGGGACGCTTCAACGACGAGGGCATACGCCAGTTGTACGAAAGCCCCGACTACCCGCTGGCTCGACGCGCCGCACCGTCCCGCCGATGAGCCGGGTATCAGGGCGAGCGTCATCAGCGCGTTCGCACACCTCTTTCGACGCGAAATGCGCGCGCGGCAATTGAGTCGCAACGCTGGCCGCCCCGCCCCGGACCGCGATCGGACCGACCGCGTGGACGGATGCTCAGACGTGAGCGAGCTCGCTCTCCCTCACGACGCGCTCGTACGGCTCGCCGCTGCTCTTGATGCGGTACTGAAACTCGCCGTCGCGACTGGGTAACGGACAAACCACTTCGATGATGGTGCGAGTATGCGCTGCCGCATCGATTTCACCAGCCTCTCGGACGCCGGCCGCCTTGAAACCAACACACCTATGCCTCATACGAGCCACCACTTGGCGAGCTTCCTATCTCGATGTCCGATCCTTGCTCCGATCTCGGGGCGGCTTTTTCGGAAGTGCTCTAACCGCGCACGAAGCTTGTTGAGCTGTTGATACGCGCGCCCCGGCTCAAAGATTCCACCCAAGTCGCCTGAAGCAAAAAGAGTCGCTTGAGGCGAATAAGCGCTTCAAGCGAAGAGTTGCTTCAAGTGGCTAGGCTGCGCGGTGTCGCCTCGACGGCCACACAGTCCGGATGTCATTCGCAGAAAGGGCAAAGCCGTGCGCCTCTATATCTTCAAGTCCGAGACAAGGAAGGCGTTGTGCGCCTTTGCCGGCGACCCGGCAGGGAGCAAGCTCCCAAAGAGTCACGGTCCCTGGACCGTTACCGGCGTGGTCGGCGCCGACCGGGATCCTCCCTACAACTTCTCCCGCGGCGCGATCGAAGAAGCGATCGGCGGCGAAGGGTTCCAACTCTGGCGTCCGCTCGCCAAGAAGGCCGAAGCCTAGTCCGGGCGGGACTCGACTTTGCGTCCGAATTTGACCCCTACCCGTCTTGATCGTACAACGAAGCCTTCCCTGTTCTCGATCTGCCTTGCTCAGCTCCCCTTTTGGGCCGCTCCCAAGTCATGTCCCGAAACTCGGATCGACTGCATCAATCGATGCAGTCGCCTACGTGAGCGCAACGCAAGGAGACGATAATGGCTACCGGAACCGTGAAGTGGTTCAATCCGACCAAGGGCTACGGCTTCATTCAACCTCAGGCCGGCGGCAAGGACGTGTTCGTCCACATTTCCGCCGTCGAGCGTGCCGGATTGAGCACCCTCAACGAGGGACAGATCGTTCAATACGAAGTCACGAGCGACCGCGGCAAGGAATCCGCCGACAGGCTCAAGGTTGGGTAAGCGGTCGAAGCAATGGAAACGTCGCGCATTGCTTTCATGACGACCCACGACGGATATCCGTGAAGCCGGGAAACGACCATGGCAGGAACCCCCGACAAGACGGTCATCCTGCATTGGGAGCAGTATCGGACCGCATGGGCGAAACTGTCCTGGGGCGACTGGGTGCGATTTCGGGGACCCTATGATGGCGTCCCCACTCTGCTCGCCGGCGCCGATGCCGGCGAGCACTATTTTCTGGTCTGCATTCTGGATGATCGCGGCGAGCTCGCGAACGTGATTCCGCACCGATACGTCATGTCGGCCGACGGCCTCCTTGTTCACGGCTTCGATGGGCTCTTGCCGGCAGAGCGCGAAGAATATCAACGGATTCAAATGCTCCCCGCACCCTCGGTCGAGGACTCGGATCGCTGCCAGGAGCTCCATGCACGCGGATTTGCAGCCAACCTGCCCCCGTCGCACACGGTGGGACCACTGCTGAGTATGATGCCCGGGCTGGCAGGCGCGCAGCCCAGCGCTGCCTGCTGGGATTTTCTTTCGGCTATCGGAATCTGCCGCTCGAGCCCACGACCCAATTAGAATCTTCTGACTTCAAGCGACGATCGAGTACCGCGTCCCGAAGCCTGACCAGGAGACCGCGGTGAGATGGATGATCCTCGCTATTTTCCTGCTTGGGATGATTTCATTGCTCAAGTGGTATGAAGCCGTCACACGTGACGGAAAGATAGCCTATGGACTCATAACGATCACGGCTCTCGCGCTCGTGCTGCTTTTAGGAAATGCGATGTTCTGAGACGTGGCGCGATGATGTGCCGGCGCGAATCGTTCTAGCTGCGTACGCCAACTCCCTTCCGCAGGAGAGCTCAGCGTCGCCGCGCGACCGTCATGACGCGCACGGATACCGATAGACAGGAGCGATCGGCAGGATCACGCGTTGGTCAGCGGAGCCATGGTCCAGTGCTCGGACGTCTCCAGCTTTCTCGCGCCCATGGCAAGCAACAATCGCTCGGTCGTCGCGCGATCGGCAGCGATGCCTTTCTCGAGCTGCCCGATAGACCGGTGTCCGTTCGCCGACCGCGGGTCTCTCAGCATCTCCATGAGCTTCCGCTTTTGTCGCCACTCCGTGATCGCGTTCCAAAACATTCACATCCTCCCATGGATTGAAGCTGGCACCTTACACTAATCCGGTACTCCGGAAAGCGCGTATTCGGCGCGCGGCCGTCCGCCCGGTTCCAAAGTCGAGGCCTTAACGCCGATTTGCCCAAATCTCAGGCGGGATCGCGCGGCACGGTAGGGGATCTTCCGGCGAATTAGTTAGGTCCGCCCGTCCAACGGGTGTATTTACACGGATCATGGCCCTGAGCTTTCCGAATCAAATGCGCGCATATGACGCAAGCCGGCGCGCCGTGCGGTTCTGGGGGCATGACAGCGCAATGGAGGCGTCGTTCTTCGTCACCGAAGACGCGCTGAAGCGCATTCGTCCCGACATGCGCTTCGACGAAGCCGGACTGCTCGGCGTCTTCGACGCGAACCGTGCGCGGATCTACGCAGCCGCGGCCAAGGTCTATGCCCGCGGCCGCAAAGGCTCTTACGATCTGGTCAGCAGCGACTTCTGAGCTGACATCGGACTATTCGCCCGCGGACGTCGCCGGACGCTTTCCCGCTCGCGCCTCTTCAAGCCCGTCGCGCGCCAGTTGGTCGGCGCGCTCATTCTCGGTGTGGCCGGCATGGCCCCTGACCCAGTGCCAGCGCACGTCGTGGCGCTCGAGCGCGGCTTCGAGCCGCTGCCAGAGATCGACATTCTTGACCGGTTTCTTGTCAGCGGTGCGCCAGCCGTTGCGCTTCCATTGCTTGATCCACGACATCACGCCGTTGCGCAGATACTGGCTGTCGGTGTGGATGTCGACGTGGCAAGGACGCTTGAGCGCTTCCAGTGCCGAGATCGCCGCCATCAGCTCCATGCGGTTGTTGGTGGTGTGGGCTTCCCCGCCCTTCAATTCCTTCTCGTGATCGCCGAAGGCGAGGATCGCACCCCAGCCGCCCGGCCCCGGATTGCCGGAACAGGCGCCGTCGGTGTGGATGACAACCCGTTGTTCGCTCATGCCTCGATCCCGTAGTCGCGCACGCTCTTGACCGCCTGGTGGAAGCGCAGTTTGCGGTAATATTCCAGCGGGTCCTTCGGCCGCACCAGCGCCCCGGGCGGCACGTCGAACCAGTCGACCAGCCGCGTCAACAGGAAACGCAGCGCCGCGCCGCGCGCGAGCAGCGGCAGGATCTGGCGCTCCGTGTCCGACAGCGGCCGCACCTGCGCATAGGCCTGCAGCAGGCTCTTGCCCTTGGTGACGTTGTAGGAGTGGTCGGTCTCGAAGCACCAGGCGTTGAGGCAGATCGCGACGTCATAGGCGAGCGCATCGGTGCAGGCGAAGTAGAAGTCGATCAGGCCCGAGAGCTGGTTGCCGAGAAAGAACACGTTGTCGGGAAAGAGATCGGCATGGATCACGCCCTGCGGCAGATGTCGCGGCCAGGCCTGCTCGAGGTAGGCGAGTTCGGCGGCGAGCAGCTCCTTGAGCTCGCGCTGCACCTCGTTCGCCCGCCCGCTGCAATGCTCGTAGAGCGGCCGCCAGCCTGCGACCGAGAGCGCGTTGGCGCGGCTCATCTTGAAGTCGAGCCCGGCGAGATGCAGCCGCGCCAGCGCCTCGCCGAGCGCGGCGCAATGGCCGGCCGTGGGCCGCCTGATCCACATGCCGTCGAGGAAGGTGATGACCGCCGCCGGGCGCCCGGCGACCTGGCCCAGCACGTCGCCCTTGCGATTCTTCACCGGTTGCGGACAGGTGATGCCGCGCGCGTGCAGATGCTCCATCAGGCCGAGGAAGAACGGCAGGTCCTTGGCGGCGACGCGCTTCTCGTAGAGCGTGAGGATGAAATAGCCGCGGCTGGTGTGGACGAGAAAGTTCGAGTTCTCGACCCCTTCGGCGATGCCTTTGTAGGCCAGCAGGTCCCCGATGTCGTAGCCCGCGAGGAAGGCCGCGAGGTCTTCCGCCGCCACATCGGTGTAGACCGCCACTGTGATCTCCCCGGAATAGCGAATAGCGAATAGCGAAAAGGGTTCTTCGCTACTCGCTATTCGCTACTCGCTACTCGCCAACTACTCCGCCGCCTCGGTGCCTCGCAGCACCCGCGGCAGCGGGAAGAACATGTCCTCGTCGGCGGTTGTCACCGTCTCGACGCTCACGGCGTAGCGCTCGGCGAAGGCGCCGATGATCTCCTCGACCAGCACCTCGGGCGCGGACGCGCCGGCGGTGACGCCGAGGCTTGCGATCGAGCCGAACATCGACCAGTCGATCTCCGCGGCACGCTGCACCAGCGCGGCGCGCGGGCAGCCGGAGCGCTCGGCCACCTCTTTCAGGCGTTGCGTGTTGGAGGAGTTGGGCGAGCCGACCACCACCATCGCCTCGACCATGGGCGCCACCTTCTTCACCACCTCCTGGCGATTGGTGGTGGCGTAGCAGATGTCCTCCTTGTGCGGCCCGTGGATCTGCGGAAAGCGCGACTTGAGCGCCGCCACGATGCCGGCGGTGTCGTCGACCGAGAGCGTGGTCTGCGTGACATAGGCGAGATTGGCGGGATCGCGCGGCGTGAAGCTTGCGACCTCCTCGACCGACTGCACCAGCGTGATGGCGCCGGCCGGGAGCTGGCCGACGGTGCCGACCACCTCGGGATGGCCGGCATGGCCGATCAGCACGACCTCGCGGCCGCGCTTGTGATGGATCTCGGCCTCGCGGTGGACCTTGGTGACCAGCGGACAGGTGGCGTCGAGCGCGAAGAAGTTGCGCTTCTGCGCCTCGGCCGGGATCGACTTCGGCACGCCGTGGGCGGAGAAGATGACCGGCGCCGCCGTGTCGGGAATCTCGTCGAGTTCCTCGACGAAAATGGCACCCTTGGCCTTGAGGCTCTCCACCACGTAACGATTGTGCACGATTTCGTGGCGCACATAGACCGGTGCGCCGTAGCGGGAGAGCGCCAGCTCGACCGTGTCGATGGCGCGCACCACCCCGGCGCAGAAGCCGCGGGGCGAGCACAGCAGCACCTTCAGCGGGGGTTTTTGGCCGGTTTCGGGCACTTTGGCGGTCATTCGGACCTCGGATACCGTGGCGCAATGCTATTCGACATGGCCTTATGGCCCGGTTCTGTCAAGCGAAGGCTAAATATGCCGAAAATGCCGTAGGATCGGGCATTTCCAGCTTCCGGACGGGGGTGTTTGTGGGTTCCATCGTGGTTATCGGCGCCGGCATCGGCGGCCTGGCGGTGGCGGCGGCGCTACGCCAACGGGGCATCGCGGTCGAGGTCTACGAGCAGGCCGACAAGTTCGCCCGCGTCGGCGCCGGCATTCAGCAGAGCCCGAACGCGGTGCGGGTGCACCGCGGGCTCGGCATCGAGGATCGCCTGCGCGAGGTGGCCTTCAGCCCGGCCTCGTCGCTCAACCGCGACGGCCTGTCCGGCAAGGTCACCAACGATCATCCGCTTGGCAGCTCGGTCGAGGCGCGCTATGGCGCGCCCTACCTCACGCTTCATCGCGGCGACCTGCACCAGGCGCTGGCCGCGATCGTGCCGCCGGACTGCGTGCATCTGGACAAGCGGCTGACCGCCATCGCAGGGCGCGGAACGCGCATCGAGCTCACCTTCGCGGACGGCAGCGAGGTCGAGGCCGATGCGGTGATCGGTGCCGACGGCGTGCATTCGCTGGTCCGCGACTACGTCGCCGGGCCGGAGCAGCCGCGCTTCACCGGGCGCCTCGCTTATCGCACCACGTTTCCGGCGGCGCGGCAGCGCGGCGTCGAGATCGGATCGTCGCGCACGAAGTGGTGGGGGCCGGACCGCCACATCGTCATCTACTTCGTCACCGCCGCGCACGACGAGGTCTATTTCACCACCAGCCTGCCGGAGAAGGCGGACTGGATCAGCCGGGAATCCTGGTCGACCAAGGGCGATCTCGACGAGATGCGCGATGCCTTCGCGAGTTTCCATCCGGACGTCCGCGCGGTGCTGGCGGCGGCGCCCGAGGTACACAAGTGGGGCATCTTCGAGCGCGATCCGCTCGCCACCTGGAGCCAGGGCCGCGTCTGTCTCATCGGCGACGCCTGCCATCCGATGACGCCCTACATGGCCTCGGGCGCCGCCATGGCGCTGGAGGATGCGGTCGTGCTCGCGCGCTGCATGGCGGAGATCGCCGATGTCGCCGAGGCGTTCCGGGTCTACGAGGCCACGCGCAAGCCGCGCGCATCCGTCGTGCAGGCGGGATCGAGCGCCAATACGTGGATGCGCAACGAGACCAATCCCGACTGGCTCTACGGCTACGATGCCTGGACCGCGCCGTTGGTCGTGCCGGAGGTGGTGTAGGATGGGTGGACCCCGAAGGGCGATACCCATCATCTCTCCACGAGCAAAGCCGTTGTGATGGGTATCGCCAAAGCGCGCGAAGACGCGCGCTTTAGACTCCACCCATCCTACGACGCCAGCCACGAGTCGTAGCGCGCATAGAGCTTCTCGGTCTCGGCCGTGCCGTCGCGATAGACCACCGGCGCGAGCGCGCGGCCGGCGGCCACGAGGCGCGCGGCCATGTAACGGTAGGCCTCCGGATAGACCGAGAGGTCGCTCGTGGTGAACAGCTTGCCGAACGCCTCCGACGGCTCCACCGGATCGAGCCGGTCGCGCTCGTAGATGGCGGTGCGCTCGACGATCGCCCAACGCCCGTCGCGGCGCTCCAGCCGGTCGAGGAAGCGGGCATGGGAGGTCATGTCGGCGAGCACGCCGTCGATCGCCTGGCGCACGTGGATGACGATGCTGGTCTCGGCCACGGCGCGATCGCCAGCGACGCGGACGACGGATGGAAAGATGTGATGCTTGGAGCGCTGGCCGGCGTCGAAGCTCTTGCGGCACCGATCGACGAACCCGGCGAAGCTGCCGCTGTACCAGGAGATCGCGATCTGCCCTTCGGGCACGAAGGTTGCGGTGAGCTCCGGCCACTTGCCCTGGTCGCGGCAGAGGCCCCAGGCCTGGATGACCTCGGCGCAGGCGTATTTGTCGTTCTCATGCATCGTGTTCTGCCCTTCCAAAGCGAATGGCGAATAGCGAGTAGCGAATAGGGGTGGCAAGCAACCTTTTCTATTCGCTATTCGCTATTCGCTATTCCCGCAATTGGTCTTTGCCGCGGTGCTTGCTAAGATTGGACTCAAGAATTCGCAGAGTGTTTCTAATGAACGTCATCCGCGCGCTGGCGATCCTGATCATCGCCCCGCTCACCGCCCTCCCCGCATCAGCCCAGACTTATCCGGCCAAGCCGCTCAAGCTCATCGTCTCCACCTCGGCCGGCGGCGTCACCGATCTCGCTGCGCGCATTCTCGGCGCGCATATCACGGCGCGGACCGGCCAGGCGGTGGTGATCGACAACCGGGCGGGTGCGAGCGGCAACATCGCCATGGACGCGGTCGCCAAGGCACCGGCGGACGGCTACACGCTCGGCGTCGCCAATACCGGCAACATCGCCATCAACCCCTACCTGATGCGGCACATGCCGTACGATCCCCTGACCGAGCTGGTGCCGGTCGGCCCGATCGGGACGGTGCCGCTGTTCCTGGTGATGAACAGCAACGTGCCGGCGACCACGCTCGCCGAGTTCATCGCCCATGCCAAGGCGCAGCCGGAGAAGGTGAGCTACGCCTCCGCCGGCGTCGGCACCACGCCGGATCTCGCGGCGCACGACTTCAACCGCCGCGCCGGATTGCAGCTGGTGTTCGTGCCGTTCCGCGGCACCGCGCCCGCGGTCGCGGCGGTGCTCGGCGGTGACGTGCAGGTGACGTTCGTGTCGATGGGACCGCACATCGAGTTCGTCCGCCAGGGCAAGCTGCGCATTCTCGGCGCCGCCACGCGCCAGCGCGCGCCCTATCTGCCGGACGTGCCGACCTTCGCCGAGCAGGGCTTCCCCGGCTTCGAGACCACGACCTGGTTCGCGCTGTTTGCGCCGCGCGGCACACCGCAGGAGATCGTCGACCAGCTCAACGGCTATGTGCGCGAACTCGCCGAGGACGCCGACGCCAAGAAACGGCTGGCCGCCAATTTCGTCGATCCCGCGGTCATGACCGCGGCCGCGTTCGCCGAGCTCGTCAAATCGGACGCGGCGAAGTGGGAACGCATCGTGCGCGAAGCCGGCGTCAAGATCGACTGAAACCGAGGCAACTCCCGACAATCCAATCGCCACGAAGGACGTGCATGAAAGCGATCGTGATTCACCAATACGGCCCACCCGATGTGCTCAAATACGAGGAGGTGCCGGACCCGCAGCCGCGCGCCGGCGAGATCCGCATCGCGATTCATGCCGCTACCGTCAATCGCGTGCTCGACGTAAGCGTGCGCGCTGGCAAGGAAGCCGCCCGCGCCCCGGTGCTGCCGCTCATCCCCGGCGTCGATTGCGCGGGGATCGTCGACGCGGTCGGGCCCGGCGTTACCAGATGGCGCAAGGGCATGCGGGTGGCGGCCGCCGGCGTGATGCCGCTCGACGTCTGTCCGGAGGATGACGAGGGCTACACCGGCCCGCTCGGCATGATGGGCATCAAGCGTCCCGGCGGCTTCGCCGACATGGTGGCGGTGCCGGCCTGCGCCGCGATCGAATTGCCCGACGGGCTCGACTTCCACCACGCCGCCGTGGTCATGCGCCACGTGCCGACCGCGTGGAATCTCTTGTTCAACGTCGCCGAGCTCAAGGCCGGCGAGACCGTGCTGGTGATGGGCGCCGGCGGCAACCTCGGCTCGATCGGCATCCAGATCGCCAAGAACGTGATCGGCGCCAAGGTGATCGCCGCGGCGGGCTCGGACGACCGCGCGCAGCTCGGCCGCGCGCTCGGCGCCGACCACGCCATCAACTACAACACCCACGACCTGACGGCCGAGGTGATGAAGCTCACCAACGGCAAGGGCGTGAACGTGCTCTACGACAACATCGCCAATCCGAAGGTGCTGCCGCAGGCGTTCCGCGCCATCGGCTTCGACGGCCGCCTGGTCACCGCCGGCGCGCATGCGGGACCGAACGTGACCATCGATTTCTCCCATCTCTACCACAAGCGAATCACCATCAAGGGCCGGCCCGGCTATCATCCGCCCGACGTGCCGAAGTGCTTCGCGGCTGCCGCCGCGGGCAAGGTCGAGGCGCAGATCGAGCGGATTTTGCCGCTGTCACGGGCCGCCGAGGCCCATCGCCTGGTCGAATCGGGCGAATCCCTGGGCAAGATCGTGCTCGACCCGACGCAGGGGTGAGCAAGCCGCCGAGGATTGGCGCCGCGGCCCCATTGCACGACCCCGGGGGGTGCGCCTATATTCCGGTCAATCCCGTCATCTCGATGACATAAAAGGCTTCGCCCGGGAGGGCGGGCGGAGCACAGAGGAGATTTACCCATGGTAGCAGCACCGCTGATGCCCAAAGCAACCGCCGTGTGGCTCGTGGAGAACACCGCGCTTTCGTTCGACCAGGTCGCCGATTTCTGCAAGCTGCATCCGCTCGAGGTGAAGGCGATCGCCGACGGCGACGCCGCGCAGGGAATCAAGGGCCTCGACCCCGTGCTCACCGGCCAGCTCAGCCGCGAGGAGATCGACAAGGCGGTCGCCGACCCCGACTACCGGCTCAAGCTGCTCGACCCGAAAGTGCGCCTGCCCGAGGCGAAGAAGAAGAAGGGCCCGCGCTACACCCCGGTGTCGCGCCGCCAGGACCGCCCCAACGCCATCCTCTGGCTGGTGCGCAACCACCCCGAGCTCAAGGACAGCCAGGTGATGCGCCTGGTCGGCACCACCAAGTCGACCATCTCCGCGATCCGCGAGCGCACGCACTGGAACGCGTCGAACCTGCAGCCGATGGACCCGGTGACGCTCGGCCTGTGCTCGCAGATCGACCTCGATCTCGAGGTGCACCGCGCCGCCAAGGAGAAGCCGGTCGACATCGAGGCGCAGGGCGCGACGCTGTTGCCGGCGTCGGAGACCACCATT
>Ga0126382_10000676_pt1 | contig 13335 bp, 11 predicted proteins | sample PanSoiMetPlot_30_FD_92548 | JGI IMG/M metagenome (GOLD analysis project Ga0126382, IMG submission 92548) | Tropical forest soil microbial communities from Panama - MetaG Plot_30 | ecosystem: Environmental > Terrestrial > Soil > Tropical forest > Bulk soil | place: Panama | collected 2016-02-17 | reverse complement strand
CTGGCGGCAGCCTCTCTGGTAATGACCGGAGATCAGCGCGGATTGGATCATATCCGCGAAGCATTATCTGTGCTCGATCCGAACACCAATCCGCTGGGCACCGCGAACGCGATAGCTATCGAAGGACGCTTTCACCACCTCGCCGGGCGCCACCAGAAGGCTATCGAATTGCTTGAGCGGGCTGCCGGACTGGTCGCTCCCATAGCAGAGCAGGATTCGGTGACGCCGTATGCCGCTTCGATAATTCCACGAATTTCCGCCTGGGTCGCCGGAGGTTATCAGCACCACGGGCGCTTTCTTGACGCCGATCGCTGGGCTCAACAAGCCGCAGACTTTGGCGTTGCGCATAACGTTCTGTATTCCCAGGCATTAGGTATCGAGTATCTCGGAGAAGACGCGATGCATACCGGCAACTTTGTCGCCGGCATCGAATATGCTGAACGCGAAAGAGAGATTGCGGCGACGCTTCATTCCCGCGAGCGCCGGGGATGGACTCACTTCACCGCCGCGCAGTGCGCGTTTTACAGTGGCGATTCCGAGCGGGCGGAACGGGAATTTAGAGAGGGGATCGCTTTGGCGGAAACAATTGGAGAGTTGCGGCTGGCAGCGCTACTGAAGGGAAACTTTGCCGTGATGCAAGCCGATCAGGCAGGGAAGTACGTAAATGCCGCGCTGCCGATAACCGTGAGTGGTGTAGGCCAGGCAGACTCTCAACGATTACTTGATGCGGCGCTGAAAACTGCGCTCGATAATTTTGAGGCAGGAGAGAATTTAGGTCTGCTCTATTCGCGCTTCGAAGGTCACCGTTGCCTTGCAGAGGTCCGTTTCCGTCGCGGCGAGTTTGATGAAGCCGAACGGCTGTGTGCGGGAGCTTCAGAACTGCTCTCGGGAACTGACTCCCGACTCTGTCGTATGTGGCTGGGTCCGCTGTACATCGAAGTGCTACTCGCTGCGGCACGTCGTGCGGAAGTCGAGGGCAAACGCGATGAGGTTGCGGCAAAACGTGGCTTGGCTTCCGAGCTTTTGGGGCGTTATCAGGAGCTCGTCGCCGAGTGTCAATCCCCACGCTTCACCAATGAGGCAGCGCGGCTTGCAGATGTGATCGCGTCGGGCCAGATGCGCATCGTGACCTTTCCGAAGTTCTATGCTCCGTATGGCAACAATCGATAAAGAAAATCAAATACAAATTGAGACGTTGAGCGGAGAAAGGTGAGGGCGGCATGTTTTGCCCGCGATGTGCCACTGAGAACGAACTGGAACAGGGTTATTGCCGACAGTGCGGGCTGTCGCTTTCCGACGTGCGACTTGCTCTAGAGGGAAATCCCTCCGAGTCGCTACAGAAGTTGCATGCAGGGACCCGGTGGATGAACGGCGGGATTGCAATATTGATCAGTTTCACGTTGATCGCACTCCTGCTAGCGTTCCTTGGCATCGCCCTTGGTGATCCCAGCTTGAGCAGTATCGCGATGATAAATGTGTTGTTGGGCGTGCTACTAGGATTTCCACTTGTGTTTGTTGGTAAGGCAAGCGTGAAACGCGCGACGCGCCTCCTGTCAGGAACTCAGCATCAAATCGGTCACGACGCCCCTAACTCACTTCAGCGGCCAAGCGAGTTATTGACAACGGGTCTCGACAAACGTGCGAAGAACATTCACGTCCCTGGTTCCGTTACGGAACACACCACCCTTGATCTGCAGGAAAGCGATCGATCACTCGCCATTAGACAAAATCAACAGGAGTAACGTTATCGCTGTGTGCCGCCGGGATTATTCTTCCAATCAGAGCCACGCGGGAAACAAAGATGCCACTCATTTCCGTTACCCGACTGAGAGTCAGATCACTTCGATATCTCCTGCCGTTCTTCTGGCAAACACTTAAAGTCGCGCGCCAAGCCGAAAACAGCTCCAGGTTTCTAGGTGGCAGAATTCTGCGCGAAGCAAGAAACACTTTTTGGACACTGACCGCATGGGAGGACGAGACTGCGATGCATACCTTTCGACAGCAAGGCGCGCATCGCGTTGTAATGCCAAAGTTGCTCAACTGGTGTGATGAGGCGGCATACTGCCATTGGAAGCAGGAGACGCGTGACCTCCCTGATTGGGCAGAGGCACATCGCCGTCTGGTACAGGAAGGAAAACTCTCGAAGGTCTATCATCCCTCGCCGGCTCACGTTGCCAACCAATTCGCAGGGCCGAAGCCGGGGCGGATCGAGCGTGCGCTCAAGCCCGCTGAACGTTGATTTAGGTAGCTCAATGCACGCTTAGCGAGCAAATAAACTGATTCGCAATGCAGCTCGACACTATTGGATCGACGCCACCAGGATCGTCTGATCGTCGTCCGGTTCGCGTCCGTTTGCGAATGAGTCGAGCTGATCGATCACATCGCGAACCAGGGCTTCCGGGCTGCGGCCATGATCGCTGCCAAGTATATTCACGAGGCTCTCAAGACCAAACATTTCCTCGGCGGCGGTTTGGCATTCAGTGATCCCGTCTGTATAGAAAACCAGCGTATCTCCCTTGCGTAGTTCGTGATAAGACACTGGAATCAGCTGCGGGTCGAATGCAAAGAGTGGGAGCGTCCCATCGCATCGTAATTCCGAAACGGCTTGGTCTGAGCGTATCAACAAGGGCGTCGGATGACCTGCGCAAGCAATCTGCATTTGATTGGCGGCAGGCTCTATCAAGGCGTAAATGGCGGTTGCGTACAGTGAAGTTTCGGTCAGATAGGTAAAATGACGGTTCATGTTGACAAGGATGCTCGCAGGGTCGTCGAGGCAGACATCTGAAGAGTGCAGGAGCGTGCGCATCATCGCCATGATGATTGCCGCCCGGGCCCCGTTCCCAGACACGTCCGCCACGAACACGCCGACGCGTCCCCCATCGATAGGGAGAACGTCATAGTAGTCACCACCGGCATGCAAACTGGTGCGATAGTGCGCAGCAAAACTTACATTCCCGTTGACAGGAAGTGTGCGAGGTAACAGCAACTGCTGCATCTCGCCCGCACTGCGCATTTCAGCCGCGAGGCTGTCGCGGCTGACTCGCAAATCGCGTTCGAGCTGCTTCCGCAGCAACTGTCCTCGAACACGGGCGAGTACCTCCTCGCTCTGAAAAGGTTTGGTGATGTAGTCAGCAGCACCAAGGTCCAACCCGGACACTTTGTCAGCCACGTCGCCGAGCGCTGAAAGAAATATCACGATCGTGTCAACAGTCGTGGCGTCCTGTTTAATTTCGCGGCAGACCTCGAAACCGGTCATCTCTGGCATAGCCACGTCCAAAAGGATCAAATCCGGCTGTGTGCGCCGGGCGATCTCGAGGGCCGCTTTCCCACTACGAGCGACGAGGATCCTGTAGCTCGAGCCTTCGAGAATGCGGACGAGTACGGAGAGGTTCACTGGTGAGTCGTCAACGACCAGGATGGTCGGCGTGTCAAGTTCACTCGGCGGCAGATCCATTAGAGACTTGTCCTCCCGAAGCCAGCCGCTCGATTGCTTCGAACTCAAATTGGTTTACCAGGCTGACGATCCGACGTCCAAGCTGCGTTTGCTGCGAGTCTCCGAGCATTAATTCACGAGCGATTTCATGCAGGTCTGAGATATTGCCGATGACCGCCGCTTCGCGGAGTCTGTCGGCAACGGCTGCCAGCGCGTCCGAGTTCTGAAAGTCGTCTGCGCCATCCTCGCTCGACGATAGAGGAGCGGTTACCTTTTCGAAGCGGACTCCCAGCTGACGTTCGAGCGCTGCCATCAGGTCAGCAGCTTTCACTGGTTTGGCAAGGAACTCACTGCAGCCCGCGCCAAAGGCGGTGTTGCGGGCCTCCTCAAAAGGGCTCGCGGTGATGGCGAGCACCGGAATTGAGGCTGTGGCTGAGTCCGCGCGCAAACGGCGGGTTGCTTCGATTCCATCCATATCTTTCATCCGTAGATCCATTAAGATCACTTCAGGGCAATGACGCCGCGCCATATCGATCCCCTCCGTACCGCTCGCGGCCGTAATTGTGTGCACGCCCATGCTTTCAAGCAGAATAGCAATGCTGCGACGGTTGATTGAATGATCGTCTACAACAAGCGCGGTTACCTCTTCACCCGCGCTGAGCCGCACGTCGGGAGCGGCATCGAGTTCACCCAACTGCGACGCGAGGTCCTCCTCGTCGCAGTCGGCGACGATGAGAGGTATGTCAAACCAGAACAGGCTTCCCCCTCGCGGTTCACTCTCTACCAAAAGCTCTCCGCCCATTGCACGTACGAGCCGCTGGCTGATAGTGAGACCGAGCCCAGTTCCGCCTTCTTCCGCACCCGCTCGCGTCTGGCCGAACGCGTCGAAGATCACTCCAACATTCTCGGGTTCGATTCCTATCCCGGTATCGGACACGTCAAAGCGAAGCCTGTTATGTTTTCCAGAAATCGCGAGAGCGACACCGCCGCTGTTTGTGAACTTCACAGCGTTCCCTAGCAGATTGATTAGGACCTGACGCAGATGACGACCGTCGAGCACAACCGCGCGCGGCAAATCGCGAGCGATGTGGATTTCAAGCGTCAGTCCTTTTCGGCGCGCAGACTCGGCGATTAGCTGCCGCACGTCCACGACGAGCTGGTGGAGATCGGTCGCGACCGGCTCAAGCTCTATCTTGCCCGCTTCGATCCTCGACAGGTCGAGGACTTCATTAATCAACTCGAGAAGGTGCCTTCCGCACTGGGAAATCGCATCTACCGACTCTTGATGCTCAGCCGGCAGGGTTCGGTCGCGGCGCATAAGCTGCGCGTAGCCTAATACGCCGTTCAGCGGTGTGCGCAGTTCGTGGCTCATGTTGGCAAGGAACTCACTCTTCGCACGCGTCGCTGCCTCGGCAGCATTCTTTGCCTGCCTCAGCTCGTGCTCCCGCTGTCGCCGATTTGAAATGTCGCGCAGGAAGGCCCCAAAGTAGAAGCCATCGTCGCGCGTGATCGGCTTGCTGATCGTGATCTCGATTGGAAACTCGTGGCCGTCGCGATGCAATGCAGACAACTCCATTAGGTGGCCGACGACCGGTGCTTCGCCAGACTCGTGGAACCTCTTCATACCCGCCAGGTGCGCCTCGCGGAACGAGCTCGGGATGATCGTCTCGGCCAGTGGCCTGCCGATCATCTCCTCACGTGTCCACCCGAACGTATCCTCTGCCTTGGCATTCCACGAGATGATACGACCGTCCGAGCCCACGCCAATAAATGCGTCGTGCGCAGTATTCACCACAACTCGCGAGAGTTTCTCGCTGTCAGCCAATCTTCGAAGGGCGACCCGGCGGCCCTCGTCGGCGGCAGCAGCCGCGATCAGGTTGGCCACCGAGAGAGCAAAGTTCCGCTCGTCAGCGCTCCAGTGGTGAATACCACCGACATGCTCGAGGCACAGGACTCCGACTGTGACATCGTCTTGATTCAAAGGTACGTCGAGCATGGCTCCGATGCCGCTGGGTAGTAGATAATCGGCGGAGAACTCTCTCGTCCGCTCGTCAGTGTATGCATCATCCGCGGCAATAAGCCGATCTCGCTCGAGGGCCTCGAAGTAATGTGGATAATGATTGCGAAGAAGTAACGCACCTGAACTGTGGAGGGCACGGCTTGATTCGAAGAGACTTACACAACTGATGATGGAACGGTCTTCCGAGAACTCCCAAACGCTCACTCGCTCCACGCCAAGCGTGCGTGCGCACGACTCGAGGATAGCTCGAATCCTCTCATCGAAGTCAACCAATCCGCGAGCCGGAGTGGCCGTGAGTTCGGTCAGGGCTGCGCTTTGGGCAGCCAGGCGCAACCCGGTTTCCTCAAGTGCCTGCTCTGCCCTCATCCGCAGCTGCTCCTGGCTCTCGCGCAGCTCTTCTTCCGCTTGTTTCCGGTCTTCTATGTCGGTGCTTGTGCCGTACCACTTGATGACGGTGCCAGAATCGTCGCGCAACGGAACTCCCCGTACTAGGAACCAGCGATACTCGCCATCGGCCCGGCGAATGCGTGCTTCTTTCTCGAAGGGCCCACCGCTAGCCACACACCTTTCCCACTCATCCAAAAGTAATGGTAGGTCTTCAGGATGAACCGCGGCTCTAACGCCAACGCCGAGTCCCTCCTCCAAAGACATGCCGGTGTACTGCAGCCAGCGCTGGTTCAGGAAATCAACGGAACCGTCAGGCAAGGCGCTCCAAACCTGCTCGGGAATCGTGTCAATCACCAGTCGAAGGCGAGACTCCAGGGTATCCTGCTGTTGGTCCTTCTTGGTGGTACGGGCTCTTTCCATATGAACCTGCAACGGTGTGTTATTTACGCGATGGTCATACCCACAATAGAATAAAGTCTAGCATGAGAAGGAGCGACCTGCGCTCGCAAGCGGTCAGGAAACCAAAACAAACCGGCGATATTTCGACATGACAATGGACCTGGCGCAACTCCAAAAAACTTTACGACACCTCGAAGACCCTGAGACAGCCCTTTTTCTGCAGAGTTTCTTTAAGACGGGTCCAGGAGAGTATGGAGACGGCGACGTGTTTCGCGGTATACGGGTTCCTTTGCTCAGAAAACTCGCCAAAGAATATCAGCACCTCACGCTCGCTGAGACCAAAAGGCTACTTCACTCCGCATACCACGAAGATCGATTACTGGCGCTCTTCATTCTCGCACGAGCCTACTTGAGCGGTGATAACCGGCTTAGAGAAAGAATCTTCAACTTGTATATCAACAATACTCAGTTCATCAACAATTGGGATTTAGTTGATACTTCAGCTCCGCAGATTGTGGGCTTCTACCTCTGGGACAAAGATCGTAATGTGCTTTACCGTCTGGCGCGCTCACGACACATCTGGGAACGGCGAATCTCAATCATGGCGACATTTAATTTTCTCAAGCGGGACGAGTACACCGACACGCTCAAAATCGCAGCGCTGTTGTTATCTGACAGTGAAGACCTGATTCACAAAGCAGTCGGATGGATGTTAAGAGAGGTGGGAAACCGTAACCGAGAGGTAGAGGAAAAGTTTCTACGGAAGCATTATGAACGAATGCCGCGTGTGATGTTGCGGTATGCCATCGAAAAATTTCCCGAACCTAGAAGGCAGCAATATCTAAAAGGAGAGATTTGATTTATTGCGAAGGTGCATTGACCTGAAGCGCAAAATTTTCCCTACGAATGCTTCCTTTCGATCTTCGCGGCTTGGCGTCTCCGCGTGTGAACCCAAAATTGACGTGTAAAAAGTCAGGTTCGCGCAGAGACGCCAAGCCGCGAAGATCGCAAAAAAGATTGAGCGTCTGTAACCAGCATTCGACCAGAGGTCGCTGGTGTTTCAATATGTGTTTGTCGCTTCAGTAATTGTACTTTAGTGCGAACTGGATAAGCCGCGGATTATTGCTAGTCGATGTGATTCGCCCGAAATCGCCGGGGCTGATGATCTGTCCCGTGTTCGGATCAATACTTCCGCCAGACGAGATGACAGCGTTAAAGTTGCTAATGGGATTGGCCAGGTTCACCTGGTTGAGCAAGTTAAAGAACTCTGCGCGAATCTCAATAGTCTTCGACTCATCAATGCGGAACCGCTTGATGATGGAGAAGTCTACGTTGGTTTGTCGGGGCCCGCGAAGGACGTTTCGTCCGACGTTGCCGAAACAACATAATAACTACGCTAAGGATGGCCGCCAAGACTCAACGGAGACGGTCGACCTACTAACAAAACGCTGTTCTCTATTGTGGCCGCAACGGATTCGTTAACGTTCGGTTGGTCAGACTAATGAGCGATCGACTATCGTGTGTCTAAACTCTATCTGAGGCTGAGCTGCTGAAGTTTTCTGCTGGTGAACCGGTCAGGAATCCGATTCTTCATTAACTCTGTGCTGCGTGGTGCTGATCTTTGTATTCGGTTGGCGAGACAGCAAAGTTGCGTTTGAAAGCGTTTGTAAATGAGGCCTGTGATTCGTAACCGACTCGCGCCGCAATGTCACGGATTCTCATCTGACCATTTCTGAGATGGCCAGCGGCGAGGTTCATCCGCCACCTGGTGAGATAAGTGAGTGGCGGTTCACCCACGAGAGAAGTGAACTTGTTGGCGAACGGCGATCGTGACATGCCTACTTCGCTGGCAAGCCTTGAAATGGTCCATGGTTTATCCGGTTTCTTGTGAATCAAGTTCAACGCCGCGCTTATCTGCTTGTCGCGCAGCGCTCCCAACCATCCGCCCTGGTTTTGAGGCTGAGTTTGGATCCAGGCTCTGACGGCTTGAACGAAAATAATCCCCGTCAGGTGACCGATTATTGAACCTGAGCCTTCGCGCGGAAATCGGGCCTCGTCGGCTAACATTCTTAACAACGCGCGGAGCGAGTCGCAGTTGCTAAGCTGATCCTTTCGGACATGGACAATCCTGGGGAGCAGGGAGATGATTGGATTTCCTATTTGATTCACGAATGTGAAAGCCCCGCATACCATCGAAGTCTCGGATCCGCCTCCTCCGTGTCGCAGGATGTGGTCGTCACTGGACTGAATCAGACGGTCGACATCCACTGACTTCGCCTTGCGATTGTCACTTAGAATGTGAGCACTGCCGTGCGGAAGAATCACCATCTCTCCGGCTGCAATCGAGGTTACCGAACGCTTCTCGTCCAACTCGACCCAACCCTGACCGCACTCAAAGAAGTGAAAATAAGCGCAGTTCCTGACCTTCAATCGTACTGCCCAGGGTGCAGTAAATTTGCTGTAACACAACACCCTTCCTTTGAACTGAAGAGAGTTCAAAACGTCGGTCAGCACATCCGAAACTGCGTCTGCAAAATCAAACTTCACGTTAAGAGCCTCTAGCTGCTAATTCGGCCCGTTTTTTACATCACCGATCTACATTTTCAACGCGTCTTGTCTCTGGCGACTACATAAGGACGAACGAATAAAATATAAGGCTTCTTGCGCATCATGACTATCACCAACTCCTCGTATTATCAAATTAACCGAGGTTCTTAGGGTGAATTGGCGACAGTGCTGGGCCACATTCGTTCTGTTGAGATTGATCGCGGAATTGGCGCGAAGTCGCTCTTAGTCAGAGTCGCTGTGTGAGGACATTCTGGAAATGTCGGACATGACCGAAGCTGAGGATAGTTACCTGAGGGTGCCTTCTTGATCGGGCTCATACGTGAGCTTACATTCCATCTCGATAGGGACATCTCAGATTAGTGCCTACGACAGAGGAATAACGATGTTAACAAAAGCTCCACGATATCGGATCAAGCCACGGCACTTCCATGAGCTCCAGTTGCAAGTATTTCTGGTGTTATTCAGCTTGATTGTAATCTCGCAGCCGCTTCACGGACTAGCGCAGAATAAGTCCGGAGCAGCAGGAACAAGCTTTCAACACACTCCAAAGGATCGGGATGGTCAACATGACTTTGACTTCGAGATCGGCACCTGGAAGACCCACTTATCGAGGCTCCTGCATCCTCTCACTGGTTCTAACTCGTGGGTCGAATATGACGGTACTTCGATTGACCGAAAGATCTGGAATGGTCGCGCCAATCTCGTAGAACTTGTGGTTGATGGACCTTCAGGTCACATCGAAGCGTTGAGCTTACGTTTGTACAATCCGCAATCCCTGCAGTGGAGCCTTAATTTTGCAAACAGTCAGAGCGGTACTTTGAGCCAACCCGCAATCGGCGGCTTCAACAATGGGCGCGGCGAGTTTTACGATCAGGAAACGTTTAATGGCCGTGCCATCTTTGTTCGATTTGTTATCTCGGACATTACTCCCAACTCTTGTCGATTTGAACAGGCATTCTCGGACGATGGTGGCAAGACCTGGGAGGTAAACTGGATTGCGGTAGATACGCGAGTGAAAGATGGATCCCAAAAGAGTCGCTGAATTCCAGCGAAATAAGAACACAGTGAAGGATTAATTATGTCTGCAAGCGGACCTCGCACCGAGTCGTAATGATTTCTTCCAACTCTGATTGGTCTGAAGCACGGTACACCACCGCCAGTCACAGAGAAACCGAACAGGGGAAGGACAATGATGCGTAAGGTAGTCGTCTGGAACATGGTGACGCTCGATGGCTATTTCGAGGGGAGGAATCCCTGGGAGATTGATTGGCACGAATACGTCTGGGGCGAGGACCTGGAGCGCTTCTCCCTCGATCAGGCAAAGGAGGTGGGGACGCTGCTCTTCGGCCGTAAAACCTATGAAGGGATGGCGGACTACTGGTCGACTGCAACCGGTGAGGTCGCGGAGTTCATGAACAGTATCTCGAAGGTCGTCTTCTCGAGCAGCCTTAAGACGGCGGAGTGGAGCAACACTCGGCTCGTGAAGGGAAGCGCTGAAGAGGAGGTTGCGCGCCTGAAGCAAGAGCCCGGTAAGGACTTGTTCATCTTTGGCAGCGCAAACCTGATCGCTTCGCTGACAGCGCAGGGCTTGATCGACGAGTATCGCATTGGTCTCAACCCTCTAGTCCTCGGCGGTGGGACGCCGATGTTCAAACCGAGTGAGGAGCGGATGCGGCTGAAGTTGTTGGAGGCTCGCACGATGCAGTCGGGCGTCGTGCTCTTGCGCTACGCGCGGGCGTGAGGGAATCAACAAACGCGAACGTTGGGGGATGGTTTCCAACTAAGCAAAGGAGAATTAGCATGAGGAAGGTAGTTGCAGGACTGTTCATCTCGCTTGACGGCGTCATACAGTCACCCAATCTATGGCAATTCGACAATTTCGATAATGAAATGATGTCGGCAATGAATGCACACATAGCCAGGGAAGACACGATATTGCTAGGCCGAGTAACCTATCAGGAGTGGGCTGCATACTGGCCAACTTCAACTGATGAACCGTATGCCAGCCACATCAACAACACGCCCAAGTATGTTGTCTCAACCACGCTGGACCAGGTCGAATGGAAAAACTCAACGCTCATCCATGGAGACCTGGCAGAAGAAATCGAAAAGTTGAAGCGGCAATCCGGCAAGAACATAGGCGTCGCTGGAAGCCCCACCCTCGTTGAATCGCTGCTGCACCAGGACCTCCTCGATGAACTGACACTCATGGTTCATCCAGTGGTGGTGGGCAATGGCAAGCGTCTCTTCAAAGAGGGGCGGGAGTTAAATCGACTTAGGCTGGAGGATTCCCAGACGACCAGTACCGGCGTCGTGCTGCTTACCTATCAACCGCGGTCTCAATCAGGAAGTGATCAATGAATAGAAAGATGGCAATTCAAGTTACCTATCTTTTACTGCGGGTCGTAGCGGGCTTCTTGTTTTCGCAGGCTGGCGGCCTGATTCTGTTTGGATGGTTTGGCGGCATGCCCGGCCAACCAAGCCCGCCGCCTTTGCTGTCGCAGACGGGTATCGGCGGATTGTTAGAATTCTTTGGTGGCCTAGCGATCATGCTCGGTCTGTTCACGCGTACAGTTGCTTTCATTTTGTCCGGCATGATGGCAGTTGCGTATTGGCAGTTTCACGCACCGAATGGCATGTGGCCCGTACAGAACCAGGGCATGCCTGCAGTCCTGTTCTGTTTCGTCTTCCTATACCTGGCCGCGAAGGGGGGCGGCGGTTGGAGTCTTGATGCGCTGCTCCGCCGCAAACGCGGGAGCGGCGTGAACGCGGAACCAAGTGAGAGCACCTTTGTCTGAGGCTCGGTAATGCTAAGTTCGGCATCAACTGATTGTTGAACTTCCAGAAATAATAGAAACCTCGAAGGATCAAAATCATGAAGATGTCACGTAGTGCGCGATTCGCATTGCTGATAGGACTGCTGGTACTACTGGCGGTCGGAGGCTTTCTGGTCATACGAAGTGGCCGTGATGAATCTCATTCTGCCTCCACGAGCCTGCCCGACCTTGAATACCTGAAAGCGATCAACAGCACCGGGCCTCCGCAGGACCCGCAGTTGCTATTCCTGTTGCTGACGCAATACGCGAACGCCAACCGGCCCGGTGAGGGAGTTGAATTCTTCTCTGCACGCCTCAAGGAATTCGAGGGTCGTTTGACGCCAATCCAAAAGTCGCTCTATCTGAGCATCATCGGTTTATTGCGGGCCCAGCATGCTGCGTCGCTGTCGCTGTTGTCCCGGTATAGCTATGTTAAGGAAACGATCGCGATTCTTGAGCAAGCAAAGCAAATGTCTGAGGGCAAGATTTTTGTCGTGCACTGGATCGCCGGCATCGTCTACACCGAAATTCCAGGGTTGTTTGGTCAGAGAGAGGCCGCGCGCGCTGAACTCACATGGTGCGTCGAAAACATTGACAAGGCGCCTCATACCGGCTGGTTGCGTGAGGTGTACTTTCATCTCGCGAAACTTGCACGTAGTGATGGCGACCAGGACAAAGCTCAGGATTATCTCCGTCGCAGTGGCTATACCGACTTTGACCACCCGATCACGCTCGCTACACCGTTTTCTGAAGAAACGGTCTTGGGGCATGCTTTTGCTCCGCGGCAAATCGCCGAAATCGTTCCCGGTCGTGTCTACATGCTCACCGGTTTCGAGTTCACGGAGTATTACTTTGTGGTGTCAGAAGATCGGCGTGAATTGATCGGAATTGATGCGGGAACACGTCCGGACTTCGCAAAAGGCGCATACGAAGCGCTCCGGGCATACGCCGCTGAGTTGCCGGCGTTGTCCACCGTCTTAGTCACCCACGCGCACTGGGACCATGTCGGGGGCCATTTGTATTACGAGTCACTGAGTCCTCGACCCCGCTTCTACGGCCGGAGCAACTACCAGGAAGAGATGGTGCGGGAGTTCAACGGTCCCGGAATCTTCGCCAATCAATTTTTCGGAAAGTCCTTCAGCAATGACGACGTGCATACCTATAAGCCCGACGTTGCCATCGACCAACGCACAGATTTGACGATCGGGGGGACTCGCCTGGAACTGATCCCGATTCAGGGCGGCGAGACTCACGATGCGATGCTCATCAACTTGCCGGATCAGAAGGTAATGTTCATGGGCGACTTCATCATGCCCTATATCGGTGCTCCCTTCGACGAGGACGGCGACCTGCAGGGCTTACTCGATGCAGTGGACATAGTGGTGGACAGAAATCCCCAGTATTTGCTGCACGGTCATGAACCGATCACCCGAGTTTTCTCGTCACCATCCTTGCTTGCGCACCTGAAGACAGATCTCACATGGCTGCGAGAGCAGGTGCTGACGGCGATCCGCCATGGAGATGAACGCGCCGCGATACATCAAGCGAACCTGATTCCTCCGGACTTCCTTGCCAACCAGCCGGACGCCTATCAGCCCTATCTGATTCTGCGCGAGCATGTCATTGACCGGATCTATGATCAGAACGTGGGCTACTGGGAAGCAAACCTGCAGGGGCTCGACCATATCGGCACCCCGGACCGCGCGGAGTTG
>Ga0126382_10000675_pt1 | contig 13335 bp, 5 predicted proteins | sample PanSoiMetPlot_30_FD_92548 | JGI IMG/M metagenome (GOLD analysis project Ga0126382, IMG submission 92548) | Tropical forest soil microbial communities from Panama - MetaG Plot_30 | ecosystem: Environmental > Terrestrial > Soil > Tropical forest > Bulk soil | place: Panama | collected 2016-02-17 | reverse complement strand
TTACCTGCATTGATCGCTGCGAGTATCTGGCTCTTTATGGTTGCATCATCGGCAGTGCCGCGCACGATGCCCTGTGTCTGAATGCTTGCAGGCAGTAATGCTCGCAACCCGGCTGAAACCGCTTCGAAGTTATGCCCGTCGTTCAGATCCGCCGCCAGCAGCACCGAATTGGAACCCGACGAGCTTTCGTATCTGAGGATCTTTGCTACCATCGCCGAGGCTTCGGCTGCATTGCGAACCGGCAACCTCCCGTTGGCGATGTCCGGGAGACCAGTCGATTGGAAATCGACGAACCAATCGTCGCTGGCCGCTTCCATATAAACGCTATCGAAGAGCTTCGTCGGAACAAGGTCGAAATCTCCGAAGCCGAGATAGTTCTTTGGATCGTAACTCGAATCTCCCGCGAACAGCACAAACCGCGGCGCGTGTCGCCAGTTGTCGCGAGTGAAGCGGAGGAAGTCCTTTACTGCCTGCGGAGACTTGTTGCCGAAGCTGAACTCGTCATACAGATCTTCGACATCGACAACCACCACCGACAGTCCCTGACTCTCCCGCAGGGCCTTGAGCGGATTCAGGCTTTGCTTGAGTTCCTGGGTCGTGATCATCACGTAGTCATACTGGAGTCCGTCCTGGTGCCAATCGGAAGGTATGTTTGCCTTCGCCGGCGCGGTGGCGGCGGTCCCAGGCGTAAACGCGAGCAGAGATCGCAAGCCAGTGCCCGGTACAGTCAGTGTAACGCTTGAGTTTGTTTTCGGACCGTTGATCGTGCCACCAATGAGCTCCTGGGGATTATTGAGATCGGTTACATCCATTACCCTGATGTCTGAGGAAGTAAATCCACTGATCGTCACCGGCTGGCCGGCCTTTATGGTCGCCCGTAACTGGTTATTGTCGGCGTTGAAGGTGTGTGTGTAAGAGATCCGAATTGTATCCACGAGCGAGATGTCGGAAGGACCACCCAACGCGACCAACTGGACCGAGTTCGCACCCTCGAGCAACTGAGACTGAGCTATCGGGAAACTGGCTTTGCCCCGCTCCTGTCCATTGAAAGACACCGTCCCAAGAATGGTGCCGTTAAGCGTCACACGTGCTTGATGCGGGGTGGTAGTCACTCCCTGAAGATACACGTCGAGACCAGCTTGCGCGGAGGTCGTTGCGACGTTTATCAGGTTCAACAACTGGTCAACAGGAGTGCTTGCGACGACAGGACCGAAGAAGTTCTCCGTCTCTCCGTTCCTCAACCCTGAGAAATACAACGTACGGTCTTTCCGCTCAACCAATGCCACGAAAGTGCCGGGGGATGGTGGACCGCCATTTGTCCTGAACTGTTTTATTCGCGATCCTGCTTGTCCGCCTGCCACGAGCCAGTACACGTGAGTATCAGTAGCGGCGCTGTTCAGACCCACCCCGTAAAACTCGATGCTGTCGTTTGGATCGAACTGGCCGTCTTGTTCGCCGTTGACGATCATCGGTATCTGACGGCCGTCAACATAGAGCTGGAGGTTACGGGCATCAACCTTCGAGTCGAGGCCCGCGGCGATTAGTTCGGGCTGCGTGATTCGATACCAACCTTCCCTCTTCACGCCAACCTTCACGGCGGATTGATCTGCAATGTCAACCTGGACCTTCATAGCGTCTGGGGTTCCGCTGACAATCTCGGCCATACGTTCGACCTGTGCGGAGGCTTGTCCAGCGGTCATCTGTGCGGCCGCCATTCCGATTCGAGTCAGCAGTTCAGATTGTTCGACAGTTGGGGCTGCTCCTCGCCTGCCGTTGACCACCGCGGGTCCGGTGAAGGTCGACTTTCCGTTGAGGTCGATGTCTTCGAGATAGTAACGCGTTCCGTTGGGCGCGGACTGATCCGCCCATGCGTAAGCGTTGCCTGCGGTGAGGGCGATCTTTGGACCGGTGATCAAGGCTGAACCGGCGATAGTCTGCGGGTTAATTTTAGTTCTCTGGCCCTTCGATTCACGATAGATGTTGTAACCGAGATTGTCCGCTTCGTAACCAGAACTCCAGCGTAACAGCACCCGCCCGTCATCGAACCCGTCGGCAGTGAATGTTTTCACCTTTGCCTCGGTTGGGATCGAACAGAGAGGGAACTTGAAAGAGCCGATCCGGGTGTTCCAACTAGCGCTGCTCGTCGCCGAAAAGTATTCGTTGGTATGCCAGAATGTGCAGCTATCCGACGGATCGATGGCTAGCGCGCTATAGTCACCCCATCGCTGGAATGCGCTTGTTTGATGCCCGCCCCCTGCGATAAGCTGCGCTTCGCCTTGCGCCAGGGAACTGGGCGCATCGGTAATCAGCCGCCCGGCATACTTGATGGCGGGTTCGGTGGTGCTACTCGATACGCTATACCCAATCGACATATTCCCCTGCCCGTCAACGGCTATGCTGGGCATCCATCGCCACAACCCGTCGGCGCCATTATTGAAAGTTTGCTGTTGTAGCGGAGCAGCCGGAATTATGCCGCCGGTAACACTGAATTGATACCAGCGAATACCCGTTGGCCCGGTCCCGCCTTGATTATTGTTGACTGTGTGAGACACCCATAAGGATTCAGCGGCGCCGAGTTTTTGATAAACGAGCGGAGTCATCAACCTATCGCCCAGCGTGTCGAGCAGACGAGTCGTGCCATTTTGCGGAACGAGGGCTGTCGTAGTGGTGAAGGCGTCGACAAAACCGTTTACCGTGGTTGTGCCATTTGGTGTGTGGCCGGCGCCTATACCGAAGGTTGAATTGGCCGGTGTAACAAAGTCAACGTGAAAGCGCCAGGTGAACACTTGGGTTTCGACTGTGCCGGCCACCGCCGAACTGTTGATTGCCATGAAATATTCCGGCGTTCCCGCCGACGGGGCAAGGCCGGTACGGAAGGTCGCCGGCACCAGGCTATACGCAGCGCCGAGATTTGCCGGAGTGATCGTAAAGGCGACCCCGCCGGCGTTCGGCGCCCCCGTTCCGTTGATCATCGCGCTGCGAGGAAGCGCAAAGACGCGCACCCCGTTGAATGTCGTGTTGTTAGAAAACATGTTGACGGAGACATAGTAGGCGTCGGGCCACAAGCCAAACTTGGGATAATCGCCCAGGAATGTTGGGTTCGCTGGATCCACTTGAACTGCGTAGAGCCACCAGCCGCCCGCAACCGGATCACTGGTCTTTGACACGCCGACGCATTGATAGAATGAGGTCCCAGGAAACGATGGGAAGGCAAAATCACTGACCACCCAGCGGTTAGCCATATGATCATAGAACACAAAGCCATCACCCTGATTTTGGTTACTGCCGCAAGGAGTGCTTGCGCCCATCGCCGAAAAGAACGAATTGTAAGTCGTCGGACCGGACAGCGATGTGCCTGTCTTGTCAAATATCTGGATGGACGAATTGACGGATTGGATGTAGTGATTTGGCCCAACATCCCCGTTGGTGTCCGGCGGCAAACAACCGCACCCGCTGGTCGCCGAAGTAATACCGCCAAAGTTCTGAATTGGAGCGGGCATAGCCGAGGGCTGCGCGGGCTCCTTGACCGGCAACGCAGGATCATCCACTCCATAATTCTGCAACTCCGGATGCCTCCTCAGCCGCACTTCCTCGTTTTCCGTATTAGGGGGAATGTAGGGAAGCTTTCGTAGATCCATGTCTTGCGAGACTGGCCCGACGAGTTGAACTGCGTCAGGTCCGCTCGTGATAGTTCCTTGTGTTGAAACAGTACCATTTTGAGCGGATTGATTTGACTCCGCCGCGCCTCCTGGAAGACGGACCCCGCGGACGCCCGAGGTCAAGGGATTTGCTTCTTTGGATGATACATCGGCACTTGGGAGTGAAGTTGATGGGGCCGGACGCTTGTCAGGCAGTAGGGCGGCCTTTGGTTCTTCCCTTAGAGCCGGGAGAGCATCGTCAGGCTTTGCTTGAGATGTTAGTGATTTCCCGCCTGATGGCTTGATGGGTGACAGAGTTCGCGCGCCGTCAACCGGAGATCCGGTTTCGCGCGCGCCGATGGATTGCGAGGTGGACGACTTCGCTTCTGCGACAGGCGCGTTCATGCCGGGCGGCCCCTGCACTGAAGACTGCGCCAGACGATCTTGCCGGAGAGCGTTCTGCCTGGGCTGCCTTAGTCCTGCATCACTCTGTGCCGATTTGTCCACTGCTAATGTGGGGCGCTTACCGCGGGCCGTGATTTCGGCGGCGGGTTTCTCCTCGCTCTTGCCGCTGATTTGTGGATTGGCCGCGGCCGAACCATGTCGTTTTGCCTCTTGCGAGTCACGGGGTCCAGCGGTTGGCGCGGCTGATGTTGGTGCTGCGCTGCTTTCTGTCGAAGAAGCCGCGGCTTGTTTTGCAAAGTTCTGCTCGGTACCGGACTGGTGAGAGGACCTTATGATGAAGAGCATGCTAATGCCTGTCGCTAAGACTACAAGGCATAGCGATACAAGGATCGCTCGCGACAAATTAATCTTTCGACGACTCGGCTCGATCAGCGCGTCAGACAGATTCGTCTTCTTGCCGATACTCATTGATGCCCTCTTTCGCAGGTCGGGCGAACCGCAAGTTCACCCAGTCTTGTTGCCATCGCTTTTTAATTTGGTTCACACCGGGTGGGAGCCGCAGTCAACCTCTCTTATGATTAGAGGCCGCCGTGTTGGTTGCCCGGTTGCCGCTAGAGGCACCCATACTATCCAGCTTTGAACTGGACATCAAGGGTACGCATTGACTCACCAAAAATCTTGATGAAATGTGATTCGTTGCCTCACGAAAGAAATCTTGACGAAATACCTTCGAGCAATGACCAGGCAGAATGCACAGATCGATATCGCCAAAAGGCCGGAGTCCTTCTTCAGGGTAGGATCGAGCAACTGCCCAGCCTTTTACTAAGACAGGCTCAACTCCAACCGCGTTCAACTGCGAGACCACTTCCTCAATCTGGTTCCTGTGAATTGCCGCCTGAACGAATGAAGATGATATGCGCTTCGCAATTCTTCAGCGGGGGCGCTCCCTCGGAGTTCGCTATGTCGGACGCGCCACCAACCCAGTGCCGCTGCACTTGACTTTAAAAGCAGCGGGGTGACGCACTCGAAGTCTTCCGCCGAGATTTCGGTTTGGGAGGTTCTGAGCGCCAACTCGATGAAAGAAAGTTTGCAACGAGAGGACCCAGCGCTTTCTTTGCGCGATTGTCAGCCAGTATGATGGCCTCCCTGAACGAAAGGTCGAGGCTTAGATAATAACTGAATAGATCTGGACGACCGACATCATATTCGCTCGCCATACCATCTCGCCACACCATACCCTCGGCTGGTTTCTTTCTCTTAGCGCAGGTTTCCACCTTCCCGCTCGGACTTAATTTCGAGTGGAGTGCTATGTATTTGCAGAACCCGACACTTCGATAGTCGTTCTTGAGTGACTCCGGGTCTCGCTCGATGACTCGATGTTTCCAACGCTATTTGAGACGCATTGCCGGATCGCCAAACAGTATCCAGGAGTGCCGGAGATCAGGATCAAGAACGACTAGTTTTGCCTTCGCGGCAGCCTCGCCTAAGGTAATTTGGTTACCGCTAAACAACAATCGATACAACTCCCGATTCACGACTTCCTGGATTCCGGGTTCACACATCGCGGAAGATGCCCACACAGCGACGGCGCCGCCATTCGACTTCATCAACGACTCGGCCAAGCCGTCTAATCGCGGATCTTGATAATAGCCGTTCAAACAGGTCATCGTAATGAACAGTGAAAGATGATCGGCATTGGTCAACCCCAAGGCATCCTCGTTTGTGAGAATTTGCCCCCTCCAGATATCGACGGATCCGTGTCCGGTGTAATTGACGATTTTCTGTCCTCGATTAATAGCATCAAGCAGTCGCGTCTTTGCAGTAGCGTTGTCCAAGGAGCCCCGGTCTATTTCCTCCACGCTGAAACCGGCAGGGATCAAAGCCCTCAGTTGCCCATTCCATGCCTCGAAGTTGTACCCATCGTTGCGGTCTGCCACGAGTAGCATTGATTCCATATTGGCCGACTGTTCATATACTATGATCTTCCTTATCATGGCCGCCGCTTCCTGCGCGGTCCGAACCGGAAGACGTCCGATAGCGATGTCAGCAATGCTGTCGCCGTTGAGATCCGCAAGCCAGTCATCGGACGCAGTCTCCATTAACTGAGTGTCAAGAAGCTTCGTGGGGACATAATCAGCATCCCCAAATCCCAAGTAGTTCTTGGGATCGAGGCTTGAGTCGCCAACCAGCAACAGGTAGCGGGGCGGGTTCTTCCAATTTGCTTTTGTATAAGCAAGAAAGTCTTTGAGCGCGATCGGAGTCTTACTGCCGTAGGCGAATTCATCGTAGACATCTTCTACGTCGATAACCGCGACGCTCAAACCCTGGCCCTGCCGGAGGGATACCAAACCGGCCAGGCTTGCGGTGAAGTCATGGTGCGAGACGATCACCATGTCCGCCCCGCTCGAGGGCTGCCGCCAATTCGATGGCCGGTTCGCGCGAATTGAAAGGGTCTCGCTGGCTCGCGATTCGGTCAAAGCAATCACAGTTCGTTCTCCGGCTCCTCCCGCGGTAGTGGTAACTGAATAATTGCCCCGCTGCGGTTTAACGATGCTATGCAGCTCCTTCACCGCATCCGGTGTGGTCACGTCAAACACCCGCACGTCTCTGCTGCTGAAGCCATCTATAGTCGTCTGCCGGCCGGCGTTAACATTAAAGCGCAGTACATCGTTGTCCGCCATGTAGCTGTGCTGATAAGTGATGCTTACCGAATCCACAAGACTCACGTCCGTTTCCCCCGCTTCGGCCAAGAAGGTAACGACGTTGTCTCCTTCTTTGAGTGTGGGACGCGGAACAGGGAACGTTGCAGTCCCTCTCGCCTGGCCTCCGAAGGTAACCAGTCCGATTTGCGCGCCGTTCAACAGTACTCTGACTTGATGTATCTGTTGCGTCACGCCTTGCAATGATACCGACAGCTTGGCATTCGAACTTGATGCTGTGTCAAGGTGCGGCACCGCTATCGTCTGATCCGCCGCCTCCCTTGCTATAACGGGGCCAAAAAAGTTCTCTGTGTCACCATTGCGAAGGCCGGAAAAGTAGATTGTCCTGTCTTTGCGCTCGACTGTGTAAGCAAAGCCTGTCGAAAATACCGGCGATCCCTTGGCATTGAGTTTTTCGATACGCTGTCCCGGTTGGGCGCCCGCAATAAGCCAATAAACACGCGTGTCGCTGCTCGCTGCATCAAGCCCGATCCCATAGAATTCGACCGCATCGGACTGATCAAACTTGCCGTCCTGCTCGCCCACGACAGAGATTGGCAACTCAGAGCCGTCAGCGAACAACTGCAGAAAACGAGGATTCACTTTCGGATCGAGTCCGGCTGCAATGAGCTCTGATTGGTTAATTCGATACCAGCCTTCTCGGTTGACCGACACTTTGACTGCGGCGCCATTAGCAGGAGGAAATGTCGCTGTCAACGCTCCGGCTTGAACAGCTTTAGATGTCCTGTCCGGGGTTGTCGATCCGAGCCCGTTACTCAATTGAGCCTGATGTAAACCGAGGCGCGTCAGCAGGGTGGCCTGTCTCTGGATTAACTCGGGACTAAGGCGTCCACGGGAATCTCCAAGATCGATGGGACCATTCCATGAGCTCTTGCCTTTAAGATCGATGTCTTCAAGCAAATACCTGGCAGGTTTTCCGCCAGGCGGAACATCAGACCACGCATATGAGTTTCCCGCGGTGAGTTTCGCTCCGGGTCCCGCGAGGAGGGCCGATCCTGCAATAACCTGCGAATTAATTCGGACTCGCCGTCCGTCTTGTTCGCGATAAATATTGAAGCCCAGATTATCCACCTCGGTGCCCGTGCTCCATTGAATCAGCACGTGTCCGTCGTCCGATGGCACGGCAGTGAACGAGCTTAGTTTGGCCGCGGTAGGCGAACCGGGGAGTGCGATTTCCCACATCCCGCGGCCGTGAGTGGCTACGCGCAAGATGCGAAAGGTGGGCTGAATAGCCATGTCGAACACCGCTGACCGCGGCAAACCGATGCCGAATGGGGCCCAGCTTGCGCCAGAGTCCGTTGATCTATAGACGCCGATGTCCGTTCCTGCATACAGGACTGAAACGCCCGGATGCGTCGGATCAGTGACATCGACCGCGAACCCATTAACAGGAATATTTGGGAGGCCCGTTCCGCTGTTACCAATCGAGGTCCAGGTAGGCGGCGCCCCATTCAGGTTCGTTGTTCGCCAAACGTTGCCTGCGGTAGAAGGGTTGGTAAAGTAGGCTAATGTGACGTACGCAGTATTTGAGTTCGCCGGATCAATCACCGCCCGCGAGACATAGCGATTGGTGGTGCTGCCGGTTGCGTTGGCCGGAATAGGAAAGCTCGTGTCTGGGAGCGGGTTTGCGGCGGTCGTGGTGGCGAAGACCGAGCCATTATTCAAGCCGACAATGCGAACATTGTCATTTGAGGGCGAAATGCCTATCGCACTTATCGGTGTGCTCGCAACGAAAGGACCCTGGCTTACGACGGTCATCGTGTCGCCTTTATTTGTCGAACGATAAAGCCGGTCGGTGCCGAAATAGAACGTATTTGGGGTCCCGGGTCCGAGCGCCATTGGCGCATAGAAATTCACGAAGTCACTGATTGTAAGACCATTGGTTGCGGCAAAGGCTGTTCCGTCACACGATGGCGTTGGGTCTGCGCCACCGCCGGCTCCTCGGAACGCCCATGAATCCTTGGTCGCAAGGCAAGCTCCGAGATTGGTTCGGTCGAAGCCAATTTGGCTATTTCTCAGATTGAAGAATGTATGATACATCGTGACGTTGGTTGTATTCGTCGCACTCTGATCAATCAAAGCGAAGCCACCGTCCCCGCTTTCGGCTGAGAGCCAGTTACCGGCGGATATGGTCTGAGCTTCAGTGCCGTTGTCCTGTGTGCCGCCGATGGTGAAGAATTGATCCGTAGGGTGCACAGCCAGGCTTTGAAATTGTATTGTCCCCAGCAGGCCCAGATTCTGGGTTAACCACGCCGTGCCTGCAACCGCGTCCGGTCGCTTCCATACACCACCATCGGTAACAAACCAGACCGTTGTCGGAACTGTTAAAGTGTCAAACGCAAATCCATGAGAGTCGGCGTGTAGATTGGTATCATCCCTTACGAACGTAACCCCGCCGTCTGAGGATCTCTTAAGCACATCCGGACAAGCATTAAGGCTCGAGCGGGCATTCCCTCCCAGATAAACAATATTGGCGTTATTTGGATCAACCCCGACAGGATTGTCATAAGAGCATTGACTGCCACAGTATCCTTCGGCGGCGGAGAGGGGCGCTGACCAGGTGACACCTCCGTCGGTGGACTTTCTTAGTCTGCCCGCGTTGCCGCTGCACATGGCCTGGGGAGGAGGTGGCTCGTTGGAACTGGTGTAGACTGTTACCGTTGCGCCGACTTTATTAATTGCGAGTCTGTGCACAAGACCTGTGAATCCTGGAGTTAGCGTTTGAGTGAAGGTCGGCGGCGCCGCAAGCGCATTCGTGGATCGGAAAATGCCGCCTCCCGGAGCCGCAACTCCCTGTACGCCAACCAATAGATTGTTAGCATTTCCTGGCTCGAGAACCATATCGGTAATAGAAGTGTTTCCGGTACCGGGCACATCTAAACTACCCTGTGTCGTGACCAATAATTTAGTGAACGTCACCGAACCAGGTGCGGCGGTCGCGTTAGTCGAGCGATACACTCCACGCAGGCCGAGCGGCCCGACAGTATTGGATAATGCATTTCCTCCAACTCCAGAAACACCGGTTGCTGTAGCTACAAAAATTGTTGCCGGATCGGTTGGGTTGACCACAATGCTGCTGATCGACCGGCCCCCGAAACAAGTGGTTATGACGGAGCCGCCGCCCGAGACCGTGAACGTGAAGCTTGGGTTTATCGGCCCTGCAAGGTTGGCCGTGGTGTCTGCATTATCTATGCGGTAGAGGCCAGCTCCAAAGAAGCTATCAAGCGAATTGTTTGGCTCGCCGGTTCCGACATAAAGAATCGTCGGATTCGAGGGAGCGAGTGCCAAAGCTCCAATAGCCAGCGATTGGGCAGCGTCAAAAATCGCTGTCCAGGTTGTGCCTCCATTGGTCGAACGCCATACGCCACCCTGTGCCGTGCCGAGATAAACCTTGTTTGAATTGGTGGGGTCAACAACGACTGCCGTGGCGCGCCCGCTCACAGCAACCGTCGCCGGAAACTGTTGGGTCTGCCCATTCGGCAAATTAAAGGGGCCGATCTCGGTCCAGAATGTGCTGCTCACATCCGGCGCGTTTGTCCTCTCTTGTTGCTCCATCTGTCGAAGCCCAGACAATCGCCACCCGGGGTCAAAACTTTTAGCTTCAACATCAAGTCCGCGCAGGAGATTGGTGTGTTCACTGCGCAGGCGAAGATATGTCTCCTTATCTACACGCCCGCGAAATCTAGGAGGTATGTCAGCGTCGCCATCATCATCACCCGCCGCGACAGTGACCGATTGAACCGACGGGATGTTGGCTGGCTTCTCCTGCAGATTCTGTGCGCTTGCTCTGCGAGTGATATTTGGAAGCGCACTAATACCCGCGGCGAAGAACACGAAGCATAGACCCACAAGCACCTGCCGTAACCAAGCGGCTCTTCTCGAATCGCAATGCGCCATTTGACCGGCCGACTTTGATGTACCCGTTGGTGACATCGCTGTATCCTCCTTCGGTTTTGGCTATGATCTTTTGTAACACACGCTATTAGCGTAAAGCAGAGGGCTCGACTGCCGGCAGGTCAGAGGGGGCCACCGACATTTGGAAATTGTAGTATCGGACTTTCAAAACCGTGAGGTGAACTCACGACTCCGCTTGAGGTCACGCGCCGAACGGAGCAATATTATCCACGTTTGATTTCTACAGCAAGAGTACTACCTTAATGATTATGCAAAGAATCGTGGTCTCAGGACCCGCCGCTTTTCTGTTTGTAAGTCTCCTCGCCTCAACGCCTGATCGCCTGCGGGCGTGCCTCCCTGCGGCGGTCAAAGGCACCGATATAGTGTCAGCCCAATGGCTCAAACCGACCAACGAAGTCAAAAGGATCACCGTCGAGGAAAAGCTGGACGAGATCAAAGCGCGTTGTAAGAAGGGAGAGTTGGTCGATGCACATGGCAAAGAGGTTTACTTTTTCAGGTTAACCGGATGCTGGGGCAATCCGCCTGTAGACTATCAGGAGATACTTAGGCGTCAAGACGAGCAGCTGACTCAATTAAAAAAGAGGTATACGGTTATCGAGATGACTTGCAACCCAGACGGCGTCCCTCTCCATTAACGATAAATACAAATTTATCTGCCACGGCAAAGTTAACAAGAGAACAAATTCCTATTGTGATTAGGTTGGCTTCCAACGGATTGAGCTTGCGCACGCTGACCAGCATAAACGTGATCACTATATTACCCATCAGCGATATCGCGCCGTTGGTTGCATTAAACCGCAGCAACTGAACGATCGCGCTTGACCTCGGCCGGTCGGACCACGTCCAGCGTCTGTGCCAAACGAAATTGTTCAGCACCGATGCCTCTACGGCCAGGGCGGTCGCAGCCACGTAGTGAATTCCAGATACTCGCAAGAGAACCGATAGTGTGACGGTTTGCACGAGCACGCCTCCGAATCCCACCACGCAAAACATTACGAAGCGGTTAAATCCGAGTCGCGAGCCGCGTTGCGACTGAGCTGGGGCCCCATCATCAGCGATGTACGATCTGTGCTTCATGATGATCAGTTCTATTTTGTCCGCGAGGGTAAAGATACACGGTAGACCGGCATACATCGCCAGTTTCGGAGCAACGATTTATCCTGATATCTTCTCCGTCCTGTAAAGAACGAGCGTATTTCGCGCTACTGAAACCACCAGAACCACCGCCATAATTGTTATCGCGATGACTGCGCCCAGATCAAACAACAGATATCGGTTACCGAAAGCGTGCACTTTAGGATGCGAAGATGCTCGGATGTTTCCCATTGCTAACAGGATTCGTAGTTCGGTGGGGCCAATCTTACAAAAAGAAAGCTTGAATGTACCGATTGTGTAGGTCGCAAGGAATACGTCAATACATATCATGAAGTAGACGACCAGGACTGCAAGCGCTACCGTCCACGTCATGTAACCTGATGAAGCGAGTCCACAAATAATAAGCAGGATGCCGAAGGTATCAATCATATGATCGACGTAAAATCCATAACGCGGCCGCTGTTTGTTGCGCACACGCGCTAGTGTTCCATCCAGGCTGTCGCCAAACCAGTTTATCGCAAGACACAAGTTGACGATCAAAACCGCTAGCGGCCACCACCTTGCCAGCGCGTAACAAACTCCCGCCAGCAGCATCGCGAAAAATCCAAGCAATGTGAGATGATCCGGCTTGACCCATTTCGGCAAATTTTTTGCAAGCCAGTTGAGGCACTTGCGCTCAAGCGGGGCCAGCAAACTTGTCTGTTGACGGGCCGCGCTGTTGAATTCCCCGGCGAGCATCGATGCCGCCTTGCCAACGGATGCCTCTGTCATACCTGCCTCGCCAGATTCTTTACCGCCGCATATGCATCCAGTGGCGATAGCAAAACAATCATCAGCCAGATCGGAATCGAAATCAGCGCCAGCGTGATGCGCTGAATCAACGGGCTCTGATTCTCCGGCAAGGTGGAGGGCAACGCTCCGGTCACCAACGCACTTACAAGCGGACCCGAGATCCTTCGATATACGTCCGTCCGAATATTCGGCGCGAGCGCTGAAGTCGCAGGCACCACCATCTCGATTGATTTCGCAGAGCCAGCTTTGTAATTTGTATCACAAGCTTCGGCAGTCGGCTGTTGAGCCCCGCACCAGCGGCAAAACTTGTCTCGATCGAGAAGTCCGGCTGCGCATTCCGGGCATGCTTTAACAGCCACCGTTCTCGCTTCTTGTTCCATTCTGTTCATAACCACCACCCTCATCGATGTCCTCGATGGCTGAAGTCCAGCCACAGTAACGCAATCGTGATGCCACCGTAACAATGTCAGGTTAATCCAGTACATTGAAGGAGTTAGGCTCGTCTAGCGGGAGCTAAGGGGTGCAGCAAAAATCCGACACTTGCGGTTCTGTCAATGGTTCGCAATCAGTCGCTCGGAGGTGCTTTGAATATCAGTTACGCTCTGCGTAATCTGCGTAATCTGTGGATAAGTTCCACCGCACTAATGCTGCCTGCGGCCAGCACGAACCCAAAAAACTCCACGACATATCTAGGCTCGGGATTCTCAAGCGTGGCCAGAAAGACCAGACGAGGAATGATCAAAACCGTAACCAGCAATAACCATTTTCTT
>Ga0126382_10000674_pt1 | contig 13343 bp, 10 predicted proteins | sample PanSoiMetPlot_30_FD_92548 | JGI IMG/M metagenome (GOLD analysis project Ga0126382, IMG submission 92548) | Tropical forest soil microbial communities from Panama - MetaG Plot_30 | ecosystem: Environmental > Terrestrial > Soil > Tropical forest > Bulk soil | place: Panama | collected 2016-02-17 | reverse complement strand
CCGTCGGCATCGATCAGGAACCAGTTGCGGGTTTGTTCTAGATTCTTCCCGCTGGGAACAAATGTCTGCATGATACGAATCTCCAGATTTTCCGTAAAGAAAACGAACAGAAAGAATACGAGATGGTCATGGACTTGTCAAGGTGATTGAATTTATTGATTTAACCCGACTTCTGCCCACGGAACCGGAGCTTGCGCGAATGGACTCAGGAGCTGAATTTCTTCGTTGCTTCTCTGCGTGCTCGGCATCTATGCGGTTGAATGATTATGTGGTAGGCACCGCAGAGACGCCGAGTGAGCAGTGACAGCGCGAAGACATATTTGCGGCTATTTCAATATCTTTAGGTGTGCGCCGGAACGGCTTCCAGAAGCTTAGCCAGCGCTCTCTTGAACGATTCCGTACCTTCGCGGCTTCCTCGATAGTGCCCTAACCTGACCACGACCAGATCGTACGAGGGGATTATCATCGTAAACTGGCCACCTGCCCCCGCCATGTAATAAGCCCCTTTGGGTACCGGATAGCCGCCGTCTCCGTTGATCCAGAAAAAGGCGCCATAGATTGGCCTCTTGTCCGCTTCCCACGCCGGCGCAATGGTGCTCACAAACTTAACGAACCCCTCGGGTAAAATCCGCTCGCCGTTCCACACGCCATCATTAAGATAAAGGTTTCCAAGTCGCGCCCAGTCCCGTCCCGATCCAAATTCGTATCCTTGCGTCAGGAAATTGCCATACGGATCAGTCTCCAGAACCATTGTGCGAATCCCGATCTTGTCGAACAGTGCTCGCTGAGGAAATGACAGATACTCCTTGCCGCGTTTCTCGACCGCGAGACGAATGAGATAGCTGATCAGCGACGGATCACAGTTGCGATAGCGCCCGACCGTGTTTGGCGGCCACTGCTGCGGTCTGGTTGCGGCGTACTTAAATGTGTTTATGCCACCGGTGTAAAAATAGAAGTGATCCGGATAGCCTCCGGAAGGATCATAGTCGGGGTCTTGAGTGGCACGAATGCGCAAACCGCTGGACATACGCATGATGTCTGCGATCCGAATTTTTGCGCGAGGATCGCCCGGCTTTTGCCATTCGGGAATCGGCGCTGGCCGCCACAAGTCGTAGATTCCTTGTTTGATCAGAATTCCCATCAGTGTCGCAATAAGGCTCTTGCCCATCGACCAGCTTTCGAGTGGCATGTTTTGGCTGATACCTGGGCGGTAACGCTCGGCGATCAGACGTCCTTTCCAAGTCACGATGAAAGCGGCGGTCATACCCTCGGCGGGCTCGAACGCCAGGTCCATAGCTTCCTTTAGCTTATCGGTGTTGATTTGTGGTGGGATTGGTCCCTTGGGGAGCAAATCGCCGGTGGGCCATGGTTGGGTGGCAGCATCAGGCAATTTGCTGCGCACGGTGACTGGTTTGAAGTTGAGCGTATCTTTGCCGGCTGGATACGTGACGCACCCCTGGCTGCCCACATATTGGGCAACGCGTTTAACGCCACTTGGAACGGTTACGGTCACAGTCTTTTTCGTGCGATCAATTTCAGGCTTGCCGAACTTGGAGCGGTCCTGGAAGGGGCCAGTAAACCCTCCGATATTTTGTTCCGCAAAATCCGCTTCGAGTCCGGTGACAAAAACTGCCGAGCACATTACCTTTGCATAGCCAGAGGCTTCATGCTCGAGCGGATCGCCTGGCGGTGGAACGTATGGTGTGTTGAGCTCGAACGATTTGGCTCTTGCGATCAACGCCTCGCGAGCCGCGCGCTGGGTCTCGGCTTGTGTCTGCGCAGAAACCAGGATCGCGCCGCTTGCGTGGATGCGTTGGTTGAGCGCCGGTGCAGCAAATATGAGAGTCAGTATCAGCGCCAGCCAGATTGCACGTGTCCTCATCACGATTGTCATCTCCTCCCGCAGGATTCTTATCAAGGTTCTAATGCTAGTCTGAAGCGTCTAGTTTTTTAGAGCGGTGATACGAGCTTCAAAAGGTACCTTGACATCAGGTTTTGACTGATTAAGGTTCCTAATGATGACGATACTGAGCATTAACAAACGCGACGGTCTGAGTAGACACAAGTGCGTTAGGAGCGGCAGAAATTATCATAAATTGGCGTGCCTTTCCATCTCTATCTTCCTTGTGTTTCCGTTGTGTTTGAGCGCTACAACGGCTCAAACCGCCGCACTAGACTATCTCGTCTATGTCGTTTGCGAGTCGGCAGACAAGATCGCGCTGATTCGATTCGGGCCAGGCGGCGCCAGGATCGATAAGCTCATCGAAACAGGAGCGATGCCAAGCGATATCGACGGCCCTCACGGCATCGTCATTTCTCCGGACAAACAGTTCTACTATGTTTCACTCGGTCACGGGCGTCCCTACGGTTCGGTTTGGAAATACTCGACTGCTGACGATAGTGTGCTCGGCAAGGTAACGCTCGGCTTTTTCCCGGCTACGATGGATATCTCCAGCGACGGAGGGTTGCTGTACGTCGTCAACTTCAACTTGCATGGCGATATGATTCCATCATCAGTCTCAATAGTCGCTACTGAACAAATGATTGAGGTCGCTCGCGTTCCGACGTGCACAATGCCTCATGGCTCGAGGCTCAATCCGCAAGGAACCAAACAATATTCGGCCTGTATGATGGACGACATGCTGGTCGAGATCGATGTGAATAGCCTCAAGGTGTCTCGTCACTTTATTGTCACTAAAGGAAAAGAAAGCGGTATGAACGGATCGCCCGCATCACACCCGATGAGCGACCACGCTACGCACGACGCGGGCGGTCACGGATTGGAGCCGCCGAAGGCTGGTGATAAATCCTGCTCGCCAACCTGGGCTCAGCCATCTGCCGATGGTAAATCGGTTTTCGTTGCCTGCAATAAATCGGACGAGATCGTTGAAGTCGATGCGCCAAGCTGGAAGGTAACTCGAAGAATCGCTGCCAGACCTGGCGTCTACAATCTGGCGGCCACTAAAGACGGCAGATTGATTTCCACCAATAAGCGCGATCAATCGGTCTCCGTTTACGAGGTTAAGTCCGGGCGCGAGCTTGCACGAATCCCAACAAAGCGCCGGGTGATTCACGGAGTTGTTGTATCCCTGGATAATCGATACGCGTTTGTTTCAGTAGAGGGCGTGGGCTCCGAACCCGGAACTGTAGAGGTGATTGATTTGAGTTCGCTGAAGACAGTCGCGACAGTTGATCTCCCTGAACAAGCCGCGGGCATCGACTTCTTCAAAACGGAAGCTGCGAAGTAGACCCCGAATTACCAATACAAGTCTCGCGCAAAGTCCGCCAGATACCTCAAAGAACGCGACGAACTGCTGGCTAATCTCCAGGCGCGGTCGTTGAACCTTTTATCTTCGGCTTTCCAATCTTAACGATCCAGATCCCAGTGTTCATGTCGTTGAAGTAGATTAGATCACCATGCGGCTGGGCGCCCCACGTGAACGGAAGATTCGATCTGTACCCATCAGGATCGCCCGTCCAAAGCCGTCCGATCTCGCGACCCTGCCGGTAAAGATCTCCCCTCAGCTCGCCTGACACATCCACCACCCGTGCGCCGCCCGAGTAGTAACCCATGCTCATCACATCGTCCTTCACCCAGATGTTATGTGCGCCGCCTTCAGGTACCGAGTAGTCGGCGACCTCCTTCGGACGATGAATATCGCTGACATCGATCACGTGAACGATACCTCGCACTGGAATTCGTTTCTTCGACTGAATATCGAATATGCCGGGAAAGACCTCATCGCCGACAAAGACATAATTCTTGTAGCGGAAGACCGCGTGCGCCCCTGCAAGCCAGCCGTCGCCGTAGAGTTCGTGGTAGTTCATACGATACTGACTGACCAGTTGAGGCTTCTCCGGACTCCCCCCTTTGATTCCGCTGCCGACATCCAGAATAACCAGGCCGTCTCGCCAGTAAGCCAGGTATGCGAGCCCGTCTTTCACCTGAACATCGTGCAAGTATCTTCCGCCAGTCAATACTTCACCATTCGGACCGGTCAACTCTCGAGCCACCGGGATGTCCGTTTGCCACCGCGCAACCTCCTTTGGATTCTTTATGTCTTTGAAATCGATAACTCGCATCGACCCGGTTGAGTCATCGGTCAAGTAGACATAATGCCCATCAATAAACGCGCTGTGCACGCCGCCGGTTACCGTCGCTGTATATTCGGAGACCACCTTCGGGTGTGCCGGATCCGAGGTATCAAAGAATACAATTCCGTTTTTGCGGCTCGAGGCTCCCTCTCGAGTGAGCACCGCGATTTTGCCGTCGGGTGTTGTGCTGATGTCATTGAGGTGTCGGGCGTCGGCCTTCACGGTATCCGTAAGCTTGGGGTGTGCCGGATCCGATACGTCATAGACCAGCAGTTTGTCGGATACCGATGATACATAAGCGTACTTGCCAATGATCCATTGTTCCGCGGCTTGAAATTCTTTGAACGGAGCACGCCCGACAACTTCCAGTTCACGTTCCACGTTCCGATGTGTTACCACAACTGAGGCGAGCGCCTGTCGTTCGCCGACGGATGCACTGATTACATAAGCGCCGGGCTTATCGGCAACAAACGCACCGTCGGGGTCGATCATCGCGCCCTCACCGCTGACGGCCCAACGAACGGTGCAGCTGCTGATTACCTTGCCCGCGCCATCAATTGCATTGGTTGAGAACCGAATAACATCTCCGGTCCGAGCGTTCGACGACTTTGGTTCGACGCTGAGAGTCTTGACCGGATTTGCGGTAACTTCTATTTCGATCGTCGCGCGAGCACCCTCGGAAGCGGCGGTGATGTTCGCTTTTCCGGGCTTGTGTGCTATGACCAGTCCCGCAGGATCGACTGAAGCGACTGCCGGACTATCCGATTTCCAGGACACCGACACATCGGCGCGCGGATTACCCATGGCGGTGCGAGCGGTTGCGATCGGTCTCATCGCGTCCCCTGCTACGATTTGAGCCTTCGAAGGCAGGTCAATGCTGGTAACTGCAGCGGGTTTGACTCGGATTCGAATAACTCCGACCTTTCCGGAAACAACAGCTCCGACTTGCGCTTCGCCTGGGCTGAAGAATGAGATGGTTCCGGAGTTATCCACTCCGGCGACATCAAAGGGCGAGGCAAACCAGACCGCAGGTTTCACATCGAGCGTCTTCCCCGAATCATCTTTGGCAACCGCGCTCAATTGTAGCCGCTGTCCGACTTCAGCTTCTGTGACACCGGCGGTCACCTCTACAGACTTCACGGGCGCTGGAGTCGAATCAGTCTTTGCGGGTCCCGACTGCTGACGAGCAACGGCCGTCGTTGCGATGATGGCTATTAGAACCAGGGCTTTTAGCTTCATAGAGACCTCCGGGGAATTCTTCGAGTGTGTGGATTCTAGTCTTTGCGAGAAGCGTGCGCAATCGTCGCGCGAATAAGCGAAAATCTTAAAAAATTCCGCCTCAGTCTGTCGATTTGCTGTGTCCAGATTCGACTAACCAATGAAGGCAGTTAGTTAACTAGTCGAGCCTGAGATCAGCAATTTAAGGGAGACGTAATTATGGATACTTTAAAGACAGATCAAAAGCGGCTCGAGGTTGCGCCGAGTAACACTATTACAGAGATACCTCCGACACCGTTCTTATGGTTCGATGATAATACCGAAGAGGCACTCCACATCTTTGTCTCGGAATTCTTGAACTGAGGTAAACTTAGTGTTGAGCTGTGAACAAATTTTTCGTCACGATGTGGACGAAGAGTTGCGAAAGGGACGGAAACAAACAAACCCTAAGGAGAGTAAGATGCGTCTGAATCCATATCTGACGTTTAACGGTGAATGCGCGGCGGCCCTGAAGTTCTATGAACGAGTACTTGGCGCTCAAGTGACTGTTAAGATGACCTACGGCGAATCTCCTGCTGCGGCACACGTCCCGCCCGAGACTCATAAACTGATCATCCACTCTACGCTGACGATTGGTGATCAGCAGGTGATGGCGGCCGACGCAGTGCCCGGGACGTATGCAGAACCGAAGGGCGTTTATGTTGCCCTTCACCTCAGTAATTTCGCTGAAGGCAAGCGAATCTTCGACGCGCTGGCAGAGGGTGGAAGAGTTGAGATGGGTTTGAAAAGACATTCTGGGCAGCCGGGTTCGGGCAATGCGTTGATCGATTCGGGATTCCGTGGATGATCAACTGCGAGCAGGAATAGGCAGAGGAGAGTGTTTGGAGTCGACTTCATCAGCCGAACCGCCGGAAACCACAAACGCAGCCGGGACAAAGAGAGATCTTTTGGGTTCCCGATTGTTGAGTGCGATCGAACTCCTAGTGGGCACCGCAATTGTCATTGGACACAATGTCTTCCGTGCGGTGCCAAATGAGGTTCCGATACTCTTTGTGCTTGGGTTGGTGTCGATAAGAATCCGCGATGGCAGTTTAGGAGCCATCGGATTCAGGCCTCCGTCATCGTGGTCGCGAGTTGTGTTGATCGCAATGGCTGCGGCGACGCTTCGGATTCTACTAAGCGAGGTGTTGATAGATCCGCTTACCCAGAGGTTCTGGCCGCCGGCCGCGGCTCCTCCTGAAGCCGCTGGAATCACAGGAAGTCTCAAGATCGCGCTTTTGGCATTGTTGATTGTCTGGACCTTTGCGGCATTCGGCGAAGAGATCATTTACCGGGGATACTTGCTCACTCGCGCCGCTGACCTTGGTGGCCGGACGACTACGGCATACGTCGTTGGTATGGTGTTCGTGTCAGTTTTATTTGGGTACGGGCACTATTACAAAGGTCCGTCGGGCATCATCGACTCCGGTGTAGCAGGAATAATTCTTGGATCGGCGTATCTGCTAACCGGACGAAATCTGTGGACAAGCATACTAGCTCACGGGTTCATCGATACATTTGGGGTTATAGTCCTGTATTTCGGATTGGATTCTTAGCTGCCCACTGTTAGACCCACCTTTTCTTAAGCCTTTTCAAGCGACTTGTTAAAGCAAACTGTTTGTTTAAGCACTGTCAATTTCGATCCTCGCACTTTTGACGTGAACGAGACAGCGAAACGTGACTGATCGTTCGCATTGATCGGATTCTCGTGGCTATTCGATTGTGGCAATCTTACCAGCGCAGACTGCCTACGCTACATTGCGCGTGGCCATATTCTGCTTTCCGAGCTATGATGTGGCCGTAATCATCCGTGCCCGTGCCCAGTTGCGATTCCAACAAATGAAACTTTAAGAGGCGACAAGCGTTCTGTCCGACAGATTCAGCGGCAGACTCGAAGGAGGGGGATAGAGTCTTGACCCACTGGTTCTCGAGATTGAGTAAACGCCGAGCAGCCATAGTTTCGTGCGTGTTACTAGAATCGTTGCTGTTGATACCGGCTTTTGTAACGCTCGTCCTCAGTTCAAACTCCCCGAACGGTAACTCCGAGAATACTACTCAATCCGTTTCCCAGGACGGAAAACCGGCCGATATTTCACGAGTCACGAAGGGTGATATCAAGAAAACGCTGCTGCTGGACGGAGAACTTCGAGCGGTCTCCTCGCGAACAATCTTCTCCTCCACCTCCGAAGAAGCGAAGATCACCTATCTCCCGCCCGAAGGCACCATAGTAAAGGCCGGCGAACGGGTCGTTGAGCTTGATAACTCAGCGATACTAAGCAGAATCACCGATACTGAAGAACGAATCATTGCAGCGGAAAACGACATCGATAAGACGAAGTCCCAGCACGAAGGCGCACTGCGTGATATGGAGGTGACGCTGAGCACTCTGTGGCTGGCCTACGAACAATCAAAGCTCGATGTAAACGTCCCAACCAACGTTATCCCGCGACGAAAGTACCAGGAGAACCAACTTGCTTATGATAAAGGCAAGACGGAATACGAAAACCAGCTCTCGAAGATAGAGCAGAAGAAAAAAGAACAAGCCGCCGAGCTTCAGGTCAAAATCATCGAAAAAGAAAAACTTAATGTCCGCCTCAATCAGATCAAAGCTAACCTTGCGAGTATGACACTCACGGCGCCTGCGGACGGCATGGTGATTTACGGCGATCATTGGATGGAGCGTCGAAAGATCCAGGTTGGAGATATGGTATGGGGTGGTTTCCCGCTCGTTAGGCTACCGGATCTGAAAGAGATGGAAGTGTTGGCCCAGGTAAATGAGGTAGATGGCCCCCGACTCTCAGTAGGCCAGAAGGCCCACGTCCGGCTCGACAGCTACCCGGACGTCGAAATCACCGGGTCTGTAAAGAACATCGCACAAACGGCAATTAAGGCCAGCTGGATGGCCAAAGCAAAAGTTTTTTTGGTGGTGATCTCGCTGGAAAAGACTGTTACAGAAATAATGAAACCTGGGATGTCAGCCCAAATTGCGCTGTCAGTTGCCGCGCAACCATCACAGCTCCTTGTCCCAAGATCAGCAGTTCATTTTGAGGCCGGCGCGCCGCAAGTGATGAGACTTGACGGTGAGAAGGATAGGCGAGCCATTGCGGTGACCGTCCTCTCCGCAGATCCGAAGTTTTATTCCGTCGCCGAGGACGGACTCATTAAAGAAGGCGATCGAATCCTGAATCGTTGGGACAAAGAGGAATGAGAATTCTCCTGGCTTCGTTTCGGTAGGAGCAGTCCATGAGCGACTCCACGACATCCCCGATCGAACCCATCCAACCTGCGGAGAAAAGCGCGTTAATCAGTGAGCCGGCAGAGACTTCATCGTCGAGTGCTGCACGCTCCGCAGAGCCCATGACCAAAACTCCAAACGCGAGATCCAGGCGAAGTCTAAAATCCAGAATTTACTCGGGTCGTACAAAGCATATTGTTATAGCAGTCGTTATCATCGGCGCTTTCGCAGCAGGATTTTCATTGTTGAGATCGCGTGCATTCTCGTCGGTGCTTCCCAAGGCAAATGCTTCGGCCGATGAGATCGTTATCGAATCTCGTTCGATGAGTTTTTGGGTTGATGCTACCGGGACGCTTCGGGCGTCATCGGTGCGAAACTTCAGCACTCCTCCGCCCTTCGGCGAGTATTGGCAGTTTCAGATTGTCAGCCTTGCACCCGAAGGCAACAACGTGAAGACAGGCGATTTGCTTATAAACTTCGACGCCCAGAAGGTTCGCGAAGACCTGCAACGCTTTCAGAGCGAACTCGATCAAGCCACGAAGGAGCTTGAGAAAACAAGAGTCCAGATCGATCTCGAGCGACAGGAGCTGACGTCCAGGCTTGCGGCGGCAGAAAACAAATTCGAAAAGCTGAAGTTAAAACAAGGTACCGGGACTCTGGAGGCGTCGAACGATATCGAGAAGGATCGTCTGGCCGTCGAGCAGGGAAGACGCGAGGTAGAGGCTCTGAAAGAACGAATAGACTGGCATAAGAAGTCGAGCGAGGCGACCTACAACATTATCCTCAGCCGTAAAGCCCGCGCCGAGAATCGCGTGAACTCAATACAAAAAGGAATGGCCGGGTTTCAGGCCAAATCCGATCGTGACGGCGTGGTGGTTTATAAAACGAAATGGAACGGCGAGCGTTATCGAGTTGGCGAGACCGTATGGTCTGGAATGCCCTTAATCGAGATTCCGGAATTGAGCACTATCATGGCCGAAGGCCTTGTGCCCGAGGTCGATATCGGAAAGGTCAAGATCGGTCAACACGCTGAGGTATCGATCGATGCGTTTCCTGGGCGTTCGTTTTCCGGTTCGGTTAAGAGCGTTGGAACGCTTGTGAAGCCGAAAGCCTGGGACATCCCAAATAAAGTGCTCGATGTGCAGATTACCCTTGATCAGCTCGACATATCCGTAATGCGACCGGCGATGAGCATCAGAGTAAAGATCGAGACCAATTCGATTTTGGATTGCCTGGCAGTCCCGCTCAAGGCAGTTCTCACAACGTCCGAGGGTGCGCTGGTAAAGGTCAAATCAGAAACCGGGTGGCGTTCACAGAAAGTGAAGCTGGGTGATTCGAATGGAACGGACATCGTAGTTACGGAGGGGCTTAATAAAGGAGATCGAGTCGCTGCGGATTATTTGAGGGCGAGGTGACGTAGCATAGACTGTCCAGAACTAGCATAGACTGTCCAGTCTGTGCATGCTTGTTAACGCCAAACCTCACCCGACTGTATCGTTCGGGATTGATTGAATTTTGACGAAGTGAATCAACGCAGACTGGACAGTCTACGGTACGTCCGACGCAGACTGGAGAGTCGACGGTACTGTTAGAGGACAACATGAAGCGCTCTCGCAAGCTCATTCGGCGTTTGATTCTCGCAACCATCGTGGTGCTCCTTACCTCGGGAGCTCTCTTTGCGGGCTATCGTGCGCTGACCAGGACTGCGCCGGACACCAAACCGCTCAACGTCATAATCAAACCCAACGACTTCAATCTGAAGATCTCAGCTAACGGGGAGCTGCTGGCGGCGGAGTCAATTGCAGTAGCAGTCCCGCCGGTTCCCGTTCAGCGGCTGCGCATCGGCTGGGCGGTGCCCGATGGTACGCACGTAAACAAGGGCGATGTCCTTATCGAGTTTGATCCCGACGAGTTAAATCTCGAGTTGATGGCTCATCGATCCGATTTGCAAATGGCTCTCGAAAGGATAACGCGAGGAGGCCTGGCGAGCACGTCCGAAAAGACCGACATCGTTAAAGACAAAAGAATCGCCGAGCTCGAACTGGAAAAGATCATCGAGTTTCTTCCTCAAGATGAGCAGATCTACAAGCGTCGCGAAATCATCGAGGGCCAACTCGATAAGGAGTACACTGAAAAGAAAATAGTTTTTGCTGATGCGCGCTTGAATCTTAAAGGCAAGGTCTACTCGCTGGACGAGGCCATTCTCACACTCGAACGGGGTCGCGTCACTTCTAACATCGATCGGTACGAGAAAGCGCTGACTTCATTAAAGCTTTTATCCCCGGCGAGCGGTATCGTCGTGTACAACGACCCGGGGTATTTCTTCGGTGGATATTCGTTGATGCCCGGGAGAGTTGTTTACGTCGGTATGACGCTTTTTAATCTGGTGAATCCCGACAAGATGGAAGCCAAGTGCTTTGTGCTCGAGAAGGACGCGGGTGAGCTCAGGACTGAGCAGAAGGTTACGTTGACGCTCGATCCTTATCCGGATCTGGAGTTCACCGGCAGTGTTAAGACCATCGACAAACTTGCGCGCCCTATCGATCGCGAATCACCGGTGAAGTACTTCCAGACTGTTGTGAAGCTCGATAAGACGAACGCCGAGTTCATGAAACCGGGCGTAAAGCTAAAAGCGCAGATCCTGGCGGGTGAGTTGAAGTCAGTGATCGTGATACCCAGGAGCGCGGCGGTGAAAAAGGATGCTGGTTTTGCCGCATTCGTTCTGAAAGGACTGAACCAGTTTGAGCCGGTGCCGGTCACCTTAGGGCAGGGCGATGCCGCTCAGGTGGTTGTTACTGAAGGGTTGGAAGAAGGGCAGACCCTCGCACTCAATCCACCTGACTTGAAACAGGATTTTTCAGGCAAATCAAAGAAGAGCGAAGGCGAAAAAACAAAATAGATTCCTTGCGTCTCTGCGGCTTTGCGCCTTTGCGCGAAATAGAGACCTTATAAATCGAAGACTTGATTAACGAACAGAACACTTGAATAACGACAAGGCTTTTAAGCGTCATAAAACCCACATCAGATGAATTACGCAACTGAGATCCAACTTGCAGTCGCTAACCTCCGGGCGCACAAGCTTCGCTCATTTCTGACGATGCTTGGAATGATCTTCGGAGTGGGCGCGGTGATTGCAATGCTCTCGATTGGCGCGGGCGCCGAACAGGAAAGCCTGCGGCTTATCGACACAATGGGTCTGCGTAACATCATCGCAAAAGACCGCGAATTCAAAGACGAGGATCTGAAAAAGGTACGGGAGAATTCTCTGGGTCTGTCGACGCGCGACATTCAGGCTATATCCGCGGTGACGCCGGACATCGAGAGTTACGCAGCGAAGAAGCGTGTGAAGACGTTCCAGATCTTCTCCTTCAAAGGCAAGAGCGATGACTCATTTGTGATCGGTGTAACGCCCTCATATTTTCGGCTTGCAAAGCACAAGCTGGCCGAGGGCAGCTTCTTCGCTGAGCCTGATGAAAGAGACTTCGAGCAATTCTGCGTGATCGGTTCCCGTGTAAAGCAGAAGCTCTTTGGTTATCTCTCGCCTATCGGGCAACCGATCAAGATCGACAAGATGTGGTTCACGGTGATCGGCGTGTTCGAGGATAACAATCTGGCCAAGGACGAGTTTGAAGGCGTCAAGATCCAGGATTTCAGTAATGACATCTACATTCCGCTGGCAACCGCGCTGAAGAAATTTGAATTGAAACGAATGGAATCCGAGCTCGATGAAATAGTGGTCAGCATGAAGAGTCCTGAGGCTTTGAAGCCCAGCGCGGTGCTTATAAACGAAGTTCTGACAAACATGCACGGGAAAGCGGAAGATTTCTCGATCATCGTGCCCCGAGAGTTGTTTGAACAAAACCAGCAGACCAGACGGATCTTCGACATTGTTATGAGCTGCATTGCGGGAATATCTTTGTTAGTTGGCGGCATTGGGATTATGAACATCATGCTCGCGAGCATCCTGGAGCGAACTCGCGAAATAGGTGTGCGGCGAGCGGTCGGGGCTCGGAGACGCGACATCTGGACGCAGTTTCTTGTCGAAGCGCTCGCATTGAGCCTGCTCGGGGGAGTGACGGGGATAATCTTTGGGTTCGGTGTTTCGCGAGTTGTGGCATTGTACGCCGAGTGGAGCACAGTGGTGACCGGCACGTCGATCGCGCTGTCATTTGGGGTATCGGCAGCAGTTGGCTTGATTTTCGGGATTTACCCGGCGGTTCGGGCTTCTGGACTGGATCCGGTTGAAGCGTTGCGGTATGAGTGATTTGATAAAGGTCGCGGAAATCGTTTCTGTGGTTTCCCGGTTCCATAAGCTGAGTACGAACAGCCTTGTGCTTTTCACCCGCCAAACTCCAGAAAGCAAGTTAGGATTTGCGAGCACCTAAAGTGTCAACCGTGCAACACGGCTTCGAGGACACTACCGCAAAAGAAAGTTGTTGACTCAAATAGCGTATGGGTTTATCTTCACTCATCCGCTAATTGAGTCGCCGTAGGCTCATAACGTTGAAACCTATACCGCGCCGCGCCAGTAGAACTGAAGGTCAAGCGGACAGGCATTATTGATGAAAACTGACTACAACAAACTGACGGTCGATGTCATTGGGGCGCTTTGGAGCGACCACCTCGAGCAGGGGTGCCCCGCTGGCGTATCGCCGTTCTTTGTAATGCAAGATACTGCTCGTGCAGGACCCTAGCAATTTTAAAAGCATCAAGCCCGACAGCCGCCAGCGTCAGTTTGATGCTGGCGGCTTTTGAT
>Ga0126382_10000671_pt1 | contig 13391 bp, 10 predicted proteins | sample PanSoiMetPlot_30_FD_92548 | JGI IMG/M metagenome (GOLD analysis project Ga0126382, IMG submission 92548) | Tropical forest soil microbial communities from Panama - MetaG Plot_30 | ecosystem: Environmental > Terrestrial > Soil > Tropical forest > Bulk soil | place: Panama | collected 2016-02-17 | reverse complement strand
GTATCGTGTGGCCAAGTGCACCAAGTGGACCCGTCGATCGCTGAACAAAAAGCCGCCAGACACGAAGAGCGCGTCTGGACGGTCATGGGCAAAAGTTGCGAATGCCGCATTGATCTCGCCGCTGCTGCGAGCTTCAAGCACTCGGAGTCGCAGTCCTGTAGTCCTCGCGGCGTCGCCCAACTCTCGCAGGACTGTCTCCGTCACCGGGGCTCCGGGATTAACGAGAACAGCAATTTGTATGGCGCCCGGTATGAACGAACGCAGGAGTTCCAGCCGCTTCGCTGTGACCTCAGCAATTAAGTAATTGACCCCTGTGATGTTCCCGCCTGGCCGAGCGAGGCTCGCGACGAGACCAAGCCTCACCGGGTCTTCACTGACGGAGAACACGATTGGGATCGTTGTTGTTGCTGCTCGGGCCGCCAGTGCGGGCGCGTTTCCAGTTGTGGCGATGACCGCAACCCGTCGACGAACTAAATCACGCGCCAGGGTCGGTAATCGATCCATTTGAGTTTCCGCCCAACGGTATTCGATCGTGACATTTTCCCCATCGGTGAAGCCGGCCTCGCGCAGGCCTCGGCGAAACGCATCCACACGGAGCGCATACGTGCTGTACGATCCCGCGCTGAGGAAACCGATCACGGGCATCCCCGACTGCTGCGCGCGCGCCGCGAGCGGCCACACCGCCGCAGCGCCACCGAGCAGCGTGATGAGCTCGCGGCGCTTCACTCGATCACCTCGTCGGCGCGGGCGAGCAGCCTCGGTGGGACCTCGACATTCAGCTCCTTGGCCGCCCTGAGGTTGATGATCAGCTCGACCTTAGTGACTTGCTGGACGGGAAGATTGCCTGGTCGCTCGCCCCTGAGAATTCGGCCCGCGTAGATGCCCGACTGACGATAGAGTTCGGCGAGGCTGCCTCCGTAGCTTATCAAGCCACCCGCCGCCGCGAAGGCTTGGAATTGAAAGACCGCGGGCAATGCATGACGGAGCGCCAGCGTGCCAAGCAGCTCGCCGTGGCTGATGAACAGGCCGTCAGTCGCAATCACCAGACCGCCGACGTTCAGATGTCGTGCGGCGGAGAAAACGTTGTCCAGATCGCGCTCGGTGGCGGCATTGAAGAAGTGCAGCTTGCGTCCCAGCTTTTGCGCCGCCGCCTGTAGCACGCTGGTCTGAGGCTCGGCATTGGGATTGGTCCGATTGAGCAGCGCGCCGAGTGGAGCCGCCGCGGGTACCACGTCATGCAGCACCTCGAGCCGCTTCGGCTCGAGTTCGACGCTCAGCGTGGTGACTCCGGTCAAATTACCGCCCGGCCGGCTGAGGCTCGCCACGAGCCCGAGCGCGACCGGATCGGCACCGGTCAAGAACACGATAGGAATGGTGGACGTTGCGGCCTTGGCCGCCAACACCCCACGCACCTGGCCGGCGACGCCGATCAGCGCGACCTCGCGGGCGACCAGCTCGGCCGCCAATACCGGCAGGCGATCGATGTCCTCGTCGGCCCAGCGATATTCGATCGCGACGTTGCGGCCTTCGACAAAGCCGGACTCGCCGAGGCCCTGACGAAACGCGGCCAGCCGGCCGGCATCCCGCCCGGGGGATGCACTGCTGAGGAATCCGATCACCGGCATCGCCGGCTGCTGCGCGCGCACCGTGACGGGCCAAGTTGTCACCGCGCCGCCGAGCAGAGTGATGAACTCCCGCCGTCTCACTCGATCACCTCGTCGGCACGGGCTAGTAGTGTCGCCGGGACTTCGATGCCGAGCATCCGCGCGGTCCGCGTATTGATGATTAGTTCGAATTTGCTTGGCTGCACCACTGGCAGGTCGACCGGCTTGGCGCCTTTGAGGATGCGGCCCGCATATACACCGGCCTGCCGCCATGCTTCCGCAACGTTGGCCCCATAGGTCATCACCCCGCCGACCTCGGCAAACTCCCGATTGGCAAAAATAGTCGGGAGTTTGTGGAACGTCGCCAGTTGAGCCAGTTGAACCCGCCGGCTGGTGAAAAATCCGTCGCCGCTGACAAAGAGCGCGTCCGGCGAGTTGCGCGAAGCAGTTGCGAAGGCCTCATCGATTTCACTAGCCGTACTCGCCTTGAGCACCTGAATTAGTAATCCCTTGGCGCGGGCAGTCGATTCCAGGTCGGCGAGCGCGACGGAAGAATTCGTGAAGTTCGCCGGATTTACGAGCGCTGCAACGCGGGTGGCTCTGGGCACCAACTCACGCAGGAGGTCGATTTGCTTCCCCACCAACTCGTTATTCAAAAAATTGATACCTGTCAGATTCCCGCCTGGGCGAGCGAGGCTGGCGACGAGACCCGATGTGACAGGATCGTATCCGGTGGCAAAGACTATAGGGATGGTCGCGGTTGCGGCTTTAGCCGCGTTCGTCGCTGGCGTGCTCGGCGTGAAGATGGTCAGCACTCGTTTGCGAACCAATTCGTCCGCCAAGCCAGGTAATCGATCGACTTGATCGGCCCAACGGTATTCGATCGCTACGTTCTCGCCCTCGACGTAACTCAAGTCTCGGAGTCCTTGCCGGAATGCCCGTAGCCGATCGACAGTCGTGTCAGGCGACCTGCCGTCGAGAATTCCTATGGTAGGCATCCCCGGCTGCTGCGCGCGCGCCGCCACCGGCCACGCCGCCGCGCCGCCCATCAGCGTGATGAACTCCCGCCGTCTCACTCGATCACCTCGTCGGCGCGGGCGAGCAGCGACGGCGACACGTCGAGGCCGAGCGCCTTCGCGGTCTTTAGGTTGATCACAAGCTCGTACTTGGTCGGCGCCTGCACTGGCAGGTCAGCGGGCTTCTCGCCCTTGAGAATGCGATCGACGTAGCCGGCCGCGCGTCGGTACTGATCCAGGAAATCAGACCCATAAGAGCTCAGGCCACCGGCATGCGCGTACGAACTTTCATAGTAGACGGCCGGGAGTTTGTGCCGTGCGGCCAGGTCAACAATGAGATCGCGATGGATCACTGTCAAAGCGCTTCCCGTTACGATCAAGCCGCTGTTCGCGGACCGCACGAAGGCAGCAAGCGTCCGTTCGATCTCACCCGGGTCGCGCACATTGACAGGAACCACGTCCACGCCGAGCGACGGCGCCATCGACTGAATGGCGGCGAACTGGCCGATCCCAGCGGATAGTCCTGGGTCGCGAATGACGGCTGCGCGTGTCGTGCCCGGCACGATTTCCTTGAGTAGCTCCAGCCATTTCCCGGCCAAACCGAACTCGAACGAAGTAAAGCCGGTGGCATTGCCGCCCGGTCGCGCCAGGCTATCGACGAAGCCCGCACCCACCGGATCAGGCACGATCACGAATACGATTGGCACCGAGCGAGTCAGGTGCTGCAGCGGAGCTACGGTCGCGGAGCCCGTGGCCATGATCACATCTGGTGCTAGGCCGACCAATTCGGCTGCATCTCTGCGCGTGCGTTCGGGATCAGCCGCAGGCCAGCGGATGTCGATGCGCACGTTGCGACCCACAGCCCAGCCAAATTCCTGTAAGCCTTGCAGGAATGCAGCGAGACGTGCTTGTGCCGGAGCGTCTTGCGCGCCGGTGCTCATGAGCACGCCGACGCGCCGCATGCGCTGCGGCTGCTGCGCCCGGGCCGCGAGCGGCCACATCGCCACCGCGCCGCCGAGCAGGGTGATGAAGTCCCGCCGTCCCACATTGAGCATGCGGCTTCCTCCCCGACGCGAACGGCCATCATAGACCGGCCACGGCGGCCCCCGGCTTGGTCGGTTTGCCGCATCCTCCAGCATGCAAGGGGGCGGTCAGCCGGTCCTTGGGACAGGCCTGAATTGTTCTGAATCGGTGCCCCGGGGCCCCTTAGCGGACGTTCTCGATCGCTGTTTGGGACACTATTGGGACACTCGAGCCGAGTGTCATTGATATCATTACGTTATTTGCGCTAGCGAACTGCCACGGTGGAGCGCCGAGACGTAAGCGTCCTCCGTTATTGAACGCGAGACGCCTTCGCGCTCGGCCAGCGCCCGCCGCCCCGCCTCCGTGATCCGCACGCGCGTGACCTGCATCGGCGTCTTGCCCGCGAACATGCGTTCGGTCGTCGCGGTGGCCAAGCCCGTCGCGGACCAATGCAGTCAGTTGCCGTGCCGTAAACCCGTGCGCAATCATCAGCGCCTCCGGGCAGCCATCGCGGCACGGCGCGAGCAGTTGCAGAGCGCGGAGGCTTTCGGAAGGCTTCAGCTTGGGCATCAGCAAATTGCGAACGAAAGACGGACATTTGTCAGAATAAGCAGCAGCCCGCTTGTCAGAACGGCCGGCGCGACAGGACGCAAACGTTTGAAAGCGTTGGAGCGGGTGAAGGGAATCGAACCCTCGTCATCAGCTTGGAAGGCTGTTGCTCTACCATTGAGCTACACCCGCGAACTCGAACGCTCATTCTGCGTGAGAGAGCCCGCCTTCGCCAAGCGGCTTCGGCGGGCAGCCTTCGCATTCGGCCGCTTGCCAGCCGAAGCGCCGAACAGGCGCGAAGGCTGGTGGGGGAGGTAGGACTCGAACCTACGAAGGCGTAAGCCAGCGGATTTACAGTCCGCCCCCTTTGCCGCTCGGGACACTCCCCCGCCGTCGAACGCGTCTCCTTGCGGAGACACATATATGGTCGTTGGCAGGCGGGGTTTATGGGGAGGGCGCCGCGCGGTGTCAACCGCACAAGTTTGACTTCTACCGTCCACGGCAAGCCACGGACAGATCGGCACAAATCGCGAGAACGGCGGCGGTCGAGCCCCCTCGCCCGGCCACCTCGCGGCCGACCTATCCCGCTGTGCGTCGTCACGTCGTGGATGGGCTGGTCCGCTGGAATAAAGTAATCCTCGACCACCGCTGGACAAATTACGTGCAGGGCCCTTGCATTGATATTGAGCCGCCGGCACGGGACTGTGCCGCTTCTCCCGAGGAACCCCGATGCGCCGGCCCGACACCCGCAAGCCGCTCTGGAAGAAAGCCCGGCCGCGCCGCGACGAGCATCGCCGCCCGCCGCGTGGCGGGCCCGCGCGCTCGCTGGGCGACGGCGAGGTCATCCTCTACGGCTGGCACACGGTGAAGGCGGCGCTGGAAAATCCGGCGCGCCGCATCCGCAAGCTCTACGCCACGGAAAACGCCATGCGGCGGCTCACCGAGGACGGGGTGACGTTGCCGGTCGAGCCGGAGCTGGTGCGGCCGGATGCGATCGCGCACCGGCTCGGTCCCGACGCGGTGCACAACGGTCTGTTGGCGGAGGCCGATCCCCTGCCCGCTCCCGAGCTCGACGAGCTCGAACCGCACGGCATCGTGCTGGTGCTCGACCAGATCACCGACCCGCACAATGTGGGCGCGATCCTGCGCACCGCCGCGGGCTTCGCGGTGGCGGCGATCGTCACCACCGCGCGCCACAGCCCGGAAGCGACCGGCGTGCTGGCGAAGGCGGCCTCAGGCGCGCTCGAATATGTGCCGATCGTCACGGTGCAGAACCTGGCGCGGGCGCTCGAGACGCTGCGCGAGCGCGGCTATCTGCTGGTCGGTCTCGACAGCACCGGTGACGCCGACCTCGGCGACGCCGCGTTGCGCGCGCCGCTCGCGCTGGTACTCGGCGCCGAGGGCAAGGGGCTGCGGCAGTTGACCCGCGCCACCTGCGACCAGGTCGCGCGGCTCGATCTTCCCGGCCGGATCAAGAGCCTCAACGTCTCGAACGCCGCGGCACTCGCGCTCTACGTCGCGAGCAAGCGAACAAATCAATAAGGTACGCGCGGATAGACTCGGCGCGGCCCCAGGCTTGTCTGGTAGTTCACGTAGGTACGCAGCCCATGACGGTGCGCCGGCTCGGAATAGGGATAGCCGGCGAAGGGGCTGTAGAAGCCACGCGGATACCCGCCGCTGCTCTGCCGGCCGTAGGGGTAGCCGGTGTACACCACGCCGACATAGGGATAGCCGTCGGGCGGAACGTTCGGGCGCTCGCGCGCGAGGTAGTGACCGGGACCGCTAAAGATCGGGCCTTGGTTCACCACATAGACGCCACTCGAGATGTCGTAAGGCTCGATGATCTGCTCGCCCAGCGGCAGCGTCGGACCGCATCCGCAACCGCCGTAGATTTCCGGGCAGCAGCCGCCGGCGGCGGCCGGTGTCGCGGCCGCGACCGACAGCGCCGCGGCGACCGCAAATGATTTGAGACGATGCTCGACCATGGTAGTCCCCCTCGCAGCGGCTTCCTTGGGAAGCCGGTTGAACACTTGCGCGCTGCGAGTTGGCGCAGCCGCCGATTTGCTTCAGCGCCGGCCGCCGCCGTGGCGACGCCATCGGTCCCGCGGACCCCACGGCCCTCCGCCGACGCCGACGTAAGGCTCGATCGTCATGGGATAGGCGGGATCCGTCGAAGCTGGCAGCGGATCGGAGGCCGCCCCCCAGGACCGGTTGTAGCTCTGCGGCGTTTGCGTCACCCGGCCGCCGGGCCGCGGCGGGGCCTCGAGACGGCCATAGGCCGGCGCGTTCTCCGCATGCGGGAAATAAAATCGCCTGGGCGCCTCGAAACCCGAACTGGCCTCGCCGGGCGGACCGACGATGATCTGCGTATTGTTCTGCGCCGGCTTGTTGAGGCCGAATTCCATCTCGATGACGGTGTAGGAGGCGTCGAAGCCGTAGGGGTTCACGATCACCGGCACGTCGGGCCGGCCCGGGATGACCACGAAACCGCCGCCGTCGCTGTCGGCGTGCGCCGGGGCCACGCAAAACATCCATCCGCAACAGATGACGGCGCAGACGCGCGTACGCATGAACAGCCCCTCGGGCACCGATATTCGGACGAAGTCTAAGCCGGGGCTGTTGGCCGATCCGTTAACCGCGTCTGGAGATGATCCGGTAACATTAACCAATCGCTACCGGCGGTCGGACCGGATGTTCCGCACCCGGTTCGGGATCGGAAAGTTAAGATTCGCGGCCGCAATCGATCGGTCGCCGCTCAATCCTTGAACAGGAAATCGCGGGTGAGGTCGTCGAGGTGGCGGACCGATTCGAGCGCCGACCGCAGCCGCGCACGATCCCGGGACGACAAACGCTTGACCGCGACGGCGTTCGACGACGGCGTTCCGTGCGTGATGTCCTCGATCTGCTGGCCAAGTATGAGATCGAGCAGCGTCGCCTGCGCCTCGATAAGCGCGTCGAGATCGCTTTTCGCGCCGATGCCGAGCGCTTCGATGCCGGCGAGCCGCGCAGGCGTCGAGTGCTCCACCACATGGTGGCGGATCGCCAGCACGCGGGCGGTGGTCACGATGGCGAACAGCCCGGCTTTCTTCAGGTCGATGCGGCCATGGCTGGTCCTGAACCGGCCGAACAGTCCGAGACCGTTCTCCACGCTGCCGGCGGCCTCGGCCAGAAGCTTGGCGAAGCCGATCTCGCCGGCGGCGGCATCGAAGGCATCGCGCCAGAGGGTCGTGCAGAGGCCGCCGTCGCCGTGCACCGGTCGCATGTCGAAGAAGATGTCGACCGACAGCAGGTCCTGCGCGCTCGAGCGGCGAATCCAATCGTCGATGCGCGCGCGCCAGGTGGCGCGCGAGCCGCGCCACTGCGGGTTCTTCGCCATGACCCCGCCGCGGCAATAAGGCACGCCCGCCTCGTGCAGGAGGTCGGCGATATGGGTGCCGAGCCGCTCGAACCAATCGTCTTCCGGGCCTTCGGGCGCACCCTCCGAGAAGATGAGAGCATTGTCCTGGTCCATCGCCAGCAGGCTCTCGCCGCGGCCGGCCGAGCCCAGCACCGCCACCGCGTAGGAACAGGGCGGCCCGCCGTGGCCGTCGGCGTGCAGGCGTTGCTCGGCGATGACGGCTGCCTGGCCGGTCAGCGCGCCCAGTTCGCGCGAGATCACATCGGCGATGCCGCGCGCCGCCACGCCTTCGGCGGCGAGCGAGGCTGCAACGTGCGGCAGCTTGGCCCAGGCGGCGGCAAGCCCGTGCGCATCGCGCGCGTCGTCGATTTCCTCGCCCAGCGCAACCGCCTCGCCGGCGCGCAGGCGCAGGAGGTCGCGGGCAGAGAGCGCGCCGACGATATGGCCGGCCTCATCGACCACGCCGAGGTGGCGGACCTTGAGCCGATTCATGCGGCCGATCGCGCGGTAAACGAAGGCATCGGCGGGGACGACCGCCAGCGGCCGGCTCGCGAAGCGGTCGGTCGGCATCGCGAGGGCATCGGCGCCGTGCTTGGCAAGCGCGCGCAGGACGTCGCGCTCGGTCACAATGCCGGCCTCGGGCGCACGCCATGCCGCGTCGTCGCGACCCGGCGGATGCAGGAACAACGACGAGATCTGGTCGGCGGTCATCCGCGCGAGTGCATCGCCAAGCGCGACATCCGCGGCAACGAAGCGCGCGGGCGATCGCATGACGTCGCGAATGCGGTGACGATAGGGATAGCTGTCGATCCGGCTCAGCGTGCGTCCGGCATCGAGGCGGTTCGGGGCCTCGACCGCCTCCAGCCAGCCGGCGCGATGCTGCTCGTCGAGCGCGTCGGTCAGGGTGCGGCACGCCCGCATCGCCTCCCCGAGCGTGCGAATGCCGCCGTCGCGCAGCTTGGGCAACAGCGCGGTGAACACATGCGCGGTCATGCCGGCGTCGGCGAGCGCGGAATGGCGACCGGCGGCCTCGACGCCGAGCCAGTGGGCAAGCTGATCGAGCGAGTAGCCGGCGAGCTCGGGCGCGGCGACCTGCGCGAGCAGCCGCGTGTCGAGCGTGCGCGGACGAACCCAGGCGATGCCGGCCTGCTCACATTCGCGCTTGAGCACGGCGAGGTCGAAGCCGACCGAATGACCGATCACCAGCGCATCGCCGAGGTAACCCACGAAGTCCGGCCAGACCTCCGCAAAGGGAGGCGCATCGGCGAGCGCCGCATCGTCGATGCCGTGGACCCGGGTGGCGGCGGCGGGTATCGGCACGCCGGGACGGATGAGCCGCCGGAACGGCGGAGCGGCATCGCGGCGCCCGCACGCGATGCGGACCGCGCCGATCTCGACGACGCGCGCCTTGGCGGGATCGAGACCGGTCGTTTCGGTATCGACGACCACCGCGTCGAGCGCGATCAGAGGTGTGGCGCTGCTGATCGACGCCATCGACGTTTCTCCGCCATCGCGCGTCCCTATCCGCTATTCCATCGTTGGCGACCGGAGCGCCCCGACGAGTGGACATGCCTCCGCGATTCAACTTCCCCTCTGGAAGAATGCGGTCAGTTGGTAGTTCGTGTCCAGTTCAACGCGCTGCTTGTGCGAAGCGTCGGGATTCCAGCCGACGATCATGTACATCACGAAGAATCCGACGACATACGACACCGCGACAAACCAGCCGTGCCGCAACCAGAGGCCGACCGACTTCGCTTCCGGATACATGTTCGAGATCGCGACGCCCGCCGAGGAGCCGAACCAGATCATCGAGCCGCCGAAACCCACCGTATATGCAAGGAAGCCCCAGTCGTAGCCGCCTTGCTTGAGCGCCAGCGCTGTCAGGGGGATATTGTCGAACACCGAGGACAAGAAACCGAGCCCCAACGCGGTTTGCCATGAGGCCGCCGGCAATTCCTCGACCGGCATGAACGACGCATTGGTGACGAGCGCCAGAAGGAAGATCGTGCCTTTGAACGTCTCGGGCATGATCGTCCAATCGGGCTGGCGCAGCGGCGTGGTCGCCAGGATGACGGCCCACACTGCAAGTCCGATCACCGGGATGGCGTCGAGAGCCGCCGGGAATTTCAGGTTGGCGATGACGTTCGCCATGATGGCGATGACCAGGATTGCGGCCACGATTGCCATATAGGTCCATTCGATCCGCAGCTCCCGCGGCGCATCTTTGATGATCGGGGAGTGGCGGTGCTGCGCCAGCGAGGCAGGTATCCCGTAGACCAAAAAGCCTGCGACGGCGGCAACATAGGCCCTGACCACGTCCAGCGGGCTGATGCCGTCGATCCACATCATGGTCGTGGTGGTGTCGCCAACGACGCTGCCGGAGCCGCCGGCATTTGCGGCTGCAACGATGGCGGCAAGATACCCGATGTGTACCTTGCCCCTGAACACGTGCCGCGCCATCGTGCCGCCGATCAGGGCAGCGGCAATGTTGTCGAGGAAGCTCGACAGCACGAACACGATAGCGAGCAAAGCCAGACCGCCGCTCCAACCGTCCGGCAGGAACGCCGGCATCTCGTCGGGGATGCGACTCTTCTCGAAATGACGCGACAGGATGGCAAAACCCATCAGCAGCAGAAACAGATTGGTGAGGATCACCCATTCGTGGTGAAGCTGTAACGCAAGGCCGGTAAAGCCTTCGCCCTGCCGGAATCCCGTGAACAGGAGTTTGTAGACTGTAACGGCCGCAAGTCCGGTCAGCGCGACTTCGAGCGTCTTGTGGTGGAACACCGCTACGCCCAGCAGCGTCAAGCCGAACAGAATGAAATCGACGGGGATGCCGAACAGGTAGACGGGCTGTGCTGAATAGACGCCTGTCGTAGACGCTGCTACGGCGGGATTTCCGGATAGTGCGAGGATGACGCCCGCGGCGGCCGCAAGGTGCGGAAGCCGCACGATATCCGAGCTGAACCGGATCGAGTTGCCGCAGCATATGGCCGTGCGAGACGTCAGGCGCATCGGATCGTCCCTTGTATGTCTCCTTGGATGTAGCAGCACATCGTCTGTCAGCCGCTAGGGCCAATTGTCCGATGTCGGCGTCCCGCGACGTCTGGCTTTTACGCCGCTATTGGGGACAAGCGGATATCAGCGCGCTTGTTGCGCCCTTCCCTTCTGCGGGTACACCGCCTTAGGTCCCTAGATTCGGACCGCCAGCGTTGAGGCCAACGCCCTCGCATCCATGCGTTTGCTGAATTCCTCATGGATGTTGCAAAGCGTCGCCCGCAGATAGTTGCGAATTGTCGGGAAGTCGCGCCCGCGCAACTTCTCGTGGATCGGAAACAGATCGACGTAGGTTTCCGCCCAGGGCTCGCAAATGTCGTAGGCGTGCTTGGGCGCGTGCATGCCGATCAGCTGCAATCGCCGCACGAGCTCGGCGCGTTCGTCGCGCCACATCTGTGCGCCGAGCGGGGCGGGAACCGGATAGCGGTCGAAGACCGACAGGACGAGGTCCTGCAGGGCCGTGAGCTGCTTGTCCCGATCCGCGGCGTAGGGACGCAGCACCCCCTCGACCAACTCGGTCACCATCGCCAACCCCAGCGGATAGGCACGCCAGCGCGAGTACTCGACCGCATCGAGGAACCCCTGCTCCTTGAACAGGACCTTCGCGTAATGTCCGGCGCGCGCCCGCGAATACTCGTAAATGCCTTTTTGCATCAGGAAGGCGGACTGCTCGTCGACGAACTTGGCGAGCGCATCCGCATCGCGGATCGGCGGCCGGGCGCGGAAAAAATCGAACAATCCCAATGTTCCCTCCTCGATGGGCGGCGATCGGTGTGGTCGTTGGGCAGCACTCATACCAGGATTTTCAAGGGCTAAGCACCGCATCCTAGTCCGAAAGTCTTATACGGGCGGCCAACGCGCCAGTGATAGCTTTCGCGTCGCCTCGAATCCCGCCCTCAAGAGCGGGCGCGTGGCAATGGGGGAAAGCCGTCAACGCCGATGTCGGCGTCCCTCACCGGGTTTCATCGGCCCCGCTCCGCGGGTCAGACGTACGACAGGGAGGGTTACCGGCCCATGGCTCAGCCCAATCAAGCCAACGACGAAGCGCATTGGAAGAAGACGACCAATTTGATGCTGACGCATCTCGGGATCTGGTTCTTCTTTGGCTACGTCATCCACATGTTCGTGGTGCCGCTCAACAAGATCGTGATTCCGATTCTCGGCTTCCCGCTCGGCTTCTACATGGCTGCGCAGGGTTCGCTGATCGTGTTCGTGGTCATGCTGTTCATGTTCGCGAAACAGCAGGACAAGATCGACCGCGAGTTCGGCGTCGCCGAAGACGATTGAGGGGGATCAGATCATGGCTACTCAGACAGCCACCGGCACGTCGGATTTCATCAAGAATCTCGGCCGGATGTACGGCACCTATACCGGGGGCTTCATCGCCTTCATCGTCCTGCTCGCGATCATGGAGCAAGTTGGCGTTCCCAACAAAATCCTCGGCTACCTGTTCGTGTTTTTCACGCTCGCGGTCTACGCCGTCATCGGCGTGATGACACGCACGGCGCAGGTCTCCGAATACTACGTCGCCGGCCGGCGCGTACCCGCCTTCTACAACGGCATGGCGACGGGTGCCGACTGGATGTCGGCTGCCTCGTTTGTCGGCATGGCCGGCACGCTCTTCCTGCTCGGCTATGACGGCCTTGCCTGGGTGCTGGGCTGGACCGGCGGCTTCGTGCTGGTGTCGATCCTGGTCGGCCCGTACCTGCGCAAGTTCGGCGCCTACACCGTGCCGGACTTCATGGCGTTCCGCTACGGCGGCAACTTTTGCCGTTTCCTGGCGGTGATCGTGCTGGTGTGCTGCTCCTTCACCTACGTCACGGCCCAGATCTACGGCACCGGCCTCATCGCCTCGCGCTTCCTCGGCATGAACTTCGAGGTCGCGGTCTTCGTCGGCCTCGTCGGCATCCTGCTCTGCGCGATGCTCGGCGGCATGCGGGCGGTGACCTGGACGCAGATCGCCCAGTACATCGTGCTGATCATCGCCTACCTCACGCCGATCGTCATTCTGTCCACGCAGCACTTCGGGATCCCGATCCCTGAGCTGACCTACGGCAGGGCGATCGCGGACATCACCGCACGCGAAGGGCAGATGTTGCAGCAGAACCTCGCGGTTCTCTGCACCTCGACCTCGTGCCCGCCGGGCTCGCTCAAGCCGCACATCGAGCCCTTCATCAATTACAGCCCGCTGAACTTCTTCGGCATCATCTTCTGCATGATGGTCGGCACGGCGTCGCTGCCGCACATCCTGATGCGCTACTTCACTACGCCGAGCGTGCGGGAAGCGCGCCAGTCGGTGGCATGGTCGTTGCTCTTCATCTTCCTGCTCTACTTCTCGGCGCCGGCCTATGCGGCGTTCTCCAAGCTCGAGGTCTACACCAACATCATCGGACGCGATCTCGCGTCGATCCGGCCGTGGATGTTCCAATGGGGCGAGCTGGGCCTCATCCAGGTGTGCGGCAAAAACGCGGCGAGCGTGCAAGCCGTCATCGATGCCTGCAAGGCGATCGCCGGCCATCCCGGCGTCGTGCGACTGCAGGATTTCGTCATCAATACCGACGTGATCGTGCTGTCGACTCCCGAGATCGCGGGCCTGCCCTATGTGATCTCGGGCCTGGTCGCCGCCGGCGGCCTTGCCGCCGCGCTCTCCACCGCCGACGGGCTCCTGCTCGCCATCGCCAACGCGCTCAGCCACGACATCTACTACAAGATGCTCGATCCGAACGCGCCCACCATCCGGCGGCT
>Ga0126382_10000670_pt1 | contig 13391 bp, 9 predicted proteins | sample PanSoiMetPlot_30_FD_92548 | JGI IMG/M metagenome (GOLD analysis project Ga0126382, IMG submission 92548) | Tropical forest soil microbial communities from Panama - MetaG Plot_30 | ecosystem: Environmental > Terrestrial > Soil > Tropical forest > Bulk soil | place: Panama | collected 2016-02-17 | reverse complement strand
CTTCGTTGGTGATTTTCCCGGCAAGCCGGTTTATGACATCGCCCACTTGCGGATAGCGATCAAGTGTGTCGCGTCGAATGATCGGCGCCGCTTCATAAGGCGGGAAGTAATGACGATCATCCTCGAGTTGCACTAAGCCAAGTTTCTCAATCAGTCCGTCAGTCGAGTTGCCCGCAATCAAATCGACTTGATGGTTAGCCAGCGCCTGATAGCTAAGCGACAGGTCCATTTCGCGCGGCGGCTCCGAAAATCGCAACCCGTAAGTCTGAACAAATCCAGGGTATCCGTCCTTCCTTGACATGAAATCCTGACCAAATCCGGCGCGCCAGTTCACTGCGTATCTGGCTGCGTCCGAAATATTCTTTAGTCCCAACCTTCGAGCATCATCACCGCGTACCAGAATCGCAAAGGTATTATTGAAGCCGAGCGGCTGCAGCCATTCCAGCTTGAAAAGGGATGCATAGTCTGTCTTCACTTGATCGTATACTGTACGAGGATCGCTGATAGGCGGATGTTTCAGAATTGCAGTGAAAGCAGTCCCGGTATACTCGACATACATATCGATCTGTCCGGCAACAAGCTCGCGATGACAGAGATCACCGCTCAATTCCGTCGCTTGCTCGACTTTGATATCGGTGCCGTTCTCAATCGTCTGAGCTACGATCTCGGATAGAATTCGCGACTCAGTGAAATCCTTCGATCCCACTACTATTCGCGCCCCGCTCGTAGCTACGCCTACGTTGAAGTAGGCGACGAGTCCCGCGATTATCACCAGCGCCCCAAGTCCTACGACCCACCTTCTTCGATTGATTATGGTACCCCCGCTTCCCGGCGAGAGTATCCGCTCGAGCGAGCCTAGAGCGAGATCAGCCAACAAAGCCATCGCGGCGGCCGGTACGGCGCCTGCGAGAATCAGGGTTCTATCAACGGTCCGCAAACCGCGGAAGATGTAAGTACCGAGCCCGCCAGCGCCAATCGCAGCGGCAATTGTCGCGGTGCCAACCGAGATCACCGTTGCCACTCGCACGCCGGCTACAATGACGTTCAACGCAAGCGGAAGCTCAACCTGGGTCAGCATCTGCCAGTCAGTCATTCCCATCCCGCGCGCTGCTTCGCGCACTGCCGGATCTACCCCGTTAACTCCGGTGAAGGTATTCCGAATTATCGGCAGCAGAGAGTAAAGAAAAAGAGCAATTATTGCGGGGACTCGTCCAATGCCATACGGACCGAGGACAGGAATCAGGAATCCAAACAGTGCCAGGCTGGGAATCGTTTGCAGAACATTCGCTATTGCGAGAACCGGCTTTGCGAGGCTAGTTCTGCGCGTCAGGATTATTCCAACAGGTATTCCGATCAGTGAAGCGCTTCCAGTGGCAACCAGAACCAAAAAGAGGTGTTCCAAGGTGAGTTGCAGCACCTCGCTACGGTTTTGTACCAGGAAGTCAATTAACTTCATTCGTATCGGTCTCGTTGTTCAGCTGGTGTTGCCGCCGATCCGCCAGATCCGTCACTCGATTGACTTGTTGAAGGCCTGGGCCTCGGCATCCATTGATGAGGCGAATCGATCCGGCGTATCAAGCTCAATCAAATGACCATCTTTAAACAATCCAATGCGGGACGCCAGAGTGTATGCTTCGCGAATATCGTGTGTGACAAAAACGATTGTCTTGTTCAATCGCTTTGTGAGCGCAGCAAATTCACGCTGCAACTCCGCGCGGGTCAATGGATCGAGCGCACCGAAGGGCTCATCCATCAGCACGATAGGCGGGTCGGCCGCGAGCGCCCTCGCCACCCCAACACGTTGACGCTGGCCTCCTGACAACTCGCGGGGATAACGATTCGCGAACATTCCCGGATCGAGACCTACGAGCTGGAGAAGTTCGCGCACGCGCTCGCGCGTCCTGTTCTCCGGCCAGCCCTTCAAGCGCGGTACCACCGCTATGTTGCGCTCGACGGTGAAGTGAGGAAACAGACCGGTATCTTGAATCACATAGCCGATATGTCGCCTGAGCTCAATCGGATTCCAGCTACGGGTTGAAGTACCTTCGACACAAACCTCTCCGTTCGTTGGGTCGAGCAGCCGGTTGATTAACTTAAGCGTAGTTGTTTTTCCAGATCCGCTACGGCCAAGCAGGACCAATGTTTCTCCTCGGAGGACCTCGAAAGCCAAACCCTCCACCAGTGATTTTTGATTGACCTGCAGGTTTACATTGCGGAACTGTATCACCGCGTCGGCAGGACCATCGACCGAACCGCTTCGAGGTTCGCTCTGTTGCGATTGGCTCACCGAGTTAACCTCAAGCGTTATCCCGTGCGACGAACATGTTGAAGCTGAACAGATGAGCGCGGTCAAACCAGGTTCTGGCGAGTGAAAAACCGGTGTCGCGTGCAAGAGCGGACAACTGGTCACAATCAAACTTATAGGAATGCTCTGTGCAAATGGTTTCGCTCTCTTCGAAAGTAACTTCGAGATCAAGTGCGCGGATGCTAACAACCTGTCGTTCAAGGCTAATCAGGTCGATCTCGATTCTCCCCAGCTCATCGCTATAGGTCGCTCTGTGCTTGAACTTTCTCACATCGAAGTTTCCGTCCAACTCCCTATTGATTCGCTCAAGCAAGTTAAGGTTAAAAGCGGCGGTCACGCCTAGAGCGTCGTCGTAAGCGGGAATCAGAACGTCGTTTGATTTCTTCAAATCTGCGCCCAGTAACAAAGCATCTTGCGAACGAAGAAGCTTGCGAACCGCATGAAGGAACTCTCTGGACTCGTCTCGTCGACCAAAATTACCGATATTCGACCCCAAAAAGAGTGCAACCGTCCGGCAATGCGGATCAGCAGGCACGCGCTTCGCCAATGCCTGGAGGGCAGTAAAGTAGTCGGCCGCGAAGGCGGTTATTCGAAGTCTGGGATAAAGCCTTAGCAGCCGCTGGCTTGCGAGCTCGAGGCTCGAATCAGAGATGTCGACGGGCAGGTAATGCAGCTGCGGTTGTTTCGCCAGGAGAGCATCGATCAAATACCGCGTTTTCTCCGCGCTTCCGCTTCCAAGTTCCAGCAGCCGTACAGGTCCCTCCACCGACGCGACAATCTCAGCGGAGGAAGTTCGCAGGATCTCACTCTCCGCCCTGGTGAGATAGTACTCCGGCAGGCAGCAGATCGCTTCAAACAACCGCGATCCTAGTTCATCGTAGAAGTACTTTGGCGGCAATGCTTTAGCCGTACGAGTGAGCCCCGCCCGAACATCACTCGCGAATGCATTCGAGTCCCCGCCGAGAGCGAGACGATGTATCTTGAAACGATTGTCTGCTTGGACACCTGTCTCCGGCATCTTCTGTCTCCTCCGTTGGTGCGTCCTCGGCAAAAATCTAATGCTATATTACAGTCCACGCGACGCGCCAATGAATATAGGCCCTATAGGACATCGACTACTTATAGGACTATTTGAGACGTTATCTGCCGGTTCGGGATGCTTCCTGCTTCAGAAGGGCCTTTTTTCGCTCAATTCCCCATCTGTAACCGCCGAGGCTCTTGTCTTCACGCACAACGCGATGACATGGAATTACCAGAGCAACGGGATTCGTTGCACAAGCTCGGGCTACTGCACGCGTGGCGCTCGGCCGCCCCATTGCACGGGCGACTTCGCTGTAGGACCGGGTGCTTCCATACGGTATTTCGCGTAGCTTCTCCCAAACGCTCCACTGAAATGCGGTGGCTCGCACATCCAGCGGTAAGTCGAGATGCGGTTGATTACCTTTAAGATGATTCGAAATTTGATCGACCCAACGACCTAATCCTTGGTCGTCGCGAACGATTTCGGCTGCGGGAAATTCGCTCAACAGGTTTGCCTCGAGAATCTCATCCGCATCACCAAGCCTGACAGCGCAAACACCTTTGTAGGTTCCGGCTACAAGCAGCCGGCCAAGCGCACAATCGACGATTGCATAAGCGATTTTCATTTCTTTGCCGCCTCGGCGATAATCAGCCGGCGTCATTCCGAGTTTAGCCTGGGCGCCTTCGTACAATCGGCTGCTGGACCCATAGCCCGCATCGTACATTGCACCGGTTACCGTCGCCCCACTCTTCACTCCAGTCTTAAACTGCTCGAGACGCATCGCCTCGGCGTATTGACGAGGGCTAATCCCCACAATTCGCTTAAAGATACGTTGCAGATGATAGGGGCTAATGCCGGTATGAGCACCGAGATCTTCAAGAGTGGGATGGTTATCGGAGTGATTCTCGATATACTGACAAGCTCGTCGGACCATCTCAACTTGAGGATCTGCTGTTACGGCGCTGCGCGGCTTGCAGCGCTTGCAGGACCTAAAGCCGGCGCGTTCGGCCGTTTCCGGTAACTGAAAAAAGACGACCTGCTCGCGTCGGGGTCGCTTCGCCGGACACGATGGCCGGCAGTAGATTCCAGTGGAGCGAACTCCAAAAAACACCTGGCCGTCATATCCGGAATCTCGGTTGATCACCGCTTGCCAACAGTCTTCTTCGTCGATTCGGCCGAAGTTAGTTGTGTTTGCCCGTTTGCTCAACGCTAATACCTCGTTCACGTTAAGTACCTCCAATCAGAATACTAAAGCTACAGATGAAATTGAATCTATCCGGGTCTTGCGTTCAAACTCTCGGGAAAGCTTCCTGGCGGAGCTCAACGTAACAACGAAACAATACTCCGTTGACAGATCAGCATTGCGTCGTGTTACAAACCTCACGGTAGATGCGATTTTTGTTGCTTTATCGATTCCTGTTCACCGACCTGTAAGACTAGTTATGAAGAAAACACCGACTCTTCCACTGTGTGTCATTCTCTTCTGCGCGGTTTGTGCGGCACAGTGGAGAACACAACACAGCGGGACAACCGCGCGTTTTCGGGGCGTGAGCGCAGTCAGCCCAACCATTGCGTGGGCGAGCGGCAGCGGTGGGACTTACGCTCGAACAACCGACGGCGGTGCCAATTGGATATCTGGCGTCGTACCAGATGGTTCTCAGCTAGACTTTCGTGACGTTCAAGCAGTCGATGCCGATACAGCTTATCTGCTGAGCATTGGGCCCGGCGCGCAATCGAGAATCTACAAAACCACCGACGCAGGACGAGGATGGACGCTCCAATATACAAACCACAACCCGAAGGCTTTTTTTGATTCATTTGCCTTCTGGGATGCCCGAACCGGTATCGCTGTGAGCGATCCGGTTGACGGCCATTTCATTCTGATCAAAACAACGGATGGCGGGAAGTCGTGGGACCAACTCCCAACAGACAGCTCGCCTCAGTCCATGGAAGGTGACGGCGCGTTCGCAGCAAGCGGAACCTGCATAGCGGTTGAGGGAAAGAAGAATGTCTGGTTCGGAACTGGAGGCGCCGCAAACGCACGGGTCTTCAGATCGACAGATGGAGGACAGTCGTGGAAGGTGACAACTACTCCAATCACTGCTGGAAACGCATCTTCAGGAATATTTTCAATAGCATTCAAGGATGCTAACAGCGGAGTAATTGTCGGCGGTGATTACAAGAAAGAGTCTGAAGGAGGTAACAACGTCGCGTTGACCGCCGACGGCGGCGCGACGTGGACTCTCGCCAATGGCGCACGGCCTTCGGGATTCAGGTCAGCGGTTTCGTATGTCCCTGGAACACGCGGACCAATGCTTGTGGCAGTTGGACCGTCTGGTTCGGACTATTCCACGGATAACGGCAAGAGCTGGATCGCGCTGGGAGCCGAGGGCTTTCACGCGGCCAGCTTCGCAGGACCAGATGGCGGTTGGGCCGTAGGTGAAGCCGGGCGTGTTGCGAAATTCGCTGGCAACCTCAGTGGTCGAGAACAGCGCAAGTAAAGGCCATTCACCACGCAAGAAGCCGTGTGAAATCCTAAAATCCTGGCCGCCAGATTCGCCGCCCAAAAAATTTCCGCCTTTTCGAATTTCTATCTTGTCTTATTCAATGTCTGACGAATGCCTCGATCTTATTAGAGGTGAAAGTATGAAAACCGCATTCAGTATCTTGCTCGCTGCAACTTTTGCGATCGGCGCGAGCGCACCTTCGATGGCTGGACCGCGTGGAGTGAATTCCCGTGAGCACCGCGAACAGCAACGCATCAACCAGGGTATCCGCAGTGGCGAATTAACCCGGCGCGAAGCCAGCCGGCTGGAAGCAGGCCTCGCAAGAATCAGAATAAACGAGAGATTCGCCAGATTAGACGGACATCTCACACCTGCAGAACGTGCCCGCCTGGAGCGTGAATTGAATCACGAGAGCCGCTCTATCTACCGCCAGAAACACGACGCGCAAGACCGCAATCCGTAAAATGAATTACAAAATCCGGGAATGGTGAGGAGCAGGTTTTACTCTTCACCATTCTTCAAGTTTGCCCTATAGTGGGCGGGCAGCATTCCCAAATAACCCCTCATTCTCAGGAGGATCAATGAAACGATTTGTTAGTATTTTATTGATAGCTATGTTTGTGCTCGCTCTTGGCATTAGCGTATCAGCGCAAAGCACGCCTGGTGTGGATAACCGCCAACACCGGCAGCAAAAGCGAATCAAGCAAGGCGTGAAGAATGGCTCGTTGACAAAACGCGAGGCCGCCAAACTGGAAGCTGGTCAGGCTAAAACGCGAAAAATGGAGCGCAAAGCGAAAGCTGACGGAATTGTAACCGCGTCAGAAAGGGCCAAGCTTTAGCATCGCGAACAAGACCAGCAAAAAGATTTATCATCAGAAGCACGACAATCAAACACGACCCTAAAACAAAAACGGCGAAGCACGGCCACCAGCCGTGCTTCGCCTTGCCGCTCAATACCCTTCCGCTTGCTGCTACCTTTCGTCTTGAACCATTACTACTCAGTTCACATGGCTGGATGCGGTCTCCGGCTCACTGATTCCTGTGGCCATTCTGATCTCCGCAAGCAACTCATCGCGACTGAAATTTCCTTTCTGAATTATCCGAGCTGCGCTTATATCGAGCGCTCGCCGTTCTTCGTGAGAGAGATCGCGAGCTGTCAGCAGGATCACCGGAATTTTTCGCCAATCTGCGTTCAAGCTCATGCGATGTACAACTTCAAAGCCATCCATTTCCGGTAACATCAAATCGAGTATGATTGCGTCCGGCCGCTGCCGGGAAATTGCCTCGAGTGCCTCCCTGCCGTTCACCGCCGTTGTTATCTCATAACCGCTTTCTTCGATCATCGCCACCGCTAGATCCAGAGCATCCGGATCGTCATCAACCACCAGCACGCATTTCTGCACAGGCGAATTTGCCCGCGCCAAAAAAGCCAGAAGCGAGGCTCGCTCAACCGGCTTCCTTAAGAAAACCTTGACCCCTGCACTCAAGGCGCGGCTTTCAGCGCTCACATCCGCTGAGAACGCAACCACCACTGCCTCACGATGGCTATTCGTTAGTCGCTCGAGCGTTTCAATGTCACCATCCAGGGCATCGATATCTATCGTGATCAGCGCCGGTCTTGCTTTGGAAGCAATTTCAACTGCACGCGCGGGATCATCGGTTGCAGCAACGGAATAACCCGCCTCGCTGAGATATTTCTTTGTCAAATAAAGCGACGCAGGATCATTGTCGATTACAAGCGCGGTACGATCGGGGTCGGTCAATGGGACTTCGATCTCCGCGGTGGACGCCACGCGACCTTCGATTTCCAGTGGCAACGTTAATGTGAATACCGATCCTGCGCCTTCGCGGCTCGAAACGCTTATCTCTCCGCCCAGCATCTCTGCAAGGCGCCTGGTGATTGGCAGCCCAAGACCGGTACCGGTACGCGATCCGCGACCCGTAGTGGCGATCTGTCGAAATTCTTCAAAGATTCTATTAACGTCGGATTCCGCGATACCGATACCAGTGTCACTCACCGCAATCCGAATCCTATTATTCGGGGCGCGCACCGCAGTAACCTTTACTTCGCCCTCCCGTGTGAACTTGATTGCGTTCGACAAAAGATTGATCAGGATCTGTTGTAGCTTTGTCCGATCGGTGCGCATTGGAGGCAAGCCGTCCTCGACACTGATATTCAGGTTGATAGGACGAGCCTCCTTGAGCGGTTCGACGACCGCCATCGCACGTTCAATCAGATCACGAGCGTCCGCCGGTTCCGAATAGACATCCATGCGGCCAGCTTCAATCTTGGAGAGATCAAGGACATTGTTGATGAGCTCCAACAGATCGCGAGCGTTTCTCGAAACGCGCTCGAGATTGCGACGATGACGTTCGCTCAGGTGTAACGAGCGGTCATCCAGCAGCAGCGAAGTGAACCCGATGATTGCATTCATCGGAGTTCGAAGCTCGTGAGACATATTGGCCAGGAATCGCGCCTTAGTCTGACCCTCAAGCCCTAATCGCCGGTTCTGTTCAATCAGCACTCGATTGCGCTGTTCGATCTCGGCGCGAGCGGTCTCACTGGCTTCCGCGCGGGCTTTCAGTTGTAAGACGCTATTTTCTAAACGCGCCGATAACGACTCAAACTGCTCCACTACTTCCTGAAGCTGCACGTGGGACTCAGTCAGCGAGACGTTGTCCTGTTCGAGCTCTGACACCCTCGCTGCGAGCCGGCTTGATTCTCCCTCGAGTTGAGTTCTAGTCTGGATTAGCAGTGCATTTTCCTGCTCGAGCTCTATCAAGCGTCCGGCAACAAGGTTTCGAGCTTCATCCAATTGCCGCCCCAGTTCTACACGCTCCACCTCCAGCTGAGTAGCCCGCTGCTCGGCGCGAGATTGCGCCTGCGCGAGCTCCGCATTCAAACTCAACAGCCGCGCGTTGTCCTCGCTTACTTGAGCACCGCCGCCTTGCAATCGTTTGATCTCGACGTTCAAACGATCGGTTTCTGAAATCAGCTGCTCATTCTCGCCGGCGACGCGGTCATTTTCGACGCGCAGCCGATCAATCTCTTCATTCTGGCTATTAAGCTTCTCATCAAGTTCAACATTCGCCTGCTCAAATCTTGCGCGCGAGTCTTCGGCCATGCGCAGTGACTGCTCGAGATCTTTTACGGTCTCCGCCACCGATGCGTGTTCGCCGTGAAGCATCACATTCGTAACTTCAAGCGCGGAGTTCCGCTCCTGAAGCGCGGCAAAGTGTACCTTTAGAAGGTCCAGCTGCTGGCTACGTTCAGAAAGCTCATCGGTCAGTTTCTCTCGAGAGCGGCTAAGATCTGCAACTGTTCCTTCCTGTGCGATAAAACGACTCTTCAGCTGATCGTTTTCCTCCTCTAAGCGTCGTTGCTCCGCCTCCACTTCATACGCCATGGCGGAAGCCTCCTGGTTACTCTGCTGATGAGCGTCCACCAGCATCTCGAGTCGAGCCTGCAACTCGCGATTTGTCTTCTCGAGAGTAGCTGCAGATTGGAGGGCAGGCTCGCGTTCAACCTGGAGCTGCGCTACCTGTCGCGTGAGCTCAGCGACTGCCTCCTCGAGCTCTCTTTCTCGGTTCGTCGGGCCTTGCGCTGTCGTCTCCGGGACCTCACTCTTCTTATCTATCCTGGATCGTAGTGAGACCAATCTTGATTGGAGTTCGGCGACGCGAATGGCAGCCACTGCTGCCGGCGCAAGATCCTCAATCATGTGAAATTCTTCCGGCCGGAATTTTCGTTGGTTGAAGACGCCGATCAGGCCGACTGTGCCGGAAACGCTTCGCAAGGGATACAAAGCATATGAGTCGGAACTAACGTGTGGGGTGCTGCGCTGCAGCCCGAATAATTTGTCACCTGTGCCCTGAGCATCACCAAAATCGGCAAGGCCTCCGCGAGTTATCAGCGGAGGGGTTAAAACCGAGAGCGGAATTCGCGGATACTCACGATCCACCACCGCGCCACTAGCGGCCACGAGATGCATGCACATCTGCTTGTTTGTGCAGGTATCAGCCAGCGGACATCTGTTGCAGATGTCACCACGCTTGACGACCCAGATCTTACAAGTAGGCGCCCCGATATCAGCTGCGAGTTGATCGGCAATCAAACCAAGCGCGTGACTTAGATTTGATCCACGGCCCACCTCGTCAAAAATCTGGCTTATTCTGTTTTCTCTGGTTGTAGGCATTGGAGATACGTATAGTAAAACTCTGAGGGCTTAGCTACGAAACGGTCACTGAGATTCTAGTCTGTCGGCATGTCGACGTCAATTATATTCATTTCCACGGTCACTTCTTGCCGATACGAACCAGGTATCTGTCGGTACGAAAATACCAGCGACCGCCAACGAGAGCGGGGCTGGCAAGGGTGAGCTCTGAGTCGATTCACGTGCAGCAACTTGAAATCAGGAGCGGTGCTGAGAACGAACGTCTCACCATCGTCGTTAGTAAAATAGATCTTCCCCTCCACGATTACCGGTGACGCTGAGAAACTCTCGCGTCGAGCCTCGCCTAAGCGTAGTTGCCCCAGGATTTCACCAGTCTTAGCATTGTGAACCGATGCAATGCTCACCATATCGTTAATGGTGTAGAGATACTCACCCGCGAGCAGCGGAGAAGGCACAAAAGGCGAACCCTTTGGGCTGGTCCAGACAACATGCGAAGCGGTCACATCTCCCCTGCTTCCTGGCCGGAATGCGAATGTTGGGCCCGCGCGTCCTGAACTGCAATAGACGGGGCTGTCAGATAAGAGGATCGTTCCAGCAGGCTGGCCTGACACCGAAGAAACTACTACCAGGAAGATTATGCAGGAGTGTGAGATGGCACGTGACAACGTCGCGCGGCTCATCGTTGAATTCATCCTGAAGAGATTCCTTGCGCGATGTGTTAGCTGGGCCGCAACCCGCCATTGTTGTTGGCCCGATGAACAGAAACGCTGCTATCACAACGCTATACCACAATGAAGATCACAGCGGCAAATCCGTAGATTGATACGCTCGCTTTGGGGCCATCCTCTATTGCCCCCGGTCCTCGCGAGTGTATAATCGCAATCGAAGAGGTCGTTCGGGTCATGCCGATGGTTGGGAAAACCCTGCTTCACTACCGCATATTAAAAGAGATCGGAAAGGGAGGCATGGGTGTCGTCTACAAAGCCGAGGACACCAAGCTCCACCGCACCGTTGCAATAAAAGCTCTTTCGGCTGAGTTGGTCGGCGATGAAAAAGCTCGCGCTCGATTCTTGAGAGAAGCTCGTGCCGCCTCAGCTATCGATCATCCAAACATCTGTACGGTTTACGAAGTGAATGAGGCGGAAGACGTTCTCTTCTTCGTGATGCAGTACATCGATGGTAAAACGCTTAAGAAGTTTATAGGCGGCCGGCCACTCCCGCTCGATCAAGGTCTCGAGTTCTCGCTGGAAATTGCCGATGCGCTAGCGGAAGCGCACCGTCGAAACGTTATTCATCGTGACATAAAAAGCTCGAACATAATGCTCACTGAACGAAATCAACTAAAAATTCTTGATTTCGGTCTGGCGAAACTTATTAAGCCCTCCACAGGCAGCTCTGATACGCCTCATACCGCCGAACTCACCGCCCTTGGAACCCCATTCGGCACTGCCAGTTATATGTCACCGGAACAGGCACGCGGCGAACGCGCCGATGCGCGATCAGATATTTTTTCGCTTGGCGTGGTGATGTACGAGATGTTCGCCGGCCGGCTGCCTTTCAAAGGCAAGACGTCGGTAGATGTGATGCACGGGGTGATGCACGATGATCCGCCGCCGCTCGATTCCACGCCTCAACGACTTCAACAGATCGTCTTAAAAGCTTTAGCCAAGACCCCGACGGCGCGATACCAATCGACTGAAGTGCTGCTCGAGGATTTGCGGAACCTTGTTCGCAGTCACTACGCTCAAACTGGAGTCGTTCCTGCGGACAAATCAGCATCGTTTCGAGCCTCAAAACAGCAAGGAAAGACCGGCAGCCTTCTCGGTCGGATTTCGGCGTGGGCCTCGCGAACTCTAAGCGGCGTCCCGCCTAAAGAAGAATCAGATTCCGCGGCATCATCAGGCACTCCTGACGTCACGCCTTCGATGTGGCAAACACGCGACAAGAAAGCTATCGCCATACTTCCGTTTAAGAATCTCTCGGGGGCAACCGAGAATGACTTTTACGGCTTCAGCCTCGCCGACAGCGTTATCACCGAACTCGCGCAGCTCCAGGATCTGGTGGTTCGACCGTCTTCATACATAGCCCAATATCAGAACAAAGACGTCGATCCGCGAGCGATCGGCGTTCAGTTAGCGGTGGACGCAGTGCTGATCGGCGGATACCTGAAGGCGGGCGACAGATTTCGACTTACGCCGCAGCTGGTGGACACCGGTTCCGGGGAGATCGTTTGGAGCGAAAAGATCGACGTCGAATCCAAAGACATCATCACCGTACAGGATACGATTTCGCGACAGATTGTTGAGGGGCTTCGGGTAAGGACCAGCACCAAAGAGCAGGAAAGACTGGTCAAGACCCCGACGGAAAGCGCCGACGCATACGAATGTTATCTAAAGGCTCGCACGCTTCTCTATAAGTTCGTCACACAGACAGTCGACGTTTCCGATCTCGAATCAGCCATCGATCTGTTCCGCCAGGCCGTTGATTACGATCCAAACTTCGCTTTGGCTCACAGCGGCCTCGGCGTGTGCGAGGTGAACTACGTACTGAAGGGGATTGGGGGTTTGGAGCATTTCGCAAAAGCGAAACGGTGCTTCGACCGGGCAATCGAGCTGGATAGAAACTTGATCGAACCTCGGGTGAGAATGATCTACATTGATCTGATCGAGGGCAGATCGGAAGAAGCGCGGCATCAGATTCGGCGGCTGCTGCGCCGCGCTCCGAATGAGGCTTCAGTATACTCGGTTGCCGCGTATGTTTATCGAGTATCAGGTCAATACGAGAAAGCCCTTGCGGCGTGGGATCGTCTGTTGAAGATATCTCCGACAGATCTGGTTTATGCGTGCTCGAACCGGGCACGAATTTATATTTATCAGAAGGACTACGAAAAAGCTGAAGCCGAGCTTGCAACGGGATTAGCGTTCGAGCCGCATCATCCATTGTTGCGCACTTACATTGCGGTGGTCGATTACTATCGCGGACAGACTGAGAAGGCAACGATGATAATGGAGGATGTTCTGGCGAAGCATCCCGATTTGCGTTCGCAGAAAATCTTTTTGGCTTATTGTTATCTTGCTCGTGGCGAGACGGAACGTGCGTTTGATTTGATTGACGATAAAGTAATGGAGATCGCACAGGCGGATCAGGATGTAGCGTTCAGGCTGGCGACGGCGTATGCGTTAGCGGGCATGAATTCCGAAGCTATCGAGTGGCTCGAGCGATCTATTTCGATGGGTAATGAGAACTACCCGTGGATTTCGCAAAACCCGAATTGGAAAGCGCTCGAAGATGACCCGCGTTTCAAAGAGATCGTAGAAGACCTCAAGGTCAAGTGGGAGAGGTTGACAGAACCCGCGGACTGATCGGTTAGATTCTAAGTTTAG
>Ga0126382_10000667_pt1 | contig 13401 bp, 12 predicted proteins | sample PanSoiMetPlot_30_FD_92548 | JGI IMG/M metagenome (GOLD analysis project Ga0126382, IMG submission 92548) | Tropical forest soil microbial communities from Panama - MetaG Plot_30 | ecosystem: Environmental > Terrestrial > Soil > Tropical forest > Bulk soil | place: Panama | collected 2016-02-17 | reverse complement strand
TTCGCGAAAACGATGCGCGCACACGCCGTGAAGCTGGCGACGTCAGCGGGCGAGGTGTTCGATACCTGCGGAACCGGGGGCGACCGGTCCGGCACCTTCAACATTTCATCAGCGGCGGCGATCGTCGTCGCGGCGTGCGGCGTGAAGGTCGCCAAGCACGGCAATCGATCGGTTTCCAGTCGCTGCGGCAGCGCCGATGTCTTCGAGCATCTGGGCGTCAACATCAGCGCATCGCCAGCGGTGGTCGAGCGGACGCTGTCGGAGGCGAAGCTGGCGTTCTTCTTCGCACCGACGTTTCACCCGGCGATGAAGCATGCAGGGCCGACACGACGCGAGCTCGGCATTCGGACTGTCTTCAATCTGCTCGGTCCGCTGACGAACCCCGCCGGCGCCACTCGGCAGATCGTTGGCGTGCCGCGGTCGGAGCTGACCGAACCGATCGCGCGCGCGTTGATGCTGCTCGGATCGAGTCGAGCCTGGGTCGTCCACGGCGCCGATGGCATCGACGAGATCTCGACGACCGGACACACCAAGGTGTCGGAGTGCCGCGACGGCGCGGTCCACACGTTCTATGTCCATCCGGCCGACTTTGGTGTCAGCAAGTCCATGCCTGCCGATCTGCGTGGCGGTGACGCGGCCCAGAACGCGTCGATCATCCGCGAGGTGCTCGATGGCCGGGCCGGTGCGCACCGCGATGTCGTCGTGCTCAACGCGGGGGCGGCGCTGTTCATCGCCGGAAGGGCCGCGTCGATTGCGGACGGCATTCGCATGGCGTCGAGTGCCATCGATGCCGGCGCGGCGCGCGCGACGCTCGCCACGATGGTGAAGTGGTCGAACGCGGAGGTCGTGGCATGACCGGCGCGCCCGATCTGCTGCTGGCGATTGTCGCCGCGACGCGCCGGATCACGGAGGTCCGTCGCGAGCAGGTGCCCGAGAGCGTGCTCGAGCGAAGCGCGCAGGCGAGGAGCCCGCGCGGCGCGCTGTTTGGAGCGGCGTTGGGAATGGAGGGGCGCGTCAACGTGATCGCGGAGTGCAAGCGTCGATCACCATCGCGTGGTGTGCTCGCGCCGGACTACGATCCGGTGGCGATCGCACAGCAGTACGAGGCAGGCGGCGCTGTGGCGATCTCCGTGCTCACCGAGCCGACGTTTTTCGACGGCGCGCTCGCGCATCTCACGGCGGTGCGCGATCAGGTCGGGCTGCCGCTCCTGCGCAAGGACTTCATCGTCGACGAGTATCAGCTGCTCGAGGCGCGTGCGGCCGGTGCCGATGCTGTGCTGTTGATCGTCGCTGCATTGGAACAGCGTGACCTGATGCGATTGCGAGAACGCGCCGACGCGTTGGGTCTCGCGGCGCTGGTCGAGGTGCACGACGAGGAGGAACTGTCGAGAGCCGTCGATTGCGGCGCGCGGCTCATCGGCGTGAACAACAGGAATCTCAGGACGCTGGCCGTCGATGTTAAAGCTTCGGATCGACTCGCAGCGCAGATGCCGGCGCACGTGACCGGCGTCAGCGAGAGCGGTCTGCAGACGCGGAGCGATCTCGAGCGCCTCGCTGCCGCCGGCTACAAGGCATTCCTGATCGGCGAACGGTTCATGACCGCGCCTGATCCGGCGAGCGCGATCCGACAGCTGACGGGGTCGGGAGTCAGAATCGGGTCGGGAGTCATTGCTGGAGAACGTACGCAATGACTCCCGACCCCATTTTGACTCCCGACCCCATTCTCAAGATCTGCGGGATCACGCGCCTGAGCGATGCGCTGCATGCGGTGCGTGAGGGGGCGACGGCGATCGGGTTTGTGTTCTGGCCGGCGAGTCCGCGGCGGGTGACTCCGGGCGCTGCGGCGGAGATCGTTGCGGCGCTTCCGGACGCGGTGATGACGGTCGGAGTGTTCGTGAATGCGCCGGCGGAGGAGATTCGATCCGTGGTGAGTCAGACGGGTATCGGCATCGTGCAACTGCACGGCGACGAGACCCCGGCGTACGTCGACGCCATCGGCAAGCCGATCATTCGGTCGGTGACGCTCGACAACGTCGCCGACGTGTCGCGTGTGTGGCCTGCGGACATCACGCTGCTCATGGATAAGGCCGATCCGGCGCGACGAGGCGGCACGGGCGAAGTCGTGGATTGGTTGCGGGCGGCCAGGCTCGCCCGCGCGCAGCGGTTCATCCTCGCAGGCGGCCTCACACCCGCCAACATCGAGGACGCGATCGTCACCGTGCGCCCGTACGGCGTGGATGTGTCGAGCGGTGTCGAGGCCTCGCCCGGTGTGAAGGATTCGGGGAAGGTGTCGCTCTTTCTCAAGAACGCGCGTGCGGCATTCGCGCAACAACGGGGCTCCGAGCGCGTGCAGCGCGCCGGGGTGGAACGGTGAAGGTTGTGAGCTCTGTGACTCTTGATCGGGTGGTCTACGGTCGCCGTGATCCTGACGCCCGCGGCTATTTCGGCGCCTACGGCGGACGCTTCGTTCCTGAAACGCTGGTCGCGCCGATCGAAGAACTGACGGCGGGCTACCTGGCTGCAAGAGCGGATGCCTCGTTCGGCGCCGAGCTCGATCGGCTGCTGAAACACTACGTCGGTCGCCCGACGCCGCTCTATGAAACGCGTCGATTGGCGGAGCAGACCGCCAAGAAGGGACTGCGCATCCTGCTCAAGCGGGAAGATCTCACGCACACGGGCGCACACAAGATCAACAACGCCCTCGGGCAGGCGCTGCTCGCGCGCCGCATGGGCAAGACGCGCATCGTGGCAGAAACGGGTGCGGGGCAGCACGGTGTCGCAACCGCCACGGCCTGCGCGCTCCTCGGGCTCGAGTGCCACGTCTACATGGGCGCCGAAGACATGCGTCGGCAGGCGCTCAACGTTGTGCGCATGGAGCTGCTCGGCGCCGAGGTGCGACAGGTCGATGCGGGGAGCAGGACGCTCAAGGACGCGATCAACGAAGCGATGCGCGACTGGGTGACGAACGTCGGCGACACCTATTACCTGCTCGGGTCGGCGCTCGGACCGCATCCGTACCCGCTCATGGTTCGCGAGTTCCAATCGGTGATCGGCAGGGAAGTGCGCCAGCAGATGCTCGATCAGGTCGGCCGCCTGCCGCACATCGTCGTTGCGTGCGTTGGCGGCGGCAGCAACGCGATCGGCATCTTCGACGGGTTCGTCGACGATCGCGACGTCAGGCTGATCGGCGTCGAAGCGGGCGGCGAACGCATCGCGCCGGGACGACACGCCGCGCGATTCGCAGGGGGGAGCACGGGTGTCCTGCAAGGCACGCGCACCTTCGTGCTGCAGGACGAGGCGGGAAACATCGAGCTGACGCATTCGATCTCGGCGGGGCTCGACTATGCGGCCGTCGGTCCCGAGCACGCGTGGCTTCGCGACCTCGGACGCACCGAATACGGATACGTCACCGACGCGGAAGCGCTCGAAGGATTTCAGACGCTCGCAAAACTCGAAGGCATTCTGCCCGCGCTCGAATCGGCGCACGCCGTTGCGTACACGATGCGCCTGGCTCAGGACGTGGACGAGGGCACGATCATTCTGATCAATCTCTCGGGCCGTGGCGACAAAGACGTGCAGAGCGTGAGCGAGGCCCTGAAAGCAGGGACGCCTCGATGAGCCCCTCGACTCCGCCCGTGAGACGCCCCTCGACTCCGCTCGGGGCAAGCCGGCTGTCCGAAACGTTCGCGCGCATTCGAGCCCAGCGCACGACAGGCCTGGTGACGTATGTCACCGCCGGCGATCCCGATGTGCCTCGAACGGCGGGCATCCTGCGCTCACTCGACCAGGCCGGTGCCGATGTGCTCGAAGTCGGGGTGCCGTTTTCGGATCCCCTGGCCGACGGCCCCGTGATTCAGCGTGCGACCGAACGGGCCCTGGCCTCGGGCGCGACGCTCGCGAAGGTTCTCGACGTGGTCGGCTGTGTGCGACCCGATCTGCGGGCGCCGATCGTGATCTTCAGCTATGCGAACCCGATCCTGCGTATGGGTGCCGAGCGCTTCGCGGACCGTGCCCGCGAGGTCGGCGTCGACGGCGTGCTGATCCTCGATCTCCCGATTGAGGAGGCCGACGAGTCGCGGAACATGCTGGTGGCGCGGGGGATTGATACAATCCTCCTGCTCAGCCCGACGACGACCGACGAGCGCCTGCGGAAGGCCGCCGCCCTTGGCAGCGGCTTCCTCTATGCGATCTCACGTCTGGGCGTCACCGGCGCCCGCGACCGCATTGCCGACGGCGCGCACGGCATGGTGGAACGGATTCGTCGCGTCAGCGACCTGCCGGTGGCGCTCGGGTTCGGCATCTCCCGACCCGAGCACGTGCGTGAAGTTGGCCGATGGGCCGATGCCGCCGTCGTTGGGAGCTCGCTGGTGAACATCATCGCCGAAGCCGGAGCATCGGCGGATCTCAATAGACGGGTAGAGGAGTACGTGCGTTGGCTGAAGTCCTGACCATCGAAGAACTGCGGACCCGCATCGACGTGATCGACGAGCAACTGGTGCGGCTGCTCAACGTGCGCGTGGCGTGCGCGGTGGAAGTCGGCCGCTTGAAGCATGAGGCGGGGCTGCCGATCTATCAGCCCGATCGCGAGGCGCAGGTACTCAGCAGCGTGCGAAAGTCGGCGACGGAACTCTCGGGCCCGCTGACGGCCGAAGCGGTGGTGCGGATTTTCGAGCGCGTGATCGACGAGGCCAGGCGCGCGGAGCGGGCGGCAAGCGACCGCCGCAACGGATCTCCTGATACATCCTTAGGTAGCGAGGAATAAGACAATGGTCGTCGTGATGAAGGAACGGGCCACCGAGGCGCAGATCGATGCGGTGATCGCGCGTCTCATCGAGCTGGGCATGGACGTGCACCGGTCGTCGGGTGCGACGCGCACCGTGCTCGGCGTCGTCGGCGCGCACAAGATCGATTCCCAGTTGATCGGCATTCTCGATGGTGTGCACGAAGTGCTCCGCATCACGGAGCCGTACAAGCGCGCGAGCCGCGCCTTCAAGCCGGAGGACACCGTCGTCACACTCGACGACGTGCGGATCGGCGGTGACGAGGTGATCGTCATGGCCGGTCCGTGTTCGGCTGAGACCGAAGAGCAGGTCATGGCGAGCGCCGCCGCGGCGAAGCGCGCGGGCGCGAAGATCCTCCGCGGGGGCGCGTTCAAGCCGCGGAGTTCACCGTACAGCTTCCAGGGACTGGGCGAGCCGGGACTGCAGATGCTGCGGCGCGCCGCCGATGCGCACAACCTGAAGCTGATCTCCGAGGTGATGGACATCAGCCAGATCGAGTTAATCGGGAAGTACTGCGACATCTTCCAAGTCGGCGCGCGGAACATGCAGAACTTCACGCTGCTCCGTGAGCTCGGTCGCGTGCGCAAGCCGGTGCTCCTGAAGCGCGGCATCTCGGCGACGATCGAAGAGTGGCTGCTGTCGGCGGAATACATCCTCGCGGGTGGCAACGGCGAAGTGATCCTGTGTGAGCGGGGCATCCGCACGTTCGAAACAGCCACGCGCAACACGTTCGACATCTCGGCAATTCCGGTCGTCAAGAAACTGAGTCACCTCCCGATCGTGGCCGACCCGAGCCATGGTGCCGGCCGTCGCGACATGGTGGCGCAGCTGGCGCGAGCGGCAGTGGCGGCCGGCGCCGACGGGTTGATCATCGAAGTGCACAACGATCCCGATCACGCACTGAGCGACGGTGCGCAGTCGATGTTTCCTGCGCAGTTCGATCGGCTGATGGCGGAGCTGCGGATCATCGCACCGGCGATCGGTCGCAGCATCTGCCTCGAGCCGGTGGCCCGGCGCGGGTGGGCTCGATAGTCGAAAGTTCCAACCAAACACCCAATTCTCACTTTCCAATTCCCAAACGATGACAGTCGGGAGTTGGACATTGGGAGTTGGGGGTTGACCCGTCAGGTTGGGCGTTGACGATGTCTTCTTCAGACTCGCCTCCCTTTGACACGATCGCCATCGCCGGCCTGGGCCTGATTGGTGGTTCGATCGCGTTGGGCGTCCGCGAGCGATGGCCTTCAGTTCGCGTCGTCGCGGTCGATCGTCCGCCGGTGCTGGCACATGCAGCCGGAAACGGCGCGATCGATCGGCAAGCGGCCAGCGTTGTTGAGATCGGGGCCGCGGACCTCCTCGTGCTGGCCGCGCCGGTTCAGCAGAACGTGCAGCTGCTGGCACAGGCGTCGTCGCACTTTGCCGGGTCGGCGACCGTGATCACCGACGTCGGCGGCACCAAGCGCGACATCGTCGAGGCGGCTGCGGCGCTTCGAAACGGCTCGCCGGCATTTCTCGGTGGACATCCGATCGGTGGCTCCGAGCACGGCGGATTCGGGTTCGCACGGCCCGATCTCTTTCGAGGGAAGCCGTGGATCTTCACGCCGAACGCCACGACGGCATCCGGCGTGCTCGATCGCCTCTGCCAGTTCGTGCGCGGATTGGGCGCGCGGCCGACCACGATGGATGCGGCGGAGCACGATCGCCTGATGGCGTACGTGAGTCATTTGCCGCAACTGACGGCGAGCGCGCTGATGCAAGTGGTCGGCGACGCCGCGACCGCCGAAGGATTGCGGGTCGCCGGTCGCGGCCTGACCGACACGACCCGGCTCGCGTCGAGTCCGGTGAGCAGCTGGCGTGAAGTCTGCGCCGCGAATGCAGATGTGCTCGGTGTCGCGCTCGATGCGTTGATCGCGACACTGACGAAGCTGCGATCGGATCTCGGAAGCGGGAAGGCGGTGGAAGAGATTTTCGACGACGCCGCGCGCTGGCGTGCCGAACTCATGAAGGGCAGGGAGTGATTGGCAGGTTGTGAATAGCGATTTGATTGTGCACATCACCACCGAGCGTGCCTGGCTCGGGGCCATGTCACAGGGTGCCTACACCGCGGACTCGCTCGAGACCGAAGGTTTCATCCACTGCTCGACGCCTGCGCAAGTCATCTGGGTGGCGAACATGCGATTTCGCGGGCGCACCGATCTCGTTCTGCTTCACATCGATCCGACGCGGCTCGACGCGCGCATCGTCTACGAGAACCTCGAAGGCGGCGAGCAGCTGTTCCCACATGTCTACGGCGCGATCCCGATCTCCGCGGTTGTGGATGTCACGCCCTGTCGGCCGTCTCGAGATGGGGCATTCGATGCATCACAACTCCCCGAGTTAACGGAGGATGACGGAGAAACGGATTAACAGGAGAAACGGAGCAACGGAGGACGGACGGAGTGACGCCCATCCCATCGCGCGCGTAGCGCGCAGCCCACCCGCTCAGATCGCTCGCTACTGGTCTTCAAACTCCGTCCGATCTCCGTTACTCCGTTTCTCCTGTGAGACCGTTTCTCCGTTATGCTCCGTGCCGTGCTGTGATTTCAGCAACCGCCTGTGGATTGTCGAGAGAGCTGAGATCACCCTGCGGATCCCCGAGGTACGCAGCACGAATGACGCGGCGCATCACTTTGGCGCTGCGAGTTTTCGGCAGCTCCCGAACGAACTCGATCGTCTCGGGTCGCAGCGGCTTGCCGAGGCGATCGGCGACGAGCGCCTTCAGGCGATCGACGAGTGCGCTCGTCCCATCATGGCCGGCGCGAAGGACGCAGAAGCAGACGAGCGACTGCCCTTTCAACGGATCCGGAATGCCGATCGCGGCGGCTTCGATCACGGCTGGATCTTCGACGAGAACTGACTCGACTTCTGCGGGCCCGAGACGCTTGCCGGCGATCTTGATCGTGTCGTCAGATCGGCCGAGGATGTACCAGAGGCCGTCCTCATCGATCGCGGCCCAGTCGCCGTGGACCCAGACGCCGGGGAAGCGTGACCAGTACGTCTGCTCGTACCGCTCGGGGTCGTTCCAGAAGCCGCGCGTCATGCCGATCCAGGGCGCGCGCACGATCAACTCTCCGACCTGGTTGCGCACGGGCCGCCCGTGATCGTCGACCACGTCGGCGGCGATACCCGGAGGCGGACCGGCGAATGCGGCAGGCTTGAGCGCGGTCAGCACGTTCCCGCCAACGAGGCCGCCTGACACTTCAGTGCCGCCCGAATAGTTGATGATCGGCAGCCGGCCCCCTCCGGCGACGTCGAAGAACCATCGCCACGGCTCGGGATTCCAGGGTTCACCCGTCGATCCGAGGATGCGCAGCGACGACAGATCGTGTCGACGCACCGGATCGTCGCCGTGACGCATCAGCGATCGAATGAGCGTCGGCGACACCCCGAGCAGGTTGACGCCATGTCGCGCCGCAAGCGACCAGAGGCGATCCGGGCCGGGATAGTCGAGCGCACCGTCGTACAACACGAAGGTGCCCCCGAGCAGCGACATCCCGAGCACTTCCCAGGGCCCCATCATCCAGCCCATATCGCTCACCCAGTACATCGTCTCGCCCGGCTGGACGTCGAAGCAGTGCACCATGTCCTGTGCCGTCTTGATCGGGAACCCGCAATGCGTGTGGACGGCACCCTTCGGTCGCCCCGTCGTCCCCGAGGTGTAGATGATCATCAGCGGCTCTTCGGCGTCGGTCCGCTCGGTGGGGCACGAGTCCGACTGACGACTCACGACATCGGCCCATCGACGATCGCGCGATCCCATTGAAACGTCGATGCCCACGCGCGGAACGACGATGACATCGCGCACCATGGGCGCGGACGCGATTGCTGCGTCCGCAGTCGTCTTCATTGCGACCATCTGGCCGCGACGCCAGAAGCCATCTGCGGTGATCACGATTGACGCGCCGGCATCCGCAAGACGGGTCGCGACGGCGTCGGCGCCATATCCTGAAAACAGCGGCAGGATCACGCTGCCGATCTTGATGACGGCGAAGAACGCGACGATGAGCTCGGGACACATCGGCATGAAGAGCGCGACGCGATCGCCCCGCTGCGCGCCGAGCGCCCGCAGTCCATTCGCGCATTGATTGACCTGGCGGCGGAGCTCGGCATACGTGAGGAGGCGGGTCGTGCCTTCCTCGCCCTCCCAGCGGAGCACGATGCGGTGATCGGTCGGTGTGCCCTCCCACTTGTCGAGGCAGTTGTGCACGATGTTCATACGGCCGCCGACGCACCAGCGCGCGTGAGCCGGTCCCTCCGACGTATCGAGCACCGTGTGATACGGCTCGTAGAACTCGATCCCGAGATCGTCGAGGACCGCCCGCCAGAACCAGTCGAGGTCGGTCGTCGATCGCTGCATCAGGTGGGCGTAGTCGCGCAGGCCGTGCTCCCTCATGAACGCCGCGAGACGGCTGCGTTCCACGTAGTGCCGCGAGGGACGCCATGCGATCTCGCCGCCGAACTCGAACTGATCGGACGCCATCCGGGTTATCTAACCACACCGGTCGCGAACTCAACATGCAAGACGCAAAACTCAAAAATTGGCGACAATCATCGTGTGGCTGGTTATCAACCGTCGGTGATCCTGAGCGCCTGCCGGACGCCAATCGGCTCCTTCGGCGGTGCGTTGAAAGACCTGTCTGCGCCGGATCTCGGTGCGCGCGCGATCCGTGAAGCCATTTGCCGCGCGGGCGTCGATGCGGCGCAGGTGGGCGATGTCGTCCTGGGCTGCGTGTTGCAGGCGGGTGCCGGCATGAACGTCGCCCGACAGGCGTCGCTCAAAGGTGGTGTGCCGAAAGAGGTGCCGGCCGAAACGATCAACCGTGTGTGCGGGTCGGGGCTCCAGGCCGTTGTCCATGCGGCGGAGGCCATCAACACCGGATACGTGGATGTCGTGGTTGCCGGTGGCACCGAGTCGATGTCGAATGCGCCGTATCTGCTGAAGAGTGCCCGGTGGGGCGTTCGAATGGGGAACGCCGAGGTCTACGACACGATGCTCGGCGAGGGGCTCACGTGCGCAATCGAGCAGTGCCACATGGGGATGACGGCTGAAGAGATCGTCATGCGCTTCAAGATCTCGCGCGCCGATCAGGACGCCTTCGCGGCCGAGAGCCAGCGTCGAGCCGCCGAGGCGATCGCAGGCGGCTGGTTCCGTGACGAGATCGTGGCGGTGGAGATCGCGAAGAAGAAAGGCGATGCGCTTCGCGTCGACACTGACGAATATCCACGTGCGGGCACGACCGTCTCCATGCTTGCCGGATTGCGGACCGCGTTCAAGGCCGACGGCACCGTGACCGCCGGTAATGCGTCGGGCATCAACGACGGCGCCGCGGCGCTCGTGGTCGCGTCACGCGATCGCGCGCGGCAATCAGGCCGTGAGCCGCTCGCGACGATCCTGTCGTTCGCCACCGTCGGCGTCGAGCCGCGGATCATGGGCATGGGCCCGGTTGAAGCGGTGCGCACTGCGCTGCGACGCGCAGGCCTCGCGTCCAGGGACATCGACCTCTTCGAGCTGAACGAAGCGTTCGCGGCGCAATCGCTGGCCGTCATGCGGGAGCTCGATCTCGATCCTGCAAAGGTCAACACGCGCGGTGGCGCGATCGCGCTCGGCCATCCAATCGGCGCGAGCGGCGCGCGCATCCTCACGACGTTGATCTACGCGCTCCGCGCCAAAGGCGGTGGAAAAGGGCTTGCCTCGCTCTGCGTCGGCGGCGGCATGGGCATCGCGATGGTCGTCGACGTGTAGTGTCCGACGCGGAATGACTGTCGCGCGCGTGACGTCTTCTGGCATCATTAGACGAGTTCAATCGCCTACCCAAATGACACTTGATTTTCCGCAGATAGCGGTCGCGACCGCTGCGACCGCGAGCTATGCCTTTACCTCCGTGGCATTGCAGCGCGCATACATCCAGCGCCGAAAGCGTCAAGTCAGGCAGGACGCACGCTTCGTCAAAGCCTTGATTCAAGGTGCGCGCGACGGCACCGTTCAGACCCTGTCGGATGCGAGCGCCTTGTTTTGCGCGGGAACCGCCCGTCACGAGCGTGGGGAGCCCGGTCATCGTTTCGAATTCCTGATCAGTCGCGCGTGTTCGTTCCTGGTCAGGCGGTCACTGCGGACCGGGGTAGTCGAGGCGACCGATCGGCGTCGGGTCATTGCGACTCTTCGGCGGCTTGAAGATGAATGCCAGACGGCGACGACTGCTGCACTCGTGCAACGTGCCGGCATTTCTTCGGAGGATCGAGACCGCATTCAACTCGAGGTGGCACGCAGCCTGAAAGAGTCTGCCGACGTGTTGCCACTCGAGCCCGTGAGCCGTGCCCGGCGCCGTGAACGTCAGCGAAGAACCGCAGCCATGGTGCGGCAGGCATTGATGGGCCTCGGCTGCATCGCGTTCGTTCAGGTCGTTCTGGTGGTCTGGCAATCGCTGCACTGAGGTTGAGTCTCTATCCGAAATCCTGAGGCGCTGATGCCTTTGGTTCTCCACAGAACGACTGGCCGCGGAACTTCCGTTACATGGGCTCCGTCCCTATGGCCGAGGAGAGCCTAGTGACCCGATTCCTGCTGGCCTCGATTCTCGTGCTCAGCGCGGCCAGCGCATTTGCCCAGCAGGCTGAGGACCCGTTGGATCGGCCGCATGGCGGTCGTGAAGGTTTTCGGTATCGACACCATCGAAACTGGGACGACTGGTCTTCCCGCCGTGGCCATGATGGCGTGCACCTGCGACTCTTCCGCGACTACGACCTGGCCGCCGGCGCCACCGTATCCGAACCGGTCGTCGTCCTCGGCGGCACTACCACGATCAACGGGCACGTGGAAGACGACGTCGTCGTCATTGGCGGCCATCTGAAGCTTGGACCAACAGCCGTCGTCGACGGCGACGTGTTCACCGCCGGCAGCGACCCCACCATCGATCCCGCGGCACAAGTGAAAGGCAAAGTCGATCAGGCCGTCATCGACCTGCCGGCGCTAGGTCTGGGCTGGGGCGGGTTCGGCGTGCCGTCTGGCTGGTGGCCATTCGCCTCGCTCGGCGCCATGGCAATGCGGCTCGGCATGGTTCTGACGATCTCGCTGCTGTTCACGTTGATCGCGCCGGGCTGGGTTCGCTCGATGTCGGGGCGCGCCGCTGACGTCGGCGCTTCCGGAGTTCTGGGCGCGATCGTCGAAGTGCTGTTCGTGCCCGCATTGCTGATCATCACGCTGGGACTGGTCATCTCCGTCGTCGGAATCCCGCTGCTCGGGGCGATTCCGTTCGTGCTGGCCGGATGCGCGCTCTTGTGGGTGGGCGGGTTCGCAGCCGTTGCCGTCACGCTCGGTGCGCGCTTGCGAGGATCGCGCGGCGATCAGACGTCCGTGCCGTTTCTCGATCTGCTCACCGGTTTCCTGGCGATTACCGGCGTCACGATCATCGCGCACTTCATCGGGCTGGCCCCGGGCTGGATGAGCCCATTCGGCTGGATGGTGCGGACGACCGGTCTGCTGATCGAATACGTTGCGTGGACAATCGGGCTCGGAGCGGCGCTGTCGACGCTGCTCGTTGGACGACGGTTCATACTGCCGCCATTGCCGGCATCAGTGTAAGAGCGAACATCAAGGAGAGCCGGGCCTGCCTTTTAGGCCCGGCGTTCGACGATGTGCCCTAGCAGCCGCTCAACGCGCTCGATCACCGTCGACCACCGGTACTCGCGTTCGACGTAAGCCCGACCTTGCTCGCCGATCACGCGCCGCTCGGTCGGATGCGTATCGAAATACGCGAGCGCTTCGCAGAACTCTTCCGCTGACCGGTACGGCAGCCCACCATTCGCACGACGCACCTGGCCTTCGAGCACGGCGCATCGTGCGTTCACGACGGCCGGTACTCCGTAGTTCCATCCTTCGAGCAGTGCGATGCTGAGGCTTTCGTACGGAGACGGCACGACGAGCACGCGCGCATGGGCGAGCAGCGCTTGCCGCAGTTCATCGGACACGTAGCCGAGCGCCTTGATTCGTGCGTGCGTCGGCACGCGCATCTTCGCCGGTCCGGCCAGAACGAGCGCCACGTCGTCCGTGGAAAACTTCCATGAGTAGTGGTGAAAGTGCTCGAGCAGGGTGTGACACCCCTTGTTGCGATCGACGCGCCCCATGTAGAGCAGGTACTCGGAGGGGATGCCGTTGGCGTCGAGGAGCGAGCGTCCATTCAACGGCGAGGCGGGATCGAGACCCATGCCGATGATGGAGGAGTGGGGCAGCGCGCCGGCCGCGCGTGACGAGATGAGTGCCTGCTCCTCGGGCGTCAGAAAGAGATAGCCGGCGGGCAGCGCGAAGAACTCGCCCAGCACATCGAGGTCGATCGCGCGGTCCTCTTCGGCGGTCGGCAGCAGGACGGCGCGTTCCTTGACGATGGGTACTCCGAAGAACGACGGCGAATACCGGTACGTCCAGAAGAGCACGAGATCGTACGAGCGACCGTGCCGCCGCAGATGCTCGAGCAGATCCGGAACGTCAGGTCCGTTCGCGGCGAACCACGCCTCCTGCCGTTCCCGTGGCGCGCCGCCGTCGAACACTTCGTCGCTCAGATCGGCGAACGCATGGAGGTTGCGCGGCGCGCGG
>Ga0126382_10000666_pt1 | contig 13403 bp, 11 predicted proteins | sample PanSoiMetPlot_30_FD_92548 | JGI IMG/M metagenome (GOLD analysis project Ga0126382, IMG submission 92548) | Tropical forest soil microbial communities from Panama - MetaG Plot_30 | ecosystem: Environmental > Terrestrial > Soil > Tropical forest > Bulk soil | place: Panama | collected 2016-02-17 | reverse complement strand
CGCAATACCTCGCCACGCATTTTCGGAGCCGGAGTTTCGGATAACGCGCCGGCGATCTCCTCCAAAGGCGCTTCGAACAAGTCCGCCACCGTCGCCGCCGCCAATGCATTATAGATGTTGTGGCGGCCGGCCAATGGCACTCGCGCTTCGATCTGACCGCGTTTAGTTGCAAGCAGAAAGCTACTGCCGTTGACGCCTTCCTGCTTTACCTCGCTCGCCTTAACGTCGGAATCATGATCAATCCCGAATCTAACACTCTCGATGTCAGTGCGCAGCAATGACATTCTCGCAACGCGTTCGTCGTCCGCATTCAATACTGCCGAACCGCCCTCCATAATCCCCAGAACCATTTCAGCCTTTGCTTCCGCGATTTCATCAATTGAAGCAAAGAACTCAAGGTGCGCAGGAGCAACGACTGTGACAACTCCTACATTTGGCGGAGCGATCTCGGTGAGGCGCGCGATCTCACCTTTATGGTTCATTCCCATTTCCAACACAGCGTAATCAAAATCAGCAGCGTGTTTGCCGTTGGACTCCATCTGCAGCACCGACAACGGCACCCCGTAGAAGTTGTTTAGATTCCCGGTGGTCTTTGCAACTGTCCCTATACGAGCAAGCATGGCTGCGATCATCTCCTTGGTAGTTGTTTTTCCAAGGCTTCCGGTGACGGCAACCACCTTGCCTTTCCACGTTTTGATCACTGAATAGGCAAGCAACTGTAAGGCCGCCAGAGTATCATCTACCAAAATCAAAGCCGATTTGTGGGGATCTATCTGCCTTCCCTGATCCGAATCGAGGAAGCCACGCGATACAACCGCCGCCATTGCTCGATTCGCAAAGGCATCGACGACGAAATTGTGCCCATCGTAATGCTCACCTCTTATGGCAAAAAACAACTCGCCTGGACGCAGCGTTCGCGAGTCGATCGAATAGCCAATCGGTTCGCGCTCCGCAAGTTCGTTTGCGCCACGAGCAGCCCGAATATTCGAACCCAGAATTGTCGCGATCTCACCAAGATTCATATATGTCCGTAAGCACCTCAAAAACTGTAAAACCGTACACCGAACCGGTGTGCAACTCGATATCTTAAGAACCCAGTCGCAAACGCAGCGCCTCGCGTGCGACTTCGTGATCATCGAAGTGAATTTTCTTGTCGCCGATGACCTGATAATCCTCATGGCCCTTACCTGCAATCAACACAACATCGCCTTCGCGCGCTTCATTGATGGCGTGAAAAATGGCCTCACGCCTGTCGGTCAGCTTCACATATGTTCGCCCCGCATTCTTGATTCCTACCTCGATGTCTCCGATGATGGCTTCGGGGTCTTCGGTTCGTGGATTGTCCGAGGTCACTATTGCCACATCGCTGAGGTTAGCCGCCAACTCCCCCATTGGCGCGCGCTTCGTCCGATCTCGATCGCCTCCACAACCGAACACGGTTATGACCCGGTTCCTGTCTGCGACCTCCCGTGCGGTCTGTAATACATTCCTCAATGCATCGTCGGTATGTGCGTAATCGACGATCACCGTAAATGGTGGCTGTTGCGAACCTTCAAGCATCAGTTGTTCAAAGCGGCCTGAAACTGTAGAACACACTTTAATGCCCTGCGCGATACTCTCTGTACTGAGTTCAAGCGCCAATCCCCCTGCAACCGCAGCCAGGATGTTGTAAACGTGAGTACGACCTACCAATCCAGAGGTAACCTCAACTTTGCCTGAAGGTGTATTGACGATGAATGCAAGGCCTTGCGCGGTTACCTTGAAATCATCGGTACCCACATCAGTCCGGCTGCCTAAACCGTAACTAATTCGGTCCCCCTTTGCCGCGACGAAAAGCTTTCGTCCATATTCATCATCGACATTGATAACGGAAGCACCTGGGCCTGAACCCAGGGTGCCATCGAACAACTTTTGCTTCGCCGCGAAGTAGTTCTCCATGGTGCGGTGATAATCGAGATGATCGCGGGTGAGATTTGTAAACACCGCTACCGCGAACCTCAAAGCATCCGCACGATGGAGCTCGATCGCATGAGATGAGACCTCCATTACCGCCGAGCGACATCCGGCGTCCACCGCACGACTCAACATACGCTGAATGTCAGATGATTCAGGTGTCGTGTTCAAAGCACCCTCGGCTTGGTTGCCTACACGATGCGTGATCGTTCCGAACATCGCCGAAGTTCCCTCACTCGCGCGAATAATCGAGTCGATCAAATGAGCGGTCGTGGTCTTACCGTTGGTGCCGGTGATACCCACCAGCTTGAGCTTCGCCGAGGGATGCCCATGCACCAACGCAGCTGCGCGAGCGAGCGCAACCCGGGCGTTCTCGACCTGAATCCAGGCATCGACGCTTTCACCGCTGACCGGCTGTTCCGAGATAACCGCGATCGCTCCGCGTTCAATTGCCTGCGGAACAAAACGATGCGCATCGGTTTTCTCACCGCGAATCGCAACGAAAACAAATCCTGGTTTGCAGACACGAGAATCGTGCGTCACATCGATTGCTTGTGCCTCGAGGCGGCCTGTAGCATTCACAGCGCCCACTTCTTTTGCCAAACCTGCCAGCGTCAATTCGTTCGTCCTGCTTTGCTGTGCGGAGGATCCCCCGATGACGGTGTCTTCATCGTAGGCTCGACGTCCAACTTTCGAGCAGCTTCTCTAGAAAGCTTAACCCGACACGTGGTCTGCGGCGACACCAGTGCGCCCGGCGACGGGTTCTGCAGCGAGACTACTCCGTCGCCTGAGGCTTTGAGCTTTATCCCCTCGGACGCGCAGAGCGACAAAGCCTCACGAATCCCCTTGCCAATCAGATCAGGCATAACCACCGTGGGTCCAGATCGCTTAGATGCAAAATTATCGTTCGGAGCCTCCGCTGAAACTTGAAGCGCAGGACGCGTATCAACTGATTCCTCTGAGGATGCCGTCTGAGTCTCGGCCGAGAAATCTGCAATGTTGTACACCTGAAGGACGCCAGCCAGTAATGATTGCGGATCGTCTTCGGGCGGCACGCCCAGTATATGGAGGGCGTCTGCAACAACACGGGCAAAAACCGGAGCTGACACCGCTCCACCCAGGTGCGCGCCAACAGGTTCGTCGATCGACACAACGCAAACGATCTCGGGGTTTTCCACCGGAGCGAATCCAGCAAAGGACGCGACATAGCGTGTCTGTGAGTATCGACCGGTTGCTTCGTCGACTTTTTGAGCCGTTCCGGTCTTGCCGGCGGCACTGTACGCACCCATACGGGCTGCCTTGCCGGTTCCCTGGAGCACAACTCCCTCAAGCATCTCCTTCAACGTCGACGCAGTTGCCTCACTCACCACTTGTCTCTTTTCAGGATGCTGCTCTTCAAGCAGCTCGCCGGTAGCAGAAGTTACCCGGTCTACAAGATGGGGCTTGACCCATTCGCCGCCGTTTGCGATGCAGCCGTATGCCGCGGCAGCCTGCACAGCGGTAACGCCAATCTCGTGTCCCATCGGGATCGAACCGATCGTTGTGGGACCCCACTCACTTGCCGGCTGAAACAGGCCACGAGACTCACCTGGCAACTCTATGCCGGTCCGGCGTCCAAACCCGAATCGCTCTATGTAACTTGCCAACTTTTCATTTCCCAGACGCATCCCGAGTTTGATCGCGGCAACATTGGAAGATTTCGCCAGCGCCTGGGCGGCGGTCAACAAGCCATAAGGGTGATCGTGGATCACTCTATCCGCGATACGAATCTGACCGCCTCCACAATCGATCAAGGTATTAGGACGAATAAGGTGTTCCTCAAGAGCCGCGGAATACGTCACCAGTTTGAAGATTGATCCTGGTTCGAATGCGGTCTCAACAGCCCGGTTGCGGCGTTGAGTCTCGGTCGACCCGGACACCTTGTTCGGGTCAAAAGTCGGATAGTTGGCGAGCGCCAATATTTCTCCTGTAGCGGGCCGGAGAACGACAATCTGACCGGCTCGCGCCTTCGTGCTCCGAACGGCATCGGCAAGGGCCTTCTCGACGTGACTCTGAATCACAAGGTCCAGTGTGAGCGCGATGTTCGCGCCGGGCGCCGGATCTTCGAATGAATGGTCGTACGACTTATTCAGGGCATCGACATCCAGGAGGAGACGGCCGGCCCGGCCGCGAATTGATTTATCGTAGGAGAGTTCGATTCCACCAACTCCACGCTCATCGATATCGACGAAACCGAGCACGTGAGAAGCGTTCGCGCCGCTGACGTAAAATCGTTTCATCTCGTCCACAAACCGAAGCCCGGGAAGTTCAAGCTTTCGGATATTTTCAACTTCTTTGTCGTCGAGTTTTCGTTTGACGGCTACCGCCGCTCGGCCCGATGTAAGACGCTTGAACAAATCGTCACGATCAATCTCGAGCACCCCGGACAACGTGTCCGCCATACTGTCAGCATTCGCGATGTCACCGGGCGACGCGTATAGCGACTTCACGGCCACCGATCGCGCAAGCTCGTTGCCGTTGCGGTCGAGAATTACACCTCTCATCGGGCTGAGGTTAATCTCTGCTTGCTGCTGCCGTGTTGCTCGCGACACCAATGAATCGTGCTGTCTGACCTGAAGCCAGACGAGCTTCGCACCAATCGCCGTCATCCATAAAACGGTCGCGATCTGAATAAAAATAAGCCGTTTTGCTGTGGCTTTATCTCCAGTTGACATTGAGTTTTAAAGATCGTCCTGCTTCTCGGAATGCATTCGCCATCCTCTTCAAATGGACCAAATCTACCTCCTGGTCTTTCCCTTGACCTTGGCGGAGTCATTCGATTCTTTGACGATGTTCCTCTTATCGGGCCGCTCTAGCCCCAACTTCAGCGCGCGTTTCTCGATTTCACCTGGAGATGATGCGCGTGCATATTCCAGCTCGAGTTGTCTCAGCTTCTCTTCGAGCTGCGCTGATTGACGCCTCAACTCTTCACTCTGGTATCCGATTGAAATCGCCTGAAAGTGCTGCCGTGCGCTTATTACAAAACCACAAGACAGCAGAGCTCCGCCGACGCCGATAGCCGCAAGCCAGCTGATTACCCGTGAGCTCACCGGCCGAACCACCGGATCATTGGATATTTGTTTCTCAGGAAAGAATCTATCAGTCATCAATCTGCCTCAGGATTTGATAAGGTTTGCCAACCTGCGATTCGTTCGTGGCTTTGCCGCGGATACAACGTCCAACGGCGCTTTGAGGGCTCGAAAAGGTTAAGCTGTTAAACTCGCTCACAAACACGCAAAAGGGAGCTGCGTGAGCGAGGGTTGCGATGCATCTCCTCTTGTTTCGGGCGCAAAGGTCGCCGCGTCAGCACGTTGACTCTCTTGGTTGCACAGCAACGATCGCAAACTACCGCGCCTGCTGCGGATTCTTTTCGCGACAACGCCGGTTGAGGTCCTCGCCTATCACAAATGCAGTGTCCTGACTCCCGAAGAAAGCTTCTCTTTACTATCCTATCTTCGAGCGAATGGAACGAAATGATCGCAAGCCGCCCGCCGCGTTCTAGCGCCGATATTCCCGCGGGAATGAAACGCTCCAATGCTCCAAGCTCATCGTTCACCGCGATTCGCAGCGCTTGAAACGTTCTTGTGGCAGGATGGATGCGCCAATGTCCGCGAATATTAAGCGCCCTTACCACAATCTCAGCGAGCTGCTTCGTAGTATTCATGGCTCCCAGAGCACGTTGACGTACAATCGCGCGCGCGATCTTACGGGAACCTCTTTCCTCTCCATACTCAAAGATCGTATCCGCAAGCTCACGCTCGCTTAACCCGTTCACCAATTCCGCGGCAGTAACCACAGAATCCGGATCCATCCGCATGTCCAAAGGCGCATCCGAGGTAAAACTGAATCCCCGCTCAATGCGCTCCAGCTGAAGCGAAGAAACGCCCAGGTCCGCCAGAATCCCACGCGCTTCCATGATTCCTTCGCTTTCCAGCACCGAACCGATGTCTTCAAAATTAGCCTGGAACAGTCGAACCCGGTCTCCAAAGATCGATAGTCGCGTTCGTGCCAGCGCAAGCGCTTCAGGATCGCGGTCTATTCCGACGACTCGGGTTTCCGATGATGCTGTGAGAAGCGCCTCCGTGTGTCCGCCAAGTCCGGCCGTACAGTCAACGAATATTCCGCCCTTGGCAGGACGCAGCCACTCGACAATCTCGCCAGGCATGACCGGCTGGTGGACGACATCCTTTGATTCACCCTTAGTTTCCACTGTTTTATCATCGCATTTAGTGGTTGACCGGTCTAAGCGCTTCAGATCCCAAGCGCTGCCAGGCTCGCCGCATCCTCATCCGTAAACGGCTGGCTGTCTATTCGAGCTTTGAATTTGTCGAGCTCCCACACTTCCAAATAATGCAAATAGCCAAGCACCGCTACATTTCCTATCAATTCAGCGCTGGAGCGCAGCAGTGGGTGAACCAGAATTCGACCTTGCGCGTCGACCTCAGCAAGCTGGCCGTAATAATTTGTTCGATCCAGAAACTTTCTTACCGCGGAATAGCTCGTACCTTTCGACTGGAGCCTTTCCTCAATCGCAACCCACTCCTCAATTGGATACAGACGAGCGCACTCGCCGGTAATGCTGGTAACGTAGAATTCGGCTCCGTAATGCTCTTCGATATAGCGACGATAGGCGGCGGGCAATTTGATGCGCCCCTTCTCGTCCATCCTGACTGTGTAGTGACCTCTGAGCATTCAATTTCCGACTCTCCGAAGCGTAGACTTCATTGCTCCACTGTGCTCCACTCTACTCCACCATGCGGCGGTATGGTACGTCAGATAATAGGGTGTGTCAAGCGTGAAAATTATTTAGGGACAAGAAGTTGTGGCCGTTTGAGCTATGCATATAGCTCCGTTCCTGGAGCGCTGGTTCCGTGGAATTACGGTCGCTCACAGCAGGGCTCGATCGAGCTTTTTCGCCGCTCCGCTTCGGTCCGACACGAATGCGCCTGGGGTTTTATCCAATTAGCAAGTTGGATTGCCGCATCCGTATTAGTTCCGCGAGTAAGCGGTAAGTTGTGGTATAGTCCGGAACTTTGAGTGAAGCGGGATGAAGAATGGACAGAACTACAGTGATCACAATTGTATACGGGTTGGCAGCCGCCGGGGCTAACTTGATCGGGGGACTCTTCGTCACCTCCCGCAAGCTGGGGCAATCAGCACTCCGTTACCTGATTGCGCTGGGCGCCGGCTTCATGTTGGCCGCCGTATTCTTGAAGATCGTTCCTGAGACAATTGAGCAATGGCAGGGGTCGCCGGTTGTTCCGATGGCCTGGCTTCTGGCCGGCTATCTCCTGATACAACTGGTTGAGCACACTGTTGCTCCTCACTTTCATTTTGGAGAGGAAACTCATGAAGAAGCGATGCTCGCGCAGCACGCAGCCATGGCTGGGGTAAGTGCTTTAATGGTGCATACTTTTTTCGACGGGGTATCGATCGCAGTAGCGTCGCTCGTGAGCCCGCAGCTCGGTGTGTTGATCTTTATCGCCATTCTGCTGCACAAGGTACCGGAGGGTTTTACTGTTGCGTCTATGATGCTTGCGGCGGGGCGCAGCCATCGAAGCGCAATGACGTCAGCATTTCTAGTCGGGATGGCGACTCTGATCGGAGTAGCGCTTGTTCTGTTTTTCGAGAATACTGCGATCTACTCTCGTCCGCTGTCCGCTCACATGCTCCCTTTCTCGGCCGGCGTCACGCTCTATGTGGCGGCCTCGGACCTGATACCTGAAGTGAACACTCGAGAGGGCGGAATGAGAACGTCGGCAATGGTGTTCGCGGGTGTGGCTTTGCTCTACCTTACCGAGCTGATAATGACCGCGTTACGAATCGACCACTGATTTTCCACCCTCATCGTCTTGATCCAGTTATTTTCTTGCCGAGAGCATCTCGTTGGTGAGCCGAGTGTTCTCCTCAATGTCCATGAACACATACATCCATTCGGCGTATGCATAGAGAAAAACAAAAACAAACACGCCGTAGACGATCAGGACCAATCCTCCTACCAATCCGCCGAATAACGCCGCGGGACCAGGTTCGCCAAACGTCGGAGTAGTACTAGTTCGGGTGCTGGATGCCGCACCGGCAACTGCCATCACCAGTCCCCCGATAATCAGAGCTACCCCGGCGATGACTGACAATATTTTCAGCAACACCGCAATCAAGCGTAATGCCTTGTACTTTTTCTTTACCTCCGGTGGCGCATTGCCTGCAAAGCCATAGGAGGGAGATGAATTCATGGCGGGCGGCGGTTGTTGGAATACCGGCGATGACGACGGTTGCTGATGGTAAGCGGGCGCGGCTGGAGGGGGCGCGGGCTGCGGAGATAGCGTCGTTCCACAACTACCACAAAACTTCGCAGTGTTCGGCAGCTCCGCACTACAGACTGGACATTGCATTCTATAGCTCCTTTCCTCGTTGTCGAGCAGAAACCGAAGAACCTGATTCTCTGCGGCAGGCTATTATAAGCACAGCCAGCACGGCAAAGAAGCCCAAACTGATGGACGAAACTTACAAGTTGTATTCAGGGATTTCTTATCAAGATGGAGACGTAGTAATCTCATCTCGACCAGAGCCCAACCTCTGCTGATAGAATCCTTTTACGCTTGAGTCGTTACCACAAGCCGCAATTCTGTAGCTTGACCTTCACAACCATCGATTCGTATTATGTCGCTTGCTATTTACGCCCTCGAATCAAGATCAGCGAACGGTAACGCCGGGGACGCCGGTGGCCCGCAACTCGATACAAACATCCTTCAGAATCGGGAGAACAAAATATGGTAACCGAGCAGGAACACGGCCCAATAGTGTGGAAAAACGGCCAACTTGTACCTTGGCAAGAGGCCACAATTCACGTGATGTCTCACGTGGTTAACTATGGCTCGTCCGTTTTTGAAGGTATCCGCTGTTACAACACAAAACGAGGTTCGGCTATCTTCAGGCTCGATGCGCACATTGAGCGACTTCTAAATTCCGCACATATTTATCGGATGCAGGTTCAATACAATGGCGATGAAATCATGGAAGCCTGCCGCCGACTAGTGCTGGCTAACGAGTACAAGGAGTGTTACCTGCGTCCAATCATTGTGCGCGGTTACGGGACCTTCGGCGTGGATCCGTTCCCATGCCCGATAGACACCTACATCTGTACCTGGCAGTGGGGGAAATACCTCGGTCCTGAAGCAATAGAGCAGGGCGTCGATGTTTGCGTGTCGAGTTGGACTCGGATTGCGCCGAACACGCTGCCGTCAATGGCAAAAGCGGGCGCGAACTACATGAACTCACAGTTGATCAAGATGGAGGCAAAGGTTAATGGCTATGTCGAAGGCATAGCTCTCGATCCTGAAGGCTACATCAGCGAAGGCTCAGGAGAGAATATCTTTCTCGTCAAGAACGGCACTGTGATGACGCCGCCGCTTTACTCAACCATCCTACCGGGAATCACTCGAGATTCAGTCATTAAGATATGCGAGCGAATGGGTATCCCGGTGCTCGAGCGGGCGATTCCTCGCGAGATGCTGTATATCGCCGACGAAGTCTTCTTTACCGGAACAGCAGCCGAGATAACACCCATTCGTTCGGTTGATAAGGTCCAGGTTGGAGCCGGTCGCCGAGGTCCCGTGTGTGCTGAGATTCAGCAACAATTCTTCGACATAATTGCTGGAGAAACCGACGATTATTTTGGATGGCTAATGCCCGTTGAAGAGTCGAAAGCGGCGGTGCGGCACGAACCACAGCTCGCGTGACTTGGCGTCTTAGCGGCTCAGCGTCTTTGCGTTTAACTGGCAGAACAAAGGAACGACAATCTCGAAAGGCACGCCTACGCAGGAACGCTCCTCCTAATAGTCACTTCCTCTTCCATTTCGTTCCTTGCGGCGTATCCTCCAACAGAACTCCTCTTGCAGCGAGCTCATCACGTATCTGATCCGCAAGTTTGAAATCACGGGACCTGCGAGCAGCGTTGCGTTCTTCAATCTTTGACTCGATCACAGGATCCAGAATCTGCTGCTCTTCTTCCTCGCCCAGTACCCCCAGGACCGAATCGATACGCGAAAGAAACTCGAGCACTGAAGTCCGATCATCCTGACCGAACTCACCAGCATCCATCGCGCTATTGGCGTCTCGTCGAAACTCAAATATTGCAGCCAATGCTTTGGATGTATTCAAGTCATCATTCATTCCGGATTCAAAACCCTCACGAGCACGCGCGATAAGCGACTGCATTCGAGAATGTGAACCAGACGCCCCTTCAAAGCCCGCAACTCGGCGTCTAAAGTTCTTGAGGCCTTCGAGAGCAGTTTCAGCGCCTCGCAAACCATCCAGCATAAAGTTGAGTGGTGTCCGATACGGCACCGACATAAGCAAGTATCGGATAGCCAAAGGATCGTGGCCCTGCTCTATAAGCTGGCGCACGGTATAGTAGTTCCCTTTGGACTTCGACATCTTCTCGCCTTCGACAAGCAGGAACTCTGTGTGCACCCAAAACCGGACAAATGGCTTGCCAGTCGCGCCTTCTGATTGCGCGATCTCGTTTTCGTGATGCGGAAAGATCAGATCCACGCCACCGCAGTGAATGTCGAACGATTCTCCAAGGTACTTCATCGACATCGCTGAGCATTCGAGGTGCCAGCCAGGACGCCCTTCGCCAAAAGGTGAAGGCCAACGCGGTTCTCCCTCTCCTTTCGCTGCCTTCCATAAGACGAAGTCCCGGGCATCAGCTTTCTCATACTCGTCAACGTCGACACGAGCGCCTGCAATATTACCCTCGAGCTTCAACCCCGAAAGCTTTCCGTAACCCGGAAAGGACGAGATGCTGTAATACAATGATCCGTCGCTTTGATAAGTATGACCTCTGTCGGCAAGCCGCTGCATGATCTCGATCATCTGTGAGAGGTGCTTAGTCGCAAACGGCATCATTTCCGGTCGTTCGATGTTTAGCGACTCACAATCCTTCAGGAATTCCTGGGTGTAGAACCCTGTAAACTCTTCCAGACTCTTTCCGGACGCAAGCATCCCTTTGATGATCTTGTCCTCGATATCAGTAATGTTCATGATGTGCTGAACTTGATATCCGAGGTATTTCAGGTAGCGCCGCAGCACATCGACGGATACAAACGTTCTAAAGTTCCCAATGTGACCGTAGTCGTATACGGTAGGGCCGCACGCGTACATCCGCACCGTGTTTCCTTCGAGAGGCTTGAACTCCTCCAGCGCGCGGGTGAGAGTGTTTCTTAGCTTAAGCATTTTTGGTGCGGTTCCTCGCAATTCGGAGAAAGACCAGATCGTAGCGAGCGCTGATCTTAATTGTCAATAAACGTATTCTCCAAGTGATTGAATCATAAGTGAGTTTTGTACCTTGAAGTAATCATCAACCGTGGATACACAAAGACTCCATTGTGTTTGCTTAGTTTCTCGGCGTTTCGGCGGGATCTAACAGCCCCCGGCGGGCTCGGCTATAACTGCAGCGATTTTGTTTCCAGGAACTCTTCCAGGCCGTACTTTCCCATCTCGCGACCATGGCCCGATTGTTTGTAACCGCCGAACGGTGCGAGCGGGTTGAACTTTCCCCCGTTTATATCGACCTGTCCGGTGCGCAGCCTTTTAGCCACTCGCTTCGCCCTCTCAACATCCGCCGACCAAACTCCACCCGCTAACCCGTATACCGTGTCGTTCGCAATCCTTACCGCGTCATCTTCATCTTTATACGGAATGATCGACAGCACCGGTCCGAAAATCTCCTCGCGGGCGATTGTCATATCGTTTTTCACGTTCGAAAAAATTGTTGGTCGGACGAAATAACCTTTTTCCAGTCCCTCTGGTGCGTCAGCCCCGCCGGTTACAAGCGTGGCTCCTTCGTCGATGCCCTTCTTAATGTAGTCCCGAACGCGATCGAGTTGGACTTTGGAAACCAGCGGGCCAAGCTTTGCCTTGCCTTCACGTGGATCACCTACGGTAAATCCTTCGGCTGTTTCCCTGGCAATGCGTACCGCTTCGTCGTGTCGTTTTTCCGGCACGAGCATTCGCGTGTGAGCTGAGCAGGTCTGGCCGGAATTGAAATAACAGCTGCCTACTCCGCTGCGAACTGCCTTCTCGAAATCGGCATCGTCGAGAATGATGTTTGCGGACTTTCCGCCCAGTTCGAGAGCCACGCGCTTTACGGTTTGGGATGCGAGCTCGCTCACCCTCTTTCCTGCTCTCGTTGAACCGGTGAACGAGATCATGTCGACGTCAGGGTGAGACGCCAAAGCCTCACCGACAACAGCTCCCAAGCCGGTAACGAGGTTGAACACACCTGGAGGCAGGCCCGCTTCGTCGATGATCTCAGCAAGTATGAACGCAGTTAGTGGAGCAACCTCACTCGGCTTCAGCACTATCGTACATCCTGCAGCAAGCGCCGGCGCAACCTTCGCAACGACCTGATGAAGTGGATAGTTCCACGGCGTGATGCAACCGACCACTCCGACCGGCTCCTTGAGTACGAGCGAATTTCCGATCTGTTCTTCGAAGGAGTAATTGCTCAGAAGCTTCGCGTAATTGCCCATGACCAGGGCGGGCAGCCCTGCCTGAACCGCGGTAGCCAATGGTAGGGGCATCCCAACTTCGCTCGCGATTATCGACGCGATCTCGCTTTGACGAGATGAGAGCCCGGCCGCAACCTTTTGAAGAAACTCGGCTCGCTCGCCTGGCAATTTCCCCGCCCACGATTCGAAAGCCCCGCGGGCTGCTCCCACGGCCTTATCGATATCTTCCACAGTTCCTTCGGGAATACGCCCCATTACTTCTTCAGTCGTTGAATTGATTACATCCAGCATTCCGCTCCCTGCCGGCGGAGCCCACTTGCCGTTTATGTAGAGTTTATCTCGAACGGTTACTTGCTCTTGGCGTGAAGCTGTCATCGCTGCCTCCTGAAGTATTATTTTTTTCGCACTTCATTTTAGCTGCCGGCGTGGCAAATCAAAAAGGGTCGCGTGCAGACGCAACCCTTTTTTCATCATGTCGATGCTAAGAATTTCCGAATCGAAAATCACACAACTACAATCTGGAATTCTACGAATAGTGTGGGCTTGGCAGCTGGGCGTAGTTCGATGACATCCCAACTCGCCGGTGGCGGTAAGCTTGGTAGACCCAGGTCTTGACAAAATTGAAGGGAGGGTGGTTATCGGGATGGCCAACACAAAGATAGCTACCATCGAGTTCGCTCTTAATCTCGGGTGCTTGAGCCTCCTCTCAAGTCCCACTGAGATTATTTAGACAGGTGTACCACAGCTCGCGCAGAATTTTCCGCCAGGCTGAATTGGCGCCTGGCAATTCTTGCACTGCTGAGGCACAAGCGAAACTCCACAGCTTGCGCAAAACTTAGACCCGGCTTGTATCTGCGCGTGACATGAGAGGCATTCAGCAGAAGCTGGGGCTTGTTG
>Ga0126382_10000664_pt1 | contig 13438 bp, 9 predicted proteins | sample PanSoiMetPlot_30_FD_92548 | JGI IMG/M metagenome (GOLD analysis project Ga0126382, IMG submission 92548) | Tropical forest soil microbial communities from Panama - MetaG Plot_30 | ecosystem: Environmental > Terrestrial > Soil > Tropical forest > Bulk soil | place: Panama | collected 2016-02-17 | reverse complement strand
CGGAAAATCGGCCCTATATTTCGGGAACCGCAGCGCACTTAAATCCATCTTGCGCTGGCGATAAGTTACCTATATCCCAATTTTTGATGCATTGCAACAAAATTATTGCATTGCACAAAAATGGGCCGAGAGTTCTCAAGAACCGGGAAGGCAAAATCGGGGCGTGTCCTTGCGCCCATCAGGTCGCGATGGGTTGCACGTAGAGAATATGTGATGCTCCGCAACGCTCGCCGAGCAGGGTAAGGAACTGAGGAAACGGGGTAGCCAAAATAATTGGGCAGGGAACCCGGCATTGATGGGCAGGCGCGCTCGGCGCAGAAAAACTCGCCAGCGAGGCGACCCTAAACGGAAGCGCCGCAGGCGAGATCCGAATCGGCCAAATCGACATTCTTAAACTCAGCGCGGGCTCGACTTTTGCCCTGTTTGTCGTCTTCACTACCCCCTACGGCGCCCTCGCGCGCCGATCTCGGCAAGCAACACAACGGCAACGACAACTCCAGCAAAACCGATTTCTGCGGTCATCGGCAATGCACCTGCACCATTTTCCCTTCCGCTTTGTTTGGCAGACCGACGCAGGCACTCACTTCAGCCTTGCAAATCAGGAATTCGCCGATCTGTTGGGACCGAGAACGGCCGCCGTACTTGGCCGCAGCTGGCTTGAGATTGCACAAGCACTCAATTTCGATCCACAGGCTCAAGTCGCAAACGCCCTCGCAGCGCGGGAAACCTTCAGCGGTATTGTCCTGTTTTGGCCGCTCGGTGATGCCAACGAACGCCTGGCCACCGAAATGTCGGGTTTGCCTGTGTTCGACCGAGATTGGCAATTTAAAGGGTTTCGAGGCTTCGGTGTTTGCCGCGACTTGGACCGGTTGCAGGAGATTTGGCAGCGCCGCGAGTCATCGCAATCGCCAACGCCATCCGCGACCGAATCTGCATCCAACATTCCTCCGTTCCGTTCAGCACCTGAGGGCCGCGCGGAGGAACGGGAGCTAAGTCCGCGTGAACGTAGTGCATTCGTTGAGCTCGCCCGCGAGCTCAACGAGCGCTTGAATAGATCGGCAGCTGTTGGGAGGGCGCCTGTTTCGGACGATTTCGGCGCCGAACCAGTTCTCTCGATCACTCGGCCGGCCCCCGAGTCGCCGAAAATAGCTCCCGACGCGCAGGACATCCGGCCAATTCTCGATCGCCTGCCAGTCGGTATTCTGATCTATCGCTTGAACACTTTGATTTACACAAACCAGGCTTTCCTAGAATGGACCGGTTACTCAACGTTGGAAGCGCTGAATGAGGCCGGCGGCCTCGATAGCCTTTTCATCGAGAGCAAGGACAAGTCCTCATCCCCACACAACAAAAGTGGCGGGATATCGTTGATGGTAGCCACAATCGGCGGCACGCAAAAACCTGTCGAAGGCCGATTGTTCAGCACGGCTTGGAACAACGAAAACGCGCTCGTGCTGATGATCGATCCGCGCGCGGGAGGCAACGAAAAATCGGCTGACGCTTGGCCTCACGCCGAAAGAGAAAATTTACCTCACACCGAAAGAGAAAACCGCGAGCTCAGGGCGATCCTCGATACCACCACGGACGGAGTGCTGGTGCTTGATCGCAGCGGGCGCATACTTTCTGCAAACCGTAGCGCCGGGGTTCTATTCGGCTATGAACCTGCCGACCTGGCCGAGCGTTCGTTAGGCGATCTGTTGGGGCCGGAAGACCGGCGCACTGTGCTTGACCATCTCGACCGCCTGACACACAGCACAGGAACCGGTGTTCTCGATGCAAGCTACGAGGCGATCGGCCACGTGGGCCAAGGCGGTTTGATTCCGCTACAAATCATCATGGCCCACATCGAAGGCGATGAAACGGTGTGGGCAGTGTTGCGTGACCTCACCGCCTGGAAGCACACCGCGGAAGAGCTAACTAGTGCCAAGCAGGCAGCCGAAAAAGCTTGGATCGATAAATCGGAATTTCTTGCCAAAATCAGTCACAAAATTCGCACGCAGCTAAATGCTATCATCGGTTTTTCCGCATTGATGATGGATCAACGCTTCGGCCCAGTCGGCAATGAACGTTACCGGCAGTACTTGAAAGACATCAACGCCTCTGGCGGCCATCTGATCTCAATGCTCGATGATCTAATGGACTTGTCAAAAATCGAGGCGGGAAAGCTTGATCTCACGTTAATAAGCGTCAATTTGAACGATTTGATCCAGCAGTGTGTCGCTATCATGCAGCAACAGGCCAACCGTGCACGCGTTATTATCCGTACGGCGCTGTCCGCCAATCTTCCGCAAATTATCGCTGATGCGCGCTCGATGCATCAGATAGCGCTAAATCTTTTATCAAACTCCATCAGGTTTACCGGTGCCGGAGGGCAGGTGATCGTTTCGACCGCCTTGACCGACGAGCAGGAAGTAGTGCTGCGCGTGCGCGACACCGGCTCTGGAGTAAGCGAGAAGGACATGGAGACAGCACTTGAACCCTTCCGCCAGACCGCTACGACAGTGCGTTGGGGTCCTCGTGGGACCGGCCTTGGCTTGCCGATAACCAGGGCTTTGGTCGAAGCCAATCACGCTCGATTGCGAATAGCGAGCGAGGCCGGCGATGGAACGCTTGTCGAAGTTGCATTTCCCAATACGCAAGTGCTGGCACAGTAATTCGAAAATTGGCTAGGTTCCCTCGCATGGACCGACTGTTCCGCCGCACATCGATCATGTTGGCGCTTGCGATCACGATATTGGGCGCCTCGCCGATGCGAGCAGCGGAGCCCGTCGATCTCCTTTTAGTGCTGGCGGCCGATGTGTCGCGTAGCATTGACAGTCAAAAATTTCAGCTGCAGCGCGAGGGCTACGCGGCGGCACTCTCCGATTCGCGGGTGCTCGATGCCATGCGGTCGGGCCGGCGAGGCCGCATCGGTGTGCTGTTCCTGGAGTGGTCCGGTTTTGGCAACCAAAAGGTTGTGATCGATTGGACGATGATCGACGGTCCGACGGTCGCTCAGGCTTTCGGTGACCGGCTGCTTGAATCGCCACGCTCTTATGCCGATCGCACTTCGATCAGTGGCGGCATCGATGCCGCCGTGGCGCAGCTTGCGCGCGCCCCCTTTGACGCTGGGCGGCGCGCCATCGATGTCTCCGGTGACGGCACCAACAACGCCGGCCGCGACGTTGGGCAAGCGCGCGATGAAGCATTGGCGTTAGGCATCAACATCAACGGGTTGGTGATCCTGAGTGAGACTCCACTGCCCTGGAACCCCGAACACACAAATCCGCCCGGCGGGCTGCAGAAATACTATCGCGACAATGTAATCGTTGGGCCCGGCAGCTTTGTACTGGAAGCGAAGGACTTCAATTCGTTCGGGGAGGCGATCGTCAAAAAGATGATTGCGGAAATTGCCGACGTTCGACGACCAGGCAGGTCACTTGCGCGGTAACCCTAACCCTTTGAGCTTCCAGCCTTGAAAGGGTCACATAGCGCGTCCAAGGTTGGCGATAGTCCGCCGGCATTGACGTTAAAAACAAACGGAAACCTTCCCTTTGACAACGGTCACAGGCTTGAAGCGCTTGGGATTTATCCTGCTTGCGGTAATTGCGGCCGGCTTGGGTGTACTTACGACAGCGGGATATCTGATATCTGCCGATGAAGTACGCCAACAGGTGATAGGCGAGATCCGCGAAGTTACTGGCTTCGAGCCGGTTTTGCGCGGAAAGGCCAGCGTCTCCCTGTTTCCAACCGGCAGCGTCAATTTTGCCGATGTGATGCTAGGTAATGCCAACCGGCCTGCTCTGACCGCCGAGCGCTTGACTGCGCGCTTGCGTTTTTTCCCTATGCTTATTGGCCGCGTCGAGATTGCAGACGTCTCTCTCGACCATCCGAGAATAGCAATCGATCTTCAGCCGAACGGTCGGTCCAATTGGTCGGGCCTCATCGAATCATTGATGCGCAGCCAAACGACTACGCATCGGCCAGCTGCGTTTTCCGAAATGCGGATCGACGGCGGCACCGTGGTGATTCGCGATGAAGAACGACAATTCAGCGAAACGTTGTACGGCGTGGAATTCTCTTTGGCTTGGCCGTCAATCTCAAAGAGTTTTGGCGCGACCGGCCGCTTCATCTGGCACGATTCGCCAGTGGACGCGAGCCTGACGCTTGGTGATTTTGCCGCCGCACTTAATGGCAGCCGCAGCGGGCTGAAACTGCGTGTCTCAGGTGCCCCGATAAAGGCCGCGTTCGAAGGTGCGATCAGCTTCAAGCCTACCCTGAAGATCGAGGGTACGCTTGCGGCCGATGCCGCTTCGCTGCGGAGCGCGTTGGTGTGGGCGGGGCAGAAGCCGTTGCCAGGTGGCGGCTTCGGCCGGTTCGCGATCAAGGCGCGAACCAATGTAGTGGGCGGTACCATTAGCTTGTCCAGTGTCAATGTTGAGCTCGACGGCAATACCGCCGAAGGCGTCCTCACCTTCGCTGTGGATGGACGGCAGACATTGCAGGGTACACTTGCCGCCGACGTGCTCGACTTGACACCCTATATTTCGACTATCCGCCTTCTCACCACCAACGAACGCGCATGGAATAATGGCCCAATCACACTTGACGGCCTCGCCGGACTCGATCTCGACTTGCGCCTGTCGGCCGCAAATGTGGTCGTGTCGACGGCCAAGCTTGGACACACTGCTGTCGCAGCAAACTTGCGTGGCGGACACCTGGTGCTGACTATCGGAGAGGCCCAGGCTTACGGCGGGGTGATCAAAGGCTCTATCGTGCTCGCCAATTTCGAGCAGCGCGTCGACGTCAAATCGCAATTGCAGTTTGGCGACGTCGACCTGGAAAGTTGCCTCAGTGAGTTGTTCGGCCTGCGCCGGCTCGAAGGCAAAGGCAATATCGTGCTTGCAGTCGAAGGTGCGGGAGACAGCGTGCTTGCGGTGACGCAAACGCTGAGCGGGACAGCCACCTTGACCGGAACAAGCGGAGCGCTCGCGGGGGTCAACGTCGAACAATTATTGCGTCGGTTAGAGCGGCGGCCCCTTTCTGGTGGCGGCGAATTCCGTAGTGGACGCACACCTTATGACAAGATCACGGTCGCGCTGAAGATCAATCAGGGCACAGTTACAGCCGAGGAGGTCAAAATCGAGGGCGCGGCAGTCGTCTTGGCGCTCGTTGGCTCAGCCTCGATTCCGGCGCGCGAGCTCGATTTGAAGGGCACCGCTGCTCTCGTAACACCGCCCAAGCCTGGCGCGGCGCCTTTTGAGCTGCCATTCGTTGTGCAAGGCTCGTGGGACGACCCAATCATGCTCCCCGATCCTGAATCGCTGATCCGTCGGTCCGGGGCGGCCGCCCCGCTGCTCAACGCAGTGCGCGACCGCACCGCCCGCGACTCGGTGCGTTCAGCTATTGAACGACTGACGGGCGGACTCCCAGCATCCGCTGTCCCGGCAGCCGACCCATCCTCTGACCAATCGGCGCCAGGAAAGCTGGAATAACTGTAATCACGTGCTGTGCCGTCGGTTGGCTCTTCCGACTATCATTCCATGAGAGACGAATCACCGGTGGGCAGGAGCTGGCGCAATGGGCCTGCGGATGCTGCATCCTCTCTGCACACTGTCGTGGTTGCGCCGCTGGGGGTGAGAACTGCCATGCCTACTTCGGGAGTCGATTCGCCTGGGTTTGGCGAAATGTTCTGTTCGGCTCCCTCGTAATTGTGCAGATCTGGTTTGTGGTCTTTCTGTTCCGTCTGCGGGCTAGAGCAGCAGCGACTGATCTGACACAATCAGCGGATTTTAAAAAATCGAGTCAGTAACTCATATTTGGGCGCCCAGTGCCGCACGCTGGCGCCGTGCGGCACCGCTTTTGGCTATCAACGATGAGGCAATGGTTCCAACAGCAACGACTGCGATCATGATCGTGCAAACGGCGTTTATTTCGGGCTTCACGCCGAGACGAACTTCTGAGTAGATGCGGATCGGTAGCGTCGTTGCACCTGGCCCAGTGGTGAAACTTGCGACCACCAAATCGTCGAGTGACAGTGAGAATGCCAGCATCCAGCCGGCGGCGATCGCCGGCGCGATCAGCGGCAGCGTGACTGTCAGGAAGGTCTTGAACGGCGGGCAACCGAGATCCATCGCCGCTTCCTCGAGACTGCGATCGAACTCGATGAGCCGCGATTGCACAATCACTGTGACGAAGCACATTGTCAGCGTGGTGTGGGCAATAACAACGGTCCAAAATCCGCGATCCACGTTGATCGCGACAAAAAGCAGCAGCAGAGAAAGGCCCGTTATCACTTCCGGCATCACCAGCGGCGCGTAGGCCATGCCGGAAAACAGCAGCCGGCCTCGAAATGGTCCCGGGCGGGTAAGCGCAGTGGCGGCGAGCGTTCCGAGCACGGTGGCGGCGCTAGCTGACAGCACAGCAACCCGTAGGCTGATCCAGGCGGCGTGCTGGACAGCGACATCGTGCAGCAGCTCGCGATACCATACAAGCGACCAGCCGCCCCAGAGGGTGACCAGCCGCGAGGCATTGAACGAATAAATGACGAGAATAGTGATCGGCAAATAGAGGAATGCCAGGCCGAGCGCCACGGAGAGGGTATTGAAGAGCGAAGCGCTGCGCTTCATCACCGGCCCTCTTCCAGCGATCGCCGCTGGAGACGCTCGTAAACAAGAATCGGTACAAGCAATAGGGCCAGCAACATAATCGCGATGGCTGAAGCGACCGGCCAGTCGCGATTGGAAAAAAATTCGGTCCACAATGTCTGCCCGATCATCAACGTCTCTGAGCCGCCAAGCAGATCGGGGATAACGAATTCGCCGACAATCGGGATAAAGCAAAGCAGCGCGCCGGCCACGGCTCCCCGGACCGATAGCGGCAGGGTCACCAGCCAGAACGTCTTCCAACGGGGACAACCGAGGTCAGCGGCCGCCTCCAGCAGGCTCTCGTCCATCTTTTCCAGCGTGGCGTAAAGCGGCAGCACCATAAACGGCAAATATGAATAGACCATGCCGATGTAGATCGCAGTGTCAGAGGATAGCCAGGTGGCCGGTGCGTTGATGATTTGCAGCCGTAAAAACACATCGTTCAGCAAACCATCCCGCTGCAAAATATTGATCCAAGCGTAGACGCGAATCAGAAACGACGTCCAAAACGGCAGCACGACCGCCATCACCAAAAGTGGTTGGAGGCCGCGAGGCGCGCGCGCGATGCCGTAGGCGAAAGGATAGCCAATGGCGAGCAGGATGATTGTGGAGATTGCAGCGACCTGTAGACTTTTGAGATAGGACAGGAGATAGAGTAGATCAGATGATAGTAGTCGGTAAGAATCGACAGAAAGCTCTTTGGCAAACTCGATTAACCCTGCCCAGCCAGCGGCAAGATCGAGTACCGGTAAATAAGGCGGCTGTGCCAGCGCGGTTTGAGACAAGCTGATCTTTAGGACTATGACGAACGGCGTGAGAAAGAATACGGCGAGCCACAGATAGGGCAGGAGCACTATCGCCCGTACGTTCCAGCGTTTCTCAGGCTCTCCATTCATTGCTATCCCGTCAAAACTACGCCGGCCTCGGGCGGCCACGACAACCAAACCAAGTCGTGCAGCGCATACCGAGCCGTACCCCCTGCGCTCATATTGGCGAGCGCGACTTTCATGACGGAACGGTCGGCGAGCCGTACTCTGTAGATCGACATGTCGCCGCGATAGCCGATCTCGAACACGGTACCGGCCACCGCATTGAGGTTTCCTTTCGGGCGATCGACGCTCATGCTGATCTTTTCCGGACGCAATGCGAGCCAGACCTTATCGCCGGCCTCACCGACGCCAGCACTGACGAGCAATGTTCCTAGCGCACTGTCAATATTTTCGCCAGGGCCAATCTTTCCTTCGACCATGTTCACTTCGCCAATGAAACCAGCGACCCAACGCGAACCTGGCCCTTCATAGATCTCAGCTGGAGGCGCAACCTGCATCAGTCGGCCGTGATCCATGACGGCAATACGGTCGGCGACAATCATGGCCTCCTGCTGGTCGTGGGTGACAATGACAAATGTGGTACCTAGCTTGCGCTGCAACTCCATGAGTTCGAACTGGGTCTCAGCACGCAACTTCTTGTCGAGCGCAGCTAACGGCTCGTCGAGTAGAAGAACGCGCGGATGCTTGATCAACGAACGCGCAAGCGCCACCCGCTGCCGCTGACCTCCTGACAGCTGGTCAATCCGCCGCCTGCCGAAACCTTGTAAACGCACAAGGGCCAGCATCTCCGTGACGCGCTCGGCGATTTCGTCCCGGGTTGCCTTCTCCTGCCGCAGGCCAAAGGCTATATTGCCTTCCACCGTGAGGTGCGGGAACAACGCGTAGTTCTGGAACATCATGTTCACGGGCCGCCGGTGTGGTGGCACAGAAACGATATCTTCTCCGTCGAGAAAGATGCGGCCTTCGGTCGGCACCTCGAAGCCCGCAAGCATGCGTAAAAGTGTGGTTTTGCCGCATCCGGAGGGGCCAAGCAGCGCGAAAAATTCGCCCTGAGCTATTTCGAGCGTGAGGGCCTCGACCGCGGTAACGGCTCCGAAGTGTTTGCTGACCCGCTCGAAACGCACCAGCGGCTGTATGTCGCCCCTTGCCTCTACCGCTTCGCTGTCCGCCATTGATTCCCCGCGTCGCGGCTCGCACGCTAACGAGCTGCGCCGGCACGCTCAACCAGGATCTTTCCACACTGGAACTAACTTGTTGTCGCCGTTAGCGTGCGTTGCACCGCCTGTTTCCATCCGGAATATTTTCGCTCCCGTACATTTGCGTCCATGCGCGGTTCAAAGCGGCGATCGAGTCGCCACTGCGAGGCAAAGCCAGCGAGTTCAGGGCAGACGCCTGCGGCCCGCCCGGCCAGATAGGCGGCGCCCAATGCCGTCGTTTCCATAACAATCGGCCGATCGACCGGACTCGCGATAATGTCAGCCAGGAACTGCATGGTGAAATCGCTTGCGGTCATCCCGCCGTCGACGCGTAGCACGGTCGCCGAGGTTTGCGATGCTGGCCAATCTGCACGCATAGCTTCGAGCAGATCACGGGTCTGGTAGGCTACCGCCTCAAGCGCCGCCCGGGCGAACTCGGCCGCTCCGGAATTCCGGGTCAAGCCGAAGATCGCGCCGCGCGCCTGGGCATCCCAATACGGAGCGCCGAGACCAACGAACGCTGGCACCAGATAAACTTCTTCGGCCGGGTCGGCGCGCTGCGCCAGTGGACCAATGTCGGACGATGCGGTGATGAGTTTCAATCCGTCACGGAGCCATTGCACAGCGGCGCCAGCGACAAAGATCGCTGCTTCCAGCGCATACGTACGTTTGCCCTCGAGCTGATAGGCAATCGTCGTGAGCAACCGGTTACGTGAACGAATGCGCTCCTGACCCGTATTGAGCAGGGCAAAACAGCCGGTGCCATAGGTCGATTTCATCATGCCCGGCTTGAAACAGCCTTGCCCAATTGTTGCCGCCTGCTGATCGCCGGCGATACCCAGGATGGGAATCGGAGAACCGAACAGATAGGGGACCGTCTCCCCGAATATGCCGGCGCAGTCGCGCACGCCGGGGAGGAGCTGGCGTGACACGCCAAATAGGCGGCAAAGGTCTGCGTCCCATTCCGCCTTATCTACATCGAACAACAGCGTTCGCGCGGCGTTGGTCGCGTCGGTGAGGTGCGCCTTGCCGCCGGTGAGCCGCCAAAGGAGAAAGCAATCAATTGTGCCGAAGGCGAGCTTGCCGTGCTCGGCTGCCGCACGCGCGCCGTCTACGTGGCCAAGTAACCAGACGATCTTACTCGCGGAAAAATAGGGATCCAGCAGCAGTCCGGTCTTGCTGACGATTTCGTTTTCATGACCGGTTCGCTGCAAAGACTCGCAATACTCAGTCGTGCGCCGATCTTGCCACACGATCGCATTGTAAATGGGCTTACCGGTTTGGCGGTCCCAAATGACGGTAGTTTCGCGTTGATTGGTAATACCGATGGCGGCGACGTCCTTGGCGGTAATGTGCGCCTGCTCCATTACGGCCCGCACCGTTGTGACTACCGACGTCCAGACTTCCTCCGGATCATGCTCGACGTGGCCCGGTGATGGATAAATTTGGCGCAATTCCATTTGCGTGGTGGCGAGTGGTCGCAACGCGGCATCAAAGGCGATTGCTCGCGTCGAGGTCGTTCCCTGATCGATTGCGATGAGAGCGGTCGGCAACGGTTTTCCCCAAGCACCCAAGCGATGCTTACCTTAGTCCACCCGAGAAAAACACGCGAACAAATGATCGGCTTGGAGAACTTACTGACTCGGCATGCCCAAGGATACGATGAAGCGGTCAAGCGCCTTGCAATCCTCTGCTGTCGCCTTTAATCCAATCTTGCTACGACGCCAGAGCACATCATCGGCATTCTGCGCCCATTCGTTTTCCACTAGGTAACGCACCTCCGCGGCGGTGAGATCGTCGACAAAGCGTGGCCCCAACTCGTCCATGCCTTGTGCGTCTTTGATGAACCTTTCAACGCGGAGGCCATAGGCCTGTACCAATCGCCGCACGTGCGGCGTTGATAAAAACGGCCATCGTGCCATTGCTTCAGCCACCTGTGCTTCCAATTCGTCCGGTGCAAACTCACCCCCGGGCAATTTGGAACCGGCTGTCCAACGCGGACCTGCCTCAAAGAAATGGCCAATTCGTTCCAGTGCAGCTTCTGCCAGTTTGCGGTGGGTCGTAATCTTGCCGCCGTAGACGGTGAGCAATGGAGCCTCGCCGCCGCGCCGGTCGAGGACCAGTTCGTAGTCGCGCGTGACGTCCTCCGGCTTGTCAGCACTATCGTCATAGAGCGCGCGCACGCCGGAAAACGACCACACCAATTCATCGGGTGTAATCTTCTCACGGAAATATTGATTCACCGCCTCGCAAAGATAGGCAATTTCGGTTGGCTCAGGCGCGATCGAATTAAGATCGCCAACAAAATTTTCATCGGTTGTCCCGATCAGGGTGAAATTCTGCGCAAACGGCAACACAAACACGACGCGGCGGTCTGATGCTTGCAGTAAATAGCCGTAGTCGTGGTCAAAGCGCCGACGAACCACGATATGACTGCCTTTGATCAGGCGCACCGCATGCGGCAACGGCTGCCGGATCACGGTGTCCGCCACCGCGCCAACCCACGGTCCGGCAGCATTGACCAAGACGCGCGCCGTTTTCACCTCGCGTCGCCCTCGGGCATTCAGCACAAGCTCCCACTCGTCTCGCCGTTCGACCCGTGTGCAGCGGGTGCGAGTCCGAATGACCGCGCCATGCTCGGCAGCATCCAATGCGTTAAGCACAACCAATCGAGAATCATCGACAGAGCAATCGGAATATTCGAAGCCGTAGCGAAAAGTGCGCTTCAGCGGCTGGCCGACTGGGTGATGGGTGAGATCGACTGTACGGGATGCCGGCAGTAGTTTACGCGCACCCAGCAAGTCGTACAGAATAAGACCGAAGCGCAACAGAAACGCCGAGCGCAGCGCAGGCATCGGCGGCAACATTAAGTGCATCGGGCGCACGAGATGTGGCGCCATGCGCAAGAGTACCTCACGCTCATTCAGTGCTTTGCGAACAAGGCGAAAGCCACCGTGCTCGAGATAGCGCAAACCCCCATGGATCAATTTGCTCGAAGCTGACGAAGTGCCCGAGCCGAGATCGTTCATCTCGACGAGTATTACGCTTATCCCACGGCCAGCTGCGTCGCGGGCGAGCCCTGTTCCGTTTATGCCACCGCCAATAATAGCGAGGTCGAATTCCGCCATTGCCTGATGATTCGCTTTATCCCGCAGAATGGGCGGCTTACGCGGCGCACTCAAGGACAGAGCGCGTCAACTCCGAATTTGAGCCACAATATTCGTGGAAGTTGCAAAATGAATGCACCGCGGTCATATCCAAGCGTTTGATACTTATTATTCGCGTCCCGGACGCCCACCAGGGAACCTGAAACGAGAGCCTATGCCCTCGCCCCGCCTGCTCATCATCGAAGGCAATTCACCGCAGACAACAGCCGAACACGTGGCGGCAGGCGGTATCGCGGCGAGCAAGGGTTACTCGGACCTGTTGCGGGAGCTGCTGCCTGGCTCGGCGGTAGATATCTGCCACCCGGGCGATTCGAGCGCGCTTTTGCCGGAAGGCTCCTCGCTGGAGGGCTATGACGGCATCGCTATCACCGGCTCGGGCTTGCATGTCTACAATGGCGGTCCGGAGGTTATGCGCCAGATCGAACTGGTGCGCGCGGCACTGAAAACCGGTACCCCTATATTCGGTTCGTGCTGGGGTCTGCAGGTGATCACCGCGGCGGCCGGCGGTAGTGTGCGCAAAAATCCGAAAGGACGTGAAATCGGTTTCGGGCGCGGCATACGATTGACCGAAGCGGGCCGCAAACATCCCATGTATGCTGGCAAGCTTGACGTATTCAACGCCCCGACTGTGCACCTCGATGAGGTCGAGGCACTCGCGCCAGGCACCACGGTGCTCGCCACCAATGCAGTATCCGACGTTCAAAGCGCCGAAATCCGCACCAATGGTTCGATCGCCTGGGCTGTGCAATATCATCCGGAATATCCACTGCGCGAGATCGCAGCAATCGTGCGACGCATCGGCCTGCGGCTCATTGACGAGGGCTTCTTCGCCGACGAGGCCGATATCAGGACCTTCGCGCACGATCTCGACACACTTGACCGTGACCCTAGTTGCAAGCGGCTAGCCTGGCGGCACGGCGTGAGTAAGAACGTGCTCGACAAGAAACTTCGTGTCAGCGAGGTTGCCAACTGGATCGAATTTCAGGTGCTGCCGACGCGGGTGAAGCGCGGGCGTGGATGACATGAACCTGTCGGAGCAACATGTGATTGTTACGGGCGGTACTGGTGCTCTTGGCATCGCGGTCGTGAAAACGCTTATGAGTTCCGGCGCTACCTGCACCGTACCCTATGTTCACGAAACCGAAGCACAGCGGTTTCCGTATGGCGATCAAAAACAGGTCACGCTGCTCAAGGTGTCGGACCTTGCCGATGAAGCTGACGTGACGAAGCTCTACGCGAGCGTCAAATCGTCGGCACCCTTGTGGGCCTCAATTCACCTCGCCGGCGGCTTTGCCGCAGGCAAAGTGGTGGAGACCGACAAGAAGGCACTCATGACACAGATCGATAATAATCTCATCTCGTGCTTCGTCTGCTGCCGCGCGGCGATAAATGCCATGTTGGCGGGCGGTAAGGGCGGACGCATTGTCAATGTTGCGGCGCGCCCGGCTCTCGAATGGCGGAGCGGTGCGGGTATGTCAGCCTACACTGCAGCCAAGACTGGCGTCGCCGCCCTTACCGCGGCGCTTGCCGAGGAGGTCGCCAAGGACGGGATATTGGTCAACGCGGTCGCGCCTTCGATTATGGATACGCCTGCCAATCGCAAAGCGATGCCGAAAGCT